>ENA-OQJX01000381-OQJX01000381.1-human-gut-metagenome-genome-assembly--contig:-NODE-381-length-25335-cov-3.861235_pt1 | contig 25335 bp, 29 predicted proteins | sample MGYA00242615_ERZ504782 | MGnify/ENA primary metagenome ERZ504782 (study PRJEB26092, sample SAMD00036354) | human gut metagenome | host: Homo sapiens | study: EMG produced TPA metagenomics assembly of... | reverse complement strand
ATAGTATTTGCGAGAGACACCTTCTTTCGTAAATGTTGCAAATGTTTGTTTTGGCACTTTCATTATACAACACATGGAATCGAGGTGTCTTTCTTTTATGCAAAATCACGAACTTGCTCATTTATAGCATGCAGCATAGGTATTTCTCTCCTTTTTTCTCTTCTGCAAACATTATAGACATATCTTTCTGTTTCTGACAACCATTTTTGTTATCCCCTCGGCCAAACTCTTTATAAAATAGACATGAACCACTCAACTGTCTTTGGATCATAGTGGGAGAAGAATAAGCTCTCACCGCCATCCAGTGCTTCAATTGCAGCCATATCCTCCGCGGTCAGTGTAAAATCAAACACATCGATGTTCTGTTTCATCCTTTCTTTGTGAACAGATTTCGGGATGACTACAACGTCACTCTGCAGTAGAAATCGAAGGGCAGTCTGCGCCGCTGTTTTCTCATATTTCTTTCCGATTTCTGTAAGAACAGGGTTTGTAAACAGTCCATTTTTACCTTCTGCAAATGGTCCCCATGACTCAATCTGGCAGCCATATTTCTGCATGTATTCTCTTGCAGTCTTCTGCTGCTGGAATACATGAGTTTCAACCTGATTGACCGCAGGCTTGATTTCTGAAAAATGTTCAAGATCAAGATATCTGTCCGGACCAAAATTGGATACACCTATGGCACGTATTTTTCCGGCTTTATAAAATTCTTCCATTGCACGATAAGTTCCATAATAATCGCCGAACGGCTGATGGATCAAAAGCAGATCCAGATAATCGGTACGCAGTTTTTCAGAGACTCTTCAATAGAAGCTTTTGCTTTTTCATATCCTGCATTTGTAATCCATACTTTTGTTGTAAGGAAAAATTCTTCCCTCGGCAGTCCACATTCAGCCAACGCGTCACCAACACCTGACTCATTTTGATATGCCTGTGCTGTATCGATGCTTCTGTATCCCGTTTCAATTGCATCAAGGACACATCTCTTCGTATCTTCCGGAGCTGTCTGATAGACACCATATCCTAATTTGGGCATTTTGATTCCGTTATTTAAAGTTACATATTCCATAAATAGTACCTCCTTTTATGAAAAGTATTTTTTCTTTACAAGTGATACTTTACTTGATAATACGGAAAATGTACAATATTTATATCGAAATCTGCTTTTCAGAAATCGAAAAGTGAATTTAATTTTTAAAAAATCCGAGGTGATAGTATGTTAGATCTGAATGAACTGGAACAGTTGATTGCTTTTGCAGATACGGGAACTTTGTCAAAGGTGGCAGAAGCATTCCATATTTCCACCCCATCAGTCACCCGTTCTATGAAAAACATAGAAGAAGAATTTGGTGTTTTCCTGTTTCACCGGACCAAAAATCGAATTGAGTTAAATGAAACCGGAAAGGTTGCTGTAGAATGTGCCAGAAAGCTTTTGGAAGAAGCCGATCATGCAGTTCAAAGAGTAAGAACGTATGATGCCAAACTAAAAACAATTACTGTAAAATCCTGTGCGCCTGCGCCACTATGGAAGCTTCTTATGCAGTTAAACAGCCAATATCCGGAAATGACAATCTCTTCCGGTATATGCCAGAATGCCGAAGTTTTAGAAGCATTGCACCATCACAAATGCGAACTGGCGATCCTGCCTTTTCTGATTCATGACAAACACTTTGTTTCAAAAGAATATATGAAGGAAAAACTATTTGTCTGTGTCCCGAAGAATCATGAACTTGCAGGATATAAAAAGCTGTCATTTAAGGATATTAATGGCTTCAACTTTCTTCTGCATTCAGAACTTGGGTTCTGGGATGCAATCTGCCGTGAAAAAATGCCTGCATCTAAATTTCTTGTACAGACGGATGAATTCACAATGAACGAACTGGTGAGATCCTCATCGCTGCCATGTTTTATAACAGATGTTGTAATGTCAGACAGGTTTACAGATACAGCCGGGAGAGTCGCGATTCCTGTGACTGATCCGGAAGTAAATGTAACATTTTACCTTGTAGTGAGAAAAGACAGTAAATATCAGGCTTTATTGCCAAAAATAAGGAGATGAGAATATGATCGAGACAAGACTTATGCAGTATTTTCTGGCAGTTGCAAAAGAACAGAATATCACAAAAGCAGCAAAAGTGCTGCACATCACACAGCCTACTTTAAGCCGGCAAATGGCTATGCTTGAAAAGGAAATAGGAGCCACACTTTTTATAAAGGGAAGCAGACCACTTTCTCTTACCAATGAAGGATATCTTTTAAGACGCCGGGCAGAAGAGGTTTTAGATCTTCTTGCAAAGACAGAAGCTGAAGTCAGCTGTGGTAAGGAAGAACTGGAAGGAACAGTGACCATTGGCTGCGGAGAAATTGCAGCAGTCCAATATCTGGCGAAAATTATTGAAAAATTTCACGAAATCCACCCCCTGGTTGTTTTTGATATCTATACGGCCAATGCAGATCAAATTCGCCAGCGGATGGATGAAGGACTGTCGGATATCGGGCTTTTACTGGAACCGTCAGACATCGAACAGTACGAATATATCCGCATGCCTGTGACGGAAAAATGGGCAGCAATTGTTCCATCAGGTGTTCCGCTGTCGAAAAGAAACTCTGTCACAGCAGAAGAACTTGCAAAAGTCCCGGTCATTATGCCAAGCCGAAAAAAAGTGCACGCAGAGGTTGCAAACTGGTTCGGCAAACATTATGAGCATCTTAACATAGCTGCTGTGAGCAACTTAAGTACAAACTCCGCTCTTCTTGTTGAAGCAGGACTTGGTTATGCACTGACCATTGAAGGCGCACTGCCATTTCTTAAAGAATCCAGAATCCGCATGATACCGCTGTCGCCTGAACTGACTGCAACCTCTGTCCTTGCCTGGAAAAGACAGCTGCCTTTTTCTTCGGCAACAGAACATTTTCTGGAATTTTTCAGAAAGGAAGCCGAAGATCAATAAACGATCATGCTTTTTAAGCATGAACCTCATATAAAAAACAGGTATTCGACATATAAAAGCATCGACTTTATAATAACTATATCGGAGATCATCCGAAAAGAAAGAAGGTGCTTTAATACGCATGAAAACAATTATTATTTGGAAGTCGAAAGTGGCTTTATGCCAAAGATTCAACCATTGAACATCGATCTAACTGAGTATGATACCGTAATTCTTGGTGCACCCGTCTGGTGGTATGCCTTTGCTCCGGCAATGAAGACATTTCTGCATGATACTGATTTATCCGGAAAAACTGTCTATCCTTTTGCAACAAATGGAGGCTGGCTTGGCCATACTTTCCAAGATTTTGTAAAAGAATGTCCGGGGGCACAGGTCATGCAAGGCTGTAATATCCGTTTTAATGAAGATAAACTGCTCACACCAGAATCAGATATCATGACCTGGATCAAAAAAATACAATAATCGAAAGGAAGTTTCTAAAACGGAAAAAATTGTACAGACAGCAGGAAGAAATGCACTTGGCAAATTTGCGCCGGAATTTGCACATTACAATGATGATATTTTATTTGGAGAAAACTGGAATAAGAAGGCTGGTATCAGGAAGAAGGGCACGATCCCGTCAGCCTTGTTCCTGGAACGATAATCACGATTCCTGCCAATGTAAAGCACTGGCATGGTGCGAAAAAAGACAGTTGGTTCTCTCATCTGACATTTGAACCGACAGGGGAAGAAAGCTCAAATGAGTGGTGTGAACCGGTCAGTGATGACGAATATAACAGATTATGATATTGAAATATTCATTAAAGAGGATGCAGCTGCTACCCGCACTGTATCCTCTTTAAACTGTTGAGGACCGATTTCTTTCAGTCTGTTTTGTTTCAAAAACGCTGAAAGATTTCCAGCAATTCCGGATCTTCATAATGTTTTCCGCTGACCGCATTGTACAGATCGAGCAGATCTTTCCTGTCACTGTAGAGCATGGCAAAAATCCTCGATTTGTACAGTCTGTTTACGGGCTGCATCTGTGTTGTCTGGTTCATATAAATACCTCCTTGAATGAAAATAGCTGCAGGAGGCTTTCCAATACGGCATCTTTCTCTCAAACCTCTCTGCTGTTTTAGATTGAAATCAAAGCATAGAGATCTTCCGATATGCTATAAGAATAAAAGATGCGGTATCGTTCCGCTTAGAAAACCAGAATTTTATGCTTTTCTGCATTATAGCACGATTATCAGAAAAGAGAAAGGTAAAACTCTCTTTCGCACATTTTAAATTATACGTCCAGCTCCATCACGACATGCAGGATCCCCTCTTCATAGAAATCATCGGATATCGTTTTAAACCCGAATTTTTCATAAAACCCGACTGCATATTTCTGTGCATCCATGACAATTTTCTTACATTTCATATTTTCTTTGATCGCCTTTAAACTTTGTTCTAATAAGTCTCTTCCTGTGCCGTTTCCGTGTTGTAAAGTCAATACTCTCCCAATCCTGACAATATCCCCATCGTTTTCCTGATAAAACGCACGAAGATATGCAATCACTTTCTTATCTTCTGTAAAAAAGCAGTGCAGACTTTTATAATCAATGTCATCCATGTCCTGATAATTGATCTCTTGCTCCATAATAAAAATTTCTGCTCTTGCTTTTAATATTTCATATAATTCAGTTGTTGTTAATTCCTGAAACTTTTTCACCGTTAATTTCATTTTTTCACCTGTTTCCTATAGAGTCTTTTCTATTATCTGTTTTTTTGTTCACAATCGCAATCTTTATTTTTGTAATTGTTCTACGTAGAAAAAGCAGCTGACCTTCCATCAACTGCTTTCTTCTCCAATCATCATTCTTCTGTTGTTCTTACAGAAGCTCAATCACTCCACTCTTGGACAATGCACCGATATGCTTGTTCGCAATTTCTCCGTTTTTGATCACAAGCAGTGTCGGAATTGTCATGACTCCATATTTCTGTGCCAGTTCCATCTGCTCGTCCACATTAATCTTTCCGACTTTGATGTCATCTCTTTCCTCAGCCACTTCGTCCACGATCGGAGAAAGCATCTGGCATGGTCCGCACCAGTCTGCATAAAAATCTACCAGTACCGGTTTCTCTGATTTTAATACTTCCTGTTCAAAATTATCTTTTGTTAATTTTATAATTGCCATTTTATAAATCCTCCTTCAACTTTCATATGTTCTTAGTATACCACTTTTTTGTGTTTCTTCCGTGACAAAATCACATTTCTCATATTTTTTCAGAGCTTTTGCATCCAGTACTTCTATATAGCCGCGGGATAATCTCACATACCTTCTGTCTGAAACTGCTTGAGCAGTCTTGTGACGACTTCTCTTGCCGTTCCCATATCTCTTGCAAGTACATCGTGAGTAATAGAAAATTTCTCCTCTCCCGCCAGTGCCATATGTTCCAGGATTGCCCCGGCCAGACGAGACGCTGCATTAGAAAATACATACTGATTGAACAGCCACATCACATCGGAAAAGCGCTCAGATACCATCTCCATCGTGTAATCTTTCACTGCAGTGTTTGTATCATTCAGTTTCTTGTAAATTTCTTTCGGAATCGTATACAGTACCGTGTCCGATTCCATCATCATATCCAACGAAATATCCATTCCCTTTATCATACAGGACGCACTCAGGATACTGACATCTCCCTCCACCAGACGATACAATGTAATCTCTCCACCGCTCGGTGACGTAATATAGACACGGACCTGCCCTTCCTTTACAATCTGTACACCTGCGCAGTCCCCGCCATCGATGTGAAGCAGGACTCCTTTTTCATATTCTTCCAGTGCTGTATGGGTGAGCAGCATCTGTTTTTCCATTTCTGTCAGGTCTTTCCAGAATGGCAGCACCTGACCGATCCATTCGTTCATAATTCCTCCGTTCATTTACTGCAGATAAGACACTGCAATATTGCGCACCTTCTGTGTCACATAACTGCTGCCGCCTTTTGTCTTTACATCTTCCACCATGCCGACCACTGCGATCTGGTTTGGCATATCTTCTGTTGTCTCACAGATAAACCAGCCTCGCTCCACTCCTGTCGTATCATCCTGGCTTTCCTTAATCTCTGCAGTTCCTGTTTTTCCAAGCTATCGTCACTCCATCGATCTTCGCACTGGCTCCTGTTCCACTCGGATTTTCAATTACCGAGAGCAGATTCTGTTTCACAGTCTGTGCTGTCTGTGCACTGACTGCCTGCTCTTTCCAGATTTTTGCAGCAGCGTTTTCTTCATATTTCAAAACTGGCTGAATCATGTTTCCATCATTAACAAACATGGAATACATAGACAGCAGATGGAGCGGATTAACCAGCACCTGTCCCTGCCCGTATCCGGTATCGGCAAGCTGAATTTCCGAATCAATCTTTCCGTCATCATCAAACGTAGATGCCTGCATGGTAAGATCAAATGGAAGTTCTTCTTCAAATCCAAAGGATTTTAATTTTTCTTCCATCGTATCCGCCCCGATTTTCAATGCTTCCCGTGCAAAATAGATATTGTCCGAATATGTCATGGCATTGACCAGATTGACCGTTTCACCGTAATCTGTCAGCGTAGTTACATGATAATCTCCCCAGCTTGCATCTTTCTGCCAGGAAAGCCCTACATATCCTAGATTCTCATCCGGATTGATAATTCCTGCATCCACTCCGACCGCTGCTGTGATTCCCTTAAATGTAGATCCCGGAACCCAGGTGTTGACAAACCGGTTCATCAATGGATTGGATGCATCTTCATTCAGCGCATTCCATCTTGCATCTGACATCCCCAGCACAAATTCATTTGGATCATATCCCGGTGTGCTCACCAATGCCAGCACCTCTCCGGTTTTAGGATTCATGCTGCCGCCGTTCCCGGATCCTGTGCAAACTGATCATATGCCGTCTTCTGCACCTCGGCATCAATGGTCACACGCACGTCTTTTCCATTCTGTGCCGGCTGATATGCCAGCGTCTCGATCGTATTTCCCGTTTCGTCTGCAATAATGATCCGTGTGCCGTCCACCGGACGAAGCTCTTCCTCATAAGCCTGCTCCAGGCCTGATCTTCCAATCACACTGTTTGCGTGATATCCTTTATTTTCCAGTTTTTCCAGATCTTCCGCTGTCACCGCCTGCACATAACCAGTCAGATGCCCTGCCGCAGCGCCAAGCGGATACACGCGATCCTGGGAATCATTTAACATCACTCCGGGAATCGTCAGAAGCTGTGCTTCTTTCTCTTCATTTCCCTTTGCAATCTTCTTGATCGGCACAAAAGAATCATCCTGTACATAGGATGCCCCCAGTGCGTTCTGAATCGCCTCTTCTGAAACTTCCAGCATCTGTGCCAGCTTCTTGATTGCTTCCGCTTTTGCTGCATCATCTCCCATTTTCCCCGGCACCAGGCCAACTTCCAGAACTGTTCCATTCCCTGCTAACACTACACCGTTTCTGTCATAAATCGTTCCACGATCGGCACTTTCTGTCTGAATCTGCACTTTATACGAATCCTGAAGGTTGGGAAAGATGATTGTAGAATCCCAGTCAATCTTATACTCTCCATCCTCTTTTTGCAGCGTCATCTCATTATCAAAAGAAATCTCCTCCGCACTGGTTTGCATCGTTTCTGAATATTTCACAGTCACCGGGTTCCCTTTGAGTTTCTCCTTTTCAGGGATCGAGATTTTGATATCTTTTGCCTCGATTCCTTCGTAAATATTCTGATTCCGTTCTGTAAATTTCTTTTTTGATATTTTTTCTTTCGAGGATTCGCTAAGCATATCATACATCTTGTCATATTGCTTCTTTTCTACAAGTGCAAAATAATTTTTCACCGTTTCCTGTGGTGGTGTTGTGTTTATCAACAATTTCCACGCTAAAACTCCGCCTCCTGCGAGAATTACGACCACACCAGCTGTAATACCACCGATCAAAAGCCCCTTTTTATTTTTTCTTTTTCTCATACTGCCCTCCGAACATCAATTCTGAATCACAAGTAACAAAAAACCTTGAATGTGGTTTGCCCCAATCATACCACATCCAAGGCTTTTTGACACTAGAAAGTTCATTTCTCTTATTCAAAGGCTGGGCGTATCGTTACTGTCGAAAAAACACTTTTACCATATCTGTTTCCTCTTATTTCTGTCCGTAGTAGGCATTCGCACCATGTTTTCTGTAATAGTGCTTGTCCTGTAATTCCTGCGGCGCAGGCTTCACATCCGGATTGATGATCTCACAGCGTGCCGCCATCTTTGCAACCTCTTCTGCCACTACCGCATTATGAACTGCTTCGTGCGCATCCTTGCCCCATGTAAATACACCGTGATTCTTGCAGAGGACTGCCGGCACCGCCAGATAATCCTTTGCTTTTCTCTCAAATTCATCTGCGATCAGAACACCGGTATTCTTCTCATATGCTTCTTCGATTTCTTCCTTTGTCAGATTCCGCACACATGGAATCTCTCCGTAAATATAGTCCGCGTGCGTTGTTCCATAACATGGAATATCTCTTCCTGCCTGTGCCCAGCTGGTTGCCCATGTGGAATGTGTATGAACCACTCCGCCAATCTTCGGAAACCGGTTGTAAAGAACCACATGTGTCGGCGTATCAGAAGACGGATTGTATCTTCCCTCCACTTTATTTCCATTCAGATCTACCACAACCATATCATCCGGAGTCAGTTTGTCATATTCTACACCGCTTGGCTTGATCACAAACAATCCGCTCTCTCGGTCGATCCCGCTGACATTTCCCCAGGTAAAAGTGACAAGTCCGTATTTTGGAAGCAGCATATTCGCCTCATACACTTCTTTTTTTAACTGTTCCAGCATTTTTCATTTCCTCCCCATCTACTTTTCAAACGTATACATCTTTTTCCACAGCCGCTCTTTCACCGCATCGGAGGCGAACGCCACCTCAATGGCATTTTTTGTCATCTGCACTTCTTGTTCTCTGGTCACTGCATACTGTTCTCTGAGAAACGCAAACTCTTTTTCCAGCGTTGTCTGGCTGACCATCCGATTATCCGTATTGATCGTGACCAGAAGATTCTCCTCAAGAAACTCCTGAACAGGATAATCGGCCGGATCCTTCACCGCTTTTGTCTGCATATTGCTGAGCGGACACATCTCGATCCCAATGTGTCTGTCTCTGCAGATCCGGATCGCTTCTTTCTGCCCGCGAAGCGCAATTCCATGGCCCACTCTGGAAGCACCGCACTGCACTGCATCCAGAATATTCTGCACACTGCCGCACTCACCTGCATGAAGTGTGAACGGCATCTCCATCCGTTTTACTTCCGCAAACAGGTTCATAAACTGCGACATCGGAAATGCCGCTTCATTTCCTGCCAGATCCGCTGCACAGACACCGTTTCCAAGAAACTCTCTCGCAGCTTTTAACATCTGTAGATTTGCCTCTTCCTTCTCATGGCGCATGGCACACACAATCACACCATAATCAATGTCAAATTCCTTCTTGCCCTGCTCCATTCCCCGCAGTACAGACTCAATGACCTGCTCTGTAGACAGACCTCTCTGTCCGGAAAAAAGCGGTGCAAACCGTGCCTCGATATAATCGACCTGGTCTGATGCGGCACTTTTCATCAAATCATAACCGGCTCGCTCAAGCCCCTTTTCTGTCTGCAGACATTCCAGCGGAATCTCAAATTTCTCCAGATATTCTGCCAGACTCTGACAATCCATATCTGCCTGCAGCTCTTCCAGTTTTACACTTCTTCCCAGAAGTTCTTCAATACATCCCTGACTTAAGGATCCATCCAGATGACAGTGCAGATCCAGCCTGGGAAGTCTGTTTTTTCCCGTCATACGCGTTTTCACTCCTCTTCTCTCAAATTTGCCGGTCCAAATCCAAACGGCAGTATCTCTTCCAGTGTTTTTGCAAAACATCCACCGTTTCCGTCCTCAAGAACGATCTGAAATTCTTTTGGGTCACAAAATTCCATCATCACCTGACGGCATACTCCACAAGGCGCACAAAGTTCTCCTTTTTTACTCCCTTTCGGACCTCCGACGATCGCAATCGCCCGAAATTCTTTCACGCCCTCTGACACTGCCTGAAAAAACGCAGTTCTTTCTGCACAGTTTGTAGCACTGTATGCCGCATTTTCGATATTACATCCTAGATAAACCGTTCCGTTTTCTGCCAGAAGGGCAGCGCCTACCTGAAATCCGGAGTAAGGAGAGTATGATCTCTCTTTTCCCTCATATGCCAGACGGATCAATTCCTCTTTTGCTTTTCCATCCAGATCTGTTCCAAATTTAAATTCTTTTTTCATTGCGCACTCTCCTTGCACTGCTGCACATCCTACGCCAGAGTTTCTCCAATCAGACGAATCGATTCTGTGACAAGACGCTTAAAGTCCTCTGCCACTCTGTCTGCAGTCTCCTGTACTTCTTTGTGATCCAGCTTCTGCGTGGACATTCCTGCTGCCAGATTCGTGATACAGGAAATTCCGCACACCTTCATTCCCATATGTCTTGCTGCCATAGCTTCACATGCTGTGCTCATTCCGGCCGCATCTCCTCCCAGTGTTCTGCACATTCTGATCTCTGCCGGTGTCTCATAGCTTGGACCTGTAAACTGCATATAAACACCTTCCTTAAGAGCAACACCTGTGTTTGCCCCGGCTTTGCGGATCACATCCTGCAATTCTTTGTTATACACTTCACTCATATCCGGAAAACGAACGCCCAGTTCTTCGATATTCGGTCCGATCAGAGGGCTCGGAACCGCTGTCGTAATCTGATCTGTGATCAGCATCAGATCTCCCGGATGAAAGTCAAAATTCACACCTCCTGCTGCGTTGGTCAGCATCACGATTTTTGCTCCCAGCATTCCCATCAGACGTACCGGAAGTACCACATCCTGCATCGGGTATCCCTCATAGAAATGCACTCTTCCCTGCATTGCCACAACCGGGACACCTTCTACATAACCAAATAAAAATCTTCCCTTGTGTCCGGCCACGGTAGACACCGGAAATCCTTCAATCTCAGTGTATTCCATCGTCTCTTCCACCTGCATGGTCTCTGCATAGTCTCCCAGACCGGATCCTAAGATCAATGCCACCTTCGGCTGAAATTTAATTTTACTTTTCACTGCATCTGCGCATTTTACTAATTTTTCATAAATCTGGTTCATCATTTCGACCCCTTTCTATCAATGGCTCAATTAATTTGGATACCAGTGCATGAAGCTGCTCATATTGCCCTTCATCAATATAAAATGTTTTTCCGCTACGGCTGATCAGCCCCTGCTCTTCAAACTTTTTTACCGCACGGTTCACGGTCTTTACACTTAAGCCCGAATATTCTGCCAGTTCCTGTCTTGTATTGGTAAATGTTAATTTTCCGTTTTTTGCATATTTTTTATATCTGTGTTCAAAAAGAACCGCCACCCGGTCTGTCCCCGGCACAAACATATAGGTCCGGCTGGTCACTCCCTGCTCATACAGATAATGTCCCATGATCTTGGCTTCCTGCTTCAGCGCACGGATATCTGTGCGAAGCCACCTTGCATAGACATCGGCCGGAATGCGGATCGACGTACACGGTGTGATCGTCTGCAGGGTTGCCTGATACGTATCCAGATCCATGATCAGCTCCATCCCGCCCATGGCATTGATCCCGTCAAACTGCATAAAGTCATAGGCAATGCCGTATACCCGGTAGTCTGTGATTTTAAACATCCCCCTCACAATAATGTGTACGGTATCTACTGGCTGATTTTCTCTGATAAATACAACATTTTTATCCAGTTCCACCACACGGAAAGAATCCAGCAGCCAATCTGGAGCATCCTGAAAAAACTGTTCAACCTCTTCCCGTCGTTCTTTTTTCAGCTCCCGCATAATAGGGAGCACTTGATATAGACGATCTGTTCCCATACATCCCCTTCCTTTGTATCTGGTAAATAGTCTCCTTACTATTATAAAACAAATCGCCGAAAAAAACAGAAGTTCTTACATTTCCGTGAAAAAAATTTCCGGCTGACATTTAAAATCTGCCAGCCGGATACATGTACGCCATTCTTATTTGATCAGCTCTACTTTTACAACTTCTGTCGGAACACCTGTTGCATCCTCTGCTGTCTGGTCATTTCCAACTTTAATTGTACCGTCTTTTAACTGTGCATACAGTTCATCATATTTTTCCTGTGTGAATACTTTAAATTTAGAAGTTTCCATTGGAAGTTTTACACCATCCTGAGAAGCGTCCAGAGTCACTGTTTTTCCTCCCTGGAAGCTGTCATTATAGTAATCTTCCAGTGCTCCATAAATAGAATCTCCAAGGTTCTTCATTGCGGAAGTGATGACTGTCTCAGACTCTACAGACTGGTCAACGTCTACACCGATCACAACTTTGTCTGCTGTCTCTGCCGCTTTCATAACAGAGTTTCCAACTCCGCCGCCACATGCAAAGATACACTCTGTTCCTTCATTGTACCATGCTGCTGCTTTTGCGTTGTTTTCCGGAGATGCATCAAAGTTTCCTACATAAGTATATTTCATTTTGATGTCCCCTGCTTTGAGTCCCATATCTTTTGCTGCCGCATCTGCTCCCTGGATAAATCCATATCCATAGCGGATAACCGCAGGTACCGCGATACCACCCATAAATCCAAGATTCTTGTATCCTTCTGTCACCGCTGCATATCCAGCCAGATATCCGGCCTGCTCTTCCGCATACATGATAGACATTACATTGTCTTCGATCTGTACATTTCCGTCCTTATCCTTTGGCTCTGCATCTACAAGGATAAAGCTTACATCCGGATATTTTGTCTGTGCCTCCATGATCGGATACTCAAACAAGAATCCCGGTGTTGCAATAACTTTTGCCCCGCCTTTTACTGCCAGATCAATGGCATTCATACAAGCCTCATCAGATTTTTCTGTTGGTTTGTAATATTTGTGTGTCAGGTTGTTGTCTTTTGCGTATTTTTCAAGTCCTTCCCATGTTCCCTGGTTAAATGACTTGTCATCAATGGTTCCAACGTCTGTGATCAGTGCCAGCTCATAACCGCCTTTTCCGCCTTTGTCTCCATCTTTTGCATCAGATCCTTCACTTCCTGGTTTCTGTACACATCCTGTCATTCCGACAACGAGTGTTGCTGCCATAAGCAGACTTAAGATTTTCTTTTTCATGTCTTCTCCTCCTTAATATCCACTGGTCTGTTCGCCCTGAATCAGTTGAATTGCAGAGCTGGTACCAATTCTATCACATCCTGCTTCCAGGAATGCTTCCATATCAGCCACTGTCTTGACTCCGCCCGCCGCTTTCATTTTTACGTCCGGTCCGATATTCTCTCTAAATAAACGGATGTCTTCCAGTGTTGCTCCGGCTGTTCCAAATCCGGTGGAAGTCTTGATGTAATCTGCTCCCGCCGCTGTCACAGCTTTACACATCGCGATCTTTTCTTCCTCTGTCAGATAGCAGGTCTCAATGATCACTTTTAAGATCTTATCGCCTGTAATCTTCTTGAGTGCCGCAATTTCTGCCTGTACCGCATCGTAATTTCCGTTTTTCACATCGGAAATATTCACTACCATATCTACTTCAGATGCACCGTCTTCCAGTGCTTTTTTTGTCTCCGCCGCCTTTGCCTCTGTAACGCTGTACCCCAGTGGAAATCCCACTACTGTACAAATATTGATCTTCTCTCCATACGTATCATGCACCCGCTTGATGTAGCATGGCGGGATACATACAGAAGCTGTCTCGTATTCGATCGCTTCCTCACATAATTTCTGAATGTCTTCCCAAGTGGCAAATGCCTCAGCTGTGTGTGATCCACATGTTTCAAAATTTCTTTCTGATCCATTTTTGTTCGCCGCCTTTCTTTTTAAAAATACTCTACCTGCTCTTTTGTAACACGTGCGTAAACAAGCTTTTCCTCTTCTGCACGTATACTTTTTTGTGTCACTGCTGACAAATAACGCTTCGCTGCCGCTTCAAATAATTCTTCTCTGGAAGCATACATAGTCGCCAGAGACTCGCCTTTTTCCACATAATCTCCCACTTTTTTGTGAATGATAATACCTGCCGCGAAATCAATCCCACTGTCTTTCGTCTCTCTTCCGGCTCCCAGCATTGCAGAAGCGATTCCACAGCTCTCCGTATCCATAAATGTAATATATCCAGATTCCTTCGCGCAAACTTCATAAGAATATGGAGCTTTTGCAAACTTCTGCGTATCCCAGATCACCGCATCATCACCGCCCTGGGCTCTCACCATAGCTGCCAGATGCTCCAGTGCCTTCCCGTTTGCGATCACTTCTTTTACCATACTCTTACACTCATCCAGCATTCCTTTTCCTGCCAGATAGAGCATATTAGAGGCAAGATGCATACAAACCACTGTCAGATCCTGTGGTCCGTTTCCTTTGAGTGTCTCCACTGCCTCGATCACTTCCAGGCTGTTTCCGATATTATGTCCCAGCGGAATGTCCATATTGGTAATCAGGGCAACCGTACGTTTTCCTGCATTTTCCCCAATGGAGACCATCTCTTTTGCAAGTGCCACGGAATCTTCCAGTGTCTTCATAAAAGCTCCGCTTCCAGTCTTGACATCCAACAGGATACAGTCGTTTCCGGCTGCCAGCTTTTTACTCATAATGGAACTGCGATCAGTGGAATACTGTCCACAGTCGCTGTCACATCCCGAAGCGCATACAGTTTTTTATCTGCCGGAGCCAGATTGCCGGACTGTCCGATTACACTGACTCCCGTCTTATTTACTACCTCAAAAAATTCTTCTCTTGTCAGAGTCGTCCGAAGTCCGGGAATCGATTCCAGTTTATCTACAGTTCCTCCGGTATGTCCCAGACCCCGACCGGACATTTTTGCCACTTTTGCACCACATGCCGCTACAATCGGTGCAATGATCAGTGTAGTCTTGTCTCCGACTCCACCGGTAGAATGTTTATCCACCTTAGTTCCTTCAATCCCGGAAAGATCTACCATATCCCCGGAATGAGCCACTGCCAGTGTCATGGCAAGTGTCTCTTCCTCTGTCATTCCCTGAAAATACACTGCCATCAAAAATGCAGACATCTGATAATCAGGAATATTTCCCGCTACGTATTCTTCTACCAGATACTGAATCTCTTGGTGGTTTTAAAGCTTCTCCGTTTCTTTTTTTCATTGATCAGGTCATACATTCTCATTGTCTTATCCCTGCCTTTCCTCGACTATCTGCTTCCCTTGTCATATGGGATTCCCTCTGCTTTCGGAGCCTGTGAATTCTTGGAGAAGAATGCCAGAACAACCAGTGTTGCAATATAAGGAATCATCTTGTATACCTCATTCGGTATCGGCAGTGATTTCAGGAATGGAATCGTAGAGTATGCACTGGAGAGTGTTTTCATGATTCCAAAGAAGAATGCTGCCATTAAAATCTTGTTGCTTCGCCACTGTCCGAAGATCAGAACCGCGATTGCCAAAAATCCGTATCCGGCTACACTTGCATTGAAGTTTGTAGAAGTCGGAACAACAAAGATCAGTCCTCCGATTCCTCCGAGTACACCGGAAATAATCACTCCGGCATAACGAATTTTGTAGACGTTGACTCCCACAGAATCTGCTGCTCCCGGATGTTCTCCACAGGCGCGCAGTCGGAGTCCGAATCTTGTGTTTTTGATCACAAATGCGGCTACCGCAAAAATCAGGATTCCAATATAAGTAGAAATATAGCAATTCTGGAAGAACAAATCTCCGATTACCGGAATATCTCCCAATACCGGCACTTTATTGATATGGAATGTGTCCGTAAACTGGATCTGCTGCATTCCCTGGATCATACGTGCTGTAAAAATCGCAAAAGCCGGTGCAAAGAGGTTCAGCGCCGTACCGCTGATGGTCTGATCTGCTTTCATATTGATCGAAGCAAATGCATGCAGAAGACTGAACAGTCCTCCGGTCAGTCCCGCTACCAGCATGGCGAGCAGGAACAATCCCTGACCACTTAATGTCCCCTGGAAAATATTGATAAAGAAGATCCCCGCAAAGGCTCCCATGACCATGATACCTTCCAGTGCGATATTGATCACACCGCTTCGTTCCGAATACATTGCTCCGATTGCAACGATCAAAAGCGGAATGGCAAAATACATCGTCTGCTGTACAACGAAATATGCTACATTCATGACTGTCCCTCCTTCCCTGCACGATCTGTTCCTGATTTTTTCTCTGCCTTTTTCGCTTTTCTCATCTGAAATTTATAAATCGTATTTTTAAATAACAGGGAAAGCGCTCCGCAGTAAATAATCGCTGCAATAATAATATCAATCACTTCCGGTGCGAAATCAAACAGCTGCATATTGTTTCCGCCTACTGTGATATATCCGATGAAAAGTCCTGCAAATAAAATTCCGATCGGATTGGAAAGTCCGAGCAGTGCAACGGAAATTCCGGAGAATCCTTCCGGTGCGATCACGTCCAGTACCTGCATATATTTTCCGGAGTTTGCCAGATATAACAGTGCTCCGCCGAGTCCGGAGAGCGCACCTGCGATCACCATGGAAAGTACGATATTGCGCTTTTCATTGATACCTGCATACCGGCTGGCATCCGGATTCATTCCGCAGGCTTTCAGTTCGTATCCGAAAATCGTCTTATTCAACAGAATGTAAATTAAGATCACGCATCCAATGGCGATCAAAATTCCGACATTGATGCTTGCTCCCGGGAACAGTTTATCCAGTCCGCCTTTCGGAAGATTTGCTCCCTCTGCTACTGCCATGGACTGATTCTTTACCTGATCATATACGGTATTCTGAATCAGCATATTGGTCAGATACATTCCGATATAGTTCATCATAATGGATGAAATTACTTCATTTACATTGAAAAATGCTTTTAAAAGTCCAGGAACCATGCCCCAGAGCGCTCCTGCCAGAATCGCTGCCAGAAGTGCCGCCAGACAATGAACTCCCGGCGGGAGAAATGTGAATTTGACTCCCACATATACCGCTGCAAACGCACCGGCTGTAAACTGTCCGGACGCTCCGATATTAAACAATCCGGTCTTAAATGCAAATCCTACGGAAAGTCCTGTCATGATCAGCGGTGTCGCCATATACAGCACCTGTCCGAATCCCTGCATTCCATCCGTAAACCCACCCTGAATGATCATCATAAATCCGCCGAATGCCTGGCTTGGATTACTGATCAGAAGAATGATCAGACCAAACAACAGACCGCAGACGATCGCAAGAATGGAGGAACTGAAATTGACAAAGCCTTCTCCTTTAAACAAATTCTTAATCTTCATTCTTCACACTCCTTTTCGCTCCTGCCATGTAAAGTCCGAGTTCTTCTGTCGTAATCTTCTTCGGATCCAGATCTGCAACAATCTCACCCTCGTACATGACGATGATCCTGTCACTGACATTCATCACCTCATCCAGTTCCAGTGAAACGAGAAGAACTGCCTTTCCTGCGTCCCGCTGCTCAATGAGCTGTTTGTGGATGTACTCGATCGCACCTACGTCCAGACCTCGTACCGGCTGTACTGCAATGACAATTTCCGGATTACGGTCCAGCTCTCTGGCAATAATCGCTTTCTGCTGATTTCCTCCCGACATGCCTCTGGCAATACTCTTCTCCCCCTGACTGGAACGGATATCAAATTTCTCGATCAGCATTTTCGCATACTGACGAATCGCATCAAATTTTAAAAAGCCGTGATTCTGGAATCTCCTGGTATAGTAAGACTGCAGAACCAGGTTTTCCTGAAGTGTGTAATCTAAAACCAGTCCGTCTTTGTGACGATCTTCCGGAATATGCGCCACTCCGTCCAGACATTTCTGACGAATACTCTCTTTGGTGATATCCTTTCCATTTAAGATCACCTGTCCATGCTCGATCGGTATCAGACCTGTGATTCCATATACCAGCTCAGACTGTCCGTTTCCGTCAATACCTGCCACGCAGAGAATCTCGCCTTTTCTTACCTGGAAAGATACATTGTCAACCGCAGCTTTTCCATGATGTCTGGATTTTACAGTCAGATTTTTCACTTCCAGAACCGGTTCTCCCGGTGTCATCTCCGGTTTGTCTACGATAAAGTTGACCTTGCGTCCGACCATCATCTCAGACATCTGCTCTTTGGATGTCTCTGCCACCTCGACAGTTCCGATGTATTTTCCTTTTCTCAGAACACTGCATCGATTTGCAACTTCTTTGATCTCATTGAGCTTATGTGTGATAAAGATAATGGATTTTCCTTCTGCGATCAGCTGCTTCATCACCTTCATCAGTTCACTGATTTCCTGTGGTGTCAGAACTGCTGTCGGCTCGTCAAAGATCAGGATATCATTGTCGCAGTAGAGCATCTTTAAGATCTCCACTCTCTGCTGCATCCCAACTGTGATATCCGAAATATACGCATCCGGATCGATCTTGAATTTGTACTTCTCACTGAGCTCCATTACTTTTTTACGGGCTGCATCCATTTTGAGCACACCCATCTTTGTTGTCTCACGTCCCAGAACAATACTTTCCAGAACTGTGAAGTTGTGTACCAGCTTGAAGTGCTGGTGTACCATTCCGATTCCAAGATCATTGGCGTCATTCGGGTTGTTGATGTTCACTGTTTTCCCATTGATGCGGATCTCTCCTTCCTCCGGCTGGTACAGACCGAAGAGAACGCTCATCAGTGTTGACTTTCCTGCTCCATTTTCACCGAGCAGCGCGTGGATCTCGCCTTTTTTTACCTGGAGGGTGATATCATCGTTTGCTTTGAAATTTCCAAACTGTTTGGTGATGTGGTTCATTTCAATTACATATTCCACATTCGCTTCCTCCCTTTCTCTTTTATTTCTTTAAAATGTATTCTTTCATACTTGTTCCGTCCGTATTATTTTCCACATTGAAAATATCAAGGATCGTTGCTGCAATATCTGCAAAACTTTCTCTTGTTCCGAGATTCACATCTTCCCGGATGCTCTTGCCGTAAACAAGAAACGGTGTGTGCTCCCGTGTGTGATCCGTTCCCGGAAATCCCGGATCGCATCCGTGATCGGCAGTGATCATCAGAATATCGTCATCTCTCATCCGTTCCATAAAGGTTCCCAGCTGACGGTCAAATGTTGTCGCCGCCTCTGCATAGCCTTTCCTATTGTTCCTGTGTCCGTACACCATGTCAAAATCCACCAGATTCACAAAACAGATTCCGTTAAAATCTACATCCTGTGTCTCGATGGTTTTTTCCATTCCGTCCACATTATTCTGGATACGCTGTGTATGCTGGATTCCTTGTCCTGCAAAAATATCATAGATTTTTCCTACACCATACGTATCATATCCGGCTTTTACAAGTGCATCCAGCATCGTGTCTTTTGGCGGCAGTAAGGAAAAATCATGCCGGTTCGCAGTTCTGGTAAAATTCGGTGCTGTCCCGATAAACGGTCTTGCAATGACACGTCCAACCCCATGCTCTCCCACAAGGATCCTTCTTGCGATCTCACAGTCCCGATACAGTTCTTCGATCGGAACCACATCTTCATGTGCTGCAATCTGAAATACACTGTCCGCAGAAGTATATACAATCAGCGCTCCTGTCTCTACATGCTCCTGCCCGTAATCCCGGATCACGTCTGTTCCGGAGTACGGCTTGTTGCACAGAACCTTCCTTCCCGTCTCACGCTCAAACGCATCCAGCACTTCCTTCGGAAATCCATCCGGATACGTCGGAAGCGGTTTGGAGAGATCACTCCGGCAATCTCCCAGTGCCCAATCGTCGTATCTTTCCCTCTGGACTGCTCCTTCATACGTGCATATGAACCGATAGGGTGCTCTTCTTTCTCCATCCAGTCCACGCCATCAATGTTGAAAAGCCCGATCCTTTTCATGTTCGGGGTATCATACTCCTTCACTTTGGTGATCGTCTTCAATGTGTTTGCTCCGACATCTCCAAAATCAGCTGCATCTGTCATCTCTCCGATTCCATAACTGTCCAGAACAATCAGAAAAACTCGTTTCTTTTCCATTTTTAATCCGCCTTTCAAATTTGCCAATTCCGTCTTTTCTATAGTTCACATTTTAGACACTTTTTATAATCAAGAAAAGGACTGGAGTCCTTTTTTCGCATTACACTTTTATTTTCCCTCAATTTTTCTTTATATTTCAATTTTTTATCGTTTAATTCGCACAAAAACAGCCCAGCAGATCAAATTTAAATCAAATCCGCCAGGCAGCTTCTTTCTTTATACATTTTATATTGTTTTATACCTCGTCAATTGCTTTTCCAATATCATGACGCATATATTTGTTTTCAAACTGCACCCACTCTGTTGCAGCATAGGCATTGGCTCTCGCTTCTTTGAGATCTTTTCCCTTTGCTGTCACACCGAGCACACGCCCGCCGTTTGTCACAATCTGTCCGTCCTGAAGCTTTGTGCCGGCATGGAAACAGTAATACCCTTCATGCTTGTTAAATTCTTCCAACCCCTGAATCGGGAAACCTTTTTCATAACTTACCGGATATCCTTCGGATGCCAGTACCACGCATACTGCTGCATTGTCTTCAAACTGCAGATCTACCTGATCCAGTGTTCCGTCAATACATGCTTCCACAACTTCAATCAAATCATTCTTCATACGCGGCAGTACAACCTGCGCTTCCGGATCCCCGAAGCGTGCATTGTATTCCAGTACCTTCGGTCCCTCTTCTGTCAGCATCAGTCCAAAAAAGATCACGCCTTTAAACTCTCTACCCTCTGCTGCCATAGCATCCACCGTTGCCTGATAAATGTGTTCGCTACAAAATTCTTCCACTTCTTTTGTGTAGAACGGGCTTGGTGAAAATGTTCCCATTCCACCTGTGTTCAGGCCTGTATCTCCATCTCCCGCACGCTTGTGATCCTGTGCAGAAGTCATGGTCTTAATGGTCTTTCCGTCTACGAAAGAAAGAACAGAAACCTCCCGGCCTGTCATAAATTCTTCGATGACCATCTCATTTCCGGCTGTTCCGAACTTCTTATCCAGCATGATCGTACGCACGCCTTCTTTTGCCTCTTCAAAATTCTGACAGATTAAAACACCTTTTCCAAGTGCCAGTCCGTCTGCTTTGAGCACGATTGGGAATTTTGCAGTCTCCAGATATGCGATTGCTGCATCCGGATCTGTAAAATTCTCATATGCGGCTGTCGGAATATGATATTTCTTCATCAGGTCCTTTGAAAACGCTTTGGATCCCTCCAGGATCGCTGCATTCTTTCTTGGTCCGAATGTGCGGATACCGGCTGCTTCCATCTCATCCACAAGACCTCCCACCAGAGGATCATCCATTCCCACAATACAAAGATCGATCGATTTTTCTTTTGCAAATGCGACCAGTTTTTCAAATTCCATGGCGCCGATCGGCACACACTCTGCGAATTCTTCAATCCCTGCATTTCCCGGTGCACAGTACATCTTTTCTACTTTGCTGCTCTTTGCGGCGCTGGCTGCGATCGCATGTTCTCTTCCGCCGCTTCCGACTATTAAAACTTTCATGGCAGTCTCCTCTTCTACTGTGTGATCACAGTTCTTCCGTCTTTTACCGTTACTTTTCCATTGGCGATCAGATCGATCGCTTCCGGCAGAATCTTCCATTCTGCCTGCTCCATCACCCGGCGCTGCAAAATCTCAGGAGTATCATCCGGCTGTGTTTCTACTGCTTTCTGTAACAGGATCGGACCGGTATCCGTCCCCTCATCCACAAAATGAACCGTTGCACCGACTACCTTTACACCGCGCTCTAGAGCTGCCTCATGTACCTTCAGTCCGTAAAATCCTTTTCCACAGAAGGAAGGGATCAAAGACGGATGAATATTGATCATACGGTTGCGGTATTTTGCAATCATCTCCGGCGGGATCACCACCAGGAATCCTGCAAGCACGATCAGATCAGGCGCATATGCATCGACTGCTTCCAGAAGCTTCTCATTAAAGATTTCTCTGGATTCAAACTCCTTCGGCGAGATACAACACGCCGAAATCCCGTGTTCTTTTGCACGTTCCAGCGCATATGCATTGGCGTTATTACTGATCACACCGACAATTTCCGCATTAGTGATCGTACCGTCTGCCACACGATCTATGATCGCCTGAAGGTTGGTTCCGCCTCCGGAAACCATCACGACTACTCTTAGCATAAAGTAACTCCTTTTTCTCCGGCTTCGATCTTACCTACTACATATGGAGTATCTCCGGCCGCTTTGATTGCTTCCATTGTCTTCTCCACATCTGCGGCGTCTACTGCCAGAACCATACCAAGTCCCATGTTGAATGTGTTGTACATCATCTGTTCTTCGATATCCCCTTCTTTTGCCAGCATATCAAAAATCGGAAGCACCGGATAACTGTCCTTTTCGATCACTGCATGCGTTCCTTCTTTAAGCATACGTGGAATATTCTCATAGAATCCGCCGCCTGTAATATGGCTGCAGGCTTTGACTGTCACACCCGCTGCTTTGATGCTCTTGAGTGCTTTGACATAAATTCTGGTAGGTGCTAAAAGTGCTTCGCCCAATGTACATCCAAGACTCTCATGATATGTCTCCAGATTTTCTTTTGTCATCTCAAACACTTTTCTCACCAGAGAGAATCCGTTGCTGTGCACACCGGAAGACGCCATCCCGATCAGTACATCTCCTGCTTTTAAGTCTTCTCCTGTGATCATCTTCTTTTTATCACAGACACCTACTGCAAATCCGGCCAGATCATAATCTTCCTCCGGCATCAGTCCCGGATGCTCTGCTGTCTCACCACCGATCAGCGCTGCTTCTGACTGCAAACATCCTTCTGCAACACCGCTTACGATCGATGCGATCTTTTCCGGGTAATTCTTTCCACATGCGATGTAATCCAGGAAAAATAATGGTTCTCCTCCTGCACATGCAATATCATTGACACACATCGCAACTGCATCGATTCCGATCGTATCATGCTTGTCCATGATCATTGCCAGTTTGACTTTTGTACCGCATCCGTCTGTTCCGGAAAGCAGTACCGGCTCTTCCATCTCTTTGATCTTTGCAAGAGAAAACGCACCGGAAAATCCACCCAGTCCACCGAGTACTTCCGGACGCATTGTTTTCTTTACGTGTTCTTTCATAAGTTCCACTGATTTGTAACCAGCCTCAATATCCACACCTGCATTCTTATAATCCATAACTATTCTCCATTTCTTACATCGTCTGTGCTCTATTTTTCCAGATACGCCTGATATCCGATCTCGTCCAGCTTTTCTGCTTTTTTCTGAACTGTCTCTTTCATCTCTTCTGAATATGCTTTGAGTTTTTTCAAAACTTCCTCATCTGAGGTCGCAAGAATCTTTGCTGCCAGAATTGCCGCATTCATACCTCCGTCAATCGCAACAGTGGCAACCGGAATTCCCGGCGGCATCTGAACGATCGAATAGAGTGCATCCATTCCATCCAGATTCTTTCCGGACATCGGAACTCCTACTACTGGCATCGGGAAAAGTGCCGCACACATTCCCGGAAGATGTGCTGCCATTCCTGCTCCTGCGATGATCACTTTGATCCCCTTTCCTTCGGCCGCCTTTGCCCAGTCAAAAAACACATCAGGCATACGGTGTGCGGAAATGATCGTCATCTCGTAATCAATTCCCAGTTTTTCCAGCATGTCCGCAGCTTTGCTCATCACCTTAAGGTCTGAATCACTGCCCATTACAATTCCTACTTTTGGCATATCTTGTCCACCTTTCTTAACTTTTGTGTATTCCCTGTCTATTTCTCAAAAGATCCGTCCGGCATCTTTTTGCCCTCAGTCACGAATCTTCCGTCCTCCAATAGTATAATATTTTTTCCTTCTTTTGTTAATACACTTATTTCTTCTAACTCTTCATAAGGTGTGGTTATATCTAAACCGTATTGATTCATAAGCTGAACTGATTTTTCATCAAATATGCGCAGACATTCCTTTTGTTCCTCCATGTAGGAAACTGCATCAGGACCGGCTTGTCCGCACAACGCTTCTTCCGCCCGATCCAGTCGTATTCTTCCTGTCACTCTGGCTGTCCACTCCTTCTCACGCTCATATCCGTACTTCATCACATCCAGTTTTCGCTCGATATATTTCTTATCCAGAAACAGCGCCTCATCACATTTATGATCTGCTTCATACTGCGGATTTACATTCCCATGCAGTTCGTCTCTTGCAATCACACCGGATGCCGGAATGCAGATGACAGGTTCGATTCCCTGTTTTTCCAAATCTGCCAGCACAGCCAAAACAAGCCGCTCAAATCCCGGACGATAAAAGATCTGTACCACTGACTTTTCAGCCTGGCAATCCTCTTTGCGATATCTTCTTGTATACGTGTCTGCTATTTTCCAAAGAGCCTCCTCGGAAAGATTTCTGAAATATTCTGCCGTTTCCAGTTCTTTCTCTCCCACATATTCCCCGTAAGAATACAGATACCGGTTATCTGAAAGATCCATTTCCCTGATCCTGTCAATGACTGATTTTGTGTACACTGGATTTATGGACTCTCTGAGATGATCTGCCAGAAATACATCGCAGTAATCGCTTGCATACCAGTACACACACTCTCTTAAATTCCTGTATTCCGGCTGTTCCTGCGCTTCAAAACACTGATAGATCTCCAGAAACAACTCATTTAAGATCGTCAGATAATCCAATCTGTTCGAAAATGCATACAGAATCCCGCTGCGCAATTCTGTATACAAAAACTCAGGAGCTGTCCATAGACTTCTGAAAGCATCTTTACCGCATATGTCGGATCAGCAAAACTCTTCTTATAGTTTTCCCCCAGAATATCTACATACAGCTCCTGATTCCATCTCTTCCTCTCTTCCAGAGTGAAGGTTTCAAAACTGTGGTCTTCTATTGTTCTGCGAAGTGATTCCAGTTTGAGCAAAAAAGCGGCACACATCCGGAAATACGGCCGATACCTGTCCTGCACAGTCTCTTCCTGCTCGATCATCTGCAGTCTTTCTATTGAGAGCTGGTGGCGTTCCATACATCTCTCGTTTCTATCCCGCTGCCATGTTTCCAATTTCATCTATGAGAGTCCTCCTAAAAATATCATGATCAGAACCAGCAATACCAGCCCGTTAAGTACGATTCCGAGCCAGCACGTAAAATGTCTTTTTTCCGGCTCCTGACGTCCCTTAAGACCTGCCCGGATTCCAAAAACTGTAAACATCATATCGATCAGTCCCAATGCACCTGCAATATCTGCCGTTTTCTCACGCATTGTATACGCATGAAGAATCAACAATACAAGAACAAACAATGAAAAAATCGCATACATACAAGAACTTTTTCCCTGTCTTGCCTGTCTGATTTTTTCTTTCTTCTCTTTCTTCTCTTTCTTT
>ENA-OQJX01000379-OQJX01000379.1-human-gut-metagenome-genome-assembly--contig:-NODE-379-length-25353-cov-2.974392_pt1 | contig 25353 bp, 17 predicted proteins | sample MGYA00242615_ERZ504782 | MGnify/ENA primary metagenome ERZ504782 (study PRJEB26092, sample SAMD00036354) | human gut metagenome | host: Homo sapiens | study: EMG produced TPA metagenomics assembly of... | reverse complement strand
AATCCGCAAGTCAGGTTGCATGGCAGTGGATGTTTCGGTGGACTCCAGCAAATAGTAGGCCGCCAGAGACTTGAGGAAAACCCTTTCCGGAATTCAGCCACTCTTTATTTCAATACCAAAGAAGCCAAAGCGACAAGGGATGAACTGGAGAATTCCATCAGGGAGAAGAATGAGGGAACTCTGCGTCAGATAGAGAACTACAATGCCGTACCCAACAAAGACGAACAATTGCGGCTGATGGAGGATAACATAAGAACGGAAGGTCACAAGAAGCATTATTGCTGCATTGTCAGAGATAGTAATGGCAGAGTATGTGTCATCGAAAATGAAATTCTGGAGATAGCAGACAGGAGAGCCTGGGAAGTGACAAACATGATCTATAACAATGACTTCTCCATGTACCGTGCATTGAAGGCCGGAGTGAATGTGACAAAGGCTACCGACAGCAATAATCCGGAGATACAAAGAATCTTCACCAAATGGAACACGGACAACCGGTTCGACAGAAAGGCCAGGATGTATTGTGACCTGTATGAAAATGCCCCGCTGCTTCTGGAGGAATGCAACTTTATCGAAAGGAAATACAAGGATTACTATGATGCTCTGGGAAGGGAGGGCTTTGAGAGCTCATACTGGCGGGAGGACTATATAAAACAAGCTCTTGCCCCAGTTCCCATGAAGTTATTACCCAGGAATGAAATCGCCGGTCGACTGATGAATGTACTGAAAGTAGGCGGTGAATATACCAAATCGGAAGTAAAGGAAATCCTTCGGGGAATCTATCATGAACTGGGTATACAGGGTAAACCGAGCGCATCCGATATTACCGGCTATCTGACTTGTAAAGAGAAGACCATTAGGTCCAAAAGGACAGTGACAGCAATGTTCAAAATTATCTCACATGCACGGAAGAAAGTCTCCCTGTTTCCTAGAATCACCGATGTAAACCAACCGCAGGAATATGACGTGGACAAGCTGCTAGAAATTATCCGGGATGACACCTACTATCATCTGAAACCTAAAGTAGAAGCCGTCAGGAGTGCTGGAACCCAAGATGAGAAAAACAGGAAGAAAGCCCTTCTCCCCGTAGTTACATGGAATGGAACCTTCAAGTCCAGACATAAGAATGAATGCACAGTCTACTCCTCCTATACGGCTCTCGATTTTGACCATATCGGGGTGGATGATATGCCGGATTTTGTCAGGTGGCTGCAGGGATTTCCATGTGTCTATGCCTGTTTTGTCACTCCAGGCGGAACGGGGTATAAAGCGATCATCCTGCATGATAACTGTGAACCGCTTTATCACTATGACCTGTACGGACAATTAGTAAAGCTGTTTGATTGTCCCTGGATAGACAAGAGCACCACCGACCTGGCCAGAGGGAATTATCTCTCCTATGATCCGGACTTATGGAAAAATCCAAATCCTGTTCCCTTTCACTTTGTACCGGGAACACCGGAACCTGTCATACCCAATACGATGACAGAAACAGTTATCAGGGATGTGCAAGGAGAACCTGTTCTGGTACAGGACGAATCCTGGGTCGAAGGTTTTCTGAACCAGTTGAACAAACAAGTCATTTCTGATGACAGTATTATCCGGATACTGAGAAAAGCATGGAACGGGAAATCTTTGAGCAATGGCAGGAATAATACGGCGATGTCCTATGCCGGTATCTTATGCAAGGCCGGGGTTGAGCCGGGTAAGGCAAAGGCATTCATAGAGGAACTTATTCCCGGTTTTGATATAACGGAAATAATCGAATACGCTTACGCCAATAATATATTCGGGTGTGAACGTATGCGGTACAGAAATAGAAAATGAGAATATTTAACGAACTTAAAAAAAAGAATTATGGCACTGAATAAAAGTACCGGGAACATGTATGCTTTCGTTTCACATACATATAACCCGATGAAAGGCGAATGTGAGCACTCCTGTCCGTATTGTTTTATGAAAGGTAAGCGTCTCCTTCCTCCCTTGCGTCTGGAGCTGAAGGAATTGAAAGTGAACCTGGGTGAAGGCAACTTTATCTTTGTAGGCAGCAGTACGGATGAATGGGCGGCTAATGTCCCGTCGGAGTGGATTGAGCAGGTACTGGACTATTGTGACGGTTTTGATAACAGCTATCTCTTCCAATCCAAGAATCCCGCCCGTTTTCTGGAATATCTGGATCATCCGGTCATGAGAAAGTCCGTCCTTTGTACTACCATTGAGACGAACCGTTTTTATCCGGATATAATGAGGAACGCTCCCCTGCCCAGGGAGCGTGCAATTGTTATGCAGGAGATCGCCAACTATGGAATCCCCACCTATGTAACTTGTGAACCCCTGATGCAATTTGACCTGGCAGAACTGGTGGAACTGGTCGGTATGTGTTCGCCACAGCAGGTGAATATCGGTCGCAACTCACGGTATGATATCACCCTCCTGAACCGACTGCGGATGAAGTGAAGATGCTGAAGGCGGAACTGGAGAAATTTACAAAAGTGGAAGTTAAGGCAAATGCTTATTGCTGGATGAGAAAAATACGAGGGAACAAATATCCGTCCCCAATCACCTCATCACCTTATTAGGGAAGAAATGATACTCACACAAGAGTACCTGAAACCAAAGTGTCCCACTACTTGAACTAACACACTAATCAAAAAGTAAAGGGAATGCACGGGTGGAAGGTACTCTTTATTTTTTTCTTCTTCAATTAAAGGCGTACTCAATATCAGACAGAAGAGAATGTATGAAAAATAAGAAATCGTTTTCTCTGTTTTAATACCATTTTACCTGTATCTTTACGCCTAGAAAACTCCAATTCTCTTATGTATGAAGAAAGAATACTCATATAAGAGCGTTACATTGAACAAAAATACGTATATTTGCAAAAGCTGACCGGAGAAATGGTCAGAGATATAGAAAGCGTTTTTTTGCTTTATCCTAAGATCGAAGTCTGGACAATTTTGATACTTAGAAGGATGAGGACAATGTAACGCTCATTCTGTTTTGTATATGTACCTGATACAGCCAATGTTGTATCTATACATAACATCATAGCGTGAGTATTGTTTCTTCATATTCATTTCTAAGTAGGTATTCCAGACACCAGATCTTGATGAATAACAGAACAAGTCCTCACGCTTTTCTTGTATAGTCAAATTAATGCTGACTTCGAAGGACTTATAGGCAATAAAGTTTAAGGAGGGTATTTTATGCCACTATTCAGAGTAACAGTAAAGAGAATGAAAAACACCAATGGTATTCGTCTTGAACCAGGAATGACTGTAGACATTCCTTCCAACTCTTTCAGCAATCCTGTCACAACTAACGGTGGACAAGTAGTTATCGATGCTTTTTATCGTATTTATGGAGTAGATATAAAAAAAGCAGGAGCATTGAATATGTCTGACCTAGACGTACAACAAGTCCGCTAAAAATGTCTTTTTTATCAAAAACATGGAACTGGCTCTCATTATGGTTGTTTAGTTCCATGTTCAGTTTAATGTTTTAATGGAAACTCATCATGAAGAATCGATTTATAGCAGCACTATTAGCCATCTTTTTGGGAGGATTTGGAGTACATAAATTCTATTTAGGCAAATGGAACGGAATATTCTATCTTCTTCTATGCTGGACTTATGTTCCGGTTATCATTGCATTTATAGAAGGAGTTTTATACCTCGTTAACGGAGAAGAGGCCTTTGATAAGAAGTACAACAAGGTACAAATCTCACAAGAAAATACCTACAACAACTGTAGTGTCCACATTCCAAAGGAAGGAAATCTCTCGGACACCGGAACGTCTCTGTTCAAAGTATGTCCTAAATGTGGACAGAGAAACGAACCAGACAGTAATTTTTGTGAGTTTTGTGGTAAAAAGCTGTAATTTTAACACGAAGAAATATGTATTGTAAGAACTGTGGTAAAAAATTAAATAATGGTACGAATGTTTGTCCAAACTGTGGTACAAGCGTAAATACTTCCAAAAATATACAGTCCATCTTCAAACCAAGCATCTGGTCAAAAGAAGGAGAAATAAACGATACAGATTGCTGCTGCAATTGGATACAGGAAAACATCAAGAGCGAAGTTCGACAGAATTTCGGCATAGGTTATAATGAGAGAATCCTGTTTATTCGTGATACATCTTTTTGGAATTCCCGCAATCAAGGTTTAGCATTGACCGATGCGGGAGTCTATTGCATTCCGGACAATGATAAGATGGATGAAAAATCAGCTTCTCATGGAGTGCAGTGCAACGTGTGGAATACAAGGATTTGGTGTTGTACTTTTGGGGGTATAGTAACAACGATGATGACTACTGTCCCATCCACATTTCTTACTTCATGAAGTCGGACGATAACGGTAAAGCACGTCGCATGGGAATTGCCATTGCCCAAAACTTGACAGAAATGGCACAAACTATAGAACCTGAAAAAGATGCGTTTGACGTAGCAATAAAACATTACGATGAACTGAATGCGGCAGGAAAAACGGAAGAAGCATTTCAGTTTGCCTTATCTTGCAAAGATCAAGAAGGCTTAGAAGTCTTTTATATGCCGGCTGTCAGAGGATATCTTATTAAAGAAAAGTATGCCAAAGCAATTTCGTTATGTAATGAAGGATTGAGACATTGTGAATCGACCAGTCCGATGGAGTACCAATTATTGTATGCTAAATATTCAGCCTATCATGGCTTAAAAAATGACTTTGAAGCGAGAAAGTATGCTTTACCTGTTGCGCTCAATGCTCCGGATGATCTAAAATATCTTACAGGAAATGATACACTGATTAAAGAGGATGCAAAAAAAGATTTTGATTTTTGTGAAAATGAATATGTTACCCATTATTTGGAACAACCCTATAATAAACGGAAAACACTATTAGTAGTCAATGAATATTCAGACTTACGCCAGGAACGTTTGTCGGTAATTAATATAAACACACTACCTTACACAAACATTGAATTTCCCATAGGCCATCCAGTAGCCTATCAACTTTATATTGGTCATCCTTACATAGCTCAAAAATACATTCCTTTCGAGAGCTATGAATTGGAATTAATAGAAGATAAAATCCGCGAATTTTGTCAGATTATGCAGAGTCTGGGGGCAATGGAAATTACAATAGAATGTCTCAACAGTTCGACAAATGATACAGAAAAACATTCTGACAGGAATTTATCCGGAGATGTTTCTTATCGGGTTGTTTCCGGCTCTGGATATAGCCAAGAACAAGGTAGTCGGCATTTGATTGATGAAATCAGCCAATCTGTTAATTTGCATCAGAAATTTATACCCAAAGGTGTTCCCAAATTACCTGAAGTATTAGTTTGGTATCCTAATGAGCCTTCATGGCAAAGATTGTATGAGCAGCGAATGAAAGGTACTTTGTTACAACATGAAGAACGGATCGAAACACGTAAAAACAGAGTACTTGAAAGTGATGAACTATGTTCTATAGAGGGGGAGTTCAAAAGTCTGTTCATAGAAGCTAAAGGACATTGGGATAAAAAGAATGAAGAAAAGTTCGCTTTGCAAGAAAACGCAATCTTATCTATTCAAGTCTGTTTTGCTTCCTTGGAAGAATTACAAGATATAAATATTACTCAACAATCTAATAATCATGTTCTCACAGACAATGAGAATGAATATGTGGAAGAACTAAAAATATGCATGAAAGAGAGTGGTGGAATTTCACCCGGTGAACGCCGTTTGCTTGAAAAAATTCGTATTAAATTAGGTATCAGTGAGATCCGCGCTAAAGAATTGGAAGAAGAGATCTTCCTCAACTGACAGAAGCAGAATTAGAATACCTAGAAGAATATAAAGCTTGCTTGAAAGAGGATGAGGGAATAAGCCTAAAGAGCGAAGATTACTTGATAAATTAAGGGCTTCTTTGAGTATAACAGAAGAAAGAGGCAAAGAATTAGAACAATCATTTTAATTCAAATAATTATGATGCAGGTTACATAGACTTTGGGTAATTTCAAAGCCTAGGGCTTTGGAAAGTCTAGGCTTTGTACATAAAAAAAGGTTGTGCTTGAGTTTTGACACATTCAGCCACAAGACAACATCATTGTAATAGGCTATCGTTATGTTTCGCATCTTTGATGTCAGTATCGATTTTGAGTCTTCCTAGTTTCCAGTAAGACGATTTACAGTTCCTGAACTGACTAGCAGAAAGTCTTTAGACGATTCTATTACTGACAAGGCATCTGATTCTATATATTAATTGTATAGAATCTTAAATAATCTACAAGTATACCATGTTCTTCGTTTTGGAGCAAAGATAGATGGTTATTTATCTGTTTTTCGATGGAATTCATCGATGGTTTACATTAGTTTTTAGGCGTAAGAATGATAGCAAAACCACCACCTGGTGCCATATGAAAGTCCAACTTTGAATTGGTATCTACGGTAAGAACTTGCTTCTTGTAGTCAAAGCCAATCCTATTGCTGTTAACACCATCTTTGATAATTTCTGCGGTCCACTCTCCTTCCTCCAAAAAAGATAGGTCCAAACTATAATCTATAGGGTTCCACGATGTAATACCACCTACATACCAGTTTTCACCATTTTTACGTGCTATAATCACGGTTTCGCCTACTTTGCCATCCACAACAAAAGATTTCTCAAAACAAGTAGGAATAGAGGTTATAAAACGTGTACATTCTTCTTCCCTAAGATATATAGATGGAGAATCGCATAACATTGACAATGGAGAATCAAAAATTACATACAATGCTAATTGATGAGCTCTTGTACCTTGACTCATTGCCATATGATCAATACTGCGATAATCATTCTTCGAAGCATTTAGCATTGCTCCCTGAGTATAATCCAATGGACCTGCTGCCATACGAATGTATGGAATCAATACATCGTTCAATGGCATATTTGCCTTATCTTTATCTGTCCACTTCATCTGTTCCAAACCATAAACTCCTTCGTAGTTCATCACATTAGGGTATGTACGACTAAGTCCAGTCGGCTTGAATGTTCCATGAATATTGAGCAGCAATTTATGCTTAGCAGTTACCTCAGCTAGATAATACAAAGTCTCAACTACATTCTGGTCTTGCGCCTCGAAAAAGTCAACTTTAAAGCCTGCAATACCCATTGCAGCATAGTGAGCGCAGATTTCTTCAGCATCCTTTTCAAGGGTATGTCCTACTGCCCAAAGAATAATCCTGACTCCCCTCTCCTGTGCATAAGCACATAGTTCAGAAAGATTTAGATCTGCTCTAGGATTAAGCATATTCTTATCGCAGAAACTATACCAGCCTTCATCAATCATCACATACTCAATACCAAACTTTGAAGCAAAATCAATATGATATTTATATGTATCAGTATTATTCCCCGATATAAAATCTACCCCAAATAGTCTTGCTCCATTCCACCAATCCCATGTAGACTTACCAGGCAGAATCCAAGAAACATCCTCTACACGAGATGGTGAAGCAAGCTTATAGACCATATTGTTTAGTGGAAGTTCTTTATCGACTGCTGCATAGCCGATTACTCTCCATGGAAAAGATCGAGTACCTTCTACCTCGGCAATCACATTTTTATAGGACTGTGGATAAAGGCAACCACTTGACGTTTCTTTTTCAGTTTCACGCATTGGAGGAAAAATAACCTTCAGTCCTATAGCACCTTCCATACTTCTGACAAAGGCACCAGGATAAGAAATTAAATCCGACTCCATTAGAAGTAGCCAGCCATTTTCTTTTAGATTTAAGGCGATTGGAAAGAAACCAAAACACTCCGCTTCGGTACTTTCACTAACTTTCTGCAGAGTATATTGACTTTCAAATGATGACGTATATTTATCCACACGTTTATCGCTATATGGGATAATCATGTCATAGTCATTAGCAAATTTAAACTCTACACACTCATCTTTGACTTGAAAACCTTCTTTCATTTCTGTTTTAAAACGATAGCTACTCCATCATCATAAGCCCTAAACTCTAATGAGTAATTGCCCTGAAAACGAAGAATCATTGCATTGTAAGTCGATACAATTAATGCTTGACGATAGAATGGAGAAGTAATTTTCTCAGACATGGTCTTATACGACACTTCCTTCACCTTTGGAGAGTTGCCCAAGATTCTTCCATCAGCAAGTGACATTGACACCCTATTGTCAGATAGAACTTCATCATTATTTACCAATAATGTCCAACTGATGTTATCAAGAACCTCAATTTGCAGTTTTAATTTGCCTGAAGGATTTACTAAATCATAAACTTTAGCACTAAGAACAATTGTATAAAACGTAAATAAAATTACCCAAATTAGTCTTTTCATTCAATGCAAATTTAATGGTTAAGCGTTTCAATTGAGCAAGGAAGAGCTAAGAGCTGATAATAAAGACATTGTGCTAAGCGCTTCTGTCCTTTATCGTTAGGGTGAAGACGATCAATATCGCTATAAAAGTAACCAACTTGCTCCTTATGCATCGGGAATAATCCAGTAAGTGCGTAAATGTCAATTACAGGAACTGACCATATAGCAGCTGCCTCTTTGATAGAGTTTACATATGTATCTAAGTACTCACCACAGCCATTTTGGAAGTCCTCAGTTGGCTGAACATTCCATTGTCCAAATGACGCATAACTACGATGGATTGGAGTTAACATTACAATTTGCTTATCAGGCCATGTTCTTTTAAGTGAATCTAAGACTATATTGATACAACCTCTATAGGTATTTTCGTCATAAACAGTGATTCTACGAGTGCGCTCAATAATAGTTCCATCTACATTAACTTTAGCCTTTTCTTCAGTAAACCACTCTCCAATCGGAACTGCCGAATTATAATCATTAGTTCCCATAAAAATCATGATTGCATCAAAATCATTACCATGCTCTGCTTGAAGCTTGGCTGCCTGCCCAAGAAGTTCTTTCCATTGAGCTCCATTCCGCCCATAAACATAGGTATTAATATTTAGCCACTGCTCGAGATAGCTCCAGTATTTGTTCTTACTTTCTCTATTGCGTGGATCTGTGACTGAGTCACCTAAATATGCTACCGTTTTGTCTACCCATGGATGTTCTATTACTGCAGGATTGGATGTTTTAGGCTTGGTCTCTTGCGCATTTGTATTTACGCATAATACTACAAAAAAAATAATCAGAGGAATAGTATATTTAATCATTGTGAATCATTTTTGCAAGAAAAGATTACAGCACAACTTTAGCACTATATCCTCTCCACATTAATATTATTCAGACTTTAAAATGAATATTTTTTCACCTAATGGTTCTTAACGAATTTCACCTATTTCCTCAGCAGGAATTTCCCAGTTATCTGTACGGAATGGTGCCAATGGAAGACCATAGTTCGTTTTAACATTTGCCTCTGGGCAGAAGTTCTTAAACGCATAGCGTACCGCTACTGGCTCTGGGACCTTATCTGAACTAACCATGATTTTGTTCTCCCACCATTTCAAATGTGCTGTTGCCGGATAGAATACTCCATCTTCACCTGCAATCTCAAAGCCTTGAAATCTCATTTGTTCCTTTTTCACTGAAGCCAACAATAGAGTTGGCATCATTGAATTTATATGGTTCAGAAAGATTATTGAATGAAATCACAAGTTTATCCTTTTCACGCTCCATTGACTTATAGGTAGGAGATGGAGCCGGAATTCCCTCAATTCCGTAATCATTTGCCAAAGCTAAAAAAGCAAGGCGTTGTCCAACTTCTAACTTCTTAGCTGGATGTATACAGGTTGGGTGCCCCAAATCTGTTGTAGCAGCTACACCAACATGCTCCAATTCTGCGGCAGCTTGATACTGAGCCTCAATTACAAGTGGCAATGAACGTAAGTGGTCACCTTCATATCTATATGGTGCCAGCTGAGTAATATAGAATGGCATTTCATCATTACCCCACATCTTTCTCCAAAGTTTGATCAAGCCTACCTGAAGGTCCTTATAGTCGTACCAATTAATACGGTTTGAACAACCTGATACCAGATAAATCCTTTAGCAGTGAAGTTCGCGATAGGAAAGATCATGCCGTTGAAAAGTCCTGCAGGCTTACTACTTTCGCCTTTCCATTTAGCGATACGTTCCATATCAAGACCCTCGATTGCATCAATTGACTTTTTAGACATCCAAGCCTCAATATTTGTTCCTCCCCAATTAGATGTTACTAAACCAATCGGAATTCGAAGAGTTTTATAAAGAGTAAGTCCAAAGAAATAACCTGTCGCACTAAATGCACTTACAGAAGCAGGAGTAGAACACTGCCACTGAGCTTTGCAGTCGTAAACCGGCTCATCTGAAGAATTACGTGGAACAGTGAACATTCTTATGCCCGGATAGTTTTCTGCATCAAGTACAGCCTGCATACAGCCCTCAACAGGTTGATTCATGAAACCCGCAACAGGCATTTCCATATTGGACTGACCACCACATACCCATACCTCACCAAGAAGGATATTATCGATTACTAGTTCTTTTCCATCAGAGAAAGTGATAGAATAAGGGCCACCTGCCTCACATGTGGGCACTTTAAGACTCCAGGCACCATCAGTATCTGTCTTTACTTTATACTTCTTGCCGTTCCAAGATGTAGTAATACTAACTGTCTTACCTGCATCAGCTGTGCCCCAAAGAGTAACTTCTGTATTGCGCTGAAGCACCATGTTGCTGCCAAGAATAGATGGCAACTTTACTTCTGCCACTAGTAATGATGGCAGAAGTGTTAATATTGTTGCAAATAATAAATGTCTCATAGTTCTTAGTTGTGCTCAATAACGATATTCTTAGAATTCTTATAAATAAAATGATCTTTCACATCACCATTATAGGGATAGTCGTTAGTCATTTCGATCTTATTGTTACGGAATGTAAAGCCGTCTACGTAGTAAAGATTTACAATACGCGGATCAAAAACACGGAATACATTATTCTCTACTACGATTCCTCTGTGATAGCACTCATCACCCGACTGATCAGGGATACGGCTACCAACAGCAATACAAGCATTCCCCCAGGTAGGATAACCATAATTTCCATTTTCAAATACGTTATTTCTAATGATAACATCTCTTACTCCTGCCTGTTCGAACCAGAAGTTACCGTCCCCCTCGAATAGGATGGCTGCACCCGGGATATGGAAGTAGTTATCCTCAATAATCATCCTGGCTCTTGAACCAAGGAGAAGACCACGTGCTCTGTTCCCTGCCATGTGGCAACCTTTGATCAAGACTTCAGGATACTCCTCGTCAGCAGCAATAAGCATATTTTTCTCGATTCCCTCAGGGAGGTTCTCCTCGAATGTAACTATAGTAGTAATCTTGTTAAGACGCTCAACTTCTTTAACTACAGCATAGCACTTAGTCACTACAGACTTGTTATCTACTAACTCAACCTTCATACCTGGTTCAAGGAAGTCAACTCCATATTGACCTGAATTTCTCCACTTGAAGACAACCTTGTCAGGGGCAAGAATCTCATCAACAGCCATGTAAAGACCGTGGATATTTGTCGCATCATCTTTCTGGTTGCAGAAGGTACAGCCAATCATACGGATATAACCGGCACAGTTCACATAGTGAGTTGCATCAGCTGTAATACTGATAATACGACCTGTGTTTGGTGAAGGAACTACATTTACATTATTAAGTTCGATATCACGACTAAGCTGGGCTATAACCCCCATACCACCACAATGCCAGATGTTTACATTGAAAATATGGATAGTCTCTGAATTAGAAATGAAGAATGCGGGGTTAATTCTCCGTGCTGCACCAAATACCATTGTATTACCGACCGTACCCTTCAGGTCATGACGTTTGATACGAATAAGGTTATCCTTGATTCGCTCTGCCGGGATAGTTCTCTTAGAAAGCCAATAGTCACATACCAGGTATGCAGGCTCTTTTTCTCTGTATCAAACTCCAGCAGGTTAGAAAAGTCATAAACAATACCATTCTCATCAGAGAAATAAAGACAACCATTTGTTATATTACAACGATATTCATCCGGGAAACGAATATCAAGGTAGCCATTACCTGCAGCCTCAATAATACCTTCTGAATGGAAAGTACGAGTATAATCAATAGAAAGACCTTCGATACGTACATTCTTACAATTCTCAAGGCTGAATGCAGAAACGAAACCTGTAAAAAGAAGCTTAGTATCCTGACCTTCTACAGTGAAATTCTGCATACCCTCAAGTTCGAATGCAATTCTCTTAAGACTCTCGTCGTTGTTACTAATAAACTGATATTTCTCGTAAGCCTTGTCAGCTTTAATACAAAGTGTTCCCTTTGGAAGCACTAGTTTTTCTGCTTTTACCTCGCGGCAGTAATCCAAAGCCTCACGAATTGCCGGCATAGCATCAATTTCCATTTGATCCTTAGCCAGATAATCTGTCAAGTACACTATTTTAGGAGTGTTATTACATGCTGTTACGAAAACAACTACCAACAAAAGGAATAATTGAGTAATTTTCTTCATTATGTATTCTATTTTAAATGGCTATTCAAATAATAATTATTTGGCTTCAATAATCAACGCAGCTCCACCACCCTTAGCCAATTTAACTAAGATTTCAGATGCAGAATCTACATCAATAGTAGAGATTTTATATTTCTCAGGTTTAACAGATGAATCAGCAGCATCTGCCAATAGCTTAGCAGTGTACTGTTTTCCTTTTTCAAGGAATGAAAGATTGATAATAACTTCTCTTTCATCCCAGTTTGTCAAGGCACCGACATACCATTTACCATCTTTCTCACGGGTAGTTACAATGTATTCGCCAATTTGACCTGCGATAATATGAGTCTGTTCAAACACAGTTGGAATAGAAGTGATAAACTCAGTACATGGAACGTCAGCCAAATAGTGTGAAGGAGTATCACAGAGCATGGTAAGTGGAGAATCAAATACTACATAAGTGGCCACCTGATGGGCTCTTGTACCCTGGCTCATAGGCTTATGATAATTAATCTCAAAGCCTTCCTTAGTGCTGTTTATATATGCACCCTGAGTATAATCTACCGGCTTGCACCTGACGGATGTATGGGAAAGTTACATCATAAAGCGGCATATCAGGATTAGACCATTTCACCTCCTCAAGACCGAAAACACCCTCGAAGTTTACGATGTGAGGATAAGTTCTATTAAGTCCTGTCGGCTTGTATATACCATGAAGGTCAAGCATCAAATGATATGTTCCTGCGGCTTCAGCCAAACGATAAACCATATCAACACACCTCTGGTCATCACGGTCGAAGAAGTCTACCTTGAAACCTTTTACTCCCATCTGAGAGTAGAAAGCACACGCTTCCTCAAGTTTATCGTCCAGTACATTTGCTACAGCCCAAATAATGATACCAACATTTCTTTCAGCACCATAAGCAATAAGACCTTTCAGATCAACGGCCTCTTTGATAACCATAATATCATCCTTCGCAGACCATCCTTCATCAATTATGATATATGGGATGTTAAATCTGGCTGCAAAATCGATATATGCTTTATAGGTTTCAGTATTTACACCTGGTTTGAAATTTATATTAGTCAAGCCACAGTCATTCCACCACTCCCAGGAAACCAGTCCCGGCTTAATCCAGCTCACGTCCCCAACTTTTCTCGGCTCACCCAAAAGATAAACCAAGTCGTTAGTAGGCAGCTGAATATCATTCTCTGCCACAGCAACAATACGCCATGGATAAGAACGAGTACCCTCCGTTCTAGCGATTACATCCTGACGAGTGGCAATCTTAAGTTGACATCTGGTAGGAGTAATATATGTGCTATCCGGCAACTTAGCAAAAGTTGCTGAATAACCGCCCTCCATACCCTCAAGGAACATACCTGGATAAGAACGAAGATCTGACTCACAAATTAAAAGGGTCTTACCACTTTTATTTTTCACTGCAACAGGAAGAAAAGTCAAGTTAGACTGAGAGCCAAACCTACTTACTTTCTCATAAGTATACTGGCTCTGATAAGAATTTGCAATCAGATCTTTTCCTCTTGAATAAGGAACCCAAGCCATCGGATCTTCCGGGAACACGAACTGTGCCGTCTCATCCAGAACCACTGCATCAGATTCAAATTCAGTTTCGAAACGCCATGCCACACCCTCATTGTAAACCCTAAACTCTAATGTCCAGTCGGCATAATCTACGCGGGCATAATTCCACTCTGCAGAGATTTTATTCTGACGATAAAAGGGGGCATCTACAGACTCGGATGCGGAACCAATTTTCACTTTGTAAGAAGCTTCACCGACACCTAACATCCTGCCCCCCTCAAATTTCATAGCCAAAGCAGATGGTGATACAAGAACCTCTCCTTCATGAACGATAGAATAACTAACACTGTCTTTCAAATCTACAACAAGTTTGATTTTACCATCAGGCGAAGTAACTGTAATGAAATCAGGTGCCTTGGAACACGATACCAAGATTCCTAGTCCAAGTATCATTACGTTCATAATTAGCTTCTTTACTATAGCATTAATTTTATCCATTAATAATTATGATTTAGTTTAAATTTTTACGCTAATTTTAGCGCCTTCAGAGATTTTGTAATTCTTCACTAAGCCATTTACCTTTATAACAACGTTTAATTTGCCCGCAGCAATACGAGATACTTTTACGTCGATATTTTTCCCAAATGCCCTAATGCTTTTAAGTGCCATTTCATTCCAATCGGATGGCATAGACGGAGTAATGTCAAAGCTCTTAAACCCCGTAGGTCTAATACCAAACATACCCTCAGTAATGATACGACAATACAGACCACTCTCCGCTGCAAGATGTCTCTGTGAGCCCTCTGGCCATGCCTCAATCGCATAGGAACGTGATTACCTAGAAGACGCCTTTTTGAATAATATTTTAACTTTTCAGTAGCAATATCAGCCATTCCCGCTGCATAAATGCCTCTAAGAGCATATAGAGTAGAACGATCCCAGAAAGTAGTGCTACCCTGAGCTGTTAGCAGACCATCCTTTTCCCAAAGAAGCGGGCTGCATAGTGCATCTACGGTAGCTTCAGCACGATCAAAGATACCGACTGTTAATGGAATACAAATCCATGAACGAAGAATATCATTTCCATCATAATATCTATAAGTATCAAAACCACTAACTGTAGCACCATAATACTTTTCGATATTAACTTTCAATGTTGCAGCCTTGCTACGATATGCTTTAGCGACAGACGACGGCAGCCCAAGTTCTTTTGACAGGCTGGCTGCGCTAAGCAATGCGTCATAATAAAGTGATGAAGTACAAAGATTTGCATCACCAGCCTCAAAACGACCTTCAAGTTCATCTGTATCTGACATTACTACGCCGGCATGATTAAGCTTTCTATCGCAATACTCAAGACACCACTCAATCAATGGCCAGAGTTCCTGTGCCACTGCCTTATCAGCATAAGTAAGCGAGAAACGAGAAGCGCCATAGGCTATCATCGCAGCATCACCTCTGTCTCCGGCACCTGCCCAGATGTCTGTACCTTCAGCAATAATTGAACTTGGAATTGGATTGAACTCAGTGTTCATGAAACGGGCGAAATGACGAAATGAGTTAATTGCCGACTCATTGCCACGCCAGTAACCCAAATATGGGAAGAATGGATTTACATACTCTGCTTGGTCATTTGCCCAAATTGCCGCATAATATGACTCCCCCCCGGTGCATGCATATAGCCACCTGCTGTTTTGCAAATGCTCTCGCTGGTACGAATCTTGGCATAACGGAACATTGTATTAATAACAGAATCCGGCGTTTCTAATATTAATGCACCATCGATATCTTTATTGATAAAATCTCTACGTGCCTGAAACTCTGCTTTAACATCTGCTATAAACTGAGGTTCAGCAGCCTTACGTCCGGAGAAAATAACATCAAAAGTAAGAGATTCACCTTTTCCCAAAACATAAGTACCAGATCCCTGAACCTTGGCTTCCACGATATAAGCACCATCTTTGCCCTTAGAGTCAAGAGTTTTAAATGTCTGGGTAAACTCAGGAATATATAGAGTCAGAGCACGGTCCCTAATACTAGTTATCACATAACGCTCACACAAATATGGCTTATCCACTGAAGGGAAAATAGTTCTAGTAAGCTTAACTGCAGGAACCGGGGATGTTTCTTTACCTGATCCAATGTTCTGCTTTCCTATGCAATATGTCTCTGCGCTTCCGAATACACCATCAATATAAACAGACTCTGTCTTAGGATTCTGAAGAACAAGACCGTCAACGCTAATAAGCGACGGTACATCTAAAGCAATTCTATGCATAAGACTTGCATGAGTATTATTGGGAAGCCTGCGGAGCATTGGAAATACCAAAGAACGCTCAGTAGTCAGAGTAGAGTTCTCATCAATATTCCAACGAAGGACACAAGCTATCTGCTCACCTGACATCTCGATGTGGTCATAATGAGGAAGCTTGCTCTCAGTAATATTCCACTCAATTACGCCATTTTTGCTGACCTCCCATCTTGCCGCAGTTTCCTTTACCTCCGGTTCATAATATACCTTTCTGTTTGGCTTGAACTCAAATGGATTGGATGGCCTGGTATCTTTTAAAGAAACAAGAGTCTCATGTGTATTCTTACCTTCGAAAGTGGCATTCTCGATCTCATATAATGGCAGCCACGCATAAGCAACCATATCACCTGAAGCAATCTTAACAAAGGCATTTGGATACTTAACACCGAATTCTTCAGATGTAGGGAATACTTTTTGAGTATCGAAACTCACTTCACCATCACACCCTGTTTTTGTAGAGTACACAGGCTCGGCAGATACGCTATTAGAATACCAAACTACAGGATAGAATGTAAGTTCAGCATCTCTTACAGGTTTTCCATTAGGATCCATCACCTTGAATGCAAGATTTTGGGGAGCATATCAGCTACAAGATTGTCAATCTCAACCATCTTATCCTCGGCAAGGTTGATCATATTTACAGCATATTCACTCCAAAAAGTCTCACCATAAGGATAGTTCATAATACAACGAGTGCCGTCGCAGGCTATCGGAGCAATTGGATTCTTATCAGCATCCACCTTCATTGCATAGATATCTGGCACACCACGACCGTGACCGAATTCATGAATAATACCGTCGATAGCACCTTCGTTAAAAGGATCGTTAAATCTATCATTATGAGTTCTTGAATGATATACTGTTAAAATATTCGAACCACACCAACCACCACCAACTTCTTCAGGGTGGGACTTATATCCATCGATAATCACTAAATAATCATGATTGGGATGTGGCTTTTTAACTTCCTTTGCAGAAATGCCATCATATATATAAAAAGCCTCCCAATCTACCTCGAAATCATATACTGCATCAAATTGACGAGTATGATTGAAAGCCTTATTGACACGCTTAAACATATACTCAATTTTCTGTTTAACTTTGTCAACACCCCCTAAAGAGTCTACTGACTCGCAGTCGATACCTACTTTTACACTAAATCTATAAATCGGTTGTGCAGATGCTGCTATACTAAACAGCAACAAAGCCGCACATACCAAATGTCTGAGCTTCATATTTTATTACAAAATAATTATTGCTAGTACTATTTTTCTAAAGACCTCTCAATCAAATTCAACTCCTCTGGAGTGTAGCAGGTCTTAGTTACATCCTCGCCTGCTGCTGTAGATACGTGCGAAAGAAAATACAAGAACTTCTCATAAGAACTTTTCATCTCTGGAAGATCGGCATCTTTGATTGCATACAATGTACGGAAAGCTTTCTTATATACGTCCCAACCATATTTATCCTTAATACGAAGAAATGTATAGTGAAGAGCATCACCATTATTCTTCGCTACACCACTACCAATAGTCTCATCATAGAAAATCTGGTAGTAGTTAATTATATCTGCTCCACGATAAATTATATTTCTTTGGCTTACTGCACCTTGACAAACTTCTATAGCATATGACATTCTGAAATTAGCGAAAATCTCATCATTCCAATTCCATCCTCCCATTCCACTACCAAGCATATTCCTAGCGGAAAAATTATGCCCAATTTCATGAAGAATACCAAAGCCCCAATCATCAAGGTTAGCAGCACGTTCAATTACTTCGGTAACTTTTACTTTATTATTCCATAAAATAGGGTTTCCTGCAAGGGCCCAATATCCAGGTTCAATACCTGGTGTATTTAAAATCATAATCTTACGACCTCCGTATGGAGTTCCTCCTAAGAGTTCCTTATAAGCTTCATATGTCCTGTCCAGGTTTGCCAACCACCGATCCATCTGCTTGTCGGTAATCGTAACCTTATCCTTATCCAATGACACAATGAAATGCTTACTTTCACGATGATATAATTTATCGCCAATCGGTTCGACTCTGACATTATCGTAATAAACTTCTCCTAATGCCTTTCCACCATTATAAGTCCCCCAAGGAAAACCTAAAGCACAACAAATCGTTGCCTCCCCTTTCTGATTTGGAACAAAGTCCATATAAATCTCAGACCATTCCATATCATCATAAACAAACTTAGAGGCATTCCAACCTTGCTCCAAACCATCTGGATTAAGGTATATGACAGCTCCACGTCCCTCTTTCACCCCTACACACTTCATCATGGCACTCATACGATAAAGTTTTCCAGGTTCGAGATTATTCAAGCTATGCATGATTCTTATAGCCCCTCTTTCAGGATTGGAAATCTTTACACATCCACTATTATCGATTCCCCCTTTTTTTATACTCTATTTTACCTTGTTTTTCTTCTGTAGAATTGTCAAACCAATTTTTCTCAAACTTTTTACTATGATTGAAGTCGTCTTCAAAAATTACTTTATCCTGAGCAAATACGTTTACACTCATTCCTCCAAGGAATACACAAGCTAAGTATGTAAATAATAATCTCATATTGTTTTAGTGTTAATTCAGTTGTTTCTTTATAGATTCCAATTCTAAGGCAGAAAAATAATCCCAAACATCTACATCAGGATTTGTTTCCTTAGCAAACCTGTTAAGGGTGTTTACAAAATGGACAAATTTATCGTATTTATTTGTTCCTGAACCTCCATTTTTCCTAAGATAATTAAAGGTCTTCTTATAAGGTTCCCAAGTAATCGATGCTGCCATACGTGCTAACATATAATGAATGCCGTTATCATTTACCTTTGTACCTATTGTATTTTCATAATCTATTTTATACATATCCAAAATCTCTCCTCCTGTGAATACTTGTTTTCCATTTCTGCCATCCATATATACTTTCCCATTATTTTTTTCAAGAGCATAGTGCATACGGAAATTTGCAAACATTTCATCATTCCAGTTCCAAGAAGTATCACCTATATTAAAGACATGTCCTATTTCATGTAAGATTCCAAAACACCAATCATCATGCTGAAGCATTTGAGAGAATGAATCCTCTACAGCAGTACCATTAGCAGTCCATAAAATTGGATAACCGGCAAGTGCCCAATATCCAGAATAGATTCCTTTGGTTGTTTGGATAGCTAATTTTCTACCTTCATGAGGAACCTCCCCCATCAACTCTAAATAAGAGAGATAGATCTTATCCAGATTCTTTAACCATTGCTGCAAGACCTGCACAGATATATTAACCTTAGATGGCTCAATAAAGATTCTCATATATTCACTTTCTAAAGTAAATAATTCATCCGTCACTTTAACTACGCTGATATTATCAAAATAGGCAGTACCTGTAGAACGACCTCCGTTAGCCATTCCGCCTTGCCAGAAACCTAATGCAGCAACTATTTCAGCCTCTCCGTTATCATCAGCCATGAAATCTACAGTTACATTTGTCCAATTTTTAAGCTCAGTACCATAGAGATAGCGTGACGAGTTCCAATATTGTTTAGAATTAGGTCGAAATATGACAGGCCCCGTACCTTGACCGTTCGGAATATCTGAATATCTGATACGGGCTGTCATACGGTACATCTGATCCGGTTCTAAATCTGTTAATGTTCTCTTCACGCCAACACAACATTTATCATTTTCCGGTAATTGCTGTATTTTTAGAGCTTTACTGTCATTTACCCCCTCTCCATCAACAACTTCAAGAAGCGTTTTAGAGCCGTTTGCATATTCTACTCTCGTCCATCCTTCCAATCCATTCTCAAAAGAAGCATTAGATATCTCTATTGCATTAGGATTCTCAATGACAGGAGGTGTTTGAGAACCTTCTGGAATAACATTATTATCATCTTTGCAAGCAACAAAGCAAATAATAAAAATAAGCAATTGTGTAAATTTTAATTTCATAAATCTTCAATTATTGTTGTGTAGAAAGATATGATTTTATCACTTGTAATTCTTGTTTACTAAACAGTTCGTTCGTATCTGCCTTAGCATGCTTAGTAAGAAAAGAGAGAAAATATTCGAATTTCTGCCATTGATTCATGTTTTTCTCTTGCTCCTCGTCTCTTGGAATGGAATATAATTCCTCGAAAACATCTTGATATAATTCCCAACCGTAAGTTTCTTTAATACGAATCAAACAATAACAAAGAGCATTGCCCATCTCTACCGCTCTACCGGCACCTATTGTCCGATCGTAACAGTTATCTGTTTCTGATTTATATAATTGTAAAAGTTCTGAACCTGTATACGTTTTCTCTTGTGATTCAAATGAACCATCTGCTTGTACAACAGAGGCTGTTGTTATAACTTTTGCATTTAATTTTTCCAAGGCGTAGAACATCCTGAAGTTGGCAAATATCTCTTCATTCCAATTCCAAGCATATGTAGCACCTGAAATATAAGGAGCAAAATTATGCCCTATTTCATGCATTATTCCAAAACACCAATCTCCTCTCCGAATCGTTTGAAGCGATTCGTAAATATAGTTCTTATTCCATTGTATCGGATTTCCGGCATATGCCCATGCATCAATCTCTTTAGAACGGATTGAGATAATTTTTCCATCAAAAGGAACCTTTCCCCTAAATAATTCCTTATAACATTCATACACATCATCCATATTGGCAAGCCATTCATCAATCAATTGATCGGATATGGGCACTAAGTCCCGAGAAACAACTAAACGAAAATGTTTGCTTGTACGAATATATAGATCTTGATTCTCTTTTAAAACAACATCATCAAAATAGGCAAGCCCTTTAGAAGATGCTGCAGTATTACCTAATCTTAAACATAGAATTATCTCTCCATTTTCCGGAACATCATCTATTTCCAATACCAAGTCTTGCCATTTAGAGTGCGAACCTGTAAGCGTTCCAGAAGTAGGGGCCCAAAGATAATCAAGACAGAGATTAGCTCCCATACCACCGTCTATCATATCAGTTTTAACTTTAGCTGATGCCTTATAATAGCCACCTGACTTTAATCCGGTCACCTTTTGAGCAAACATTACATCAGTGTCCTCATCCAATGCAATAATGGACAAGCAACGGGAATCATTTACACCACTATTCTCCTTTTGCTCTACAATTGCCGCCTCTGCATTCCACCCCCCAATGTAACTCCATACTCCAGACACAGCCATTGTTGATAAATCCATCGAAATATCATCTTCCATATCACCATTCACAATCAATGAAGGATTCGTTTTATCTTCTTCCACGGGAATGGTTGTATCTGGTTCCTGTCTAAAATTGTTTGAATCTGAACATGAGAAGAAGACAGTACATAATACGATTGAAAATAAACAAGAACTTGTATGCATGACTAAAAAATGAAATAAAACAGTATAGAATATGTAAGAGTTGGCAGCATTGCCACCAAACTCTCACATATTAAACTTTTATTTAAAAACTAGGAGTAAAATTATACTGAATTGGGAAACCTCCTTCACCACTGTATTTATTATCTACAACCTTAAGGTCAAAGTGTACAACACCTGTTTTCATATCAACCCAAGAACCATTATCTACAACCTGATCATAGCCCTGGCCATTTCTTTCATTTGCTCTGTCTACAAAATCTCCAAGTTTTTTTCTATCCGAATATCCTTCAACAAACTCATCAAGAATATTGAAATGAATCACACCGCCACTCCAGTTCTTGTTGTAATTAATACAATATTTATGCGCCTTATCACTCTGAGAAGCCGGCCAACCATTCTCACCTGCTAAATAGATTGCTGGTGCTGAAACTCTATCACTCTTTTCCTCACCCCAAACTTCCTTTTCATAATCACCTGCCAATGTTCTAAAAGGCTGAATATAAATCACGTTATTTTCTACTTGAGTTCCCTCAAACAATTCTGATTCATCAAGCTTAAGCGCAAACAAATAGGGTTCAATTCCATCAAAAGACATAGATGTCAGATCGATTTGATAAGCAACATTTACCTCCATTTCACCAGCAGTTATCGACTCTGTTGATACGCTGACATTAGATGGTTCGAATGGGATGAATGAAGTACCGTTCTCTGTATTGTAAGACTCTATCAAAGAATTATCTACAGTCAATTTCACCGGCTGATTATCGCTGATAGGAGCATTCATTGCAACTGAAATTTTTCCATTTCCCGTTTTATTAACCACTACCTGCTCTGCACCTGCGACCCACATCTTAAGTGTATTCAACTGAACCAACACATAAATTGGCTCCTTTTGTTGAGTTTGATATACATCTGAAGACATAACCAAAGGAAGTAGGAAAATATCGTCACTATCCATGTTCCCACAATTGAACGTAATACTTGTCTTATAGTTCATCGTCTCAGAATCCAATACTCCGTCATTAACCGTATAGTATTCAGATGAGAGCAGTTGATAATCAACACCGTTGGCCTCATTATAAACACTAACCGATGCAGCATCTGCTTCATAAGTCACCTTACCAGCATCTATTGTAGTAAAATTAGAAGTTGCTTCGATTTCAACAGTCTGAGGTAATAAAACATCTCTGATAAAACTCAATGAAAAATTCTCCTCAGGGACTTTAACTGTAAATGTTGGTTCTACAATATTAGGAATAAGCAATACCTGTGCTGCACTCCCTTTATCCTCCACCTCAACAGATGAAGCGTTCAAAGAAAGAGGGAGTACGTAATTATTAGCAGTAGATATACCGTTTGCCGCAAGCTCTCTTGGCTTAATCACGACGGGTAATTCTACTTCCTTATCCGTTTTATCTAACTTGATAGTAGATGGGAAGTCATAATACTCAGCTTGGCATCAACTGATAATTTGTCCCATTAAGATTATTGTATTCAGTCAATAATGTCTCATCTACCCCAATGGTTAAATCGAGTTCTTTTGAAAGTCCGTAAATTCTCGAAATGTTAACTACGGTCTCTTCTTCGTCGTAAATCGATATGGTATTCACCGTATAAAGACCTGTTTTATCAAATACTGGATCCGGTTTTATAGTAATTGGCGCCAGCTCTGCCTCACAAGCAAACATCATACCAATGAGGCAGTCGGAAATAATATTTTAAAAAACTTTTTCATAATAAGTCCGTTTTTTTATCGTTTCAATTCCATACAATCAATAGAACACTCTCTATTAATAGAATGGAGCTTGTACTAATTCTGTATTAAGTTCACACTCAGACGCTTTTATAGGCATAAGGTAATGTTTGATGTCAAATCGCTTAATAGCTGCCTCTGTCATAGAGAAGAACTCCTTATCTGTGGCGTTTTCTCCCTTTGACATATCAAGACCATACTCGTTGTGATTAAAAGCACCATTCGGTCCGTGAGCAATAAACCAACGACGTACATCAAAGAAACGCTGACACTCATAACAAAGCTCTATTTTTCTCTCATGGCGTATCATTTCACGCATCTCTTCCTGAGAATAACTATCCTCATAACCTGGAATACCTGCACGTTCTCTAATAGCATTGAGATATTCCAAGACCTCATCTTGCCGAGATTCTCCGTAATATTCATTAAGTGCTTCCGCATAGTTCAGATACACCTCACCTAAACGAATGATCGGGAATGGTACATTCAAGTTCCATGTGTCTTTAGCCTTTTCTTTACTTGAGCAGTAATTAAGCGGAAGGCCTTTATGAACGGAAAAACCGGTTGTATTTTTATCACCAGGAGTCGATCCATTGCCTGAAAGACCTTTATACCAATAGTCGACTATACCATAACCGTCCGAATCTTGATACGAGTCCCCTTCATTGGGGTAAGCATAAGATACACGCTGATTAGGGAAGTGAATGTTAGCATAGAAGCGAGGTTCACGATCTACAAACATGTGGAATGTGTTCGCAATGGTACCATTACCGTCTTCAGTAGAAAATTCTTTATTTTCAAACCATTCTTCCAACGGACGGGCCTTTGAGCCGTCTGCCATAAAGAAGTCATTAATCATACCTAACGGCAGTGAATAACGGCCATTCCAACCATACCAACGGCCAGGCACTGCACATCTTGCATACCACTGGATAGAATTCGGATGCCCCCATATTATCTCACGATTTTTATCTTCACCCCAAGTTGTAGTGATTTCACGTATATTCTCAACCACTTCATCGAAAGTAGGTTCACCAGATTCAGCATCAGGCTTTTTCAGTTCATATCCATAGTTATCAATTACATCTTTTGCCGCATCTGCCGCTACTTTCCAAAGTTCCTTATCATACTCTGTTGGAATAAGAACTGTTCCATCATTATTTTTCCAATCTTTATATACACTGTTGCCATTATATAACGGACTTGCAGCCAGCAGGTGCATACGTGACTGAATAGCACGAGCCGCTCCGACTGTTGGAAGACCTAATTCAATAGACTCATTGCGTTCTTCAGGCATACCATTTTCGCAGGCCCAATCAATCTGTTCACTAATCCATTGAACACACTCTGCAAAAGGTTTACGTGCGCTGGAAGCAGCTATTCCATCTGCAGTTCTACTACTTTCCTCTATTGGAATAGGACCATACAAACGAAGTAAGAGATAATGATAGTACGCACGCATGAAAATTGCTTCTGCGTATTTTGTACGACGTTCAAGTTCCCCCATCTCAACACATCTATCAAGATTCTCCAAGAAGATATTAATATGACGGATAGCTTGATAATAACGCACAAAGAAATATAAATTATAACCTGTATAACCATAGTAATTATCTGGCGACATCAAGCCTTCAGAAATATTACGAATATTACTTTCCATAACATAAGCAGCCTCGTCAGTACACCAAAAATATGGTATTTGACCGCTATAGTGCATTTCTTGCACCATAAAATCATCACTATACATGCGCGAATACCATTTTTTTGTTTCAACTTCTGAAGCAAAGATTTTATCAATAGTATTTAATTCGCCCGCGTCCTGTTCAAGATAATCCAGAACAAGAAGAAAATACTAGTAATTAATACAAATATGTATATATTTTTTATATTTATTTTACTGTTAAATTA
>ENA-OQJX01000377-OQJX01000377.1-human-gut-metagenome-genome-assembly--contig:-NODE-377-length-25440-cov-4.496069_pt1 | contig 25440 bp, 32 predicted proteins | sample MGYA00242615_ERZ504782 | MGnify/ENA primary metagenome ERZ504782 (study PRJEB26092, sample SAMD00036354) | human gut metagenome | host: Homo sapiens | study: EMG produced TPA metagenomics assembly of... | reverse complement strand
TAAAAAATAAACAGACATAATATATCGTGATATGTCGAAATACAGGAGAAAAAACCCTTTTAAAACTGTTGACACATCGTATAACCACTGATATAATCACACTGTAACAAATTTAATAATTATGTAACATTTAAAACTTCCTACAAAAGATAAAGACAGAAAACAGAGGAGGTTTTATATGAAAGCAGCACACATGAAACAAAAAATAGTCATTCCTGCTCTGGTAGGAATGATGATGATTCCGGGGAGTGCAGTTTATGCGGCAGATCAGAAAGCGGAAGTATATCCGGTTTTGCCGGCTGCAGGAATCGAAACAGTAGTAACAGATTGTTATGAAACGAAAGTAAAGGAGAATCTGCAGTTATATCTGGTACCGACAGGTGAGGGTGAGTATTTGAATATGGCGTTTTCGAATACAGGTGAAGAATTTACTTATATAAGAAGTGCGCCGGATGAGAACAGTGACTGGATCGGAAAATTGTATCCGGATTCGGCAGTCAGAGTTCTCGAATATAAAGAAGACTGGGTGAAGATCCAGTCAGGAGATGCGCAGGGATTCGTTCCGGCAGATACATTGTACCTGGGAGAAGATGCAAAGTCACATGCAGGGGAATACGAAAAAGAGGTTGCAACGGTAACAGCTGATGTTCTGAATGTGAGGGCTGGTCAGGGAGTAGAGACACAGGTTCTGACACAGATTATGCAGAATCAGGAGTATGAAATTACTGGGGAACCAAAAGATGGATGGTATCCGGTGCAGGCAGGGGAGATCGCCGGCTGGGTATCCGGGGAGTATATCAGTATAGGGACAACGTATTCTTACGCAGAGACGAGGGAAGCAGAAGAGGCGAAGAAGCCAGAGCAGACTATAGTGCAGGAAACACAGAAGGTTCAGGAAGCTTCCGCCCAGAGTATTGTGCAAAATCAGGCTGCTTCGGGACAGGCTGTCATAGATTACGCCTGTCAGTTTATTGGAAATCCGTACGTATGGGGCGGTACCAGTCTGACAGAAGGAGCGGATTGCTCTGGATTTGTACAGTCTGTGTATGCACATTTCGGGATTAGCCTGCCAAGGACGACATGGGATATGGAAAATGTGGGAGTTGCTGTCAGCTATGAACAGGCACTTCCCGGAGATATTGTTTTGTATGACGGGCATGTCGGACTGTACATGGGAGACGGGACGATTGTAAATGCAATGAACGAAGCTGACGGGATTGGAATCTGCAGCGCAACTTATACAAATATCATAACGATCAGAAGAGTTCTGTAAATTCAGACCGCATTTTAAAGTTGACTGACTTTGAAATGCGGTATTTTTTCGGGGGAAAATGAGATAGAAAGAAACAAAAAAGTCAACAGGAAAATAAATAAATGGCAAGATGCACAAAAATGTAAAAAAATGTCGAAATTTGAAAAATAGGAGTTTTCAACTTATCCACACTCAAAATATGAAAAAACGTGGAAAACACGACATTTCCGAAAAGTTATTCACATTATCCACACTCAAACAGGTGTTTTTTGTGAATTACTTTTGTGAAAAAAAGAACGGATGTTTTGTAAGGTTATTATGAAATTGCTTGTTTGTCGAAAAAGAAAGAAAAATATATTGACTTTTGAGTATTCGAAAAGCAGTAAAAACAGAAGAAACAATTCAGAAAATTCAAGCAAAATAAGGTTGATTTTAAAACGTATTTTCCGGTTTTGGTGGTTGATAATTTAAAAAATAGAGATTATAATAAAGAACATTGAATAATAGAAGGAGGAATCATAATGGAAACATTTACAAAGAATACAACAATCGGCGAATTATTATCCGTATATCCTGAATGCGCGCCGATCTTAATGGAAATCGGAATGCACTGCCTTGGATGCCCGTCTGCACAGATGGAGACACTGGGTGAGGCAGCGATGGTTCACGGAATCGATGCAGATCTCCTGGTAGAGAAGATCAATGCGGCAAGAGCAGCAAAATAAGACTTATAACATAAAAGAGTGCGGACTGGGCAGTAAAGCTTAAGTCCGCACTCTTTTATATGCGTTTATACCTGTGACAGCTTTTGAATCGCATCGGAAGAAATCACGACCTCGCAGTGTTCTTCCAGAAATGCAAGAACAGAAGCAGAGGCTTTCTCCAGACTGCCGTATTCAGAAAGCATATTGCAGATCTTGTTAAATTCATTGGCAGAATGATCCGATGGTGTCAGTGCCAGAATATACATATCTGCTTCATCGTCTCGATACAGTGTATTGGAACCGTGGTACGCAGGAGCCAGAAGATGGGCTGCCTGAATGACCAGGTCAATATGGTTGAACGAGAACAGACGTACATTGAGCGGTGCTGGTTCCTCCTGTGGTTTGGAGGCAGGCTTGATGTCGGCTGCCGCTTCTTTTACTTTATTGAGCAGGTTCAGGAAGTCTTCTGCGCCCTCCAGCTTTTCCAGCTGTTCTGTCGGGCTTGCTTCAGAATCCATGCTTTGTGTAAATTTCGAGAATCTTGTATCCAGTTCCTCGGGATCTTCTACTTTTGTGATGATCAAAACGATGGAATCACCAGATGAAGGAATCGCTTCGATCATCAGAGGTAAATCTTCCGCTTCAAATCCAAAATCAAAGGATGCCTGCTGCATCATATCCCGAAACAGAGATTTTGCTTTTTCCGTACCGTAAGCCAGTTCACTCAGTTTTAAGTGACGAGCTGCTAAATCAGCATGTGTCAATGTACAACGAATTTGATTTTCATTCAGTTTTTCGATTTTCATGTGCTCACATCCTTACGAATTGAAATGTTGAAAAATATAGTCATTAAGTAGGAAAATAATAACTTATATTTCTTCACTATTAGTATAAACAAAAAGAAAAAAGATGTAAAGGAAAATAGTGAGACTTCTGCATTCTTTCATGTTATCAACAAAAGGGAAGTAGTTATAAACAAAAAACACATTGAAATGACGGAACCCAATCCCTATAATTGGCAGTACAGAAGATAGTGTTCCGGATAAATATCACTTATTTAAGAAGGAGGGATACAAAAGAGACGATCAGATCATCTGAAACGAGTTGCTGAATTTTTCATTTATCAAGACATCAAAGAGCATATCTATCATTAAAATATTCGAAATTCAATGTTCTCGAATCGGGGACGAAATCAATATCAGACAGAAAAGTAAATTCAATGTGAGTTCATGCTATCTTTTGTACCGTGATAATTCAAAGGTACGTCACATACCTTCTGCGGTCAGTTATTACCGGGGATATTTATCAGAGCTCACGGAGGGAAGGAGAAGAACATGAAATCTGATGAGACAGCTTATCAGGAATTATTTGAGGAACTGGAAAAATATGAAAATAAAGGAGTATACATCAGTATGGATGGATTCCCGGCCAGTCCGATGCAGATTGTAGCGGCACATATGACAAGGGAAGAAGGAAGTTATATGCGGGACTATATTCTGGATACAGAAGGATATATTGAATCACTTTCATTTGTAAATATCAAGACAAAAGAACAGGCGTAGATCCCCTTTTACGTCGGACAAAAAGATTTAAAATATTTCTGAAGAATGTTTAAAATACTTCTTAAAATGGCAAATTAGTAATGACTGGTAAAAAAAGTATGTTATAATGGTTCTGTATAGGAGGTACGCATGGACGAAAGAGAAGAGAGGGTTGTGAAAACCCGCAGCACGGCGGGAACACAGCAAAACAAAACAAGAAGGCGCCCACGCAGGATTGCCGGAGAACCAGAGGATACAAGGATGGATTCGAATCGCATACCGCCGTCTAAGAGACGGAAAAAGAGCCGCAGGGCAAGGCGAAGACGAAGAAATATGCTGATCAGGATGCTGCTGGTGATCATATTGATCATAGTGGCTGTTGGGGGCCTGATTTTCTGGAAGCGATATGGCTCATCGAATGAGAAGGCGAATCTGGAACAATATTATGGAATGACAGGTACGGACGATATCGCAGTGATCGTGAATAATCAGGTGATCGCAAAAGCGGACAACGGAGAATATGGGGCAGGAGGCCGTCTGATAGACGGACAGGCTTACATTGAATATTCTGTTCTGCATGATTTTGTGAATAAGCGCTTTTACTGGGATGCGAATGAGAATTTACTGTTGTATACATTGCCGCAGGGAAGTGTTGTTGCAAACATAGGAAGTAAGGAATATACAGAAGTCAGCGAACAAAAAAGTGAAGAGTATGTCATCTGGCAGACAGTCGATAATAAGGCATATGTTGCTTTGGACTTTGTGAAAAAGTACACGAATATGGAATGCAAAGAACATCAAGATCCGAATCGTGTGATGATCGTGAATGAGTTCGGAAAGACGACTGTGGCAGAGATGAAGCGGGATACACAAGTGCGGTTTCAGGGTGGAGTAAAGAGTCCGATCCTGACAGAGGTAAAAAAATCAGAAAAAGTGACTGTGATCGAGGATGAGGATGGCTGGAAGAAAGTTCGCACCAGCGATGGATTTATCGGATATGTACAGACGAATTCGCTGAAACATATCAAAGAGGAGACGATTTCCAGCAGCTTTGAAGAACCACAGTACACAGGTATATCGAAAGATTACAAGATTAATATGGCCTGGCACAATGTAGAGAATACGACTGCCAACGGGTATATTCAGGATATGCTTGCATCCACGAAAGGTCTGACGACGATCGCACCGACCTGGTTTCATATTGCAGATACGCAGGGGAATCTGAATTCAATCGCGGACGCAGATTATGTGAATTATGCGCATCAGTCCAATTTGGAAGTGTGGGCTGTTCTCAGGGATTTTCATGGGGGAATCAATTCGGCGGATGAGACTTATGAGGTGTTAAGTCATACTTCCAGGAGAACGAACCTGATCGATCAGGTTATAGCAGCAGCTCTGCAGGCTGGGATTGGTGGAATCAATCTGGATTTTGAACTGATTTCTGCAGAGTGCGGAGAAGATTATGTACAGTTTGTGAGAGAACTTTCCATCAAGTGCCATCAGAATGGACTGGCATTTTCCGTAGACAATTATGTTCCGATGCCTTACAACACATTTTATGATCTGGAAGAACAGTCAGTATTTGCTGATTATGTGGTGATCATGGGGTATGATGAGCATGTGGAGGGTTCTTATGAAGCAGGTTCTGTGGCGTCTTACGGATATGTAAAAGACGGCATAGAGAATGCGTTAAAGTCTGTTCCTAAGGAAAAACTGATCAATGCGATCCCGCTGTATACAAGACTGTGGTTTGAGACACCGAAGACGCAGGAAGAGCTGGCAGCAGAAGCCGGTACAGAAGCGGCAGATTATCCAAATAAAGTGACCAGTACGGCACTGGGAATGGAGGATGCCGAAAAACGGGTGCAGGAAGCCGGTGTACAGGCGTCATGGGATGAAGATACAAGGCAGAATTATGCACAGTGGGATACAGACGGAGGAACATACAAGATCTGGCTGGAAGACAGTCAGTCGCTGGAAGAGAAGTTAAAGCTGATCAAAAAGAATGATCTTGCTGGTGTTGCCGAATGGCGCCTTGGCTGGGAGAATTCGGGAGTATGGGATCTGATCTCGCAGTACATCAATTAAAAAGTGAATAGAAGAATATAAAAAGGACGCTGGAATTCCGCTTTGGAATTTCAGCGTCGTTGTTTTCTGTAAAGTTGAATTAGAGAATCGATTTGACAAAATTCAGGATTTCGCTTTCACAGGCCTCTCTGGCAGGGATACTTGCAAAGTTGTGATTTCCTTTCGGGATTTTTACAAAAGTTCCGTTTCCGTTGTATCCTTCAAGATATGTTTCACAGGTTTTATCATCTACAGATTATCTTCTGTTCCGCGAAGAATCAGACTTGCCGTCATATCCTTTTGCATCCTCAAAAGGAGAGTAGGTTGCCAGGTCATAGTTGAAATCAAGACCGAATTTCAGTCCTTCCATATCAGCAAATGTCATTCCCTGATTTTTGAAGAAATCTGCTTTTTCTTTACATCCATTCCACATTCCGGCACCCGGGCACATCAAAATCAGTCCGTAAGGATTCAACTTTGGAGCAGCGGTAGCAGCGACAAATCCGCCCATGCTCTGTCCGGATAAGATGATCTTATCTGTATCTACAAAATCTTGTCCTTTCAGCCATTCATAGACATCCTGAGTATCTTCCAGAAGTCCGGTGAAGGTCATTTCTTCGAATTCTCCGTCACTTTCTCCGCAGCCGTAGAAGTCAAAGCGAAGACAGGCGATTCCGTTTGCTTCCAGAACGCGGGCAAGATGTGTATGTGCGTATTTATAACCGGATAAGCTGCCGCCGAATCCGTGAAGGTTGAGTACGACCGGAGGATGGCTGACTCCATCCGGAAGATTTAACATTGCCCGTAGAGTATGATTTTTTCTGTTTTTAATTTCTGTGTAACGAATCATGGTATTATTCTCCTTGTTTTGCTCTTTTTTTCGCGAGTGTTTCTAACATTTCTTCTGTCTTTTTCTTGGAAAGCGGATATACAAAATACAGGATCAGTACAGCAATCAAATATCCGATCGCATAGATCGCAGTATAAGATTTCCAGATATGTGCTTTTACAGCAGCTGTCTGTACAGCTTCATTTACGTTATATCCGATCAGAGCCAGGGTAAAGCTGCTTAAGCTGGAGCTTACTGCAGAAGCAAGCTTGCGGAAGAAGGAATAGGTTGCATAGACCATACCTTCTTTTCTGTCGCCGGTGGTCAGTTCCTGGTAATCGATCGCATCGTTTACCATAGCCCAGATGAGTACCTGGAAACCACTTGCACCGAGGTAGCAGATTCCGTTGATAACAATGAACAAGATCGGATTCTTGATCGGGAAGAAGAATAAAATTCCGAATACGATAGCGGCAAAACCGGCTCCGTACATACACCATTCTTTTTTTCCGAATTTTTTAGATACAAATTTTGTTCCGACAAAAGTGATAATGGAATATACGGTACTGAGCATACCGGATACTGCCATGATCTGAACATTACCAAAGTAATCTTTAAATAAATAAGTATTCAGTCCGTTTACCACACTGGCTGCAATCATACCTGCAAGGCTGGAGAAAATGAGTCCCAGAAGCGCTCTGTTTTTAATGATATGTTTGAGTGCTTCAAAATAGTTGAATTTCTCTCTTTTTTCCACAGTGATGGAAACTCTCTCTTTACACCAGCTGCTTGTGATCATCAGGCAGAATACACCGATTGTTGCACAGATCAGTGCCATCAGGGTAAATCTGGAAGGAATCGGGTTGTTGTCTTTATATAAAACCAAAGGACCTGCAATCACGACGACTGTCATAAAGATTGTACCGCCAAGGCTTCTGTATCTGGACAAGTCTGTTCTGTGATTGACATCATCTGTCATAACGCTGGACAGAGAACCAAACGGTACATTGACACATGTATACAGGGCTTCATATAATACGTAGGTTACTAAAATGTAGATCAGTTTTAATTTATAATCAAAGCTGCTCACATCCAGGAATCCAATCACACACATAATGGCCATAGGAATGGAAAATGCTTGATCCATGGAATAAAACGTCCGCCTTTCGTAGATTTTCTGGCATCGATCAAAGCGCCGATGATCGGATCGTTGATGGCATCCCAGATTTTAGTGATCAACAGAATCGTTCCGACATGTAAAGGATTTACTTTCAGTACGAGCGTGTAGAATACGGTCAAAAACATTGCCCGAAACTGTTCTGTACAGCAGCACCCCAGATCTCCGAGCGTGTAGCCGATTTTGTCTTTCATTGAAAACTCTCTCACAATTCTTCCTCCTTATCGTGTGGCTTTTTGTTTTCGTTTGTTTACGATGTTCATTATATCTTTATCTGAATAGGAAACATATCCAATTCTTGCTTGAAAACTATCAAAAATTGATATACTATTTATTTTGAATAGTTTTAATAGGGATTTACAGTGATTTTCATATATTTTAACGAGGTGATCATGAAAGAATATATTGCAAAGGAATACAAATATACACAATCAAAATGTAAGAAATTTCCGGCGACTACATATTATACAGTGTTTTTTATTACTGCCGGAAAATGTACATGCAGAAGCAGGGAGAAAACATATTTTTGTGCAACGGAAGAAATCATACTGGTCAATCCGGGTACATCGGTAGAAATTGAATATCCGGCGTCGAAAACTCCGCTGCATTTTCTTCAGATTTCGTTTTCTGCAGAACTGCTGAAACGTTTGTCTGATGAACAAACGGATCTGGAGTCCTGCTTTCATGTGGTTCCATATCAGGTTGTAGTCATTCAGGCAGAATCAGAAATCAGTATGCTGATAAAAAATCTTTCGAAAAGGCTTCTGACTCTTCCAAAAGAAACGACAGATTTCGGGCATGCACTGTTTCAGGACAGTATTCTGTCAATGCTGATCGTGCTGCTTTTACGTGCCTGTATTCATGTGGAATTTCACACAAAAAGTAAAACACGATCCCGACTTGCACTGGATGACATTTTTATTTTTATCAAACATCATCTGTACGAAGAAATTTCACTGGAACGTCTGGAAAAGGAATTTTTTATCAGTAAATATCATATTTCCAGAGAATTTAAACGGCAGACAGGAATCACCGTTCATCAGTATATTGTCAAAGCGAAGCTGGATCTGTGCAAACGGCTTCTGGAAAAGGGATATCCTATGACGGAAATCTATAAAATATGTGGACTTGGAAACTATAATAACCTGTTTCGGGCATTTAAAAGGGAGTTTGGAATCACACCAGGGGAATATGTGCGTCAATTCCAGGAGAGACAAAAAACTAAATCTGATGTTCATTAAAATGATTGTTCTCCATAAAACGGGTGACGGTGTCAAGCATTTCCTGTGGTGTGTAGGACTTCACGGTTCCTTTTTTATTATGAGGGAGGGAGTCGCTGTTCATGTTCTTTTTGAACTCATTCGGAGTCTGCCCGGTATATTTTTTAAATGCATTATTCATATAGCGGTAATCCGAAAATCCGCAGCCGTAGCAGATATCAATCAGAGAAAGTTCACCTTTCATCAGCAGTGCTTTTGCATTGAGATACCGGGTGTAGGTCAGAAATTCACTGAAAGAACGGTGCAGATTTTTCTGAATAAAATGTGATAAATAAGAGGCGGAGAGCTGCATGTGTTTTGTCCAGGTCAGACAGAGTCACTCTTTCGGCAGAATGTTCCTCAATGTAACCAATGATTTCAGAGAGCTGGCTGTTTCTCTTGGTAGTGAGCGCAAGTTTGTCTCCATACATTTCATAGTAAGCGCAGCTCTGCAGGATGTCATGCACCATAATGTTGATCAGACCGGCACACTCCAGCTGGTAATAAGGCGCCTGCAGGAGATAAATCTTTAAAAGTTTGCAAAACGAGTAGGTGAACAGTCGCTCATTTTTACTCAAAAGTGTATTTTCCAGAAAGCTGATATGACTCATCTGCGGAAAATATCCTTCAAAATACTGTGGAAGAATATGAAGGGAGAGCAGGGTGGACGGCGCTTTCTCCGAAATAATCTCGTGGAGCTCGTTGGCGTTGATCAGGATGATATCTTTTTCAGAAAAAGACGTAGTATTGCCGTTGATGTTGAATGCCGGATCTCCTTTTAAGACCAGGATCAGCTCAATTTCCGGGTGCAGGTGGGCAGCACGGTATCCTACATCATAGACGGACAGATTCATATTTTTAATTTGGGGATGGTGGATATTTTCAATTTCCAGATGCATAAGAGAACTCCTTTTTTATTGTTGCTTCTATCATAATATAGTGCGCTTTATTATTCAATCAAATTCATAAAACAGCAGGAAAGTGATAGGAAGAAAGCTTAATTGACATATAAAAGAAAACAGGGGATGTGTATAGTAGAACATGTATTGAGCAGAAAGAAAATGTTAAGGAGGGGCTGATTATGAGATTATTAGAACCAATTAAAGTGGGAAAGATCGAGCTGAAAAACAGAGTGATGTTTCCGCCGATGACAACAGGATATGAAGGCAGAGACGGCACAATTGTAGAACAGAGCTTTAACTTCTATAAGAGACTGGCAGAAGGTGGCGTGTCCTATATTGTATTGGGAGATGTTGCTCCTGTAAATACAATCTCACCGACACCGAAGCTGTTCCATGACGGACAGATCGAAGCATTTAGAAAACTGGCAGATGCAGTTCATGAATTTGACTGTAAACTGGGAATTCAGATTTTCCATCCGGAGTATGATGTAGAGGCACTGGCTGAATTATTCCGCAAAGGGGATATGGAAGGCGGACGTGCAAAAATGCGTCATGATATGGTACATTTCATTCAGGAAGTGACGGAAGAGCAGTTGAACAGTATTTTGGATAAGATCGGGGAATGTGTAAAACGTGCACAGTCAGCCGGAGTTGATATTATAGAAGTACACGGGGACCGTCTGATCGGATCATTCTGTTCGACTTTGATTAACCGCAGAACAGATTCCTACGGTGGAAGCTTTGAAAACAGAATTCGTTTTGCACTTCGCGTGGTGGATAAGATCAGAGAAGTGGCACCGGATATCTGTATTGATTATAAATTACCTGTAGTCACAGAAAACCCACTGCGCGGAAAAGGCGGTCTGATGATCGATGAGGCAGTAGAGTTTGCAAAAATTCTGGAGAGATCCGGAGTGGATATGATTCATGTAGGACAGGCAAACCATACAGGAAATATGAACGATACGATTCCGGCGATGGGAACACAGCCATATTGTTTCATGTCAAAATATACCAAACAGATCAAAGAAGCAGTCTCTATTCCGGTATCCTCAGTGGGACGTATCGTCACACCGGAGAACGCAGAAGCACTGATCGAAAATGGTGTCTGCGACATCGTGGGTCTGGGACGTTCTCTTCTGGCAGATCCAGATTATGTAAAGAAACTCGAAGCAGGAGAAGGAAGACGCATCCGTCACTGTATGATGTGCAATAAGGGATGTACAGATGCGATCCAGAACCGAAAATTCTTAAGCTGCGTACTCAATGCGGAAAACGGATATGAGTATGAGAGAACGATCACTCCTTCCGATGAGAAGAAAAAAGTAGTTGTGATCGGCGGTGGAGTTGCAGGTATGGAAGCAGCGAGAGTTGCAAGTGTAAAAGGTCATGAGGTTGTTCTGTTTGAAAAAGAAACGACACTTGGCGGTCAGCTCAACATTGCATCGATTCCTCCGAGAAAATCTGAGATGAACCGTGCACTCCGCTATCTGACAAATGAGATGAAAGAGCTGCATGTAGATTTACGTCTTGGAAGAACAGCAGATGCAGAGATGATCCTGGCAGAGAATCCGGACAATGTGATCGTGGCAGCAGGTGCGCACAATGTGATTCCGCCGATCGAGGGAAGTAAAATGCCACATGTATTTGATGCATGGAAAGTATTGAATCATGAGGAACTTCCGAGCGGACGTGTGGTTGTGATCGGAGGCGGTCTGGTCGGAGCAGAGACAGCAGAGCTTCTTGCAGAGATGGGATGTCAGGTTTCTGTAGTAGAGATGATGGAAGAAATCGCAAAAGAAGAATCCAAGACAGTAAGACCGGTATTGTTTGAGAGCTTTGAAAAATATCAGGTTCAGCTGCTGACAGGAACAAAAGTAACAGCCATTACAGCAAACAGTGTGGAAGCAGAAAATGCAGAGGGCAAAGTGTCTCTTCCTTGTGACTACGTAGTACTCGCAGTGGGAGCAAGACCGAATCTGTTTGACGCACAGGCACTGGAAGATAAAGGCGTACAGGTGAGCTTTGTCGGAGACTGCAATGAGAGAGCAGCAGATATCAATCGTGCAGTAGAAGAAGGGTATCTGGCAGCAAACGTTTTATAAAAAACGTACAGGTGGATGAAACATCCTTCTTTCGCATATACATGAAACAGAGTATATGCGAAAGGGGATGTTTTTTTGCGGTTCAAAAAGGTATTGGGGATACTGCGGACAAAGATCCGTCTGCTGCTGATGATCGGGGTACTTCTGGCGGCGGCAGCAGGATGTCAGTTTGCCGGAGAGTATCTGCACAGTCATTATATTCGGGAGGAAGCATCTGAGACCTCCGGAAATATATCAGAGAAAAAGACGGTTGTGATTGATTCCGGACACGGGGGAAAAGATCCCGGAAAAGTCGGGATCAACGGGGCGCAGGAAAAGGAACTCAATCTGCAGATCGCAGAAAAATTGAAGAAATATCTGGAGGAACATCAGATCACGGTGGTGATGACACGTACAAAGGATGAGGACTTGCAGATTCTCAGGTGGAAGATCTTAAAGCCAGAGTAGAGTTGATCGAACAAAGAATCTCCTGCACTTGCAGTCTGCATTCATCAGAACAGTTATCCACAGGAAAGCGTAAGAGGACCACAGATTTTTTATTTTGCGCACTCGAAGGAGGCAAAGAAAGCAGCAGAGGTAATGCAGACAGAGCTGAAAAATTTCGATCAGGAGCATGCCAGAGAGATTAAGGGAAATACTACATACTATATGCTGAAAAATACAAAGTCACCAATTGTGATCGTAGAATGTGGATTTTTAAGCAGCCCGGTGGAGGCAGGGATGTTGATCGATGAGGCGTATCAGCAGAAGCTTGCCCAGGCAATCGGCAATGGAATCCTGAAATATGTTGAGCGCTGATAAGAAAAATGGTATAATGAAAGCTATGGAAACGATAATTAAGAAAATAGACAAAAACCAAATAGACGAAGATGCAATACGAGAAGCGGGAGAGATTCTCAGAGAAGGAGGACTTGTTGCATTCCCAACAGAGACAGTTTACGGATTGGGGGCGAATGCACTGGACGAGGAGGCAGCGAAAAAAACATATGAAGCAAAGGGCCGTCCTTCTGATAATCCACTGATCGTTCATATTGCAGATCTGGAAGATTTAAGTGAGATTACGGAGAATGTACCTCCGGAGACAGAGCTTCTTGCGAAGCATTTCTGGCCGGGACCTTTGACGATGATCTTTGAAAAAAGTTCTCTGGTTCCATATGGCACGACAGGCGGTCTGGATACCGTTGCTGTGAGGATGCCAAGTGATCTGATCGCGAGAAAGCTGATCCTTGCGGCAGGCGGATATGTATCGGCGCCGAGTGCCAACACATCCGGACGTCCGAGTCCTACTACGGCAGAGCATGTGTGGGAAGATCTGAACGGGAAGATCGAGATGATCATAGACGGAGGAAGTGTAGATATCGGACTGGAGTCTACGATCCTGGATATGACAGTTTCTCCGCCGATGATCTTAAGACCGGGTGCAATCACTGCCGATATGCTGGAAGAAGTGATCGGCGTGGTGAGCGTGGATGAGACGATTCTGGGCAGTGAGAGCAGTCAGGCGCCGAAAGCACCGGGTATGAAATATCGCCATTATGCGCCGAAAGCAAAGCTGACGATCGTAGAAGGAAGTCTCAAGGAGGAAGTGTTTGCCATCCGGCAGCTTGCTTATGAAAAGAGCCGTCAGGGTGTTCAGGTGGGCATTATCGGGACGAATGAAACGGTTGAGTTTTATACCCATGGTCTGGTAAAAAATATCGGTTCCCGTGAAAATGAGAAGACTATTGCAAGGAATCTGTACCGAATTTTGAGAGAGTTTGACGAGGAGGATGTGTCAGAGATCTACAGTGAGTCATTTGCGATCCAGGGAATCGGCAATGCCATTATGAACCGTCTGGAAAAGGCGGCAGGACACTGCAGGATCCCCGCATCAGTTCTTACGAAAGAGCAAAAATACAGAAAAATCGTATTTGTCAGCAATACAGATACCTGTCGCGGACCGGTTGCGGCAGAGATTTTCAGGCATCAGTCATTAGATCAGGAATATTGGATCGAATCCAAGGGAATGGTCGTTTTGTTTCCAGAGCCGGTAAATCAGAAAGCAGAAGCTATTTTAAAGAGCAATCAGATGACGCTGGAGGGATATACTTCCAGACCGTTTACGGAGAAGAACCTGAATCCGGAGACACTGATCCTGACGATGGCACAGGCTCAGAAGGAGAAGATACTTTCTGAATATCCGAGCGAATATACAGACAATGTATATACACTTACTGAGTTTACGGGAGAAACAGAAGAGATCCCGGATCCATATGGGCAGCCTTTGACTGCATATGGAGAGTGTTATGAGAAGATTACGTTGTTGATAGAAAAATTAGCAGAAATTTTAAATTCATTTACTAAAGGAGGACAATAATGTCAGAAGTACATGTTATGGATCATCCACTGATCCAGCACAAAATCAGCTATATCCGCAGAGAGGATGTCGGAACAAAAGAATTCAGAGAGGTGATCAGTGAGATCGCGAGTCTGATGTGCTATGAAGCAACAAGAGATCTGAAGCTTCAGGATGTTACAATCAAAACACCGATCTGTGAGATGGTGGGAAAAGAGCTGACAGGAAAAAAACTGGCAGTTGTACCGATCTTAAGAGCGGGACTTGGTATGGTAGATGGAATGTTATCATTGATTCCGGCCGCAAAAGTAGGTCACATCGGTCTGTACCGTGATCCGGAAACATTAGAGCCGGTAGAATATTACTGCAAGCTTCCGGCAGACTGCAGTGAGAGAGAAGTATTTGTAGTAGATCCGATGCTGGCAACAGGCGGATCCAGTGCTGCTGCGATCCAGATGCTCAAGGACAAAGGAGTAAAGCATATCCGCTTCATGTGTATCCTTGCTGCACCGGAAGGGGTCAAGAAGATGCAGGAGGCACATCCGGATGTCGATATGTACATCGGAGCGCTGGATGATCATTTAAATGATCATGGCTACATTGTGCCTGGACTGGGAGATGCGGGAGATCGTATTTTCGGCACAAAATAAAGGAGTTGAAAATCATGTCAGATAAAAGAGAAGATTATCTGACCTGGGATGAGTATTTTATGGGAGTTGCCATGCTGTCCGGGATGCGTTCCAAGGATCCGAATACTCAGGTCGGATGCTGTATTGTGAGTCAGGACAACAAGATTTTGTCCATGGGATACAATGGGTTTCCGAAAGGATGCTCAGATGATGAATTTCCGTGGGCGAGGGAAGGCGAAAATCCGCTGGAGACAAAGTATGTGTATTCCACACACAGTGAATTGAATGCCATATTGAATTACAGCGGCGGAAGCCTGGTCGGAGCCAAGCTGTATGTGTCACTGTTTCCGTGTAATGAGTGTGCAAAAGCGATCATTCAGTCGGGAATTAAAGAGGTCATTTATGATTGTGACAAGTATGCGGACACCCCGAGTGTCATGGCATCCAAACGGATGATGGATGCAGCCGGAGTCCGGTATCATCAGTATCATCGATCAAACCGGGAGATTAAAATAAAATTATAGACTGCGCATAAACTACCTTCTGTGGGAATAAGATATATCAGATGTTTCCACAGGAGGTAGTTTTGTTATGAAAAATAAAGCGGGAGCTGTGATTTTAAACTTTTTTCTGCGGGCAGTGATGGGCATCTGCCTGATATATTTTGTTAATCAATACGTCCTGCCGGATCAGGATTCCTGGAAGGTAGGAATCAACGGGCTGTCCTTTTTGACATCCGGAAGCCTTGGTATTCCTGGAGTCTGTATGCTTTATGGAATTCTGGTGTATCAAAGTTTGTAAGGTTTTCACAAAAAACTGCAATTTAGGAAAAGCGTATGGACAAGGCGGGAAACTGCGTTTATAATACATTTCACACAGCAGATCATTCGAGTGCTGTTTTTATCGGACCTGCTTCACAGGTCTTTTGTATCAGGAGATCAGAGGATTCTGATCGTCAGTTATTTTTATTCAGGCTGCGGTTCGCAGCGGTATTTTCATCCAAAAGATTGAATGAATCATACAGAACAGGAGGGATAGGTTGCATCAGAAAAATTTTGTAATCTGTGATCAGGAGGCAGATTATGCGAGAAACCTTATGCAGATGATCGGAGGCAGAAAAGAGCTTGGATTTCAGATGCATATGTTTCAGAAATTGGAACCACTGAAAAAATTCGCAGAACAAAAGCCAATCCAGATCTTGCTGATCGGAGAGGAATATTCGCAGGAAGAAAGACTGGAAATTCCGGCAGCAGAGCGATTTGTACTGGTAAAAGCAGAAGGGAGGTATCTGGCAGACGAAGAAAAGGAGCTTTATAAGTATCAGTCAGTTGATCAGATTCTGACAAAGGTTCTGGAGCTTTCTGTGGACAAGGAACGGGCTGTGGCAAAGACGCTCCGAAAGACAAGGGGAAGTCTGATCGGTGTTTATTCACCCATACACAGGATCGGGAAGACGAAGTATGCGTTGGAACTGGGAAAAGAGCTGGCAGAAAAAGGACCTGTTCTGTATCTGAATCTGGAAGAGTATGCAGGAGGTGAGCATTATTTTTCAAAAGAACAGGAACAGAATCTGGGAGATCTCTTGTATTATTCAAAACAGGAGACCGGAAATCTGGACTTCGTATCAGCATGATGACAGGCCAGATTGGAAACATGGATTATATACGTCCGATTCCGGTGGTACAGGATCTGCAGGCGGTCACAGCAGAAGAGTGGCTGCAGCTGTTTGAGCAGATTGTGGAAAAAAGTATTTATGAAGTGTTGATCCTGGATTTGGGAGACAGTGTGAACGGACTGTTTTCGATTCTGGAAAAATGTGATTCTGTTCATACGCTTTCGATCGAAGAGCCGGCAGCAAAGGCAAAGCTGCAGCAGTATACGGAGAATCTTTTGCGGACCGGACATGAGAAAATCCTGGAGCATACGGTACAGAAGGTGGTAAGGTCGAGAAACGGCGGTACTGTCATATGAGAAACACAGAGCGATTATATGACCGGGTGATTGAAAAGATGGATATGACCTGCGATATGGAAGACGAGGAACTGCAGGAGCTGATTCATGAAGTGTTGGAGGAGGCTTCAAAAGAAGAGTTTATTCCGCTTCAGGAAAAGATACGGATCAGCAAAGAGTTGTTTAATGCGTTCCGGAAACTGGATATTCTGCAGGAGTTGATCGAAGATGATGAGATCACGGAAATCATGATCAATGGGACGGATCATATTTTTCTGGAAAAAGCGGGGCGTATTTTTGAGTCAGATCGCAGATTTGTGTCAGTTGCAAAGCTGGAAGATGTGATCCAGCAGATTGCGGCAGGTGCGAATCGCTATGTCAATGAAGCATCTCCCATCGTAGATGCGAGACTGGAGGACGGTTCCCGTGTAAATGTTGTACTGCGTCCGGTGGCATTAAACGGTCCGATCATGACGATTCGAAAATTTCCAAAAGAAGCCGTTACAATGAAACAGCTGATTGACTGGGGAAGTATCAGTCAGGAAGCGGTAAATTTCTTAAAAATTCTTGTGGAATCAAAATATAACATTTTTGTCAGCGGAGGGACAGGCTCCGGTAAGACAACATTTCTCAATGCGTTATCAGACTATATTCCAAAAGATGAACGAATTATTACAATTGAAGACAATGCGGAGCTCCAGATCAAGGGTGTTTCGAATCTGGTCAGACTGGAGGCGAGAAACGCCAACCTGGAAGGAGAAGGGGCGGTGACGATCCGTGATCTGATCAAGTCAGCACTTCGTATGAGACCGGATCGGATCATTGTGGGGAAGTCAGAGGTGATGAAACAGTGGACATGATATCTTCAGCAATGCTTAACGGCCATAGTGGTTCAATGTCTACCGGTCATGCCAACAATCCGATGGATATGCTTCACAGATTGGAGACGATGATGCTGATGGGGATTGAATTGCCTCTGATCGCGATTCAGCAGCAGATCGCTTCTGCTCTGGACGTTATCATTCATCTCGGAAGACTCCGGGATAAGAGCAGAAAAGTACTGGAGATTACAGAAGTACTTGGGTATGAGAATGGAAGGATTCAGTTACAGACATTATATAAATTTCAGGAGGAGGGAATGGAAGATGGAAAAATTAAAGGAACTCTTATGAAGGAAAATGAAATCACTCAGAGAGAAAAACTGCTGGCAGCAGGATATTCAGAAACGGGAATACATGGCGGCAGCGGGCAGAGGAATTCTGATCACGGGGATGACGGCCTATCTGTTTTATGATCATTGGGCAGCGTGGATCTTGATGGTTCCGATCGCATTGCTCTATGTGAAGAATTGGGAAGAAGAGTGCTGTAAACAGAAGAAAGAGGAATTCAGAGAACAGTTTCGTGAGAGCATACAGACGTTGTCCGCAATTTTAAAAGTCGGGTATTCTGTGGAAAATGCAATCCGGGAAACGTGGAAAGAAATCTGCCCCATTTACAAGAAAAAACACGAATTATAAAGGAATATGAAACAATGGTCCATCAGCTGGATCTGAATATGACAGCAGAAGAAGTGATGAAGCAGTTTGCCGATCGTGTGAAAGAGGAAGATGTGGAAAATTTTGTAACGGTATTTGGCGCTGCAAAACGTCTGGGAGGAGACAGTATTGCCATTATTCGGCATGCGGCAGACGCAATCGGAGAAAAAATGGAAGTTGAAAGAGAAATACAGGTGATGCTCACTTCAAAAAAGCTGGAATTTAAGATCATGTGTGTGATTCCGTTTGTAATTATTCTGTATATGAGAAGCGCATTTCCTGAGTTTATGGCAGTGCTTTACGGAAATCTTGCAGGCACTTTGTTTATGACAATCTGCCTGATGGTATATCTGACAGCTTATCAGCTGGGCAAAAAAATGACACAAATCGAGGTGTAAGGGGATGGTATGAAAACAGAAAGAAAAGGATATCAAAAGGCAGTACTGGTGATCGCAGTGTTTACGATTCTGGCGGGAGCTTATATGCGACTGATAATTTTCGGAAAATTCCACAAAACAAATCCGGAAGCAGTATATTAAAACGGAATGAACACGGACAGGGGGAGAAAAATCAAAAGCTGGTCGCAAAAACAAAAGATCAGAAAGCGAAAATCACTGTGGAAATACAGGAACAGTCGTATACACAGGAAGAATTGCAAAGAGTATTTGACACAGCAGGGAAAAAGCTGGAAACGCTTATACTTGGGGAAAATAAGAGTCTGGATGAAGTGAGGTATGATCTGAATCTTGTAAAAACAGTACCGGATACGGGAATCGAGGTATCCTGGGAGTTAAGTGATTACCAGACAGTAAACATTCTTGGCGAACTGCAGGATAAAAATCTGTCGGAAGAGGGAAGGATCATTGAGTTAAAAGCATTACTCACATACGGAGATGCAAAGGCAGAGCATCAGTTTTCGGCAAGAGTGTTTCCGCCAAAGCTGGATGATTCCGGGCAGTTTCAAAGACAGCTGGAAAAGAAAATGAAGGAAGCAGATGAGACAGACCGTGAATCCGGGTATGTGGTGCTTCCGGATGAAATTGAAGGAAAAACAATATCCTGGCATTATGCAAAAGATATGAGAAGTGTGGGAATCTTTGTACTGGGGATTGTGGCAGCGGCCCTGATGCTGGTGCTGGAAAAACAGAATGAAATCCAGAAAAAGAAGGCACGCCGACATCAGCTGGCAATGGATTATCCGGAATTTATCAGTACATTTACATTGTATCTGGGAGCCGGAATGCCTGCACGAAGGGCGTGGTTTCAGATTGCATCGGTTTATCGGCAGCAGGAAAATACGAGATATGTGTATGAGGAGATGGTCTATACCATGCGGGAAATGCAGAGAGGAACTCCGGAGAGTGAATGCTATGAGCATTTTGGAATGCGGTGCGGGCTTCCGGTCTATCGTAAATTTGCGGTGATGCTGTCTCAGAATTTAAGAAAAGGAACAAAGGGACTGGCAGAATTACTTCAGAGAGAAGCAGCAGGAGCGTTTGAAGAGCGCAAAGCAGCAGCCAGAAAACTGGGAGAAGAGACCAGTACCAGACTGCTGGGACCGATGTTTCTGATGCTGGGAGTGGTGCTGATGATCATTGTTGTACCGGCATTTTTGACGATTCAGATTTAAGAAGAAAGGAAGAGGACGATATGTTGAGAAGATTTACAGAGAGCATGAGAGAACGGGTGCAGATGTTTGTGGCAGAGATGCAGGCAGAAACCGGCTGTCAGTCGTGGAGATGATATTGATATTGGTGGAGAATCTGGCCCTGTATATAGAGTATATAGAGGGCGAAAAAAACCTAAAAAATAAACTATATACACGCTATACACAAGAACATGGACAACTTAAACTTTCTAAGAAAGGTAAATGATATGAGAGAAATAGTTTTAATAAAATTTTATATCTGATTTTTGATTATCCGCATAAACACTATACTTTCAAACATTTTGAAGTATAGAAAACTATTCATTTTACCACGAATTTACCACGATTGAATGAGCCTTGATATGACACAAAAACAACATGGGAGATAGCACAAATATCTGTGTATCTCCCGTTTTTCATTCATGTAGTATGATTATTTTACTCTGATTTCAAATTTCAAGATTGCTTTCATCATTTCTGTATGGATTTGACCTTTTAATTCTTCATCAACCTGCATAATGATTTTACCACTTTCAGAGTGGTAAAACGGACGCAAGCATAATTTACATATATAAGCGTCATAAAACTTCAAAATCTCTCTTATGGCAGTTTCATTTCCAGCAGACGCTTGACATATTACTTTTAATGTAGGGTAGCCATATTCTTTTTTCATTGGTTCAATTCCTTTCTTTCAATACTGTTTTTAGTTTCTTCAATCCGTTACTTCTTCTGCGATAAATAGCAGAACGTGATACATGATATAATTCGGCTATTTCTTGGTCGCTCATACTTTGAAAATAGCGTAATAGAATTACATCACGCTCTTTATTCGATAACTTATATAAAGCAACAGCAAGTTTCTCATTTGATATTTGAATTGTAAAATTCAAGACTTCAAACGAAATGTAATCACAAGAATAGTTATCCTTAGTTACACATTCAACATTTTTCGTATCTGATAATTCACAGAATAAAACTTCACGCTTAGAACGTCTTGCAAACTGTCTGTTTCTGTTTTTTACTGTGCATTTAATAACAGTCATCATCAAAGCATTAAACTGTATTCTAACGATATGCTCGAAAGAAGATGGGTTCATAATCTCACCTCCTTTCCGCATACGCTGAAATATATAAACGGAGATACCGTCTATATCTTTGGAAAATACAAAAAGAAGAACAAGAAAAAAGTCCGTACAAAATATACCGTCTGTACGAACTTTTAATATTGTAAAATATTTAGTTGTTGATAAAATGCTGTTAGGTAGTGCATAATCGTATAAGATTATTCCTAAAACTTTCCACAGCAGTTACTTTCAATGCTTTTATATCTTGCTTTTTTAGTCCTATCATAATAACCTTTCTTATCATAATTGCAAATTTATAAATTCATTAGTATTAAAACTGAAATTCAAATACATTACTAAAATCATTGTTCAAGACATAATAAACTTTATTTTTTTCTGTAGAATATACAAATGAAACCCTAGTTGCCCACAAGTCTTTTTGAGAAACAGATTTTAATACTTTAAATGCGTCATTTACTGAAAAATCTTTATCATATCCTGCCAATAACTCTTTAGCCACTTCGTATCTTGTATCCCCAGAAACAATGTACGGCTTTGTTATATCTGGTTTTAGAATAGAATAATTTGTAATAAGTGAAAAATTTTCTTGTTCATATCTATACCCAATTCCGGGTTCAATAATTAAAACTCGTCCTTTTTTATCAGAAAGCATAGCTTGCATAGTAGCATCTGGTGCATAAATAATTTTTTTCTTTTTAACAATGTCCAAGGCTTTATCAAAAGAAATCTCTGCCTTAATGAATTTTTCTGTTAATTCAGATATTGTAATACAATCCTCGCTTTCTATATACCTTGCATTTTCATTACCATGAACATAAAGAAGTGTTCCTACATTACCATTTTTATTTATCCCATGAAATGAATGATACATACCGTCAGGCATTTTAATACCAATATAAAATCTATTTTCTTCGGTAATTACAGTATGATCCCATACAGAAAGGTCAATATCAAAATTAAAACCAACAATTTTATCTATACCATTGTAAACAAATCTTGTACACATATACTCACTCCTCAAAATACTACTTCAAATAGTTATTTAACTAATTCAATTAGTATTTTAAAATGTTTTTGTAGGAAAGTCAATAAATAATCATAATTTTCTAATTGTGTTATTGACTACACTAATTCAATTAGCTAGAATTGTGTTTGTATGATATTTTGAATGAGGTGCATAACTATGAAAACCACTAAAGAAGCAGTAATAAAAGCAACATCAGACTTAGCAGATGAAAAAGGATTAAATAACGTTTCGTTAAAAGCTGTTGCTCAAAAATTAAACATTCGTACACCATCTTTATATAATCACATAGAAAGTTTAGATAATCTTCTTTTAGAAGTTGCTCATAATGGTATGCGTGACATGAATGAAAGAATGATGAAAATTGCCGTTGGAAAAATAGGGAAAGAAGCAATTAAGTTAGTTTCTATCGAATACCTAAACTATATGATTGAACACCCCGGAGTTTATGAAACAATTCAATGGGCTGTGTGGCACGGAACAGAGGAAACAGCAACCATTTTTAACAACTATCTTTCATTATTAACTACTCTTATCCAATCGTGCAGTCTTAACAAAGACAAAACACTTGAAATATTAAATATGCTTACTGGAATAATTCACGGTTATACAACTTTGCAATTAGGAAACGCTTTTTCTGCCTCAGATAAAGTTAGATTTGAATTAGCTGAAGCGATAGATACTTTATTAGTCGGGATTTTCCAGAAGTATAAATAATATATTTAGGCTTGCAAATCAATACAGAACTGCAAGCCTTTTTCTTTTATCCAACAATCTTCCAGTTACTATTCCTTATATAGCCCAAACTTGTACCGTGACAATTTCATTGATATTATCCGATTTACCACAAATCAAATTTTATCTTTTCTTCCTCTTGATTACCCTCCACAGAAAAGAAAAAGCCCTGTCAAGAGCCTTGCCACCATTGGTGGTGCTTTGCACTCTTTACTGGGCTTTTTGTTTGCTGTATCTTCTACAAAGAGGAAAAAAGTTATTCGTCCTCATCATCAAAATGGTTATTTTTCAATACTTCCCGTAATAATTCCATATCTTCTTTTGAATTGGGGTTTATCATTTTTACGACTTGATAAGGTGTCCTATATTTATGTCCCTCTATGCTTTCCCCGAACATATCCATGCTGTATAAATCATCATAGCGGTCTAACAGTTTTTGAAACTTCAAATGCTGGATAAATTCTTTGATTGGATAAAGGTCGGACGCTACAATACTTTTCCCGTTGATGTAGTCGGTAATATATTCCCGTAACTTTTCCAACTCATATTCCAGCCATTCTTCCTCGCTGTCAAAGAAGTTGTCATAATGTCCATGTTTTAGTTCTGCATTTAATCGTTCTTCAATTCTTAAAAACTGGCAGACTTCCTTTTCGGATTGATTAACATACTTCCATTCTCCCGATAATAATTCATTGGGCATTACACCCAGCACGTCCATTATCTTTTCTAATGTATCAAAGGTAGGAAAATTCACACCTCGTTCAATCTTGGAAAGGCTCTGCATATTGATACCGATTTTATCCGCAAGTTCCTGTTGTTTCATTCCTCTGTGTTTTCTTATGGTCTGTATGTTCTCTCCTAAGAAACTGATTTTCTTTTCATAATGCTCCATAACTTAGTATAACCGCTCCTTTCGTTGCTTTTCTTGGTATTTATAAGCATATCATACTTAATCTACATCTAAAAGTCAACAAAAACTTCTTGACAAGTAATTCTAATGGCGTTATTATCGTATCAGATAGAGTGATTAAGCACGATAGGGTCAATCACACGCTTGAGTAAGCATAGAGAAGATACATTTTCACTTTGATAGCATGAATAAGCATGGACTGTCAGACCGAAAATAGTGGTTTCCAAAAGGGGCTGGCTGGACGGGGCACGTCCCCCAGACGTGTTCGGACAGACAGTTCCTTTTGGAAAAGGAACGCCTAAAGGCGTTCGCAGAGGGCGTATATGTAACACCGCCCTGCGCATACATGTCATAGTACCTAGAAACTGTGATAAATAAAGGAAAAAACACAATTTTTACCCCGCAAAAACGGGACATACGAAAGGAGTAATGCACTATAACTACACACAAAAATTTATCCGTTAAGATTGATTACATCAGCATTGTATTTGAAACGGCAACTGCTGAAGATGTCATCATGCACATTTTAGGTTTACCGACTGACATTTTCAATGTCTATCCGGCAAGCATTAAATACAAAACCTATCAAGCACGCTGGCAGATTGGAGATATTTATGTATCGGGCGACGCAAGAAAAACAGAGGATAACCCACAAGGGTTAGGCTGTTATCTTGTTATGACCGGCAGAGGGTGTGATGATATTTTCCGTATTCTCGACAGTAGGAATTGTACTTTTGGGGATATGTTCAAACATTGTGAGCGAAGATACGGACAGGATAACTTCCACTTCACAAGGCTTGATATTGCCATTGATGATAAAAACGAAAAGCCATTTTTTACCATAGAGCAGATAAAGAAGAAATGCGAAAAAGAGGAATTTATCTCGAATAGTGAGGGCTACCACTTTGACGAAAGCAAGTTTGATGATTTCGACACCGCAAAGACTGTTTATATCGGTGCTGGTAAATCGGGATTGTCCTACCGCTTTTATGATAAGGATAAGGAAGTCTGTTCAAAACATAATAAGACGCTTGAGGAAGTCGGCAGTTGGAAACGGACAGAAATGCAACTGCGTGATGATAAGGCTCATGCTTTTGCCATGACATTCAAGGAAAGACCGCTGGAACTTGGAGAACTGGCTTTCGGTCTATTGGCAAACAACCTACGCTTTGTCGTACCAAACAGAAACGAAAGTAATAAGAGCAGATGGAAAACATGTCGGTTTTGGGAACGCTTTTTAGGGGCTGTGGAAGTCTTAAAACTGCAAGTACCAAAACAGCAAAATTCCCTTGAAGAAACACAGCAATGGCTCACAGAGGGTGGCGTGATTTCCGCTGTCAAAAGTTTTTACTTCTTGGAAGAACATGACGCATTAGGCGGACTGGAAAAAGTGGGAACTATGCTTGATAAGGCAAGATACAGCAATTCCCTTTCCAGTAAATTAACCGCCCATTTACAGAGGATAAACCGCACCGACCTTATCCCCTATATCCAGTATGACACGAAACATGGGAAAGGGGGTATCTGATGAATAACAACGATATTCCCGTATGGGAAAAATACACCCTTACCATTGAAGAAGCGTCAAAGTATTTCCGTATCGGAGAAAACAAGTTAAGACGCTTAGCAGAGGAAAACAAGGACGCTGGCTGGCTCATTATGAATGGCAACCGCATACAGATTAAACGCCGACAGTTTGAACAGGTTATTGACAAATTGGACGCAATCTAATGCAAATGAGCCTTGTATGTGT
>ENA-OQJX01000376-OQJX01000376.1-human-gut-metagenome-genome-assembly--contig:-NODE-376-length-25466-cov-2.626702_pt1 | contig 25466 bp, 28 predicted proteins | sample MGYA00242615_ERZ504782 | MGnify/ENA primary metagenome ERZ504782 (study PRJEB26092, sample SAMD00036354) | human gut metagenome | host: Homo sapiens | study: EMG produced TPA metagenomics assembly of... | reverse complement strand
GCATTCATTTTACCACGGATGCCATGACTGCGCCATTGACGCTACACCAAAAGCATTCGGAATTTTCAGGGAGAGTGTGCATTGACACGCAATAGAAGCGTTCCGCAGGGAATGCGCAGCCTGCATCCACCGGATGCAGAACATAAGTGGGGTTGGCACAGCAACAAGCATTTTGAATTTGATTTTTAGAAATCGGATTCAAAAATCGTGCCGTGGTACCACGGCGCACTGCTTGCAGAAGCTTTGAAGAAAAAGAGTATCAGACGGGAGTATAGATATAAATGTTGCGTCCCATCTCTCCCGTTTCAACATCGAAGCTTCCCGATGCCACTAGTTTTCCGTTATGAGTTATCTCAACATAAATATCCCAAAGGCCAGCAGCCTCCCAATATGCTTTCGGCGATTGACGAATCTCTACATTAAGGTCATCCGGAACTCCCAAATCTTTTGCAATGATTCGCAGTTGCTGATCTGTAAAGCTATCTCCCTGAGATATTTTATCTGTGGGGTCGTCCCATTCGCAGATGTAGGCGCATCCGGCATCAATTATTCCATCTGCATCGTTCCATGTTCCATCTTGAAACTTTTCATAGAACATTGCATAGTGCTCAATACCATCCTGATTGCTCGGCTCACCAGAATGCCAGTTTGTATAAGATGTGCTGGTTCCATTGACCCATTTCCAGTTTCCTTCAGAGCTTTCATCGCTGAATCCAAAGTAGGCATTCTCATACCCTTTCGCTTTCATTGCGCTGTAGAGAAGGAAATTTTCCGTTGACGATTCAATGACCGCTAGATGACCTCCTTTCCACTCGCAGCGTTTCTCTGCCTGCTGCCATGTGATTGGGCCAGACTCCCATTCCGATTCGGGCAATGTATAGAACTCATAAAGGTGTCCTGTGTAACCTTCGACCTGTGTTTCCTCGGCTGCATCGGATGCTTCCCATTCACAAATGTAGCCGCTCTGTTCATATGTATTGCTGTTTGCCAAGTCGTTCCACTTTACCGGCCACACAGCCACACAACTCTCGTCTGCCACAACATTGCTGGAGTTGTTCGGCTCTCCATCGCCCCAGTTCTGATATTCCCATGGTTCACCTGTCACCCAGCACCACTGACCGGCAGAATTTTTATAGCCGCCGATCCAAAGCTTACTGTTCTGAGTATTCAGACTTTCAATCAGTTTCTGTTCCTCTGGCGAGGTAATGGTCACAAGATGGCCGCCTTTTGCTTCGCAGGCAGCTTTTGCCTGTTCCCACGTGAGGGTATCATAAAAAATACCATAAGAGTGTTGCTTCGGCTCCTGTGAAATATCGACCTCTAACACATTGGCATTTTCGAATCCCGGATAAAAAGGATACCCCTTTAACCCATTGTTTTCTACAACTCTCAGGTACTCTACTTCTTCCTGATTTCTTCCATTTGGGTCGGTTAATCTAAATTCGTAAATTCCCGGTGTTAGATTGATTTGAAATGCCTCTGCTTCTCGAATAGTGTAATCATACGCTACAATTTTCTGCACATTTTCATCGTACTCCCGTGGTAATATATCCGTATCCAACTGAGCAATATGCAAATCATAATTATCACATAATGTTCCATCCCATGCATAGACATAAAGTTTAGCCTGACCATCAATCGATACCACACTATTCTCGTTTTCGTCAAGAAATAAAGAATTTGGAATACCTGCTTTGATGCCCATAGCCCAATCCACCGTTGCAACCTGCCTTGCTGTCAGCATTCCTGTCTGGCACATAGAGTAAGCAGTATAGACAAGCACATTACGGAATTCACTGAAGCTGATATCAGACTTTGAAATCCCATATAGTGATTTGTAAAAAAGCTGTGCCAAATCATAGGTAGAAAGAGGTTCATACTTTGTTTCGTCCACAGACGGCTGCGTCATAAGGTACGCTGCGTGAGAAATTACTGTGCAATTAGAATGCACTCCCCCATGATCAGAAAACTGTGCTTCGGGATCATAATTTTGTGACTTGCGCCAGTTTTCATCCTTGTATTTCGTCGGATAAGGTAGTCCATCCCCCTGAAGTACGCTGGATGGGTCAGCCAGATTCCGCTCAAGCTCACCCACAGTCCCAAAAATCCATGAAATATCTCCGTCAAGCCACTTCAAACTGGTTTCAAGTGGGATATCCCAATGCCTGAGAATATCCGGATATAATCTTTTAGGAGAGTCATTATACCAATCTTCAATTATTTCTCCCATAATATCCGAAATCGCCTCCATCAAGGCACCAGATTCTCCTTCATATGTCATCCGGCTGATGGATTGCTCAACTGCATGTGTGACTTCGTGTCCTAAAGTATCTATTGTCGGCGAGCAGGTTGCTCCAACAGAAATTCGCGTGAAAATCTTGCTTCTCCCATAACCTGCTGAGGCATTATTCGAATCCTTACCTCCTCTATGATCATTTGCAACGATTGCCACTGCCTTATTGTCATCGCCAAAGGCATCATATCCAAGCACGTCACGATAAAAATTGCTGACGGCCAGCAATTTTGCAAGTGCTACGATGGGTGTTCCCATGCCATCCGTCAAAGAGGCAATATCAATCGGCAAAAGTTCCGTTGCAGGCATACCACCCAATGCCTCTGTAGAGATTGAAATTCCGCCTTTCCCGATTTTTTTATAACGCTCACCGTCTGGGCAGTCAATACGACTTGCTCCAGCTTCCGCTCGTTGTATATTTTTGATTATTCAGTGAAACCCATTCGTCATCATCATCCCCATCATATATTGCTGTCGTTCCATCATCAAAAATTATTCTAAAATCCACCTCAATATCCCGATTCTCAGCATTATACAAGTACACATTTGTAAAGCGATTGCTGCTGGATTCATTATCTGTCAATTCATTCGAAAAGGTCTTTAGAGCCCTTCCATCTACAGCTGATAAAAACACTGACTCCCACGAATTGTTTTGATGAACCGATATTTTCCATGCCAATTCAGGATTTGTTTTGTCCAGTGAAAATATCACCAAATTGTTTACATAGATATCCGCTTCTCCCGGATATAACCCTGCAACTATTTTTTCAGCGTCATTTTGGGTAATTTTAGCTTCAACGGAAAGATTTTCAATCGGATAAAATCCGGAAGTCAAAAGTGCAGCTTCACTGTCTGCGTCAGCCGATACGGTAACTTTTCTGCCATACACCGGTATTCCCCGGTACACCTGCGGAAAGCTGTAATATGTATCTCCCAATACTGTGCTGCAATCCGCAGTCCCAAGCTCATCCTCTACTGAAACAATTCCAAGAGTATCCGCCACATCATTGATTGCGTCTCTTGCAGTGGAAGGATCTGTGATCTTTCGCTCCGTAAAATGGGACGGCAGAACAATTCCTGTTCCATTCACCGCAGAGACTTCTTGAACAGTTTCAGTAGGCTTAGACGACAAATTGCTGAAAATCAAAAAAGCCAAAATCGTTCCCAGAAACAGTACAAGAATGCCAAGCAGGGCAAAGAGCCATACCAAGTTGTTCTTACGGCGTTTTCTGTGCATATGGTCCGCAGTAGATTTTTTCATAATGATATTCCTTTGCTTGAGTTACCGAAATTTGCGATGCAATAAAAAAACTGGAAGAATGCCATAAGTTAAAGCTCTGCGATACTTCGCAGAAGCCTAGAATTTACAGATAGAATGCAGCGAACAGATCGCCGATTCCATAGAAGAAGTCACCGAGACTGGTAAAGCCCCAGTTGCTGCCACCAGACATTGTGTGGGTATAACCATCGGAGTAAGTATATACACCGTTTTTCTTGGAAACGACAGCACCATGGGACTGCTCAAGCGTTTTGGATTCGCTTTCCCATTTATCGTAGTAGGTGCTACGGAACATACGTCCGAAAGCATAGCAGACCTGAGAAATGATACCGCCGCCCTCAACACAAGACATTTCACTTTCGTTCAGTGCCATATAATTAGCGGGCATCTGAAGTTTGCTGTTTGCCATAAAGCAACACTCCTTTTATTTTGTGCCTTCTTCCAGTTTTTTTATTGCACCCCTTTCTTTCTATAATTTTCCGATCTCAGCCTTTATATCTTGCCAATAGAACCGACGTATTATCGTGCCCTCCGGGAACAGCAAGTGCCGTTTTGCCATCTGTTCCGCCGCCTGTTTCAGATTTCCCGTCACGGCCAAAATTCTGCACATAGTGCTGTCCGGCAGATAGCGGTACAGCCCGTCCGTGCATTGAATGAGCACATCTCCCTTCCGAAGCTGGAACGGCATCCGGTTTCCGCTGATCAATGTCAGCTCCGAAATCCCAAGATAGCTTGTCAGAGCAGCACGCTGCGGATGATGCAGTGCCTCATCCTGTGTTATGCTGCCCTCCAGTGCCATTTGGTCAAGCTGGGCACCAAAATTGTGATCGATGTTCAACTGCTCTAGCGTACCATCTCTATACAGGTAAATATGGCTGTCTCCTATACTGCACCAGAACAGCTTCCCGTTACGGAGAAACACTGTCGTCAGAGTCGTCCCCGCTTCGATTTTCTGGTTGGCCGGGTCCCGGAGATTCTTGACTTCCTCGTTCAGTCGTAGTGCTGCGCGTCCCATCTCCGTAGGAATATCTTCCGCCTGAGCGTGTTCCAGCAGGTATCTCGTTACCCCATGCGCCGCCAAAGCGCTGGCACGTTCGCCCCCGGTAAGCCCGCCCATACCGTCACACACAGCGCAGACTGTGCAGAAATCCCCAAAATCAAAGCATATCGAATCCTGCTGGCTTTTCCGGGTTCCAATCGACGTATAGCTGGCGATCTCCGCCTGACTCGTCTCATAGGCGTCGGCACACATCGTTTTTTCTCCTTCGTCTTTTACGGGTATCAGAAGAGTCTGTGTGATATCATCCATCGCTTCGGGAATGGTATTGGCTTCCTCGCCTGCCTTTTTTCGCTTGAACAGGGACATCACGTTTCAATCACCACCTTGAATGTGTACTCGGGCGACACGACACAAAAAATATCGCCATCTTTCAGTGTATACGATTTTTCTTTTTCCATTGGCTTTCCGTCCGCCAGATAGGTGCCATATTTGGACAGGTCCCTGACGATAAATTCCCGCTTGGGCTCGTTGTAAAACACCTCGCAGTGATTCCGGCTGATCTGGTTATCCGCTGGCATCATCACGTCGCTCGTCGCCAGACGCCCGACCTTCACCGTGCGATTCGGCTCGATTATCCACCGCCGTCTGGAAATGTGACCACCCGATTTCCGCATCGTCAGCTCCAGATATGCCAGCCTGCGTTTTTTCGGATGGAAGAATGCGGCCAGGCCCTTCGGCTCTGGCATATTCTGCTCCTCAACCTGACACATCTTCTCCGAGTCGTCGGAAGTCTCGACATGAATTTCAGCCTGCTTCGATGCCTTTGATTTCGGCATCAGTGCCCCCAGATCGATGTCGTAGTCCTCCGGCCGGACGACCTGTTCCAGTGCATCCAGAAAATCAAGCATCCTGCGATAACGGTCGTGGTAGTCGAACGCCAACGCCTTGTCAATCACGTCCGACAGCTGCCGGGAGACAGCGGGACACAGCTCGTGCAACGGGGGATAGGAGGCTCCTTTCGCACGGCTCAGTGCGTCCAGCATCTTGCGCCCTGACACGATAAAGTAGAAAGTTGCGGCCAGTGCGTAAATGTCCGTCCACGGTCCCTGACACGGTTTCTGCGTATACTGCTCGTAAGGGGCGTAGTTCGGCTTCAGGTAAATTTTTCTTTCTTTACTATCGCTCCCCTGACGGAACGAGCGTGCCGCGCCGAAATCGATGAGCTTTATTTCACCGTCCTGTGTGATAAGGATATTTTCCGGGCTGATATCCCCGTGGATCATGCCGAAACGATGGACTTCTGCCAGTGAACTTCCGAGCAGGAACAGCATCTGGAGTGCCATCTTGAGCGTCTGCTTCGGATTATGATTTTTTCGGAACACCCGCAGATTGCAACCCTCAATCAGCTCCATTGCAAAATATGCCGTCCCGTTTTCTTCAAAAAAATCCCGAATGTCAACGACAGAGATATTTTCTCGAAGCTCCTGAAGGGCGCATGCTTCTTCAATGAACTGCTGCTTTCCCTCTTCATACTCAGGCCGTTTTCTTCATCTGCCAGGATGAGGGCACCATCTGGTGTCCTCCCCTGAAGCAGACCGGACGGGAAGTACTCTTTGATGCAGCAGCGTAGGCCGCTCTGCATATTCTCAGCAAGATACGTAATTCCGAAACCGCCCTGTCCCAAGCTCTTGCCCAACAGGTATTTTTCTTTCAGAATGGTGAACGGTGCCAGATAGTCTTTCACTGCAGAAGATTCTTCTGCATGATACCCGCAGTTCCGACACTCCCCATGCTCCATCGCTTCCTGAAAGCAAACGGGACAAAGCTTTTCTTCCAGACCCGCCATCTTTTATCTCACCCCGTCCTAATACTTTCCCGGCTCAGATTTTGAACTGGAAGATTTCGTTTCCGAGCGTGATATACATACCATTCGCCAGCGTCACTGTATTGCTGCCCAGAATTTTCTCGTCGCCCACGAACGTGCCATTTTTGGAGCCAAGGTCCTGAATGGTGCAGACACCATTACGGCAGCTAATCTTCGCATGGGCACGGCTGATGATCGGGTTGGAGACGATGATGTTTGCCTGAGAACCCTTGCCGATCACAACCTCTGTGTTATTGTAGATTGCAAAACTCCGGTTCGTGTTCATCTGGATCAAAGAGGCCACGACTGTCATCGAGTTGTCCGTTGCCGGCACGGTTGTGGCATTGCCGTCATCGACCAGATTCGTCTCGGCATCCCGACTCGGATCGTTGCTGTTCCAGTCGTCCACGAACGCTTCCTCGTCTTCATGCACCGCATAGCTAACGATCACGGAAGCCACGGACATGATTGCGGTCAGTACGAGGAGCACAATCAGAATCATAGTCAGTGCAGGGGCAACACGGCTGGTTATCGAAGTGTCCGTCGGATCGATGGAAAATTTACCCGCAAACACAAAGAAGTACACTGCCAGCAACTCGATGATGCCAATCAGGTTCGCCGCCAGTGCGCACCAGCTTATCGTGAACACACTGGCAATAGCCGCTGCGACGACCAGCACGAAGAACAGTACCAACAGTGCCACGCAAATTTTAGAGATATCATCCGGGGCATCACTCATGGTTTCAAGATTTACCAGCCTTGCCTTCTGCAAATCGGGACTGACAAGATAGGAAAATACACTCGTACTGCCTTTTTCAACGAATTCATCGATCTTATCGGAGGTAGTGCCCGCACCGAACTGAAAATTCAGCTTTGCTTCTTCTTTCATCTGTTTAAGCTCAGAAGTCATGGTTGCAGGGATATCCTTAAAGGTCCCCTTTTCCGTTTTCATCTGGTATCTCAGCTGATATCCCGGCACAAAAAGTGCCACAAGCAAAATCACCGTTGCAATCCACGAAAGAACCGCTCCAATTTTTTTGCCCTTGGGGGCATCCGCAAAGAATGTTGCAAATTTTCTGTTGTCCTCCATAATAATGTCTCCTTTGTTTTACAATATTTTATCCGCCGGAGTAGAGTGTTCCAGCAAGATATCCTTTATTACCTTTTTCCCCGCAGTCTGCGTAGCCTTTTTCCATAATGGGAAAAGACCTTTTTTCTCTCTGACCGCGCTGATAAGGATGCCTGTGATATTGTCCGTCTCTTTTCGTTTCATGCAGAGCTGTTGCTGTTTCTTCCAGAGCCTCATGTAACTTTTTCTCCCTGGAAGAATACCTGCAGCTCTTTTTTATTTCAGCCTCTGTCACCTTGCGGCGAAACCCGTCGCAGCAGATCAGAAACGTCCGGTGCGGCAGAACCTCACCGGAAAGATAATCCGGTTTCACGTCTTTGCCCGCTCCCACGCACTGAAGCAGGAGGCTTTGTCTCGAATCTTTCCGGGCCTGTTCCGGTGTCAGTTTTCCTTCGGTAAGTTCACGCTGGACGATGGTATGATCTGTCGTAAGTTGCGTGAGGGTATCCGAAATGATATATGTCCGGCAATCTCCGACATGGCAGATGTAATACCGACCTTTCATAAAAAGAACAGCTTCCACTGTCGTTCCGCTGCGGAATCCGGCCTTTTCGGAGTAGTCTTTCAACCGGATATGAAGCGATTGGATAAGATTGTCCCAGTCATCGAACAGCTCCGTCTCCGGTTCTTCCTGTTCATATAGTTCCTCGACACGCTCATCGAACCAGTCCCGGAAGCTGTCACGACCGCTGCGCTGCTCCGCTCGCCCATTTTCAGTCCACCTACGCCGTCGCAGATCACTGCGAGGACAGCTTCATCGTCCTGAGTCTGACCTCGTTGCACCAGAAGGAGAGAATCCTGATTCGTTTCCTTCTGTATTCCGATATCGGAATAATATGCGGCACAATATTTCATGTTCCTTTTCCTGCTTTCTCAGCGGTATTCGTGTTCGATTTCAAGAAGAACCATTTTCTTCTTTTTGTGCAGCAGAACGCACCCGACCACGGCCAATAAAACAGCAACCAGCACCAGACAGATACCACACACCACCATGATTTGTCCAACCGTCATTTTCTCCACCTCTTTTACTGCCAGTTGTTCCGTGCCATGCGGTCCAGCTCATCCATCTGCGGGTCATACACGCCGGATGCCTGCTCTGCACGATAGAGTTCAGCAGCCGTTTCGTAATATCCCAGCGTTTTCGTGTAGGATGCTCCGTTCTGCAAATCAAGTTCGCCCTGAACAAAGGCGAGCCATTTATACACGGTAGTCCTTGGGGTAATCGTTTTTCAGTGCCTGAAGCATCTCCATCGCTTTGGAGAAATCATGTAGCTGATATTGCAACATTGCGATATTCAGCCGGACTTCCAGCGTGGTGTTTCCGTTTTTCTCCAGCTGCTGATAGGTTCGCAAGGCATCTTTTTGATAGCCGGGATTCCCGGTCGCTTCCGCCTGACGAATATATGCGGACGCCAGCTGTCCGGCCAGCGCGTTGTAATATCCATCGGGGAGCTGTTCAATGCCTGATTCAGGAGATTGATTTCCTCCGAAAGCATGGAGTCTCCGATATCCTCACAGATCGATGCTGCCAGACGGTACGCGCGTGCAAGCTGGTCGTTGCCGTCCGCCGAGCCGATTGCCTTACGGGCGGCATCCAGCGCATCCGGCAGGTCTCCCTGTTTTCTCAGAAGCTCGCTTTGAACGACCTGATAGGCACCGCTTTGTTCGGCGTCAGGGACAGCTTTCGCCATCTCTGCAAGGACCTCATCCGCGCCAGAATAATCGCCCAGCTGAATCAGGGCGGTCACCTCACCCTGATAATAGCTCAGGATATCAGGAGAGTATCCTATCGCTTCTGGTACATCGTCGCAGCCGATTCATAGCTTTCCAGCTCGTAGTAGGCCTCCGCTGCCACGTTGTACAGGTTTGCCACGCTCTGTCTGCTGTAATATTTCAGCTCACGCGACTGCGTCGTTTCCACTGCATCGATGCACTCCTGATACTTTCCCTGCCGATAGAGAAGGACTGCCTGTTCCACATATGCTTCCAACTGGTCATCGTAAATCGCGATAGCCTGCTGCAGGTCCTGCTCCGCCTCATCAAAGCGCATTTCATCGGCGGCCGTCCGGCCTTTCCGCACGAGGGCGTCATAAGCGGCGTACCGTTCCACGCCGATTCGCTGTACGCCAAACAGGATAGCCAAAGTTCCTGATACCGCAAGGACAAGAGAGACCGCCGCCACAACTCGTTGAGAATGAACCACCTTTTTATAGCGTCCGTCAATTGCATGGATATCCTGCAGCGCCCGGAGCATTTCCTGTGCGTCGCAGAAGCGTTCTTCCTGCCTTTTCTTCATCGCTCTGGCGATGATGAGCAAAAAGCTACGGCTGAATTTGAGTTTATAGCTCGTGATGGGCCGAACATCCTTCAGCGAATGGCCGGGCTGCTGCCCGGTGATTGCATAGTATAGAGTCGCACCGATGCCATAAACGTCCGTCCTCTTGCTGATAGTGCCATAACCACCCGCATTGGTTGCTTGCGCCGCCGTGACAGAATTGCTCACACCTCTGCCGGACGGGCCCTTGTTGGATCTGACATTCTGATAGGCGAACGCATCTTTGTATCCTCGCAGCGGCATGGTTTCTTCAAGCGGAACCGTCTCGATCGTATCGGGCGATGCTCCCGGACGGGTATACTGTTCCGGTGCCGCATAGCCCGGCGTTGCGCCAATTGCCAGTACGCCTTTTGAAAAAACAAGTGATGTGTTGAAATCGATGACGCAGATATCTTCGTTGGGCGTTATCATAATATTGCTGGGCTTGATATCACAATGCAGAATCGGAGGTACCTGCGAGTGCAGATAGGCGATTACCTCACAGAGCTGGCAGGCCCACCGGTATGCAAGCTTCTGACTGACCGGGCCGTGCGTTTTGACGTAGTTTTGCATGTTCTCGCCCGGTATCATGTCCATGATAGTATAGACATAGCCGCTCGGGCTTTCAATCACGTCATAGATTCTCGGAAGATACTTGTGCTTCAACGTTTTGAGGATATTGGCCTCCGCGCGCTCGTCCATCCGTCCCTTGAACTTCTGTTTTACACGCTTGATGACGACATCAACATCCAGACTGTCTTTGTGCGCGCGGTACAGTGTGCCCATCCCGCCCTCGCCAAGAGGTCGGATCGAACTGTAGCCGCTTCCAAGATCCGCCGCCCATTGACTGGTTTCGTTATAATTCATGCACATTCCTCCACACGACTTTTAAGACGGAAATTCGTCTTTCAGACTATCAAACTCCGATTGAATCTGCGACCAGTCAAAATCATCGCTTTCGCCGCTGTCCTGCGACGGGTCATAGGTAGGCGCCGTCACTGTCCCGGACGATTTGGTTCCCTGTCCGCTTCCCGCGCTGCCGAGGCCCTTTCGGAGAGCCTCCTGAGCCATCGAATTTGCGATGCCGGCCGCTTCGCCGGTGAGTCCGCTTTTTTCCACGACCTTGCTTGCTGCGCTGTCCGCTACTTTCTCGGCCACCTTTTGGGTGACCGTCTTAGCGTTGTCTTTCGCATCAACCTTGACACTTACAGATGCCGATTGCCCCGATTCATCCTTCAGGAAATCATTAATCTGTACCGTCAGCGTGCAGGTTCCATCCGAGTTCGTTTTGATCTTGGTATCGATGGTGTTGAAATCGACGCCATTTGTTTCCGCATTCTGGAGCAGTTTCTCAATGCCGATTTCATCGTCTAGTGCGCATAGTGTGCTCCCAGCAGGGCATAGGGGTCGGCATTCTGCGGGTCTGCCGCAATCCACGCCTCGCCCACGTCTTTTGCAAAGACCGAATTCAAGTCATTCCAAAAGTGTTCCGAAAGCATCTGGAAGGGAACGTTTCCACCACCGCTTTCAAAGACCAGCTTTGCATCATCCAGAAATCCTGGAAGAAAGTCCGCCTCGTCATCAAACACTTCCTGCGCCTGTTCAAAGACCTTGTTTGCCTCATCGGCTTTTCCCTGTGCTGCATAAGCGGCATACAGGCCCGCATAGGCTTCCTTGTTCGTCGGGTCGTGCTGGATGATATCGATATACTGCAAGATTGCGTTATCATAATCCAGCGAGGTCAAGTAGTTCGTTCCAAGATTCAAGACCTTGGCTAGCGAAAAGACCTCTGCCGTCTCCGAATCTGAATCGGTGGATAATGTTGCCATCGAGCTTCTCGGACTGCATCCTGCCAGTACTATTGCAGCCACTGCCACCAGTGCTGCAACGATGATTTTTTTACTCTTCATTGTCTGCTCCTAAAGCCGGACTCCTATCATCTTCGTCCGCCGCTTCTATCAGCTGAAACTTATTTGCACCATCTGCCAGTGCGACAATACTTTTCCCGGACACATAAGTCGGCACATTATAAGGAATACGCACCCCATTGACGAATACCCCGTTCCGGGAATGGTCGGTAACATTAAACCCAAGATCCTTTCCATTATATTGAACCGTACAGTGAATCCGGCTGATTTTTTCGCCTCTTACGATAAGCGACACCTCCGCTGGGTTCCGACCCAGTTCCACCGATCGTCCGGGTATCAGCTCAAAGCTTCTGCCCGCCAAACTTCCGGTCAACCCAGACAGTCTCCCCCGCATACAGGGCGGGGGAGGTTTCGTGTTGGGGTTGTCGTGCACTTCCGTGCGCTTTTGCCTGCTCCGCTCATATGCCTCAGCCAGTCGGTTCGTATCCTGAATTGCTCGATACATTGCGACGAGATATCCAAGAACCGGAACCAGGATCATCCATACAAAGAAGGTTTCGCTGTCCTGCCGGACCTCCACATCGTATTCCGCCGCATTGTCACAAATGCGATCCACGATCTCCGCAAGCCACACATATTTGTACACGCCGAATGTCAGGACACTGAACAGCATCATTTTTTCGACGCCCACCGTATGTTTTCCATCCTTTTCGCACAGAATGTTGACATCCTTCGCCCACAAGTCCATGAAATAAAAATGGTAGACCGAAAACGTCACGAAAGACAGCAGCACATACAACAGTAAGCTCCGATCCTGCTTCACCTCATCTGTTCCGCGATCCTGATTCGTTCTTTTTCTGCGTCTCTCAGGCATACTGCATCACTCAGCTCAGCCGGATGATATTGTTGTTATCGCCCAATGCAAGCTCCGTTCCCCGGGTCAGCAGCACCGGAGAATTCGCAGGGAGGCGGCTTCCGTTTACGTAGGTGCCGTTGCTGGAAAAATCGGTAACACGATATTTCTGAACCTGACTGTTGAACATGACCTCACAGTGGCGGCGGCTGATCTTCTGCGCACCCTGAGAAAAAACGATCTTCGCATAGGCAGGGTCTCTGCCCAGAATGACCGGCTGGTTCGGCTCCAGCGGATAGCTCGAGCCCGCATACATACCGGCGACCCCCTCCAGAGCTGCTCCCGCAGCTCTGGAAGCAGCGGGATATGAGAAGTCGGCTTCTTTCCACCGGTGCTGCCAATCCCCATCAATTTTTTCGGATCTACAGCAATCGTCATTCCGTTGCCGTCAGTGGACGGTTTGATGTCATCCACCATGACCGGGCGGCCCTTCATTTCTTCATAAACAAAAGCAGTTGCCATCATCTTGTACGGTGCAACATACAGGACAGAAAGAATACCGCCGGTAAGCAGACTCAGAATATTCCAGCCGAGATAGCTGAGGTCAAAGACAAACAGGTCGAATTTATGACCTTCCGTCATTACCTTGCAGCGTTCCATAACCTGTTCTGCATTCAGCTGCGGATGATCTGCCTGCACCAGAGCCATAGGCCAGAACTGATATGAACGGTAGGCCGCAACAACGAGAGCTGCAATCATGCCGATCATCACCAGCAGCATTGCCGCCAGATAACTCCGAGAAGCCGCTGCAACAACAGCCGCCAGCAACAGCGTAGCAAACTGGATCAGAACCGGGATCCACATGATCGTCAGCATCCGCACTCCTGTAACAAGGGCAAATTGCATAAAGAAATCAAATGCATCAAAGATGCAGGTGACTTTTGGTCGGATTCCATTCTTCCGCAGAGAAAGATAGTACCGGTATCGTGCCACTTCAAACGGCCCGGCAACTGCTCCACCGGCGATAGCACCGACGAGCGTTGCAATCGGAGTAATCAGCACATAGGCAATGATGATTCCCGCCAGACCAAACAGCTTGAACGGTGCCGACACAACCGCCGACACGACCCCAATGCCGCCTGCGATCATCGCACCCAGCAGGACACTTGTGATTGCCGCAATCACCCGATACAGAATCTCCATGCCGACCATTCCGGACAGATTTCCGTTTTCATTCAGAACACGTTTTGCCTTTTCTTTATTTCCAGCCCGATTTATCACAACGATTCCCCCTTATTTCGTTTTACCAGTGGAATTTTTCGCTGCACAAGGGAACAAACATCAGTTTCGTGTCGCCGATGCTGAGCTGGTCCATGGCCTTCAGCTCAATTGGGTTGAGCACAAGCTTATCGTTCACATAGAACAGCTCTTTAGAGCTGCCCGGCTGCGCAAGATACACATTACTACGCGGATCATACACAACAATCGCATGAGAGCTGCGGGAAACCGTGTTGTCGCCAAGGATGCAGACATCCATCTCCGAAGAACGACCCACAAAATTGCGGCCCTGATGCAGACGATAGTCGGTTCCCTTATTCACACCTTCCGTGCAGACGAGCCAACCAACAACTGGTGCCGACTTTTCTGTAGCACCGTCCAACATATCTGCAGTTACAGGGAGCGTGCGGTCATCGTCATCGGGGATTGCAGTGCTCAGAGGTTCAGTCGCTACGCTGGGACCCGGCTGAGACACCGGGACGTCCAAAGGAACCGTCGTCTGATCCGGCCCAACGTTCACACCTTCCATGCCGCAGAAGGGGCAGCTGCTGAACCGGGAAGCATCGTAGTGGTGGCCGTTGGGGCATTTCATCAAATTCATAATAAAGTCCTCCTCAAGTAAAAAGTTTGTTATATTCTCAGCAGACGAATTTCTGCCGTAGAATCAAAAGTTCCCTTTACACCCGAATCTATACGGTGTACAACAATGCACAGGTGAGTTGTTGGGATTATTTTCTGTCGCAGAGTAGCCCACTCTGCGATAATGGCAAAAAAACAACGGTAATTCGTTTGGCAATTCGGATTGACGGCTTATTTGACGGAAATAAAATCTGCCAGCTGTTCCATCGTTTCCCGCTTCAGCTCCAACGAAGGATGAACATATCGATTCATTGTGATGGTAACAGATGAGTGTCCTAAAATCTCACTCAGAGTTTTGATGTCGATTTTTGCTTCCACACAGCGTGTGGCAAAAGTGTGCCTTAAAACATGAAAATTCCTTTTTTCCAATCCACAGGCATCCAAAATCTTGTGAAATCTTCGCTGAATGCACCGCGGTTCGATAAACTTCGAAGGAGAACCGCTCAAAAAGAATCCGGTGTGACTCAGGGAATAGCGCTCCAGAAAACCGAACAGCAAATTTGAGATTGGGATATTCCGATTAGCGGAGCTGCTTTTGGGAGATGCAATCTCGATATGTGTTTTTTTGCTCCCAGGTACCCGATTCTGGATACGTTGCATTGTCTGACAGATATAGATATTCCTTTCCGAAATCGAGATCTTTTCCCACGTCAACGCACACAGCTCCCCGATACGTATTCCTGTCAGTAGACAAAGAAGAATCCCCAGATTCAGAGCATCGGGATGTTCCTCTAGATATTGCTGCAAAATCATCTGCTCTGGGAGGCTTAAAATGGGCAACGACTTTTGCGTCTGCTTGACCCTGATATCAAGAACCTTCGAATCTACGAATATACCGAGTGTTCCTGCATAATTCAGAATGCGACGCAGAACAGAGAGCACATCCGAGATTGTCTTGGGAGAAAGACCGGTTTTATCCTTTTTTCCGTGCAGTTCAAGGTGTTTGCAAAGCTTCCTTACCATTTCTTTTGTGATCTTCTCGATTTTTACTGTCTGGAATGATGGCATGAGATAGCATTCGATTAGCGTCCGATAACGAATGTAGGTGGATTCCTTGAAGTTAATGGAAAAGGCGTCAAGCCACTCCATGGAAACAAGTTCAAATGTACTGTTTCTGGTTCTTTCCTCGCTTCCGGATAGCTTACCTTGGAGCTGGAGCGTGTGCTGTAGATCACATCGCACTTCGCGGTAGGAGGAAGCATACAGATAACCATATTTGGGCTTTCCCAGCGCATTTCGCGACTTTATGTAGCGTGCTTCCCAGCGGCCATCCTTCCTTTTATAAATGTTCAATCCTTTTCTTGACACAAAAACCTTCCTTTCGTTGACGGCTTATTTGACGGAGCATACAATCGGATTGTATCGAATTTGTTGAAATTGTCGAGTAAGTACGACATTATTTTCTTTTTTTCAGAATTTCAGATTGCTTTCTCTTGACCATCCGTGTAATCGGCGGTAAAATTCAATTGAATCATCCTGTCGCAGAGTGGGCTACTCTGCGACAGGAAACATAAACCATGAATGTAAAAATTCATGGTTTTTATTTTTTTCCATTTTCTTTTAGTCTATCACAGGTAGTTGATTATATCAATTAAAAATAATAGATTTAATCATTCGGTTTCAGCTATGCTCTCGACTACAATAGAGTTGAGAAGGATGGTGGTGGCCATGTACGAAGAACAGTTTTCTAAGAGGCTTACTGAGCTGCGCACACAGAAGGGTGTGTCTGCAAGAGACATGAGCCTCTCAATCGGGCAGAATCCCGGCTATATTCGTGCAATCGAAAGTGGTACTGCCTTTCCGACGATGGCAAATTTCTTTTACATCTGCGAATATTTCAACATTACTCCACAAGAATTTTTTAATTTCGGCGAGGAAACCTCCAATGGAATGAATGCACTTGTTGACCAGCTAAAACAGTTCGATGCCGAGCAGATCAATGCACTTACGGCTTTTATAAAAACAATCGTAAAAAAGTAAATTATCAAAGAACTTAATACTTGGTAAACCTACCGAAAGATAGGGCAACAAAGCCAAATGAGTCTAAAATCTCATATACGAGGTCATGGCAGCTGGTTGCTTTTTGAATGGGATAATTTTATCCCTCTACCATGTTAGAACCGTCTGTGAAGATTTCAACTCACAGGCGGTTTTTGTTATTTAAAAGCAAAATGATGGGGCATTCTTCAGCTTATGCGGTGGAGAGATAGCTTTACATAGCAGCATCCGGGATTCACCGTATTAAGCGGAAGAATGCCCGGATGCTGCTTTTTATTCAGGAGGTGTCTGTTATGCGGCAATCTGATTCGGTGAGCGAAGAACTTGACACGGAGAACGTTCAGTGTGCGCTTGATTTTGAGAACACAATGAATGAGCTGGAGACACAGTTATACTATCGCCATCTGCCGCCGAAGGAAGTTGCTCTGCGGGTCATGGAAGCGGCCTGTAAATTCTATGATGCCGACTGGTGCGGTCTAATTCAGGTTGATCTGGATTTGGGGCTGTGGAAGCCGCTCTGGTGGCACAATGAATGCCAAGAAGATAAAACCACTATCCTTACAAATGAGTTTGAATCGTCTGAATTTCTCGACCGCTGGGTAAAGGCAGTGCGCAGAGGAACCCCGATGGTCGTTTCTGATGCAGAAGATGTCAAGGACACCTACCCGGACGAATACCGGTTGTATGAGCGCTTAGGTATTAAGTCCTCCTTGCGATTCCACTGGAACCACGGCAAATCGCCTGATTGCCGTGCGCAACCCTCAGCGGTACACCCATCAGACCAGTATGCTTAAACTTCTGGCCTATGTGTTACTGGCGGCATACAACGATAAGCGAATGGCTGACAGTCTGAGCATGGCATTCTCGCCAGAAAATATCAAGAGCAGCCATGATGTCTTCATCAGCTTGTTCGGAGAATTGAAAATCCACACTTCCCACGGTGTCCTGCCGGAGTCTGACCTGAAATCTCCTAAAATCAGCCGTCTGCTGACCTTTATGCTGCTTTCCAATAAGAAAGCCCTTTCATCGTTGGAAATCGTACAGGAAATCTGGCCAGAAGAACTGGAGGATAAGGACGAACCCGGAAAAAAGGTCAAACAGCTCGTTTACCGGCTGCGGCAAGCATTCAGCATTATCTCGGATGAGCAGCTGATTCTCTCCACGCCGTCTGGCTACCAATTCAACCCCGACCTCCATATCACGACCGATTTTCAGCGGTTCGATGAGTTGTGCATTGCAGCCGCAAAAGCCACTTCTGCTATAAATAAGGTGAGATTGCTCGAAAAAGCGGCATCATTGTATCAGGGCAAACTTCTTTCTGCTGCCAATGGCGAACATTGGCTGGTTCACTACGCAAACCGATACCACCTCGCATTTATGAGTACAGTTAATGAACTGCTGAAGCAATTGATGGACTTCCACGCATACGATCTGCTTCATCGGGATGCTGCACTGGCCCTGACCATCGCGCCGGAAAACACAAAAGCCTACTATTGGCTTATTCGCTCGTACCAGAAGCAGCACATGGACGAGATGGCAGCGGGCGAGCTTGCGGCTGCAAAGCAGAAACTGCCCGAAGATGAGTATCAGAAACTGCTCATTTCGCTCGAACGATAAAACAACGTAGTTTCGCTATATGACTTTCATGTGACCTTCATGCGACTTCTGCGTGACCCGATTTTTTCAAAAATCGCCCCATGTGACTTTCATAAGACCGTCATGTGACTTCTGTAAGACCCTCGTGTGCTATGATAGCAAGGCAAAGCCTTGTTGTCTGGCTGCGAGGGCTTTATTTTTTGTCCTTTTTTAGCCGGATAAACCGCTTTTGACCTGTAACGAAGAAAAATATATCGAAAGCCTGAGATGCATTAAAGGCTGAGGATACTCATATTGCTTTCCATCTACGGATGGAAAACAGTGTCTGTACCCTTTTCTTTAATGCGTCTCTTTTTTTGCGCCCAAAGAAAAGCCAGTGCCCTGTCCAGCAGTGAGGTGTCCTCATCCTCCGCATCCAGCGGAAAGGACACTTCATGTTTCTTTTTGCCCTCTTTTCGTGGCTGGAACTGGCCGCAAAGTATCCCTAGAATCTCCAAATTTTCAATTTTTTACGAATTATCGAAAATTTGGAGGTCAACAATGGAATTTAATAACGGCAACGAACGTCGAAAACTGAACAAAAAGTGGGAACGGCTGCGTGTGCAGTACCAACAGGCGGGAATGAGTGAAGATGCAATCCAAGCCATGTATGATTTTGATTTGGGCGTTCTCAATAGTGAGCGTTCCTACGTTGCAAACACACTGGCAATCGTTGACGATGGTGATGACAACACGGGAAGGAAATCTTCTGACTTTAAGCAGTATGAAAAGGCAATTACTGTAACCGATACTTACCACGAGACCCGGACTCGGTTTGCATGGGTAGGCGAAATCAAAGACAAGCGTTTGCAAGAAGGGTTAGAAAAACTCTCCGATGAAGAACTTCGGCTTATCACGCTGTATTTCCGCGACGAATATAGTACCGTAGAATTATCTAAAGTTTATGGCATTGCACAGCAAAATATTAGCAAGCGAATCTTGAAAATTACTAAATTTTTGAAGAAGTTTGGATTTTTAGGTGTAGATTGAGGCTTCTCGATGGCTCGTAAGTGAGGGGACAATTTCCCAGACGGCTCTCGCCGCTGGTGATATGTCCACACTCACGGACCTTGAAAGCTGAATAGTTCAATCATCTGGTACTTCAAGATAATGATACTTCTGTTCAACGCAGCCCGGTCAGCGTTAGGCGGGGTGGCTGAGATGCCAATGGAGCGGTACAAGCCCGCCGCCAGATGATTCCCCACTCTCAGGGAGCCGAGGGCGAATATGAGAGAACTTTATTCATATTTTCATCGCACTGCCAAATCGGCAGAGCAGTGATCTGCAATCCCAACACGATTCCCCAACGAATAACACGTTGGTTTGCAATAAAGCAGGAGCGGTCGGATGCCGTTTTCGGTCTCCGACAACTCCTGTTACTTTTACTTATCCATATCTATCCGCAAAACAACTACCCGACATAGGAGGACATCTCTATGGTTGAATTGAATCCTACCGTGCGGGAGCAGGAGATCTACGAGGAAATGGAGCTGACCCCGGAAATGGTCAAATCCATCCGAACCCTCTGCGCGACCTGCCTCCGGCACTTCGTGGAAGCTAAGGCTTTCAAAATTGCGCTCGTGCCCAGCCCTGACAAGAGCATGGACACCTGCACGGTCTGCCAGACCAACCGTGGGCATGACTATGTTGTTATGCACCGGTAAGTCCGACACTGCACTTTGTCACCGGGGAGGTGATAACACACCCCATTAAAATGAATGCCACCATAAATTGAACGAAGCCCGCTGCCAAGAAAAAGCAGCGGGCTTTGTACATAACAAAACATGGAGGTAAACATTTGCAGCAAAACTGGAAGTTCCGGCGCGGAGACATTTACTACGTCCAATTCGGAAACACAAGTACCGGCTCGGAACAGCACGGCGACCGCCCTGCGGTCATCATTCAGAATGATGTGGGCAATACCTACGCACCGACCCTCATCGTTGTCCCTCTGACAAGCAATACGGAAAAGAAAGTAACTCAGCCGACACACTGCTTGTTGGAAAACGAAGGGCTGTCTATGTCCTCTATGGCTCTGGCAGAACAGATCTTCACCATCGACAAAAGCCGCATTTTGAAATACTTAGGGCATCTCGCCCCGGAAGATATGCAGCGGCTCGATTATGCCTTGAAGAACAGTCTTGCTTGAACCCACTGGGCAGCATTCGGAAGCTCAAGCCCATCATCCGCTCCACGGCAGCGTATGCGCCGCCGGAAGTAGTGGATGGAAAGCCACCCATCTATCCCTACACACCCATCAAATCGTCCTTTGAGGACGCAGGGAGCGTGGAGGAAATGATGCTGTACACCGAGCTGCAATCCGCTGTTCATGCCATGATACAGCGGCTCGAATACAGCTTTACCTTTAATCCCAGCCTGCTCACCATCCCGAAGCGTAAGCAGCAGGTCAGTGAGATTTTAGCAGAAGCCGAAAAATACATCTGGAGAATCCGGGAGGAAATGCAATGCGACTGAGCAACACCAACAACTTTTCCGCATCTTTCAATGTGGCCACTCCTTATCAGATGGTGGTCATTCACAGCAGCAAGCTAATCTACCGCGCGAGCTTTATCAGCGGGGCATCCAGCGTAAGCGCGTTGAGCTGATTGCAAGAGACTTCAATGAATATACGGCGAATGAGCCGAAGGTCAGCTTTCGCAATGGCCGGTATTATGTAACGGACGGTCAGCACACCATTGAAGCTCGTATCCTGCGCAACGGTGGCAAAGACCTCCCGATTCTCTGCAAGGTGTATACGGGTCTGACGATGCAGCAGGAAGCCCTGTTCTTCGCAGAGCAAAACGGTCACGCTGCACCGCTGACGGCGGGCATCAAGCTCCGTGCCAAGGTCGTGGGCGAGGATGCTCTTTCCATGGCATTCCTCGCAGCCACCAACCGGGTGGGTCTGGACTTCAACTATGACAGCTTGCAGTTGAGCGACTACCGCATCAGCTGCGTAGCACTGCACTCAAGCTGTACAACCAGATGGGCGAGAAAATCTACTGCGAGGCTCTGCGGCTGATTGTGGACGCATGGGAGGGCAAACCCGATTCCTTCCGTGCCGCAGTCCTGAAGGGTGTGATGTACTTCGTGGAAGTGTATCACGGTGAGTTCAACGAGGAACGGCTGATCCGTGCCCTGCGCAGCGTCCATCCCATGGAAATCTACCGCACCGGGATGGACAACCCGGCAAAGCTGCCCGGATGGAAGAAATACGTTTTCCCCATCTATGCGGCGTACAACGCAAATCCCGTAAGGATGCCCTGCCGATGAAGTTCTGACATTTACAGGAATCTCTCCTTAAAGACAATGGGCATCCGCACAACGCAGATGCCCATTGTTACATATTAAGACAACAGCATTTATTCATAATAGGAGTTACAATCTTATGATCGATAAATTTTCACAGGTCGCAGAGAACCTTCCTGCGGCTGACCGTGATGCCGACCGGCAATATCATGTAATCAATGGCTATCCTGTTGTTTTCAGTTTTTCCAAAGAACCCAACCCGGAAGCATTTGAGCGCATTCGGAACATCCTGCTTGCCACCAGCTATACGAAGAAGGTAGGTTGACATCATGGACGAATGCAGAACCAAACGCTATACTGAGTGCGGTAACGGGCGGTGCTACAAGCCGAACCATTGCCGGACGTTCTTTGACAACGAAATAAAGCCTGTCCCCACTTTTGTTATGAAAGTGAGGAATTTACAATGACAGAAAACAACAACCGCGTCTGCTGCTTGTACCGCGTTTCCACCGATAAGCAGGTGGATTTCACTTCCAACCATGAAGCTGACCTGCCCATGCAGCGAAAGGCTTGCCATAAGTTCGCTGAATCGAAGGGCTGGGTCATCGTCCATGAAGAACAGGAAGAAGGCGTGTCCGGCCACAAAGTCCGGGCCGCCGCCCGCGACAAGCTGCAAATCATCAAAGACTATGCCCGGAGGGGCAAGTTTGACATCCTGCTGGTGTTCATGTTCGACCGTATCGGTCGTATCGCAGATGAAACTCCCTTTGTTGTGGAATGGTTTGTACGGAACGGCATCCGGGTATGGAGTACCCAAGAGGGTGAGCAGCGTTTCGACAACCACACTGACAAACTGCTGAACTACATCCGATTCTGGCAGGCGGACGGAGAAAGCGAAAAGACTTCCGTCCGTACCCGCACCAGTCTGCGCCAGCTTGTAGAAGAAGGTCACTTCAAGGGCGGAAATGCGCCTTATGGCTATGACCTTGTACGGAGTGGGCGTATCAACAAGCGCAAGCATGAACTGTACGAACTGCACATCAACGAACAGGAAGCTGCCGTAGTGCGGATTGTCTTTGACAAGTATGTGTATGAGGGCTACGGCCCGCAGCACATTGCTACCTATCTGAACAATTCTGGCTATCGCGCAAGGTCTGGAAAGTGCTGGCACCCATCCAGTATTCGGGGGATGGTACAAAACCTGACCTACACCGGCGTTCTCCGTTGTGGGGATGCACGGTCAGAATTGATGCCGGATTTGCAGATTGTCCCGCAGGAACAGTTTGAAAACGCACAGCGCATTCGGAATGAACGCTCTGTGCGCTCAACTGCGGAAGCCGAAAATCGCCTTCCTTTGAACATCCATGGGAAGTCGCTGCTTGCCGGCAACGCTTACTGCGGACACTGCGGTGCAAAGCTGGAACTGACCAGCAGCCGTAAATGGCGAAAAATGGCAGATGGTTCGTTAGACGATACGCTGCGTATTCGCTATACCTGTTACGGAAAGCTCCGCAAGCAGACCAACTGCACCGGGCAGACGGGATATACCGTCCACATTCTGGATGAGATCATTGATAAAGCTGTCCGCCAGATTTTCTCCAAGATGAGGGTATCCCCAAAGAGCAGATCGTTACAAAACGCTATGAAAAAGAGAATGCGGAACGCAAGAATCATCTGCAAGACCTTCAGACACAGCGGAACAAGGCAGAAAAAGACCTGTTGGCACTGAAAACCGAGGTTTTAGCTTGCATCAAAGGTGAAAGCGTGTTACCGAGAGAAACCCTTGCCGAAATGATTACAGCGCAGGAAGAGAAACTCACGGAGCTGGAAAACCTTTGCGAAGCGGCCAGTGAAGAACTGGAGAAAACGGCTGAGCTGATGGATAAAGTGTCGCGGCTGTATGATGAACTGATTTCTTATGCTGACCTGTACGACAGTGCAAATTTTGAAGCGAAGAAGATGATCGTCAACCAGCTCATCCGCAGGGTAGACGTATATCGCGGATACCAGATCAACATCTCGTTCAACTTCGACCTTACTCCGTACATCGAGGGGGAGTGATACGTCCGCCTGCAAAACAGTCGGGCATCGAACAAGTATTTTCAAAAACAACGAAACAGCAAGAATTGGGGGTTGCCGTCCATGCGCCTGCAAAATCAGACTTTTGACTGATTTTTTCCGTAGCCTCCAAGAAATCAAAAAGAAAAGCACCATACTTCAAACGAAGTACAGTGCTTTTTTGGTGGAGAATACCGGGATCGAACCGGTGACCTCTTGCATGCCATGCAAGCGCTCTCCCAGCTGAGCTAATCCCCCATAAAATCCAAGAAGCGAACCTCTTGGATGGAGTTTTTTGTTGGGAATTGATTGTCGCAGGACCATCTGACTGGGGGTGTGTTTTGATACCAACCGGGCTCCCAGCTGAGCTAATCCCCCAGATGTTCGTGCCGTGCCTGACGACGTGATTTATTATATCAGCACATCCGGGAGTTGTCAACTGTTTTTTGAAAAATTCTGCAGCAGTTTGTCTGCCATCGGGAAATTGTTTTTGAATGGGTTATTCTCATTCCATCCCTGCGCCGTTTTCCCACAGCCTGCTACGTTTTTATGCAAACAAAAACCCCGCACAAAACAATTGCTTGTCTTGTGCGGGGTCCCTAGCTCTTTTTATCTGACACAGCAAGCGCTATGTCAAATCAAGCCATCTGTCCTATTCAGGAAAAATCAGTTGAGCTTGAGGGTAGCGCCATTGCCCTTGAACTCCAGGCCAACGGAGCTGCTGCCCAGGGTGTAGATAGCGGACAGGCCGCCCAGGATCTGCATGCCAGCATTCAGAGCGCCAACAGCAAAGCCCCAGTTGCCGCCGAAGGTGTTGTAGCCAGTGTTATAAGCCTTGCCGATGGTGCTGAAAGCGTTGCCGATCACATCGCCGGGAACGTAGTTGCCATCGAACAGGGTGGTCAGAACGTTGTTACCATGAGTGTTCAGGAAAGCGTTGCCAACGATCTTGATCACGTTAGCGGAAACGTTCTGCCAGTTAGCAGTGGTCATAGCAGGAGCCAGAACATCAACCAGGCTACCACCAACAACGTAGGTCATCTCGTTTTCTGCAACAGCAGAGAAGTTTGCAGGCATCATCATAATGAATTTCTCCCTTCAAATTTAGAAAGATATTTGCAAGCCATTTGTTTGGCTTACGTCCCTTACTAGGATGGCAATAATATACCACACTTTCCAGAAATGTTCAAGTACTTTTTTGAAAAAAATGTGAAAAATGTGATAGACTGTGAAAATCCGGTCTCAAAATTCTTACAGAAGCCGCTTTTTTGCACACAGTGACATGTTTTTTTGCGGAATTGGAAGATACTGGAATTTGAAAGGGATCGTGTATGAAAACCGTGATCTATCTGGACGAACTGCTGCTGACGAACTTTCTGGCCGCAGCAGCGCTGCTTTTGGGCGCAGGGCTTTTGTGCGCGCGGCAGTGCAGCGGCCTGCGGCGTGATGGCGGGCAGTGCGGCAGCGGCAGCAGCTTCGCTGGGCATTCTGCTGCCGGAACTGCCCGAGCCTGCAGCTTTCCTTTATAAGGTGTTCACCTGCTGTGCCGCTGTAGCTGCGGCTTACGGCGTGCCGGGCCTGCGCAATTTTGTGCAGCTGTGTGTGTGGTATCTGCTGCTGAACCTGCTGCTGTGCGGAGCCGTACTGCTGCCCGGAGTGCAAAGCGCAAATCTCTGTGTCTATCTGCCGCTGTCCCCGGGCCGGCTGCTGCTGTGCTGCGGTGCAGTGCTTGCCGTGCTGCGCGGTGTACTGTTCTGTTTTGGCCGTGCAGGCACCCGCTGCTTTGCCGCCGTGCTGGAGCTGGAAGGTGCAGCCCTCTCCGTACAGGCTTTCTGCGACACCGGCTTCTCAGTGCAGGACCCGCTGACCGGGCAGGCAGTGGTTCTGGTCTATTATCCCGCCGTGCGCAGTGCCCTGCCGCAGGAGCTGCGCACATTTCTGGACCGTTATTTTGCCTGCGGCACGGCACCGCCGCCGGAGCTGCGGGTGCGGCTGGTGCCCTGCACCAC
>ENA-OQJX01000374-OQJX01000374.1-human-gut-metagenome-genome-assembly--contig:-NODE-374-length-25763-cov-3.245280_pt1 | contig 25763 bp, 33 predicted proteins | sample MGYA00242615_ERZ504782 | MGnify/ENA primary metagenome ERZ504782 (study PRJEB26092, sample SAMD00036354) | human gut metagenome | host: Homo sapiens | study: EMG produced TPA metagenomics assembly of... | reverse complement strand
TAGAAGACTGGGAGAGTTGAACGAAAAAATCAAGAGAAAAGCTCACGTAAAGCAAAGCTTTTCTCTTGATTTTTTAGAAAGAGGAACATTTACTGAATATCCCTACCTAATTCTTGAAATGCTGAGAAATAAGGAGATAGCAGGTAAAAGTATAGAGTAAAATAAGATGAAACCGATGGAACCGATAAATCAATAGTTTATGTTACTTGTAAACTTGTATCGGCAATTCTCCTTTCAATGCTCCTATGGCGTTAAAAGCTAACGACTCCATTTCATTCTCTCCCGGATAAACATAGATGGGAGCCAGGAAAGAGATTCTTTTTTTCAGCCTTGAAACCACATAGTCCGAATAAGCGATTCCTCCTGTCAGGAGGATAGCATCTACTTTCCCGCAAAGTACAGTAGCACTGGCGCCTATCGCTTTTGCAACATTATAAATCATGGCGTCCAGTATCAGTTCCGCCTTTTTATCTCCTTCTTCTATCGATTGGATGATGGCAGGCACATCGGTCGTACCTAAATGAGCAGTCAATCCGGCACGTCCGGAGATACGTTTCTTCAATTCGTCTTTGGTATGCTGACCGCTAAAACAAAGGTCGATCAGTTGACCGGCAGGAAGTGTGCCGGCGCGTTCCGGTGAGAAAGGGCCTTCGCCGTCCAACGCATTGTTGGCGTCGATGGCTCTTCCATGGTGATGGACTGCGACAGAAATACCTCCTCCTAAATGCAGATGATTAAATCCAAATCTTCGTATTGCGTCCCTTGTTCTTTGGCGAAACGCCGCGCAATTGCTTTTTGGTTCAAGGCGTGCCAGATGGTAATTTTCGGCATTAACGGAGAACCTGTAATGCGGGCTATGTCTTCCAGTTCATCCACCACTCCCGGATCAGCGATGAAAGCCGGGCAATCGGTAGGGTGGCGGCCAGTTCGCTGGCAATCAGTCCTCCTAAGTTGCAGGCATGGGTACGCATGGCATGCACTGTATCACGTTTCATGGCATCGTTCACCTCATACACTCCGCCCGGTATCGGTTTCACCAAACCTCCGCGTCCGATGATTGCGTCAAAAGAAAAAGGAATCTTGTTATTCTCCAATTCTTGTAATACCAGATTTTTGCGGAATTCAAACTGATCTATTACCTCGGGAAAAGCAGACAGCTCTTCTACGGAATGTTTTATATTGCTGATAAATAACGGAGTCTCGTTTTCGTAAACCGCAATCTTTGTAGAAGTTGAGCCGGGGTTGATAACCAGTATTTTCATGAATGGTGAGTTTTAAATGGTGAATTTAGAATGATGAGTTGGTGACCTGACTGGCCTGTTTTCTGCACTCGCAATCTCCTGACACTTGTAAGCATGCCATCGCAATGCTATAATATTTGGACAAGCCGGAATGCTACGCGACGGAAGTACTACAGGACAAATAGGCCCTTGCAGTAATCCTGCCATCTCTGCTTTTGCAAACAGGGAGACAGATTTGTAGAATGCATTGCCCGATTCGATGTTCGGGAATATCAGTACGTCTGCCTGTCCGTTGATAGGAGATACAATCCCTTTAATATCACCACTTGCCTGTTCGCACGCAGTACGTACATCCAGCGGGCCGTCAATAATCACATTTCCGAATTCTCCCGCTTCGGCAAGCTCTACGATATTCACATAATCTAATGAATGAGGGAACTTGGCACTCACTTTTTCCGTACAGTGAATCAAGGCGACACGCGGCTGCTCGATGCCAAAGTGGCGGCAGGTACAGATAGCATACCAAATCATCTCTATGCGTTGTTGTAGCGTGGGACGCGGAATGACCGCAGCATCCGAGAAGAAAAGCAGTTTATGATAAGTAGGAATTTCCATCACTGCCAAATGCGTGAGGATTTTTCCTTTCGGCAACAACCCTTTTTCTTTGTCGAGTATGGCGTGCAGTAAGTTGTCTGTATTGATAATCCCTTTCATCAAAATATCGGCTCCCCCTTCGCGAACGATACGGACAGCCTCGCGTGCCGCTTCGTCCGGATTTTCTATATGGATAGTTTTTACATATTCGGGATATTGTTTGAGCGTGGGATATTTCTTCAGAATTGTAGAATCTCCAATCATAAGAAATTCTGCAATTCCCTCTTCCAGCGCACGAGAGATGGCATACTCTGTGTTAGGATCGTTGGCGCAGACCACGGCAATTCGTTTTCTATGGTTTAGTTTTTTGAGATGGGCCGTTAGCTGGGCAAAATTTAGAATAGGTTCCATAACGTTAGATTTTTAGCAAATATCAGAAAAATGATTGAAAAAATAACGATTATAACCCGAAAAAATGCATCCGTTATGTAACATTTTGCTATATTTCATTTGTTTTGACTGTTGGATGTGCATGGAACCGTTTTTTCCTGTATTTTTGCAGATGAAAACAAATGCATCCGGGCAGTCTGGTATTTTATCAACGAAAGTCAATTAAATAAGAATATATATGGATATTCAATTTCCTCCCTTTTTGCAGAAAGGTGATAAAGTGGTTATTGTATCACCTTCGAGTAAGATAGACCAACAATTTCTGAAAGGAGCCAAGAAACGGATAGAATCATGGGGCTTGAAAGTGGCTATGGGAAAATATGCCGGAAGTTCATCCGGGAGATATGCCGGAACAATCAGGCAACGGCTGAAAGATTTGCAGGACGCGATGGACGACCCTAAGGTGAAAGCTATTCTGTGTAGTCGCGGAGGGTACGGGGCGGTACATTTGATTGATAAAATTGATTTTACGGCTTTTCATGAACATCCGAAATGGTTACTGGGTTTTAGCGATATAACGGCGTTGCACAATCTGTTTCAGAAAAATGGATATGCTTCCCTACATTCGTTGATGGCCCGTCATCTTACGGTAGAACCGGAAGATGATCTTTGTACGAACTATCTGAAGGATATCTTATTTGGGAATATCCCTTCTTATACGTGCGAGAAGCACAAACTGAATAAGCAGGGGACTGCACAAGGCGTTTTGCATGGTGGTAATATGGCGGTAGCATACGGTTTGCGGGGAACTCCATACGATATTCCGGCAGAAGGGACGATACTGTTTATTGAAGATGTCAGCGAACGTCCGCATGCCATCGAGCGTATGATGTATAATTTGAAATTGGGAGGCGTACTTGAAAAACTGTCCGGACTGATTATCGGCCAATTTACGGAATATGAAGAAGACTGTTCGTTGGGTAAGGAATTGTATGCAGCTTTGGCGGATTTAGTAAAAGAGTATGATTATCCGGTCTGCTTTAATTTTCCAGTAGGACACGTGACTCATAATCTGCCGCTTATAAACGGCGCAAAAGTGGAACTTGTGGTCGGAAAGAAAAATGTGGAACTGAAGTTTATATGTTAATAAACCATTCCATCTGAACGATGCTGTGATGAAAATAACTAATTTTGAAGCCCTAATAGATGAAAGGACGATGAAAAAGAAAACTATGATAGTATTAATGAGTGCCTTTTTGTTATTATCAGCATTCTCTTGCGGAGGAGGTAATAAGGCAAATAGTACGAGTGAACAAAGCGAAGAGACAGCAGTGAATGTACCTCAATTTGATGCGGATAGTGCTTATTTGTATGTAAAGAATCAGGTAGATTTCGGACCTCGTGTTCCTAATACAAAAGAACATGTTGCCTGTGGCAATTACCTTGCCGGTCAGTTGGAGGCTTTCGGTGCTCAAGTGACTAATCAATATGCAGATTTGATTGCTTATGACGGAACTCTGTTGAAAGCGAGAAACATTATCGGTTCTTATAAGCCGGAAAGCAAAAAACGAATCGCTCTGTTTGCACACTGGGATACACGTCCATGGGCTGATAACGATCCTGACGAGAAGAATCATAATACTCCGATTTTGGGTGCCAATGATGGTGCCAGTGGTGTAGGGGCTTTATTGGAAATAGCTCGCTTGGTCAATCAGCAACAACCGGAGTTAGGTATCGATATTATTTTGCTGGATGCAGAGGATTATGGTGCGCCGCAGTTCTATACGGGGCAGCATAAAGAGGAATTCTGGTGTCTCGGATCACAGTATTGGGCACGCAATCCTCATGTACAGGGATATAATGCACGTTTTGGCATCCTGCTCGATATGGTGGGCGGTGAAGGTAGCGTGTTTATGAAAGAGGGATATTCTGAAGAATTTGCTCCCGATATAAATAAGAAAGTCTGGAAAGCGGCGAAGAAGATTGGCAACGGGAAGACGTTCATGGATGGTAACGGAGGATTTGTTACCGACGACCATCTGTTCATTAATCGCTTGGCACGTATTAAAACAATCGATATTATTCCATATAATCAGGAGGGTGATTTTACTCCGACATGGCATACCGTCAATGACAATATGGAGCATATAGATAAGAATACGTTGAAAGCAGTAGGCCAGACGGTATTGGAAGTGATCTATAATGAGAAATAACAGGATTAAATAATTATTTATAATGTCAATTAATGAATTACAGGACGAAGTGATTGCAGAATTCAGTGACTTCGACGATTGGATGGACCGCTATCAACTACTTATTGACTTGGGAAATGAGCAGGAACCACTTGAAGAAAAATATAAGACGGAACAAAATCTGATTGAGGGATGCCAAAGTAGGGTGTGGCTTCAAGCGGATGATGTAGATGGTAAAATCGTTTTTAAAGCGGAAAGTGATGCTTTGATAGTCAAAGGAATTATTGCCTTATTGATTAAAGTCCTTTCAGGACATACTCCTGATGAAATCTTGAATACAGATCTTTATTTTATAGACAAGATTGGGCTGAAAGAGCATCTGTCACCAACGCGTAGCAATGGTTTGCTGTCGATGGTGAAACAAATACGAATGTATGCATTGGCATTCAAAGCAAAAGAGGGGAAGTGAAAAACTTCCCTTTTTTTATGGTTGCTTTCTGGAAGTCAGATTGTTCATGGTCAGTATGGTGCAGATAAGTAGCAGGATTGAACCGACCAGAGCGACGAGATACGGGCTACCGTTAATCAGGTCATCCATATTCTCGGCTTCGGGATATTTGATGCTAAGATATACGGATAGCGAGTTGTTGAGCACGTGCATGAGTATACAAGGTATCAGGCTGCCTGTTTTGTAATAAGTCCATGCCAGCAGGATACCGATCAGAAATGCGGGAAGGATCTGGGCTGGATTTATATGAAAGACGCCGAACAGAAGCGCGGAAATCAGAATGGCTTTAGTCGGATTGTATTGTTGAAGTAAAGCGCGGGTGATTGCTCCGCGAAACAAGATTTCTTCAAGTACAGGACCGATGATAGCTATTGCAAGAATACCGCCCCAACCGGATTGGAGAATGTCGAAAGATTGCTCCATGATGTTGGGTATCCAGTCTAGCAGTCCCATAAGTGCAGATACTAGAAAGCCAGCGGTGAGAATAGCCAGCCCGCTACAAATTAGGAATGGCACTGATACAGGCGACCATGTCGCTTTCTTTTTACTGATATAGCCGGCTTTCCATAGATAAATACCCATCATAATCTGACCGGCTAATTGGGCCGGAATCATAATCATTTGCGTCAGAGCAACCTTATCCAAATCTCCTGTGGTGACTAACAAATAGATTGTACAGGGAATCATAATCAGGATAGGGGCGACAATCTGCGCAATGAGAAGGTCTATTAATATCAGTTTGATAGCCGTTTTCATTGGTCTTTAGTTAGTTGTAAAGAAACTATAGATAAACATAGCTAACATCGAAATAGCTATTACCACCAAAGAGATGCTCATAAATGACTTTTGCATAAGAATCTATTTTTAAATTATTATTGTTCGGTTATTGTATTATTTATCTTGTTTCTCTGCTGTTACTGCCTGCCTTGCTGGCAAGGAGAATAGCTTCCGTCTCTTCTGCATCTTTATGGAGTTGCACTATTAACTCGTCGATACTGGAGAATTTCAGTTCGGGACGCGTCCGTTTTACAAAAGTAAGCCGGATGAATTTATCGTATATGTCCGAATGGAAGTGAAGGATATTCACCTCAATGGTCCGGTTAGGGCCATTATCAATCGTCGGGCGGACACCTATGTTCAGCATCCCCATATATGTCTTTTTATCAAATGTCACCCATACGGCATATACACCGTCCGCGGGGATCAGTTTATTAGGATCATCCAGCTTAAATTGGCCGTTGGAAAACCAATTTTGCGGCCTACCTGATAGCCGCCTACTACTATTCCGTCCAGGAAGTATTCATATTTCAGGCAATCGGCAGCCAAGTCCACTTCTCCTTGATGAAGAAGTTTGCGGATCAGGGAAGAACTTACCGGAACGTTGGGTACGTTCTCTATTTCTATATTGCTGGTGTATGCTTTGGCGCGGATCACTTCTATGCCAATTTCTTTTCCGTAGCGTACATAATCCTCGAAGCCTTCGCTGCGGTTGTGCCCGAAACGATGGTCATAGCCGATAACCAGGTATTTTACCTGATAGCGTTCTTTTAACAGCTGTGTCATGAACTCCCGGGCGGTAAGCCGGGAAACTTCCGGGGTGAAATCAAGCATCAGGCAGTAGTCTACCCCGATGTCTGCAAGCAGACTTATTTTTTCTTCCGGGGTAGTCAGAAGTTCCGGACGGTAATCCACATTCATCACTTTGCGGGGATGAACGGGGAAAGTAACCAATGCAGAGCGTAGACCTTTGGCGGCGGCTATCTCTTTCACTTGCTGAATCAGATAGCGATGTCCTGCATGTACTCCATCAAAGAAACCGATGGTAGCTACACTGGGTTCCGGGTTAATAGCCGATGTGTCACGTATAATCTGCATATCTCTAAAATTATTTGCTGTTGAAAAGATGGCTCCAGTCTTCGCCTGCTTTTGCTGTATAAGTGATAATTCCTAAATTTTGCGCTGCCTTACAGTTCATCTCGGAATCATCGATGAAGAGTGTTTCTTTCGGCTCGATACCGGCATCCTCTATGATTGCTTGAAGATTTCCGGTTCGGGCTTGGCCATTTTCATTTCAAAAGAGAGATATGTTTTCTCAAAATAGTCTTCCACCCTAAATGTGCGGTAGGGAAACAGGTGACTACATGTCCAGTCCCAGTGGATTTGGTTGGTATTGCTCAATAAATAGACGACATATTTCTCACGTAATTTTAATAATAAATCGAGTTTGTGTGTCGGTATGTCTACTAAAAAACTATTCCAGGCTGCATCTATTTGTGTGTCGCTCACTGCTTTGCCTATCATCTGACGAACTCCGTCACGGAATTCGGCGGGTGTAATCAATCCTTTTTCCTGTTGCATCAGGAGTCCGTTCGGATTATGGATATCCAGTAGGTCCTCCACGTTCCGGAGTCCTAATTTCTGAAAGTTCTCAATGCAACGTTGGCGGTCGAGATTGATAAGTACACCACCCAAATCAATAAGAAGGTTTTTATTCCTTTACTTTTCATTTCTTTTTTTTGTTGAATAATTACTGTTGAACAAGGCGAATAAGTTCTCCAACCCATAACACCGTGGACGAAACGCCTATAATAAGAAGCCAGGTTTGCCAGTTGAGCGGCTCCGTACGGAATACAGCTCCACCGAACTGTACGATCAGGAATTGTCCGGCAAGAATAGCCAATACAATAAGTTCCATACCATACGATTTGGAAAGTCCCTTGAATGCCGAATCGGTAGTGCCGAATACACGGGCATTGAACAGATTCCAGAATTGCAGCATGACAAAGAAGGTGAAGAAAATGGTCAGGTTGTGTATATCCATACCTTCCGTGCTGTGGTCGAAATAATAAATCATTCCGAGCAGTACGATGAGGAAGATGGAGCCTACACCTAATATATTAGACTGCATTGCCTTACTGATAATAAAATCAGTGCTTCGACGGGGTTTCTCAAGCATCACGGTTTCGCTGGGCGGAATGGAAGCAAGGGCCAAAGCGGCAAAAGTGTCCATAATCAGGTTCACCCATAACATTTGTGTGACAGTCAGCGGAAGTTCCGTACCGATCACAGAACCTAACAAGACAATGAGCAGTGCTACGAAGTTGATCGTCAGCTGGAAAACAATGAAACGCTGGATATTCTTATACAGGGAGCGTCCCCACATGACGGCAGTTCCGATACTGTTGAAGGAGTCGTCGAGCAGGGTAATATCGCTGGCCTCTTTGGCTACAGAAGTACCTGTACCCATTGATAAACCTACTTGGGCATGATTCAAAGCCGGAGCGTCGTTGGTTCCGTCTCCGGTTACGGCTACGACTGCTCCTTTTTGCTGAAGCAGCTGTACCAGACGTTGCTTGTCAGTCGGGCGGGCGCGGGACATGATTTTTAAATCCATCACTCTATCCAATGCTTCTTCATCGCTCAATTCAGCAAATGCAACACCGGTGATTCGATTTCGTTCGGTATCTGTTTCGGGGTTCCAAAGACCTATCTGGTGTGCGATTTCCGTTGCAGTTCCCGGAGTATCACCGGTCACGATCTTGATGCCGATACCTGCGGACTGGCATTTAGCAACCGCAGCAGGTACGTCCGGACGAATCGGGTCGGAGATGGCAACTACTCCCAAGAAATTCAGGTCGTTGGCTGAAACCAGTTCCGTACAATCGTTTGGCTCATTTTCTCCGACAATCTTGAATGCAAACCCAAGTGTACGCATAGCCATATTCTGATAGCCCAACAGTTGTGCTTCTACTGTGGAACGATATTCTACGGCGTCCACTCGTCGTCCGTCCAAGACAACTTCTTTACACTTGCCCAAAACAATTTCCGGGGCTCCTTTTATATAGAGTATTTTTTTTCCGATCAGTGGCGACTCAACAAGGGTTGCCATGAATTTCCGTTCGGTAGAGAAAGTGAGTTGGTCGAGGATATGTGCTTTCTCGCGAAGTTCCAGATAATTTCTTCCCTGCTTGTTAAGCCAAAGCAATAAAGCTACTTCGGTGGGATTTCCTACTCCTTTCGGCTTCTCACCGGTCGTTGACTCTTCGAGGAAAGCGGTTGAGTTAGCGCTGATTCCTTCCGCAATGAGTGTGCTGATATCATCGTCGGACAAAACACTGCCATTTTTGATGCCGTAAAAATTAGGCTCGTGCACTTGCATCAGGTTTTGAGTCAGTGTACCGGTTTTATCCGTACAAATCACGGTGATGGCTCCCATTGTTTCGCAAGCGTGCATTTTCCGCACCAGGTTGTTGGTAGAAAGCATGCGGCGCATATTCAATGCCAGACTAAGCGTAACACTCATTGGCAATCCTTCAGGCACAGCTACTACAATCAGCGTAACTGCCATCATAAAATATTTCAGTGTCCGTTCGAAAACAGGAAGCCACTCATGCCATCCGTTCAGTGAACCGAAATCAAAGAATAACAATACGTCTTTGACAAAGAAAATAAGGAAAGCGAGACCGGCAACGGTAAAACCAATCTTTCCGATGAGGTTTGCGAGTTTGGTCAATTGTATGTTCAGCGGAGTAGGTTCGAGATTGTCTTCCGTGCTTTGTCGGGCTACTTTCCCGATTTCAGTAGCATCTCCCACATGCAGCACGCGCATGGTGCCATGACCGTCCACCACTGTCGTTCCACGCATCACCAGATTGGAAGCATAAGTTGCCTCTTCATCAAAGTCAGCTTCTACAGTTGTTTTATTAATAACGGGTTCGCCTGTCAGATTAGATTCGTTTACTTGCAAAGAGATGGCTTCCAGTAATTCTCCATCGGCAGGAATTTCTTCACCGGTTTCCAGAATTACAATATCACCTACCACTATGTCTTTGCGGGGAATTTCCTGTACACGTCCGTTTCGGATCACTTTTACCAATGTTTCTTCATTGACTGCATTCAGCAGATCAAACTTTTTGCTGGCATCATATTCGAAAAAGAAACCGATTCCGGTAGCCAGTAAGATAGCTGCTATAATTCCGATTGTTTCAGCGTATTCGTTTTCGATGATGGAAATGATTAACGAGAATACGGCTGCTACTAACAGTACGCGTACAACCGGGTCTTCAAATTTTTCCAGATAAAGTTTCCAGAGGGAAGGACGCTTGGGAGGTGTTAACAGGTTAATACCATTTTTCTCCCTGCTTTGTAGGACTTCGTCATCCGTAAGTCCTAAATGATAATAGTCATTTTTATTTGTACTCATGCAGATACATGCGTTTAGTTTGAACCGCAAAAATACAACATAAAATTGTGATAAAATGTTTAATTAAAACTTTTTATGAAGTCGAATTTGTTACCGTGGTTTACCACATGTGCGATAAGGAATTGTAAACCAGAATGTAGAGCCTTCACCTTCTACGGAATCCGCACCAATCTGACCGCCTAGTTTCGTGACAATGGTTTGAGAAATAGAGAGTCCCAGTCCGGCTCCTTTCTTATCTTTGTTCAGTTTTACAAAGCGCTCGAATACATCCGGTAGTTTTTCTGCCGGAATTCCGGCTCCGGTATCTTTTACATAAAAGTAAAGTTCGGTATCTCTTGCCTCATATCCGATGCGGATACTACCTTCATGGGTGAATTTAATGGCATTACCGGCAAAGTTGGAAAGCACCTGTGCCACCCGGTTACGATCCGTTTGAATTATGCACGAAGAACGAGACGGTTCTGCTATAATTTGTATCTTTTCTCCAGCGTCATTGACTCTCATCTGGAAAAGTTGTTGTAAATCTGAAAGCAACAGATTGACGTCGACCGTTGTCTGTACAAATTCCAAGGTTCCGGCTTCGATTTTGGACATATCCAGAATGTCGTTGACCAACTGCATCAGGAGATCAGCATTCATTTTTATGATTTCCTGGTATTGAGCCTTTTCCTCTTCGGTATTTGCACTGCCCAATATCTCTGCAAATCCGGTAATAGCGTTGAGAGGAGTACGGATTTCATGGCTCATATTGGCTAAAAAGGCAGATTTTGAAATATCGGCTTTTTCAGCTTTTTCTTTGGCTAGTCTCAATTCATTTTCGGCCTGTTTCCGTCGGGTGACGTCATGTACGGTGATAACCATATTCTCTTCTTCATTGAGGAGGAAGTAGGAACCGGATATTACTGCGTCACATTCCACAGTCGTATTATCAGATGTGACTACGGATAAAGTTGCTTCGAGATCCGTGAAGTTCCGTCTCTGTTCGAAGGCCTGACGTATGGCAGTACGTATCGGACAGGAACCGCAGAAACTATGTGTGCCGCAACCTCCTTCGGCAGCCAATGCGTTACGGCATTGCAGCAGGTCGCCCACTCTTTTTTCTTCTGTTCCTTTTCTGGTTCCGGTTTTTTGGTAATAGTTGGTCTTCAGTACTTTAAAATCGTTGTTTATGAGGAGAATAAAGGCATGTACATTCTTTAAAACGGCACCGGCGATATGGCTGGTACGTTCCAACTTTCTGGATTCACGGAACAATCGTTGTTGCATCCGCAAGCATTTCCTACGTTCCCATAAAAAACTGATTAGTAGGACTGCGCATAAAACTATTAAAGTTGACAATAGTGCTATAAGCATAGTTTAATATTGTTGTTTTAGCTTGATAATATGACTACAAAGATAGCTTTTTTCTTTAGTTTGGAAAATAGTGTTGAACAAATATCCAGCTATTTGTGTTATATTATTCAGAAAACCATTTAAAAATACGAACGTTATGAAAAAGTACATTTGCACGGTCTGTGAATATATTTACGACCCCGAACAAGGAGATCCGGAAAGCGGAATTGAACCAGGAACAGCATTTGAAGACATTCCAGATGATTGGACTTGTCCGTTATGCGGAGTCGGTAAAGAAGATTTTGAACCGTACGAAGGATAAAAACAAGAGAGAGAGAATTATTAAGAGGAGAATGGCCGGGTGTATAGATATATGCCCGGTCTTTTTTGTTTTTGGGAGGATGATTTAATTTAAAAAGGAGAATCAATTATACTATGATAGACTGATTCTCCTTTTTTTATGATTCAATTAAGCGCTCTCAAGAAGCTTTTTTCTCTTTTACATCACTACTGGCTTCTACTACATTCACCACATAGTCACCTAGTTTTTCACATTCGGCGATAATATCCATGTAATAAACTCCCATCTGATAATCGTATTCTTTGTTGTTTACGTCCAGAATGTTCTGATTCTTCAGTTGGTTACGGTAGTTATTAATTTCATTTTCGATGTTAAAGGACTTGTTGATATCGATGCTCTGATGTTCCGGCTTTTCTACTACCACAATCATTTGAGCAAGTGCATCGTTCGTCAGCTTCATCATGAAATGAATATGCTCATATTGTTTCTCGGTAAAATCTTGGTTGGTCTGACGTTTCCGGTTGATGGTACGTGCCAGGTTATAACAGCTGTCACCGATACTTTCAATTTCCGTTACTTCACGCAGCATGGCACGTATCTGTAATTTACTTTCAGAGCTTAACCGACCTTCAGATACTTGATTCAGGTAGTTGGCTATTTCAAGTTCCATGTTGTCGCTGATATTCTCATACTTCTCGATCCGGCTGAACAGCTTGTTGAAATCGTCATCCTTTTCTGTGTGTAGCAAATCCTGCACCATGCCGAACATCCGGTGTGTACGTTCTGCAAAAAGATGGATTTCTTTGCGTGCCTGAAGGATAGAGAGTTCTGCGGTAGAAAGCATACCACCGGTGATAAACCGCAAACGGGGCTCTTCGTCCTCTTCTTTGGGGTGGATAAGAGCACATACGGTACGTTCAATCAGTTTAACCGCCCATATCAGAATACATACATTACAGATATTGAAAATCGAGTGGAAAGCCGATAACTTGTAGGAGATGGCAACTTCCGGATTGTTACTTTGGAAAAAGGTATCTACTACCCAGTTACCAGTTCCATGAAGGATGGAAGACAATCAAGACCCAGATAACGCCGAACACGTTAAAAACAAAATGAGCCAATGCTGCCCGCTTAGCCTGTGTATTGGCTGTAAGTGCGGCAAGATTGGCCGTGATAGTGGTTCCGATGTTTTCTCCCAAAACAAGTGCTGCTCCCAGTTCCAGACTGATCCAGCCGTTGGCGCACATAATCAATGTAATTGCCATGGTGGCGGCGGAGGCCTGTACAATCATCGTCAATATAGTACCGATGAGTAAGAACAGAATGATGGAGAAGAATCCCATGTCCGTGTAGTTCTGTACGAAGGCAAGCATTTCCGGGTTGGCGTTCAGGTCGGGCGCGTTTGCTTTCAGATAAGAAAGCCCCATGAAAAGGAAAGAAAAACCGAAAATGAATTCACCGATGGACTTGCGGTTGCTTTTGCCGGAGAAGATGAGCGGGAGGGCGATGGCTAGGAGCGGAAGAGCGAAGGCAGCCATATCAACCTTAAATCCGAAAATTGAAATGATCCAGCAGTCACGGTAGTACCGATATTAGCACCCATAATGACACTGATAGATTCGGCGAGTGTGAGCAATCCGGCATTTACGAAACTTACGACCATTACCGTCGTTGCTGAAGAAGACTGGATAAGAGCTGTTATCAACACTCCTGTTAAAACTCCCGTTACCCGATTGGTAGTCATTGCCGTTAGAATACTTCGCAATCTGTCACCCGCGACCTTTTGTAAGCCCTCGCTCATAATCTTCATTCCGTAAAGGAAGAGTCCTAATGAGCCTATGAGCTTTAAAAAATCATAAAAAGAATATTCCATCTATAATATTTTTAATGGTTATTTGTTCTCTATCTGATTATAAGTATATTAGTCCCAAATTATTCACCTTTTAACGAACTCGATGAAACAGATGTTACAAATATGTTGCAAAAATAACAATATTTCCAAAGAATTCCCTATCGGAAGCTCACTTTTGGATATTTATTACGGTTTTAATCTTAATTTTCCTTATCAAGTAGTAAGTGCCAAGGTCAATAATCGCTCCGAAGGACTTAACTTCAGAGTTTATAATAATAAGGATGTAGAGTTTTTGGATGTGAGAGATCAGTCCGGTATGCGTACGTATGTCCGTTCGCTTTGTTTTGTCTTGTTTAAGGCTGTCACGGAACTGTTTCCCGACGGAAAATTGTTTGTAGAACATCCTGTTTCAAAAGGCTATTTCTGCAATTTGCGGATTGGCCGTCCCATCGAACTGGAAGATGTGACACGCATCAAGCAACGGATGCAGGAGATTATCGCGGAGAATATTTCCTATCATCGCATCGAATGTCATACGGCTGAAGCTGTGCGTGTTTTCAGCGAACGGGGAATGAATGATAAAGTGAGATTGCTGGAAACTTCCGGCTCGCTCTATACCTATTATTATACATTGGGTGATACCATTGATTATTATTATGGGAATCTGCTACCCAGTACCGGATATCTTAAATTATTCGATATTGTGAAATATTACGATGGATTGCTTCTCCGGATTCCGAGCCGGGAAAACCCGAATGTGCTTGAAGATGTGGTGAAGCAGGAAAAAATGCTGGATGTCTTTAAAGAATATCTGAACTGGAGTTATATCATGGGGCTTAACAATGCCGGAGATTTAACCTGGCCTGTGAAGAGGGGCATGCAACCGATCTGATAAATGTTGCAGAAGCACTGCAGGAGAAGAAAATAGCCAGATAGCCGATACCATATTCCATCGTGGTGAAAACGGTAACCGGGTAAAACTGGTATTGATTGCCGGACCATCCTCTTCGGGAAAGACAACTTTCAGCAAACGGCTTTCTATCCAGCTAATGACCAATGGACTGAAACCATTCCCGATCTCTTTGGATAATTACTTTGTGGATCGTGAAGAGACTCCTCTGGATGAAAACGGAAATTATGATTATGAATCACTGTATGCACTTGATTTGGAACTGTTCAACCAACAGTTGCAGGCACTCTTGCGCGGTGAAGAGGTCGAACTGCCTCGTTTTAATTTCTCTCTTGGCAAGAAGGAGTATAAAGGCGATAAACTGAAAATAGAAGATAATACGATTCTGATTCTGGAAGGTATTCATGCCCTGAATCCGGAACTGACACCGCATATACCGGCTGAACGGAAATTCAAGATTTATGTTTCAGCATTGACTACCATCTCTTTGGATGACCATAACTGGATTCCAACAACTGATAACCGTCTGTTGCGTCGTATTATCCGTGACTTCAATTATCGGGGATATTCGGCACGTGAAACGATATCACGCTGGCCGAGTGTACGTGCTGGTGAAGATAAATGGATTTTTCCCTATCAGGAGAATGCTGACGTAATGTTTAATTCAGCGTTGCTTTTTGAGTTTGCAGTACTCCGTTTGCATGCCGAACCTATTCTGATGGGAGTTCCCCGCAACTGTCCTGAATATTGCGAAGCATACCGATTACTTAAGTTTATCAAATATTTTGTTCCTGTACAGGATAAGGAGATTCCGCCTACGTCCTTACTGCGCGAATTTTTGGGAGGTAGTAGCTTTAAATATTAAGTAGAAAAATTAGGATATATTCGTTATTTGTACTTTCTTTGCAGAAAATATGAATTACCTTTTGTTGTAGTAAGGCAAGAGAACACAAAATAAACAATATTTGAATAGGATTCTTTAGGGGAGAATACTGTATAATGACTGTTATACTAAACTATAATATTGAACCTTTGGTTACTTTTGCTGTTATAAAGGGACTACATGCAACAAAAAAAATGTGAATATGATTTTTTATAATAGTCTTTTAGCAAAGTGGTTCTTGGGAAAAGGAAAGAAACACTATTTTATGTTAGGCTGGTTTTTCTTTACCCGGTATAAATATCTGGAAGTTTGGGAAGATATGGAGTTACGGATACATGCAAAGCAATATTGGGAATGCTTTTCTCTGACTCTGATACCAGCGTTGATTTTGTCATTACTGTTTTCATGGTGGTGTATGATACTACCATTCATAACTTATGACCTCCTTTATTGGTTTGAAAAGATCATCTACCACCATTCAATATTTAATTGGGAGGCGATAAAGCATAGCGGCGATACGCTTTATCTCCGAAAGAGAAAAGCGTATGCCTGGAAGAAAGGTTACGGGAAAAAAGAGTTGCCCGTATCCAGATGGAATGATTGATTCTTTATTTCAAATGCTTCTTTATCCAAAGCAGATGTCCATACTCCGTATCGTTAGAGGTCCAATGCTCATTAATAGGAGTAATCAGGGCTTCTTTCGGACAGTTTAGTACATTGTATACTATATAACTGGTGGTTGGAGGACAGGTGTCATCATTGAATCCCCATGTTATATAGGTGTCTGCTTTTATCAATTTAGCAAAGTTCACTACATCATAATAGGCCATTGTCTTTATTTTTTCGGGGGTATCCATATCTACCGAATTTCTAAAGAAATGAGGATAGCCGCCGGCACGTCCGGCTTTATAGCCTGCCATATCGCTTAATGCAGGATGATTGGCGACACAAGCTGTCACCCGTTCATCCAGTCCGGCAGCGATTAATGCCAGGGCGCCTCCCTGACTACCTCCTTGTGCAATTACATTTTTGCCATCCATTCCGGCAGGGAAGTTAGAAAGTCGATACCGCGTACACAGGCCAGATATACCCGTTTCATATAATAATTATCACGACTGTCGAGCCCATTGGTCAGATAGCCGTTTTCTCTGCCATTGAAAGCGTTGCTGATTTCTTTAAATTCTTCATCAGTCATTTCCGGATTCAGGCCGTGTATCTCGAATTCAAAACGGATGCATCCTTGCTCCGCATAATATTTATGACGTAGAGGTTCTTTGATAGTTTTGATGCCTGCTCCCGGAGGGCACAGGACAACCGGAAACTTTCCTTCTTTTTTCGGATAGAATAAATATCCGTAGACGCATTGCCCACGTTTGTTCAGTTGCAATTTTACGAGATAACAGTCTATTTTATCAGTGGAATATTTTTCGACATGTTCTTTGGTATACGTTAGGGGAAATTCCTTTTGTTCCGCTTTAGCCTTTTCCCAAAATTCCTTGAAATCGGAAGGCATGGTTGTATACGGACGAAGTTTTTCCGGTGAAAATCCTACTTTGATATGATGTGAATAGGTCTTTCCATCTACGGTTGCTTTCAGGCGGCAGTCGCGGAATCCCGGCTCTTTCATTGTGCCCACAGGAATCACAGCCCTGCCATTCTTTAAAGTTACACTTCCTTTTGTGTCGGCAACAGGCATCATATCACCACCTATTTCATAAGTGACGGTTACGTTATCCTTGGGGATACCGTATTTATAGAATTGTACTTCCACAGTTGCTTTTTCTCCCGTTTTATAAAGCCAGTCGGCATGATTGGGTACGGTGACCCAAAGCACATCGCTTTTATAAGGATAGTTTTCAGCTACGGCGGATAGCAAGGTAAGTGACAATAGCCATACAGATAAAAGTAGTCTCTTCATGGTGTTATTCATTGTTTTTATATCATTAAAAAGTGAGTTGTTTTAATTCTGTTGCAATATTACGCAAGATTTGGGAAAAGGAGGGTAGAAAAAATGTGCTTTTAGATGGACTATTTGGTACTTTGACAAAAATAGCGGAAGTATTTCACCCGGATGAAAAGCTTCCGCTATTGATTTTGAATAGAAGAAAGGTTCTTCTTTTATTTTGATGAGGCTTTTATTTTTATGGAGCTTTTTATCTTAACGCTTCCACCTCTTCCGGTGTCAAAGGAATCTTTTTACCTAATCGGCGGGCGCCGGTTTCTGTAATCAGATAATCTTCCTCATTGCGGATACCACCGAAGTCCTTATAAGTTTCCACTACATCATAATTGATGAAATCGGTAAATTTCTTTTCTCCTTTCCACATGTCGATCAGTTCCGGAATAAAATAAATACCCGGTTCTACCGTGTGTACAAATCCCGGTTCCAACGGAATGGCGAGACGTTGCGATTTGCGACCGAACTGTGTGCTCTTCGGCTGGCCGTTATATCCTACCCATATCTCTCCCAGATTTTCCATGTCGTGTACATCCAATCCCATCATGTGACCTAATCCGTGAGGATAAAATAATGCATGAGCACCTTCGCGGACCGCATCTTCCGTATTTCCTTTCATCAATCCGAGTGCCTTCATACCGTCTACCATGACACGGGCAGACAGTTCGTATACCTCCATATAAGGAATACCCGGACGGAGGGCTTTTACAGATTCTAGATGCATCGCATTCTGAATCTCGTATACTTCGCGCTGGCGGGCTGTAAACTTTTTGTCGGCAGGAATAGTAGACGACATATCGCCTGCATAACCTGATTCTACTTCTGCGCCTGCATCGATTAGGAATAAATCACCCGGTTTTACTTTATTTCCATGATAGTGGTTGTGTAAAGTCTGTCCGTTGATAGTGGCAATGGTGGCAAAAGAAAGCTGGCAGTTGTTAGATTCGGCTACACGGTTCATTTCCGCTACCACTTCATACTCATACATGCCCGGACGGAGCACTTTCATGGCGGTGATGTGCATATCGGCAGTTACATCGCAAGCTTCTCTATTTCTAAAATTTCTTCGGCAGATTTGTAATTACGTTGGGTGATAACGGCACGGATGAATGGAACAGAACCTTCCTGACGTGTAGGGGGAATACCCAACCAATCCATCAGTTTCAATTTATGCTCGGGACGGTAAGGCGGCAAATAATGAACCGCTTTCCCTTTCTGGACGCACTTGTGGAGATAGCTTGTAATTTCTGCGGACGGCATCAGATTTTTTACGCCCACACGTTCGCATTTTTCGTGTAATGTAGGTTGCGATCCCATCCATACGATTGCGTCGATAGACAGTTCATCTCCAAAAATGATTTCTTTGTCTTCATCAATATCGATAATAGCCGAAAGGCCGGCGCATGAAAGTCCGAAATAATAAAGGAAAGTAGAATCCTGACGATAACGGAAGGTGTTATCCTCGTAGTTCAGTCCGCACTCGTCATTTCCGAGAAATAACAATACCCCGGAGCCTTAAATTCTTTTTTAGCAGGGCTCTTCGCTGCATATACGTTTCTTTGGCAAACATATTGTCCTAATTTTTAAGTTCGTGCAACAAAGATAATGAATTTTGTGTTATAGGATTAAAAATTATCTCCCTAATCTGTGTAATCTCTCGTTAAAAAGTTACTTTTGTAGCGAGAAATAGTAGAAAGCAAAAACGAATATGGCACAAGGTTCCCGTCAAATACAATCTCAGGCGCAACAGCAGGTACAAACGCTCTCGCCCCAGCAGATTCTGGTCGTGAAACTGTTGGAGCTTCCCGCAGTAGAGCTGGAAGACCGTATCCATGCTGAACTGCTTGAAAATCCGGCACTTGAAGAAGGTAAAGAAGAAAACGCTGCGGATGAGTATGCTGATTCCGACACTACGGAAGATGGCATGGATAGTGATGCCAACGATTATGATTCTTTGAGTGATTATCTGACTGAAGACGATATTCCCGATTATAAATTACAAGAAAACAACCGTTCGAAAGATGAACAGGCGGAGGATATTCCGTTCTCCGATTCCACTTCTTTTTATGAAATCCTGAAAGAACAGCTGCGTGAACGCAACCTGACTGAACATCAGTGTGACCTGGTGGAATATCTGATCGGTTCATTGGACGATGACGGACTGCTCCGTAAGTCATTGGAGGGCATCTGTGATGAACTGGCGATTTATGCCGGCATCGAATCGACAGAAGAAGAATTGGAGGAAGCACTCTGTATCTTGCAGGACTTTGATCCCGCTGGTATCGGTGCCCGTAGCCTTCAAGAATGTCTGTTGATACAGATTTGCCGGAAGAAGGATGAAGAGAAGAAGCCCAACCCGATACTGGAGCTGGAAGAACGTATCATCAGAGAGTGTTATGAAGAATTCACCCGTAAACACTGGGAGAAGATTATAAAGAAACTGGACATTGATGAAGAGACTTTCCAGGAAGCTCTTAATGAGATAACCAAGCTGAATCCCCGTCCGGGTGCTTCTTTGGGAGAAGCGATCGGCAGGAATCTCCAACAGATAGTTCCCGACTTTATCGTGGAAACGTATGATGACGGAACCATCAATATAAGCCTCAATAACCGTAATGTCCCCGAACTCCGTATGAGTCGCGACTTCACGGAAATGGTGGAAGAGCATACCAAAAACAGGGCTAATCAATCAAAAGAATCCAAAGAAGCGATGATGTTCCTGAAGCAGAAAATGGATGCGGCACAAGGATTTATCGATGCTGTGCGGCAGCGTCAGAATACTCTGATGACTACCATGCAGGCTATCATTGACTTACAACGTCCTTTCTTCTTGGAAGGAGACGAATCACTGTTGAAACCGATGATTTTGAAAGATGTGGCTGAACGTACCGGACTGGACATTTCAACGATCTCCCGCGTGAGTAACAGTAAATATGTGCAGACAAATTACGGCATTTATCCGCTCAAATTCTTTTTCAGTGATGGGTATACCACGGAGGACGGTGAAGAAATGTCTGTCCGTGAGATACGCAAGATTCTGAAAGAGTGTATTGATGGGGAGGACAAGAAGAAACCGCTGACAGATGATGAATTGGCGGACATCTTGAAAGAGAAAGGTTATCCCATTGCTCGTAGAACGGTAGCCAAATACCGTCAGCAGTTGAATATTCCGGTTGCGCGACTTCGAAAATGAGAACGAATATAAAGTATTAAGTATAAAGTATTAAGTATTAGTGCTGATGGACAGAGAGAGAGAACATATCATAGCGGATAAGACAATGTTGCAGGTGGCGAGAGCTACTTCGATGGTCTTTACTCCATTTTCTATTCCGTTTTTATCGTTTCTGGTGTTATTCCTGTTTTCTTATCTTCGTATCATGCCGATACAATATAAGTTGATCGTGTTGGGAATTGTTTACTGCTTTACCATACTGACACCTACCATTACCATTTTCCTGTTTCGTAAAATCAATGGCTTTGCCCGTCAGGAGTTGAGTGAGCGCAAGAAACGTTATGTACCGATTCTGCTGACTATCATCTCGTATGTGTTCTGCCTGTTGATGATGCGCCGGCTGAATATACCTTGGTATATGACAGGTATCATCCTCGTTTCTTTGGTAGTATCTATTATCTGCATTGCAGTGAATTTGAAATGGAAATTGAGTGAACACATGGCAGGAATAGGCGGAGTGATTGGTGGACTGGTTTCTTTCAGTGCTTTGTTCGGTTACAATCCGGTCGGGTGGTTATGCCTGTTTATATTGATTGCCGGTATATTAGGTTCTGCACGAATTGTATTGGGACATCACACGTTGGGTGAGGTGCTTTCCGGTTTTGCGGTTGGCTTGATATGTGCCCTTTTGGTACTTCATCCGGTGAGCAACATCTTATTTCGAGTATTTTTATTTTAAAACAGTATAAATCCTAAAAACTAATTATTATGAACTTTCCACAGAATTTGAAGTACACGAACGAACACGAATGGATTCGCGTTGAAGGAGACATTGCATACGTAGGTATCACTGATTATGCTCAAGAACAATTGGGTGATATTGTGTTCGTAGATATACCGACTGTTGGTGAAACGTTGGAAGCCGGTGAGACATTCGGAACCATCGAAGTAGTGAAAACAATTTCCGATCTTTTCCTGCCTGTAGCAGGTGAGGTGCTCGAACAAAACGAGGCATTGGAAGAAAATCCGGAACTGGTTAATAAAGATCCGTATGGCGAAGGTTGGTTGATTAAAGTGAAACCGACAGATATAAAAGCTGTGGAAGACCTGCTGGATGCCGAAGCATACAAAGCAGTGGTGAATGGATAAGGTTTTCTCCATTACATCAATCGAATAATGTAAAAGATACTATAATCCGAAGCCAGCCTTACCCTCTCTTTTGGGGAGAGGGTTGAGAAGTGGCTCTTTAATTTTTATCCTATGACTCCAATTGTAAGTATTATCATGGGTAGCACGTCCGACCTTCCTGTTATGGAGAAGGCTGCGCAATTGCTGAATGATATGCATGTACCGTTCGAAATGAACGCGCTTTCTGCTCACCGCACGCCTGAAGCTGTGGAAGAGTTTGCAAAGAATGCCCGCAACCGTGGCATTAAAGTTATTATCGCCGCTGCCGGAATGGCTGCCGCCCTTCCCGGTGTAATTGCAGCCAACACTACACTGCCGGTGATCGGAGTACCCGTAAAAGGTTCCGTGCTCGATGGTGTAGACGCACTTTATTCTATCATCCAGATGCCTCCGGGCATTCCTGTGGCAACGGTTGCTATAAACGGAGCGATGAATGCCGCTATCCTTGCCATTCAGATGTTGGCATTGAGTGACGAGAAATTGGCAGAAGCTTTTGCTGCTTACAAAGAAGGACTGAAAAAGAAAATCGTAAAAGCAAACGAAGAACTGAAAGAAGTTAAGTTTGAATATAAAACAAACTAATGTGATTTACGATTTGACAATTTACGATTGACGATTGAAATATCTTCGTAAATCGTATGTTGTCTTTGTACATGGTATCTTGTCTTTCACATTGTGCATAAAGTATTTTTAATCGTAAATCGTAAAATCATAAATCAAAATGGTTGATCTATTCAATTATTTTCGAAGAGAAACCACAGAAGTAAATATTGGGGCTGTGCCGTTGGGCGGCCCCAATTCTATTCGTGTCCAGTCGATGACCAATACGTCTACGCAGGACACGCAGGCTTGTGTGGAACAGGCGAAACGTATTGTTGATGCAGGTGGCGAGTATGTCCGCCTCACAACGCAGGGTATCAAGGAAGCGGAGAATCTGATGAATATCAATATCGGACTACGCAGTCAGGGATATATGGTTCCATTGGTTGCCGATGTGCATTTCAATCCGAAAGTGGCGGATGTAGCTGCTCAATATGCGGAAAAGGTGCGCATCAATCCGGGAAACTATGTAGATGCTGCACGTACTTTTAAGAAACTGGAATATACAGACGAGGAGTATGCGCAGGAAATACAGAAAATCCATGACCGGTTTGTCCCGTTCCTGAATATCTGTAAGGAGAATCATACAGCGATCCGGATCGGTGTGAATCATGGCTCTTTGTCCGATCGCATCATGTCACGCTATGGTGATACTCCCGAAGGAATGGTGGAATCCTGTATGGAATTCCTTCGTATCTGTGTAGCGGAGAACTTCACAGATGTGGTGATTTCCATCAAAGCCTCCAATACCGTGGTAATGGTGAAGACCGTTCGTTTGTTGGTAGACGTCATGGAAAAAGAGGGGATGACTTTCCCGCTACACCTCGGAGTGACAGAAGCCGGAGACGGAGAGACGGGCGTATCAAGTCTGCTCTCGGCATCGGCGCATTGTTGAGCGACGGGTTGGGCGATACCATCCGCGTATCTTTGAGTGAAGCACCCGAAGCTGAAATTCCGGTAGCCCGTAAATTGGTGGATTATGTTCTGTTGAGGCAGGATCATCCTATATTCCGGGATTGGAGGCGCCTGAATTCAACTATCTGTCTCCTGAACGCCGTAAGACAAAAGCGGTCCGTAATATCGGAGGCGAACATGTGCCCGTAGTCATTGCCGACCGCATGGACGGAAAGACGGAAGTAAATCCGCAATTCACTCCGGACTATATTTATGCCGGAAGAGCCTTGCCCGAACAACGGGAAGAAGGCGTGGAATATATTCTTGATGCGGACGTATGGCAAGGAGAGGCCGGAACCTGGCCTGCTTTCAATCATGCGCAACTACCGTTGATGGGTGAATGTGATGCAGCGCTTAAATTCCTGTTTATACCCTATATGGCCCAAACAGATGAAGTGATAGCCTGTCTGAAGTACCATCCGGAAGTGGTAATCATCTCTCAAAGCAACCATCCGAACCGTTTGGGTGAGCACCGTGCATTGGTGCATCAGCTAATGACGGAAGGTTTGCAGAATCCAGTTGTCTTCTTCCAGCATTATGCGGAAGATGATGCGGAGAATTTGCAGATAAAATCTGCAGCCGATATGGGAGCCTTGATCTTTGACGGTCTTTGCGATGGTATCTTCCTGTTCAATCAGGCAGTTTGAGCCATGCCGTTGTCGACGCTACTGCTTTCGGAATCTTGCAGGCCGGACGTACCCGTACCTCTAAGACAGAATACATATCCTGTCCCGGTTGCGGCCGTACGCTTTACGACTTGGAGAAAACAATCGCCCGTATCAAGGCAGCCACTTCACATTTGAAAGGCTTGAAGATTGGCATTATGGGCTGTATCGTGAATGGTCCCGGTGAGATGGCGGATGCTGACTACGGTTATGTAGGAGCAGGACGGGGCAAAATCAGTCTTTATAAAGGCAAGGTGTGTGTAGAAAAGAATATTCCTGAAGAAGAGGCGGTAGAACGACTCCTGGAGTTTATCCGGACAGATCGGGAAGAAAACCAACAATGATAATTGGGCACGGAATACAGGTGATGGGGACTGATCTCATAGAAAACCTGTCATCCGTGCCTAACTATGTACTACATATCTTCCAATGACAAACACATTGTTTCAATAGTATAACGAGGCAATAGCTTTTTCTTCAAATGTTCAACTTTCTGTTCCAGCAACTCTGGCTTAAAGTTTTTACGTTGGCGTTTTACTTCAGCAACTACTGCTTTGTTTTTTTCAAGACCGAGTGCAACAATATCTATTTCGTTTTGGTTCCCTTTGTTTTCCCACCATGACCCGATGGCACGGAATTGATAACTTTCTGCGAATTTCTGTTTGAAGTAAAGTTCTAATATCTTTCCGCTGTAGGTTGGATAATCAGCTTCTATGATATTACGCAGCCCTACAAAGTTTTTAATTTCTATCAATGAACGGTTACGATCGAAGTAATTGAACCAAAACCTAATAAAATTATCACATATTTCATATCGGACAGTTGTTGAGCTCTCTTTAGCTAAAATGGGGCGTTGGCGTATGATAATATTATAATCGTCTATCAGACGTTTCAGATAGCCACCTGCGCTTTTTTCTCCTAGTGCTGCCTCAATTTCTGCTTGTGTATTTCTGCCTCCGGCAATTGCACTTAAAATAGAAAAGTAGGTTCCGTAATTTTTTCCAAATTCTTCTATCAACAAATTTTTTCCTTCTTCGGTAAAGGGAGAATTATCGCGAGCCATAAAATGGATCATGCTTTCCACGTGAAGCGTATGGTTGTCGCAAAAAAGTTCCACGTATTTAGCACCCCGCCAGTAAAAGTATAAAGTGCTAAAAGATCATCATTCGAATGTGTCGGGGCATATTCATGCATGATTTCTTTTAGAACAGAGAGACTAAAGGCTGACAGCTTGATTATGTTATCAGCTCTTCCGAAGAGTGGCTCTTTGTTGTCTTGGAAAATTTTTGCATAAGGGAATAGATGGAACCACTGACAATCAAATTCATGTGAGAGGACTTCCGATATTGGTCCCAAATATTTTGCATATCGCTGAATATGGATTCATTAATAGTATAGAATTCCTGAAATTCATCAATAACCAGGTTGAAAGTCCGTTGTGTCGAAAGCTGCATTAGGTATTGGAATAAGTTTCGGAAACTTCGGATTTCTGTCGGAACAAAGATTTGCAGGGCTTGTGCGATAAGTGGGATGAATTCTTCGCACAAGGTTGCTTCATTTTTGCGCCCTATAAATAAGTAGACAGTGGGAGTCTGTTCAACGGCTTTCATAATGAGGCTTGTCTTCCCAATTCTACGGCGACCGGTAACGACTGTCATTCTTGAACTTTCCTCAAATGCCAATTGCTGAATTCGTTTTAGCTCTTTTAGTTCTTCTTCTCTATTATAAAACCTCATAGTCAGTGAATTATATTAGTAACTGTGGTTACTGTAACCACGGTTACAAAGATATTTATTCTTAGGGGAACGGCAAACTTTTTCT
>ENA-OQJX01000373-OQJX01000373.1-human-gut-metagenome-genome-assembly--contig:-NODE-373-length-25772-cov-2.608501_pt1 | contig 25772 bp, 26 predicted proteins | sample MGYA00242615_ERZ504782 | MGnify/ENA primary metagenome ERZ504782 (study PRJEB26092, sample SAMD00036354) | human gut metagenome | host: Homo sapiens | study: EMG produced TPA metagenomics assembly of... | reverse complement strand
TTCTTAATTGCTGTCAAGCAAAGACATACAATCTGCTCCTTTCATTCGGGTCAGCATGGCGCTGCCTGGCGTTCTTTGCAAAAGAATGCAAATAATAGCTTTATCTATTATCGGATTTTTTGCCTCAGATGTCAATAACTACAAAAGCTTTCCATCATACAAATTTTGTCCGGAAACGATTATTTCGTCATAAAGCCTCACCTTGCTGACCGAGCCCTCGGTCCCTTCGGGCAGAACAAGGATGTAATCGCCGTCCGTGATGAGGGGATGGTCTGCGTCCACCGGTCGATCCGGCAGAAGCGGGCAATGTTGCCAAGTTTCACGTACACACCGGGAATGTAGTTTTCGCCCTGCGTTTGTGCCTCGGTGCCATCCTCTTTCAAATAGTGCACAGCCGCAGCAGGCACCCGCAGGCCGCTGCGCTCTCCTACCGAGATGCGTGCTGCAGCCCGGTTCAGGCAAAGCACATCGCCGTTGATGGAGTTGCAAGAAAGCACAAAGCGGGCAAGGCCGCTGTCCTGATCGATCTCCACCTCGGTGACGGTGGCCTTGAGGCTGTTCTCCACCTGACCCGGGAAGCTGATCTCCACCGCTGTGCTCAGCGGCTTGCCGTTCTGACCCAGCAGCTTTTCGCCCTGCTTTGCAGTGCACACGCCCACATAGCGCCATGTGAACCCTGCCACGATCTTACCGGCGCAGCGTCCAGTGCCAACACTGGGTCGGACTGCAGATAACCCTGCAGCTCCTGTGCGTTCAGTGCAAGGATATCATCGGCACTGGCATTGAGCCGTCCGCTGCTGGAAGAGCGCACAAAATAGCCAGTCTGCGGTGCAGTGATCTGCGCCGGGCTGCCCAGCTGCGCCTGCACGCTCTGGGACTGCTGGACCAGCGCAGTGATCTGATCGGTAAAGTTTGCAGCTTCGCCCGTTACCACCCAGAGCTTGTTCTGGGCCAGCAGGTAGGCATTGGCATCATCATCCACCGCTTCATAATCGCTGTCGTCCAGCGTATCCAGCAGGTCATACAGCGCAGAAGAACGTTCTTTTAAAAGGGTATCCAGCTGCAGCGCAGAAGTGTTCTGCGATTTCTGCAGCAGGTCGATCTGATCATTCAGCTGGTTCAGCTGCAGGCGCAGCGAAGCCTGCGAAGCGTTGCTGTACACCTCTGCCACTGCGGTGCCCGCTGAAACGCGCTCGCCGTCGGCAGCAAGATATCCAAGGTTTCCGCTGCCTGCCACATAGCTTTCGTCGAACAGCAGAACTCCGTCGGCTTCCACCGTATCCGAAATGACCGCAGGCAGCGCAGTCTCATAAACATTCTGCGGGAACAGGATATGTGCGGCCTGATACACCACATAAATTGCTGCCAGCAGCAGAAACGCGATCAGCACGCCTGCCAGAGTGGTAAGCACATGCGGCGCATGGCGTTCCTTCTGGGTCTCATCCGGCATATCGATCATCCTTTCGCTAAAAATTCGCTAGTTTTGCGGATGGCAGTCTGCACTGCATCCGGTGCACCGGCATCCAGCCAGACCACACCGTCCATATGGCGGAACCAGGTCAACTGGCGCTTGGCATAGTTGCGGGACGCCTGCTTGAGCTTTTCCGTGCAGGCTTCCAGTGGAGCCGTCTGCTCAAAATACGGAAAGAACTCCTTGTATCCGATGGCCTGCGCTGCCGTGCGGAAGCTTTCCCGGTTCTGCCAGACATGCTCCGCTTCCTTTATAAGGCCCGCTTCCAGCATTTTGTCCACACGCAGGTCAATGCGGCGGTAAAGTACCGCGCGCTCTGGGAAATCCAGACCGAGGATCAGGCTGCGGTAGGGCCGCTCCGGTGGGAGAGACTCCGCTTTCTGTTCGCTCAGCTTTTTGCCAGTGGCACGGTAATGCTCGAGTGCGCGCAGCACCCGTACCTGATTGTTCGGGTGGATAGCCGCAGCAGCTTCCGGGTCGGCCTGCTTCAGTTCTTCGTACATGGCAGCACCGCCTTTTGCAGCCAGTTCCGCCGCCAGCTGCTCCCGCAGACCGGCAGGTGCTTTTTCCTCTGTAAAGCGCACCCCATACAGAAAGCTCTGAACATACAGCCCTGTGCCGCCCACAAGGATGGGCAGCTTCTTCCGGGCAGAGATCTCTTCTTCCAGCTTTCCGGCCATGGCGGTAAAGTCTGCCACGCTGAAAGCCTTGTCCGGCGTAAGGATATCCACGCCGTGATGCGGGATACCGCAGGTCTCCTCCGGTGTCACCTTTGCCGTGCCTATGTCCAGACCTTTATAGATCTGCATGGAATCACAGCTGATGACCTCGCCGGAAAAATGTTTTGCAAGTTCTACGCCCAACGCTGTCTTCCCGGTTGCGGTAGGGCCGACGACGGCCACCACGGGATGTTTATACGATGCGTCCAAACTGCTTTTCCAGCTCCTTCCGGGTCAATTTGAGTACGCAGGGGCGGCCATGCGGGCAGAACGGCGGCACCTCGCCGGAAGGATCTTTTCGGCCAGCGCCAGCAGTTCCTGCGGCGAGGACTTGTCCCCCGCTTGATGGCTGCACGGCAGGAGATAGAATGCAGCACCCACTCAGTGTGCTCGTTCAGCGCATCATGGCCGCCCTTGAGCAGCTTATTTGCGATCTCCACCAGCAGGCTTTCGGCATTCTGCGGCTCCACATCTGCGGGCACCGCGCGCAGCACCACGGTATTGCCGCCAAAGTCCGCGATCTCAAGGCCCGCATTTTCCAGCAGAGGAATGTTATCCAGCAGGGCCTGCTTTTCCTCCGCAGCAAGGTCGATGGCAGCAGGCTCCAGCAGCATCTGGCTGGGCACATTGCCGTAGTTCGCGGCTAGTTTTTCGTACAGCTGGCGCTCGTGGGCAGCGTGTTTATCGATCAGGCACAGCTCGTCGCCGCGTTCTGCAAGGATATATGTTCTGAACACCTCGCCCACATAGCGCAGCGGTTCCGGCTGATCCGCCGTCGGATCAAAGTTCATCTGCTCCGGCTCGGCCAGTACAGTTTCCTGTTCTGCCGCTTCCGGCGCATCTGGTTCTGTTTCTGCACCGGGTGCACTCTCAGGTTCTTCTTTTGGTGCTTCCTGCGCAGGGTTCCACGCTGCCATATGGTCCTGAGGCGAATGCAGTTTTGTTTCACCAAATTCCGGTTCCACATCCAGCTGCGTTTCACTTGCCGCCGCACGGAACGGCTCTGGTGCCTTTGTCGTTTCCAGCTTCGGGCTGTGAAGGGTCACGAACGGATCCAGCATATCTTCGTTCTGAGCACTGCCTTTCCAGCGCGGCACACTGGTGCTGTCGGTATTTGCATTGCAGCAGGACGGGGCAGGCTGGCTGCGGTGCTGCGGCGGGATTTGCCGGTTCCCAGTGCTGCTGTGGCAGACGCCCGGGTCTGCCTGTCCCCGAATGATCGCAGAAAGGCCCGTAAAGTTATTATTCTTTACATCATTTTTGATTATATCAGTGTCTTTTTTTGAATTTTCAGCTTTTTCTTCTTCTTTGTCTGCTTCAAAGGTAAAAAGCCGTTCACCAGTGCCGGGCTGAGCTAATGCCAGCTTGACGGCATGATACACCACATCAAAAACATCATTTTCGCGGGCAAAGCGGGCTTCGATCTTGGCCGGATGCACATTGACATCCACAAGGTCGGCCGGCATTTCCAGCAGCAGAATGCCGCCCGGGAACTTGCCCTGCATCATGGTACCCTTGAACGCCATCTCCATACCGGCCATCATGGTGCGGTTGCGCACATAGCGGCCATTGATGTAAAAATGCTGCATACTTCGGCTAGCACGGCAGCTTTTGGGCGGGGTGACCAGACCGGTGATGCGGTACACGCCCTCCTGATTTTTCAGCTCAATGAGGTCCCGGCTGAACTCCCGGCCCAGCACCGCATAGACTGCACCGCGCAGCTGGCCGTCGCCGGGCGTGACATACTGCAGCTTGCCCTCACGGATGAACTTGACGCTGACTTCCGGGTGGCTGAGCGCTACATGGGTAACTGTATCCGACACAAAGGTGCCCTCGGAGGAGTCCTTTTTGAGGAACTTCATGCGGGCAGGCGTGTTGTAAAACAGATCCTTTACCCGGATGGTGGTGCCCACAGCTCTGGCACCCGGCTCACGGGAGACCTCTTCCCCGCCCTCAATGCGGTAGACCGTGGCAAACTCGTCCACCTCTGTTCGGGTGGTCAGCTCTACACGGGCCACGCTGGCAATGGATGCCAGTGCTTCACCGCGGAAGCCAAGCGTATGGATGTTGGTCAGATCGTCCGGTGTTTCAATTTTGCTAGTGGCGTGGCGGATAAACGCCGTGGAGATATATTCTGCCTCGATGCCGGTGCCGTTATCGCTGATCTCGATCAGCTTGACGCCTCCGGATTCAATGCTGACGGTCACCTGCGTGGCACCGGCATCAATGGAGTTTTCCAGCAGCTCCTTAACAACGGATGCCGGACGCTCAACCACCTCACCGGCTGCGATCAGCTCGGCTGTGTGCTTATCCAGAACATGGATCACTGCATGGTGTTTTCCCTCCTTGTATGGTCTGGGTCAGGTAGAGCAGTTTCATCTGTTCAGGCTGCCCTTCAGGGTCTTTTTCAGCTCGTAGAGGAAGTTCAACGCCTCAATGGGGGTGAGTGTTTCCACATCCAGAGCTTCCAGCTTGTCCATCATCTCGCTGGGCACAGCCGGAGAGTTATACTCCTGCAGGGCATCAAATCCATCTGCTCTACTTTATTTTAGGTGCAGTTGCTTCCAGCGTGCGCAGCACCTCGTGGGCGCGGCGGGTCACGCTGCCGGGCAGACCTGCCAGCTTTGCCACCTCGATGCCGTAGCTGTCATCCGCCGGGCCGCGCACGATGCGGCGCAGGAAGGTGATGTCCTCGCCGCGTTTTTTTACTGCAATATTGTAGTTTTTTACGCCGTCCACGCCGCCTTCCAGCTCGGTCAGCTCGTGGTAGTGGGTGGCAAACAGAGTCTTGCAGCCAAGGCCCTTGGCGGGGTCTGCAATGTGCTCCACTACGGCGCGGGCAATACTCATACCGTCAAAGGTGGAAGTGCCGCGGCCGATCTCGTCCAGCACCACAAGGCTTTTGGCGGTGGCATTTTTCAGGATCTCCGCTACCTCGGTCATCTCCACCATAAAGGTGGACTGACCGGCAGACAGGTCGTCCGACGCACCGATGCGAGTGAAAATGGCATCCACCACACCCACATGGCAGCTGGAAGCCGGTACAAAGGAGCCGATCTGCGCCATCAGCGCGATCAGTGCATTCTGGCGCATGTACGTGGATTTACCTGCCATGTTGGGGCCGGTGATGATCAGGCAGCGGTCTGCACCGCAGTTCAGGGTGGTATCATTGGGTACAAACAGGCTGCCTTTCAGCATCTGCTCCACCACAGGGTGACGGCCCTCGGTGATGGTCAGCTCGTCACTGTCGTCCACGATGGGACGGCAGTAGTTGTTTTCCGCTGCCACCTGCGCCAGCGCCGTGAGCACATCCAGCTGGGCCACCGCATTGGCCGTGCGCTGGATGCGGTCCAGCTGAGCGCTGATGCTTTCCAGCAGTTCGCTGAACAGGCGGTGCTCCAGCGTGATGAGCCGTTCGTGGGCACCTAAGATCTTGCTTTCCAGCTCTTTCAGTTCCTGCGTGATGTAGCGTTCGCCGGAAGTCAGGGTCTGCTTGCGGATGTAGGTCTCCGGCACCATGCTCTTATAGGAGTTGCTTACCTCGATGAAGTAGCCAAACACATGGTTATAGCCGATCTTCAGCTTGGGGATGCCGGTCTCCTGCCGCAGGCGGGCTTCCAGCTGCGCCAGAACGCCCTTGGTATTGTCGCGGATGGAACGCAGCTCGTCCACCTCGGCATGGTAGCCTTTGGCAATGACACCGCCATCCTTGAGGGTAGAGGGCGCTTCCGGGTCCACCGCCGCATAAATACGGGCCTTGATGTCCTCCAACGGATCGATCTGTACTGCCAGTTCAGCAAGCTCCGGGCAGCCGCAGGCCTCAGCCAGCCTGCGCAGGCCGGGCAGCCGGTCGCAGGTCTGGGCCAGCGTATAGATTTCCTTGGGTGTGGCAGAGCCGTAAACCGTGCGAGTCATCAGGCGTTCCATATCCGCAATGTAACCCAGCTCTTCGGTCAGGTCGCCGCGGGCCATGGTCTGCTTGACAAGGCTCTCCACAGCGTTCAGGCGGTGGTTGATGAGTGCACTGGAAATAAGCGGCTGCTCGATCCAGCTGCGCAGCATACGCTTGCCCATGGATGTACTGGTCTTATCCAGCACCCAGAGCAGCGTGCCCCGCTTTTCGCGACCGCGCAGCGTCTCGGTCAGCTCCAGATTGGCGCGGGTCACGGGCGAAAGACGCATGAACTGGGCCTTATTATAGGTTATGACCGTTTTCAGACGTTCCACGCCCTTGATCTGGGTATCGTGCAGATATTCCAGCAGTGCCGCCATGGCAAAGCGCACAAGGCCGTCCGCTGCAATGCCGGTGGTCTGCGCCCAGTCGCGGCCAAACTGGTTTTCCAGCGATGCCGTCACAAGGCCCGGTGCATAGCGCTCCTCTTCGATCAGCTCCACCGAACAAGTCATATTCTTTTTGATGTACGCCGTCACCTCGCGGCAGTCCAGCAGACCCGGATTCATCAGTACTTCGCTGGGATGGTAGCGGCACAGCTCCGTAATGACCGCCGGGGCGATCTTGTCTGCATTCAGCTCTGTGATATGGGCCGTACCGGTAGAGACATCCGCAAAGCACAAACCTGCTTTCTTTCCTTTGAGGAAGATACTGGCAATATAGTTATTGCGGTCATCCTGCAGCATACTGCTCTCAATGACCGTGCCGGGTGTGACCACGCGGATGATGTCCCGCTTGACAAGGCCCTTGGCCTTGGCCGGGTCTTCCACCTGCTCACAGATGGCTACTTTGTAGCCCTTGGCGATCAGCCGCGCCACATAGCCCTCGTAGCTGTGGAAGGGCACGCCGCACATGGGTGCCCGCTCTTCCATGCCGCACTGCTTGCCGGTCAGGGTCAGATCCAGTTCCTTGGATGCCGTCAGGGCATCGTCAAAGAACATCTCATAAAAATCGCCGATGCGGTAAAACAGAATTTCGTCCTTATGTTGTTTTTTGATCTCAAGATATTGCTGCATCATGGGCGACAGCTCTGCCATGGTTTACCCTCTCTCCCGTTCTATGGTTCTGTGCACAAGTTTGCGGCTTGTAACCGCTTTTGCAAACAAAACGCGGTCTGTTTTGCACAGCCGCGTTTTGTTTTGCCGGTTTTAGTGGCAGCCGCCGCAGGTGGAGCAGCTGCCGGTGCAGGAAGCAGAAGGCTCCTGTACCGTCATGGGGTCGCCGCCATTCATGGCAGTGTTGATGATGGCATCGATATAGTTCACGAGGTTCTCGCAGTCACGCTTGGCCTCGTTGTAAGCCACCATGCCTTCGTTGCCCATGATCTGGCCGTACAGGCTGTTCACCTTTTCGTTCAGTTCGGCGATGCGGGCATCGTTGCGCTCGCTCTTGCCGATCTCATTGTTCAGATCCATGCGGGCGAGGTTGAACTCGCCGATCAGGTTCTGCAGCTCTTCGTCCTTATCGTTTGCCTTGCGGGTCTGATCCAGAACGAGGTAGCGGCTATCGGTCTGCAGCGCAACGGCTGCGCGCTTGAAAAGATCAATGCAATCCATTTGAATGGTCTCCTTCTTATTTATACGTTCAGGGGCACTGCCCCGGAATCACTCAGGCAAGCTCACCCAGCAGCACAGTCGCCCGTGCGCCCGTGAGATGTACGTTGGCATAGCTGCCCATCAGGGAAGCGTCTGCCGTGAACTCCACCGTCAGGTTGTTGTCCAGACGGCCGGAGAGGGTGCCCTCATTGCGGCCAAAGCCTCTACCAGTACCTTCACAGTCTGACCAACCTGCGCCTTGACCAGTGCCATGGCGATCTCGTCCTGAACCTTGAGCAGGCGGGTCATGCGGTCGGTCTTTTCCTTGCGGGGGGTGGGGTCCGGCATATCGGCGGCCTTGGTGCCGGTGCGCTTGGAATAGATAAAGGTGAACAGCTGCATATAGCCCACCTTCTGCACCAGTTCCAGCGTCTTTACAAAGTCTGCTTCGGTCTCGCCGGGGAAGCCAACGATGATGTCACTGGAAAAGGTGATGCCGGGCACCGTTTTGCGAGTATATTCGATCAGCTCCATGTACTGCTCCACCGTGTAGTGGCGGTTCATCTTCTTCAGCAGTTCATCGGAGCCGCACTGCACCGGCAGGTGCAGGTGCTTGCACAGCTTCGGCTGGGCGGCAATGGTGTCGATCAGCTTGTGGCTGGCATCCTTGGGGTGGCTGGTCATAAAGCGGATGTGATAATCGCCGGGCACCGTGCACAGCAGGTTGAGCAGATCGGAAAAGTCCACCTTTTCTTCCAGACCCTTGCCGTAGCTGTTGACGTTCTGTCCCAGCAATGTGATCTCCTTATAGCCTGCCTCCACAAGACCGCGGAACTCGGCAAGGATATCGCCGGGCTTGCGGCTCTTCTCGCGGCCGCGCACATAAGGCACGATGCAGTAGGTACAAAAGTTGTCGCAGCCGTACATGATGGGCAGCCATGCGCGGAACTCGCTCTCACGCCGGATGGGGATATTCTCCACGATGACCGGGCGCTGGGCGGGCTCCATCAGCACACGCTTATGTTTCTGCAGCTTCTGGGCAATGAGCTGCGGCAGGGTATCGATTCCGTCCACGCCAAACACAAGGTCAACGTAAGGATAGCTCTGGCGCAGCTTTTCTACCACGTGCTTCTGGTTGGCCATGCATCCGCACAGGCCGATGATGAGATCATGCTTTTTTTCCTTGAGTCCCTTCAGGCACCTACGTTGCCGAACACACGCTGCTCGGCATGCTCACGCACGGCGCAGGTGTTGAAGAGGATCAGTCTGCATCCTCGGGCTTATCGCACAGGCCATAGCCGATGTCCATCAGCACGCCCTTGATCCGCTCGCCGTCGTTCACGTTCTGCTGACAGCCATAGCTGTGCACAAAGGCCAGCGGCGGCGTATCATAGGCCTGCTTTACCAGCTCAGCGGCAATGTTATTATGTTCAAAACTAATGTATTCCAATCAAACCATCCTTCTCCGCCGGGTCGAAGCGCCCTGTGCGGCGAAAATCTACTTGCACTTTCTGAAAAGAGCCTTCTCTATAGTATACCCTGTTTATACGCTCCGGGCAAGAGGTTCCGTGCAAATTTTATGGTTCAGTGGGCGTTTTCCTGCGCCTGCTTCTCGCAGCAGGCCTCGCATACGCCGATCAGTACAACAGCGCAGTCCTGCACATGGCCCTTCTGGTTTTTCACCAGTTTCATCACCTGCTTTTCGTCCACCTCGGCATCGGTCACGCTGCCGCACACGGTGCAGTACAGATGGCTGTGCCAGGGCAGCGTGTGGTCAAAGCGGTCAGCCTTGCCTGGAATGGACACCCGGCGCACCCGGCCCGCATCCACCAGACTATTCAGGTTACGGTATACGGTGCCAAGGCTCAGGCCCGGGCATTCCTTGACCGCAGCATCATAAATTTCCTCGGCGGTGGGGTGGTCGCACAGGTTCTGCACCGTCTGCATGACCAGCTCACGCTGTTTGGAATATCGCATATCGTTCTCCTTTTTCTTTGTTTTTGGGTTTTGGGTGTAAGGCGTGGCTCAGACGTTCTCTTCGCCTTGATCTTTGCCCAGTAGGCACGGGCCGCCTGCTCATTTTTGTTATCGCCAAAGGTGTAATATTTCACGTCCTTGATGGCATCTGGCAGGTATTGCTGTTCCACCCAGTGATGGTCGTAATCATGGGCGTATTTGTAATTCTGTCCCTTTACCAGCGCATCCTCACCGTCGTAGTGCTTGTTCTGCAGTTGGCGTGGGATCGGCCCGGTACGGCCCGCCTGCACATCCGCAATGGCCGCGTTGATGGCATCATGGGCACTGTTGGACTTGGGACTGGTGGCCACCAGAATGACGGCATCTGCCAGCGGGAGCCGTGCTTCCGGCAGGCCCACCATGTTGGCGGCATCAATTGCCGCCTTCACAATGGGGATGATCTGTGGATAGGCAAGGCCCACATCCTCGCAGGCACATACCATCAGGCGACGGCAGGCCGAGGGCAGATCTCCTGCTTCCAGCAGACGGGCCAGATAATGCAGCGCCGCATCCGGGTCGGAGCCGCGCATGGACTTCTGGTAGGCTGACACGATGTCGTAGTGGTCATCGCCCTCCCGGTCATACCGCATGGCAGTGCGGCGGGTGACCTGCTGGATCATTTCCAGCGTAATGTGCTTTTCCCCATCCTCAATGGGAGCTGCCGTCACCGCAAAATCAAGACAGCCCAGCGCCTTGCGCAGGTCGCCGCCTGCGCTCTCGGCAAGGTAGGCACAGGCATCTTCGTCCATGCAGACCTTTGTGCTCTCCCCTTCCGAAAGCTTTTTCAGTGCATTATGCACCCCACGCTCCACATCCGCTGCCGAAAGTGATTTGAACTCAAACACCGTACAGCGGGACAGCAGCGCATTATAAATGTAGAAGTATGGATTTTCGGTGGTGGATGCAATGAGCGTCACCGAGCCGTCCTCAATGCATTCCAGCAGGCTCTGCTGCTGTTTTTTGTTCAGATACTGGATCTCGTCCAGATACAGCAGGATGCCTCCCGCACCTGCCAGCGTGCCGATATCCTTGAGCACCGCCTTGATGTCCCCGGTGCCGCAGGAAGTGCCATTGAGCTTATGCAGCGTCATACCGCTGTTTTCTGCAATGATGCGTGCCACCGTCGTTTTTCCGGTACCGGACGGGCCGTAGAAGATCATGTTCGGGATGCGTCCGCTCTCGATGGTACGGCGGAACACCCTGCCCGGTGCCAGCAGATGCTGCTGACCGCAGACATCTGCAGTGTTTGGGTCCGGCAGACGCTGTGCCAGTGGTTCGTTCATCGTGTTTTCCTCCTCCCGTACCGAGGCGCGATTCCCCCCCAGCATTTTTCTATAGTATATCGCATTTTGGCAGTAAGAGCAAGGTTTTATCTGAAAATCATTCTCAGATAATTTTTGCCCGCAGTTTACAAAAAACGCAAAACATGGTATTATCGTATCAGCTTTTGTCGATAGGAGTGGATGAAATGCCTGTTCGCAAAAAAGCACCAGAAGACCTTACTGCAAAAAAGGCGCTGGCGCTGGAAGTGATCGACCGGTTAAAAAAAGAATACCCAGATGCCGGCTGTACATTGGATTATGACCACGCCTGGCAGCTTCTGGTCAGCGTGCGTCTGGCAGCCCAGTGCACCGATGCCCGCGTGAACATTGTGGTGGAAGACCTGTTTGCCAAATATCCCAATGTTGCTGCGCTGGCTGCTGCGGAACCCGAAGACATTGAAGCCATCGTCAAGCCTGCGGGTTGGGACACTCCAAAGCGCGGGACATCTCCGCCTGTATGCGGGTGCTGCGCGATAAATACGATTGTCAGGTGCCCACCACCTTTGAAGAGCTGCTCGCCCTGCCCGGCGTAGGCCGCAAGAGCGCAAACCTTATCATGGGCGATGTGTTTGGCAAGCCTGCTATCGTAACAGACACCCACTGCATCCGGCTGTGCAACAAGATCGGCCTTGTGGACGGCATCAAGGAACCGCAGAAGGTGGAAATGGCCCTGTGGAAGATCGTTCCTCCGGAAGAAGGCAGCGACCTGTGCCACCGCTTTGTGATGCATGGTCGAGCAGTGTGCAATGCGCGCAAGCCAGAATGCGAAAAATGTTGTTTGAAGGATATTTGCCGCTTTGCCCGGGAAACCGCCGGGCAGAGCGCAGAGCTTTAAACTCAGGAGGTAGAATATTATGTTTGGTTTTATTTTCAGTCTGCTGATCGGCGCTCTGGCTGGTTACATCGCCGGCCGCATTATGGGCAGCGAAACTTCCACCGTGCGCAATATCGTGCTGGGCATTCTGGGCGGTTTTGTAGGCAGCATCGTGTTCGGCCTGATCGGTCTGAGCGCTACCGGCATCGTGGGTGAGATCCTCGTTTCCGTTGTGGGTGCCTGCATCTGCATCTGGATCGGCCGTAAGCTGTTCAACTGATTTTTCTTGTGTGCAAGGCTGCTCTTTGATTTTTTCTCGGAGGGCAGTTATATTTTTGCGTCACAGACTATTTGCATCTGTTCTGCCGCAAAATCAAATCTTGACAGCGCACAGGAAGTATGATAGAATATTTCTCGTTGCAGAACATGCAAGAAAATTTTATCTGCTACTGTGGCTCAGCTGGTAGAGCAGCTCACTCGTAATGAGCAGGTCGCCTGTTCGAATCAGGTCAGTAGCTCCAAAAATCCTACGAATTTACGTTTAGAATCGTAATTTCGTGGGATTTTTTTATTTAGTCTCGCAAGTTTTCGCAAAACCGCAACATCGCCCACAAAACAAGACAAAATAAAACGCCCCGTGGCACCATTTCATAGGGCGTTATACGCATTTTTATGCTTTCTTTTGGACAGGCTTCTTGAGTTCACAATGTAGGTTTGTCAATGATGTGTTTCTGTGATGTTTGGTGTAGCAATTTAACTGTACCACAGAACGACTCATTCGTCTTTTTTCACTTTGTGACACATCTATTGTAATCCTACACAGCTTTTATTGTTCAATATATGAAATTTTATTGAAAATTTTTCATGGTAGTGGTAAAATATTTTTATGTCTTTGTCATTCTGTGCCCTTCGCGGTAGAGGGAGAGCGCAAAACAGAAAAGACTCAAAAATTGCGGCATCCTTTCCGTGGGTGGGTTTTACAGCACACACTCTTGCGGGCGGTGATGTATGATCAGTAAGCAAAAGCAGCCAACCGCAAAACGATGGCTGTCCAAGAAGTGTGAGGAGGAGGATCGGATGAAAACAAAAACATTGCGCCGCCTATTTTCCATGCTTGCGGCACTGGTGATGGGGCTATCCCTGCTCACCGGATGCAGCGAAAAAAATGCGGAACGAACACAGGAGCAGGAAGACGCTCAGACTATTCAGGTGTATCTGTGGAGCACCAGCCTGTACGAAAACTATGCGCCCTATGTTCAGGCGCAGCTGCCGGACGTGAACATTGAATTCATCGTCGGCAACAACGATCTGGATTTTTACAAGTTTTTGCAGCAAAACGGCGGTCTGCCGGATATCATCACCTGCTGCCGGTTCTCGCTGCACGATGCGGCACCGTTGAAGGACAGCCTGATGAACCTTGCCATGACCAATGAGGCGGGCGCTGTGTACAACACCTACCTCAACAGCTTCAAAAACGAGGATGGCAGCGTGAACTGGCTGCCGGTGTGCGCGGATGCCCACGGCTTTGTGGTCAACCGCAGCCTTTTTGAGCAGTACGATATTCCCCTGCCCACCGATTACGCAAGCTTTGTAGCGGCCTGTCAGGCTTTTGAAAAGGTAGGCATCCGCGGCTTTACCTCCGATTATACCTACGACTACACCTGCATGGAAACCCTGCAGGGGCTTTCTGCTGCCGAGCTTACCACCACCGCGGGGCGCAAGTGGCGCACTACCTACAGCGACCCCGCCAGCACCGCGCGGGTGGGTCTGGACGACACCGTATGGCCGGGGGCGTTTGAGCGGATGGAGCAGTTCATTCAGGATACCCACCTTACAGCAGATGATCTTGCATTGAATTACGACGATGTGACCGGAATGTTCCGGAACGGAGAAGTTGCCATGTACTTTGGCAGCTCTGCCGGCGTGAAGATGTTTCAGGATGAGGGCATCGACACGATCTTTCTGCCCTTCTTCAGCCAGAACAGCGAACCGTGGATCATGACCACCCCCTATTTCCAAGTTGCCCTGAACCGGGATCTGGAGCAGGACACCGCGCGCCGCGAAAAAGCCATGAAGGTGCTGAACGTCATGCTCTCCGAACAGGCGCAGAACCGCATCGTCTCAGAGGGGCAGGACATACTGAGCTACAGCCAGAACGTTCCCCTGCGCCTGACCGAGTATCTGAAGGACGTCCGCAGCGTGGTGGAAGAAAACCACATGTATATCCGCATCGCCTCCAACGATTTCTTTGCCGTTTCCAAGGATGTGGTCTCCAAAATGATCGCAGGCGAGCTTACCGCTGAGCAGGCGTATCAGGCCTTCAATGCCCAGCTCCTTGCCGATGAGGAGCCTGCCGACAACGAGACCGTGCTGACCTCCGGGAAGGCCTATTCCAACGTATTCCACGCAAACGGCGGCAGCGCTGCCTTCTCCGTGATGGCAAACACGCTGCGCGGTGTGTATGGCACCGATGTGCTGCTTGCCACCGCAAACAGCTTTACCGGCAGTGTGCTGCAGGCGGATTATAACCAGAAAATGGCAGCTTCCATGATCATGCCGAACGGTCTGATGTCCCGCCAGCGCACCATGACCGGTGCGGAGCTGAAAGAGACCGTCCGCGCCTTTGTGGAAGGCTGCGAGGGCGGGTTTGTGCCCTTCAACCGCGGTTCTCTGCCAGTGGTCAGCGGCATTGCTGTGGAGGTAAAAGAGAATAACGGCAGCTATACCCTGACCGGTATCACCCGGAACGGCAGCCGCTGGGAGATAACGACACCGTTACCGTGACCTGCCTTGCAACGGAAAAGCAGATGGAAGCGCTGCTTGCGAGCGATAGCGGCACGTCTGTGGGCGAAGATACGTGGGTAAAGAACACATGGCGCGATATATCTCCGGCGGCGCAGCGCTTGCAGAGCCGGAAAACTACATGACACTGAGGTGAGCGGAATGGCAGACGAAAAGCACGAATCCAAACGCAGCTGCTATTCCCGGCACAAGTGGCTGCCTGCCGCCGCTGCCATCCTTCTTTTGGTCTTTCTGGCAGCCGGTTTCAGCTTCCGGTACATCTCGTTTATGTCGCAGACCATCTATCAGGAAAGCACCTCGCATCTGGAAGAGGTACTGTATAAATCCAATAGTATGCTGAAAGAGATGGTGCGCAAAAACCTGACCTATCTGCATCTGTGCAACGGCTTTCTGAAAAACACCTCGAATGAGGATGAAATTCAGGCCTATATCGAGGAAGCACAGCAGGCAACCGGATTTGTTAACTTCTACTTTCTTTCCTATGACGGCAACTACACGACCGTGACCGGGGAAACCGGCTACCTTGCCTGCAGACCAATCTGGACGAAAAGCTCTCCGATGGTGAGGATATCGTCGTGAATACGGCGCTGCCCGGCAAAGCCCCGATGCTTGCGTTCATCTGCCCCGAAACGCAGGGCAGCTACCGGGCTTTGCCTACGATGCCGTTGCCATCACCTATTATAATGATGCTGTGCTGAGATTGCTGGACAGCTCTGCTTTTCAGGGCAATGCCAGCAACTATGTGATCTACCCGGATGGGCGGGTGGTGATTGACAATTCCGTAAACCGCAAGGAAATCATTTACAACTTCATTGCGATGCTGCGCGACCATTCCGACCTTTCCGAGGAACAGATTCTTGCCCTTTCGGATGATTTTGCGCAGGGCCGCAGCGGAAACCTGCGGGTCAAACTGGGCGACACCAGTTATTATCTGGTCTACGAGGATACCGCGGTCCAGAACTGGACGATGGTGGGGCTTGTGCCGGTCAGCATCGTCAATGCCAGTCTGGATAAGCTGTGGTTCCACACGGTGCAGATCGTGGCGGGCATCGCCTTTGGCCTTGCTGTGCTGATCATCCTGCTGATCCTGCGCAGAAGCCATACGACCCTGCGCCGGAAGGACACTGAGATCCTGTACCGGGACGAGCTGTTCCAAAAGCTTTCGCTGAACGTGGACGACGTTTTCCTGATGCTGGACGCAAAGACCTCCAAGGTGGATTATGTCAGCCCCAACGTCGAACGGCTGCTGGGCATCCCGTGGAAAGAAGTGCGGCAGGATGCCCGTGCTCTGGCAGCGCTGCACCCGAAGGATGACCCGGATCGCGACAAGAACTTTCTGGAAGGACTGCTCAGCGGGCAGCAACGCGAATGGGATTTCGAGTTTGAGCATCGGGAGACCAAAGAGCGGCGCTGGTTCCATAACATCGCCATGGGCAGCGAGGTAGAGGCAGGACCAAGTATATCCTTGTCTTGTCCGACCGCACCGCCGACAGGCAGGTGAATCAGGCACTTTCGGATGCCGTTGCAGCGGCCGAGACTGCCAACCGCGCCAAAAGCACCTTCCTTTCCAATATGTCCCACGACATCCGCACCCCCATGAACGCCATCATCGGCTTTACCACGCTGGCACTCAGCAACATTGACGATAAAGACCGGGTGAAGGATTATCTTGCCAAGACCCTCGCTTCCAGCAATCATCTACTTTCCCTCATCAACGATGTGCTGGATATGAGCCGCATCGAAAGCGGAAAGATCCATCTGGAAGAAGTGGAAGTCAACCTTTCGGATGTGCTGCACGACCTGAAAACCATCGTCAGCGGGCAGATCTACGCAAAGCAGCTGGAGCTTTATATGGATGCCATGGATGTGACCGATGAGGACGTCTACTGCGATAAGACCCGGCTGAATCAGGTACTGCTGAACCTGCTGTCCAACGCCATCAAGTTCACCCCGGCGGGCGGCACGGTCTCGGTGCGGGTGCGGCAGCTTGCCGGAGCGGTGCGCGGCTGCGGGCAGTACGAGTTCCGCGTCAAGGACAACGGCATCGGCATGAGCCAAGAGTTCGCCAAAAAGATTTTTGAGCCGTTTGAGCGGGAGCGCACCTCCACGGTAAGCCGGATCCAGGGCACCGGCCTTGGCATGGCTATTACCAAAAACATCGTGGATATGATGGGCGGCACCATCGAGGTGCAGACGGCGCAGGGCAAGGGCAGCGAGTTTATCATTCGCGTGCCCATGCGTGCGCAGGCAGAGCACCGTCCGGTGGAAAAGATCACCGAACTGGAAGGCCTGAAGGCACTGGTGGTGGATGACGATTTCAACACCTGCGACAGCGTGACAAAAATGCTGGTCAAGGTGGGAATGCGTGCCGAGTGGACCCTTTCCGGCAAGGAAGCGGTGCTGCGTGCACGGCAGTCCATCGAGATGAGCGATGCTTACCATGCCTATATCATCGACTGGCGCTTGCCGGATATGAACGGCATCGAAGTCACCCGCCAGATCCGCAGCCTGAACAATGATACGCCCATCATCATCCTGACTGCCTACGACTGGTCCGACATTGAGGTGGAGGCAAAGGCTGCCGGTGTGACCGCCTTCTGCTCCAAGCCCATGTTCATGTCCGACCTGCGCGAGACCCTGATGAGCGCCATCGGCCAGACACAGACGGATGCGGCGCAGGAGCTTCTGCCGAAAAAGAACACCAACTTCAAGGCAGGCACATCCTGCTGGTAGAGGACAACGAGCTGAACCGTGAGATCGCGCAGGAGATCCTGTGCGAGTACGGCTTCCGGGTCGATACGGCGGAAAACGGTGCCGTGGCGGTGGAAAAGGTAAGCACTGCCGCACCGGGCAGCTATGATCTGGTGCTGATGGATGTGCAGATGCCGGTGATGGACGGCTATACCGCCACCCGGCAGATCCGCGCACTGGGCGACCCTGCACTGGCAAAGATCCCGATCCTTGCCATGACTGCCAACGCATTCGATGAAGACCGCCGCAATGCCTTGGAAAGCGGCATGACCGGCTTTTTGTCCAAACCCATCGTGATCGGCGACCTTGTGCAGGAGCTGCGCAAAATTTTGTAACAAGCCGCCTGTCAGGCATAAAAAAATAAAGCACCCGCAGCAATTTGCTCACCGGAGATTCAAAACCTCTGTGGCGCTTGCTGTGGGTGCTTTTGCTTTTGGGCGCTGTTTATTTCAGTACATCTGCAAGGACCTGCAGCAGGTGCGGAATATCCAGCGGCTTTGCAATATGGCCGTTCATACCGGCCTTCAGTGCGTTCTGACGGTCTTCCTCAAAGGCATTTGCCGTCATTGCAAAGATGGGGATGCCAGCCTTTGCGGCATCCGGCAGCGCACGAATCTGCGCGTTGCCTCGTAGCCGTCCATGTTGGGCATCTGGATGTCCATGAGGATCAGGTCATACTGTCCGTCTGCCGCCTGCTTCATCTTCCGGACGGCGATCTCGCCATCCTCGGCAGATTCCACCTCAAAGCCCGCTTCCTTCAGGATCTCCACTGCGATCTCACGGTTCAGCTCGTTGTCCTCCACCAGCAGGATCTTTTTCCCTTTGAAGGTCTCCGCGTTCAGCTGCACCGGCCTGCAGGCAGGCACTGCACCGAACGGCTCTGCCAGCACTCTGCGCAGCTCCGAGAGGAACAGCGGCTTTTCGCAGAAGGCGGTAACACCGGCAGCGCGGGCTTCCTCTTCAATATCGGCCCAGTCGTAGGCAGTCAGGATGATGATGGGGCAGCTTTTTCCGATCACCTTGCGGATCTGCCGCACGATCTCGATGCCGTTCATATCGGGGATCAGCCAGTCGATGATGTAAACACTGAATTCATCTCCCTGCTCCATGGCATACCGGGTGCGGATCACCGCTTCCCTGCCGGAGATCGTCCACTCCGGCCGCATCCCGATCTTGGACAGCATGGTGCTGACGCTCAGGCAGGTGTCGGTATCGTCGTCCGCCACCAGTGCCCGCAGCCCTTCCAGCTGCGGGAGCTGCCTGAGCTCCACCTTTTGTCCGCTGAGCGCAAAGCAGAGATTCACGATAAACTCGCTGCCCTTGCCCGGCTCGCTCTCAATGGCGATGGTGCCGCCCATCAGGTCCACAATGTTCTTGGTGATGGACATGCCGAGGCCGGTACCCTGAATGCCGCTGACGGTGGAGTTTTCCTCACGGGCGAACTCCTCAAAGATGTGCTTCTGGAATTCCTCGCTCATGCCGATGCCGTTGTCCTTGATGCGGAATTCATAGCAGGCCCGGCCCTCAGGCGCACCGTTTTTCTCAGCAATGCGAATGCTGATCATGCCGCCTGTGGGAGTGAACTTGATGGCATTGGACAAAATGTTCAGCAGGATCTGGTTCAGCCGCAGCGGGTCGGTGATGATATCCTCGTTCTCCACATCCATGGTATCAATAAAAAGCGACAGCCGCTTTGCCGAAACATTGGGCTGAATGATGGAGCGCACATCGTGGACGAGGTCCGGCAGATGCACCGCTTTTTCCTCGATTTTTACCTTTCCGCTCTCGATGCGGCTCATATCCAGCACATCATTGATGAGGGAAAGCAGATGCTGGCTGGAGGTGGAGATCTTTTTGAGGTAGTCCAGCACCTGTTCCCTATTGTCGATATGGGTCGCAGCCAGCGAGGTGAAGCCGATGATGGCGTTCATGGGGGTGCGGATATCGTGGCTCATATTGAACAGGAACTCCCGCTTGGCGCGGTTTGCCGCCCTTCGTGCTGAAGCGCGATCTCCAGCTTGCGGTTCTGTTCCTCCAGCTGGGTCTGGTACTTCCTCTCCTGCTCTTTTTTCTGCAGCTCCATCTCCTGCACGGAGCGGCGGCGCAGCAGCTGAAGGATCATTACAAGCAGGATGTAGCCGACCAGAACCGTCAGGATCAGCAAAAGCGCCTCCCGGAAGATTATTTTTTCATCCGTGTACGCATAGAGATCGAAGGATCTGCATGGCAGAACATCCCGAAATAGCAGCCGGAGCCGTTCCAGTCCCGGGTATGGGTCAGCTTCTCTGCGGCCCCGGCTTTGCGGATCCCCTGCGCCAGCGGACTGCCTGCAACATCCTGCCCAATCAGCTCCGGGCGGTTTGCGGCAACGACCTGATTGTTCTGCACGATGAACAGCGTGCCGCTGGTTTCTGCCGGGTAGCCATCCAGTATGCTCTGGATGGACAGCGCCGTTTCCTCCACAAATTCCGCCGGGGTATACCGGTAGGCAAGCAGGAGCAGCTCTGTGCTTTCTGCCCGGTGCGCCGCAACATCCACAGCAGAGCCATCTTCCAGCAGGACGCGCTTCACATAGGTCTTTCGCGGGTAAGATAAAACGTCCAGAACAGCGTCATTTTTCAGCTGGTCGCCAAACCGGTCATAGCCGATGCCGTTGGTCGTGGACTCGCACCGGAGCGTGCCATCCGGTCCCAGAACCGAAATGCCGGTGAGCCAGAGCTTTTCTGTCTGTCTGTTCAGGCACTGCGGGTCGGAGAGGTCAAGCGCAGGATTCTCTGCCAGCTGATGGACTGCGACCGCCGTGCGGCGGAGTGCCTTTGCCGTGATGGTATCGTTGTGCTTTTCAAAGCTGGTGGACTGGGATTTGACAAACTCAAGGGTCTGGCAAAAGCGTTCCTCTGCTGTGCGCATTGCCCGCCAGCTGGAGAAAAAAGCAACACCGGCCATCAAGAGCACGCCGATGATCAGATAGGCTGTCCATATCCTTTTATCCGGGGTGGTTCTGTTTTTACGCGCCAATTGTGTCCACCTCCAGATACTGCGAAGCATTTTCAAGGTATCGGTCAATGATCCGCTCCAGCGTGCCATCCGCGCGCATCTGCGTAAGGGTATCGGTCAGCTGGCTGTCCAGCCCGCGGGTGTCGTTCTTGGCAAAGGCGATGCCCAGCCCGGTGACCAGCAGCGGTTCCTCCAAAATGCGGAAGTCTACGGCATTGTCCTTCATATATTGCAGGATGCCTGTCTCGTGGGCGGCGATGCCGTCCACATAGCCGCAGGCCAGCATTGCGTACTGCACACTGCGGTTTTCGATGCTGAGCACCTCCACCGTCTGCGGGATGCGCGGGTCGGAGCCGCTGAGAAAGATCTCCTCCGGCTTGCCGGTGCTCTGCACGGCGACGGTCTTGCCGGCAAGGTCGCTGAGGGATCGGATGCTGCTGTGGGCATCCACCGCAACCACCTGACGGCTCACCATGTAAGGCCCCGCCCAGCGGTATACCTCTTCGCGTCCATCCATGGAAAAGCAGCCCCAGATACAGTCGATGGCGCCGCTTTCCACAAGATTTGTTTTCTGCTCCCAGTTGATCGTTTCAAACCGGGCAGCATACCCCATGCGGCGGAACGCCTCGGTGGCGATCTCCACATCGATTCCGGTGGGAACACCGTCATTGTTCAGATAGATATAAGGTGGATAGCTGTCGCTTCCCACAACGATTTGTGCAAGACCGCTGTCTTTCGCTTCCTTTTCTCCGCAGGAAGTCAGACTGCTTACGGCAGCAGCTGCCGCCAGCAGCGTGCATCCGTTCAGGAATGCACGGCGTGAGATTCTGTGTTTCATTCGGGCTTTTTATACTCCTGTTTTGATTGCATCCGCAGCTCAGTTGTGCTGCTGTAATTCTTCTTTCAGGGCAGCTTGGATATCCGTCAGGCATTGCGGCAAGAGCGGCTTCCTGTTGATGAAGTTTTTCCAAAAGCTGCTGCTCACGCGCTTTGTAATACTCCTCGATCTCGGAAAGTGTATTCACGTTCTAATTTTCTCCTGCATCATTCACATCGTTTGTGTGCTTCCTCTGCGGAAACGCGCTTGTCCGCTATTTATTTTCGGGGGGATAACACGGAAGCGTTTTACCGTCTGCTCCAGCGCAGCAATATCCACAGGTTTGGACAGGTGCTCGTCCATGCCGGCTTCCCTGCTCTTCTGCATATCCTCAAGGAAGGCATTGGCGGTCATGGCAAGGATGGGAATGATCCTGCCCAGCGGGTTTTCACCGCTGCGGATGCGGCGGGTGGCTTCCAAGCCGTCCATCACAGGCATCTGCACATCCATCAGGATCATGTCGTACTCGCCGGGCTTTACGCTGGCAAAGGCATCCACGATTTCCTGACCGTTGGAGCAGATGGTGCAGCTTGCGCCATTGGCTTCCAGCAGCATTTCCAGAATTTCGGCGTTGATGGCGTTATCCTCGGCGCAGAGGAACTTCATGCCGGACAGAGGAGAAGTTTCTTCCTCTTCCTCCGGGAGCACCTGTGCCTCTGGCACCGTATCTGCTTCGGCATCAACGGGAAATTCCAGCACCACCTCAAAGCGAGTGCCCTTGCCGGTGGTACTCTCCACATTGATAGAGCCGCCCATCAGGTCCACGATGTTCTTGGTGATGGCCATACCAAGGCCGGTACCCTGCACCTTGTTGGTGCCGGAGCGTTCCTCGCGGGTAAAGGGGTCAAAAAGGGTCTTCTGGTAGGCCTCGCTCATGCCAATGCCGTCATCCTGCACCACAAAGCGGTATCGGGCGTAGTGCTCGTTTCGGGGCAGTTCGTCCACCTCAAACCGGATATGCCCGCCGGTGGGCGTATACTTGACTGCGTTGGAGAGAATATTCATCAGCACCCGATTCAGACGGTTGGGGTCTGCCAGCACATTTTCGTGCTGCAGATGGGTGTTTACCGTAAAGGTCTGGCGGCGCTGGCCTGACTGCTGGCGGATGATGCTGTCCAGCTGGCTGATCTGCTGGGGCAGATTCGTTTTTTCCACATTCAGGGTGGTCTTGCCGCTCTCGATGCGGCTCATGTCCAGAATATCGTTTATGATGCCCAGCAGCAACTGGCCGGAATTTTCCAGCTTGTCCAGATGTTCGGCCAGCTTTTCCGGCTGGTGCAGCTCGTTTTTCATCAGAGTGGTAATGCCGATGATGGCGTTCATGGGGGTGCGGATATCGTGGCTCATGTTGGCAAGGAAGTCCGTCTTAGCCTTGCTGGCGCGCTCGGCGGACTGTAACGCCTCTGCGGCAATGTCCTGTGCCTGCCGCAGCTCATCGTTTACCTGCGTCAGATGGATGTTGTATTGCTCCAGACGGAGGTTCGCTTCTTTTTCTGCCTGCAGCTCCTGCTGCTGCTTTTGCCGCAGGAGAAACCAGCCGACGAAAACTGTTATGACCGAGAACACCATTGCAATGACGATGATGATGATCATGACGATGCTGACCAGCTTCTGCGTATTCACGGCCACATATTTTGCCGGAACAAGGAACGCCAGCGTCCACTGGGCGTTTTCCATCTGCTTCAGGGCGTAGAAATACTCGGTCCCGTCCAGCACGGCGTTGGAATAGCAGGAGCCTGTACGGTCAAGCCGCTCCTTTGCCTCCGCAAAGGAAGAGCCGTGCAGATAGGACATCCAGGAGAGCACGGTGTATACATTGTGTCCCTTCAGCAGTTCGGTATCGTTGGCGTTGAACAGCTTGAAACCGTCATTATCCAGCACATAGACGCTGTTGTTATTTTCGTAGGCATCACAGCGGAAATAATCGTTCAGTTGGGTCATGCTTTGCGAAATACCAAAGTAGCACAGGGTGATCTCTTTTTCTCCGCTTTGCAGTGTGATGGGGGTGGAGAGCTGTTCCAGAAACACCATCCGGGAGTCGTCCACGGTCAGCGAGTTAGAAACGTAGCTGACCCGCTGCGGTGCGCTTTCCAAATACTTCATTCCTCGCAGCAGCCCCATGCGGCCATTCTCAGTATAGTAATGTCCGGCAGAGTCCACGGCAATCAGTTCGATCTGTCTTTCATGGTAATTGGAAAGCTCCGACAGCTTTTTCAGATAGCGATAGAACTCGGTATCGGTCTTTAACGGAGTGTAGTACAAATAATTGCATTGTACATTCACCTCGTCCCAGTGGGTGTCGATCACATCCTCCAGACTGCGGAACATCTGGTGGGTGACCTCTTCCATCTGGTTCAGCCGCTCATGGTAGACAAGGTTCTGGATGTAGGTCTGGCTCATGATAAAAAGGGTCAGGATGACCGCAACAATGACAAAGCCGGTGCCCCAAAGCAGCTTTTTATATAGTTTGTTGTTCACATCCGGTATCTCCTGTCCGTTCTGTTCAGCTCCATGCAGTGTCTGCCCGGCTGATGGTGGTGTATGCACCAAAGAAGGCTTTTGCGGCATCCATGCCCACCACGCCGCTGTCTGTGACCGTGGTCTCCGCAGCCAGCTGGTCACTCACACCGCAGATGGCGACCTGATAGGTCTTGCCCGCATCCGGCTGCACCGGGCTTACCAGCACATAGGGATAGCCCTTGCCGTTGCCGTAGGCATCGTAGCCCGTGGCCAGCAGGTCGTTGATCTGCTGCCCGGTCAGGGTAACGGTCTGGATGGTGCGGTTCCAGCCGGTGGGCAGGATCACCGAAAGGTCGTAATCCGTAATGCCCTTGGCGTACAGCTTGGCAGCTACGCGTGATGGTTCTGATCGGTGGGGTTGCCGGGGATCCATGTGCTCAGCGACACCAGCGCAAGGTCGCTGCCGGTAGCCTGTGCAAAGCAGCGGCCTACCAGCATGGCGCAGTCCTCCTGCGAAAGCTCCTCCGTAACGGTAGTGATGGTATCCGGGGTGTTGTTCACCACACTATCCTGATCCTCGTCCAGCTGACGGATCACATCCTCCATGGTGGCATTGCCCTTCATGAAGTCCAGCATTTTAAGGCCGGTGGTCACGATGGTGTTTTCCCAGCCGGAATAGATAAAGGGCGCGGTGTTGCCTGCATTCAGGCATCGGCGATGTCGGCATAGTAGGTGCCGTCCGCTTTTGCGTCCTTGAAGGGCAGCAGGCTGCTTTTCAGCGCCGTTGCGGGCTGCAGAGCGCTGGTGCCTGCAACGGTGGAAAGCACACGCATCACCTTGAGCGCATCTTCCAGCTTCTGGGGGTCCTGCTCCAGCTTTTTATTCAGACCGTAGAAGCGGTTCACATTCAGCACAAAAACGTTCTGGGTGCCGTCCTCCGAGAGAAACGGCATCAGCCCGTATTTATCGGCGTTGCCGTCTGCCTCCACGATGCCGTTGGTGCCGCCCATCAGAAACAGGGTGTTGCCCTCGGTCATCCTCTGCCGGGTCACATTGTCGTCAAGAGCGTCGCCGGTGTCGTTCAGCATCCCGATGTCCTTCCACTTCTGGACATAGGCCATCGCCTGCATCATGCCGGGGGTATTGCTGACATTCGCCTTACCGGACAGATAATCCCGCTGCCACAGCCTACCGTCCAGTGTGCCGAGGAAATCGGCATCCGCAATGTTGCACAGATACTGGAAGCCGTAGCCCGGATACTGGATCTGCGGCAGACAGAGATCGACCTCTGCTTTCTTGGCCTTTGCAGCCAGTTCTTCCAGCTCAGCGAAAGAATTGGGCAGCTCCCAGCCGTATTTTTTCAGCAGGGTCTTGTTGTAGGTGATGCCGTAGCAGTTGTAGGTCGAGGGCAGCAGGTAGATGGCACCGTTGTCGAACACGTCCTGCAGACGGGACTCCACATAGTTATCCGTAAAATCGTAGCCGGAAAGGTCCAGCAGTTTGTCGGAGACCAGATCGATCCGGGGGTCGTAGTAGGTCAAGGTGCAGACGTCCGGCAGGTCGCCCGCCGCAAACATATTCTGCAAACAGGTGGTGGTGTTATCGCCGCTGTAGGGCACGACCTCGATGTTCACTTCCGGGTAAACGCTGTGTACCTGCTCAATAAAGGCTTCTATCTCCTTATAAGGTGCCATAAAGGTGATGGCTTCGTGCACATCGTCTTTTTTAGCCGTTTCGGTCTTACCGCCGCCGCAGGCAGTCAACGCCGCCGTGGCTGCCGTAATGCCGCAGACCTGCAAAAAAGAGCGGCGGGAGATCTTTTTCATCATATAAATATACCTCCCTCACATTATCGGAAAGTGCAGCAGCGCAGTGCTGCCCTAGCTATTCTTACACATCCCATAGGAATCCACACACCCGCGGCCTGTCCGCATGGCTTTGCGCCGAGCTTCCATAAAATAACATTATTATTGTACCATTGCAACAAAAGTTGTTTCAAGTTGTTTTTGAAGGCTTTTACATACGAAAGAACTTTTTATATCTGATTCTGCCTTTT
>ENA-OQJX01000372-OQJX01000372.1-human-gut-metagenome-genome-assembly--contig:-NODE-372-length-25789-cov-8.238446_pt1 | contig 25789 bp, 31 predicted proteins | sample MGYA00242615_ERZ504782 | MGnify/ENA primary metagenome ERZ504782 (study PRJEB26092, sample SAMD00036354) | human gut metagenome | host: Homo sapiens | study: EMG produced TPA metagenomics assembly of... | reverse complement strand
CCTGCCACCACGCAGCTGGCCGAGTGAGAAATCAGCCTTTCAACCGATACCGCTGTACCGAGTCGTCGGCGAACTTGACTCGGGCGACCCGCCGCCCTTCCTTCATCAGCTCGCGCATACCGGATGTGGCGGCCAGCGGCGTCAACTGCAGTTCGCGCATGATCTCCTTGACGCTCATCGCCGAATGCCGCTCCAGTACGGTCATAATCGCCTTGACCACGTCGCCCGGCGAACTGTTCTCCATCGTGCGTTGCTTGGTGATGGTCATCGTGAACGTGTTGATGTCGTTGCGCGTGGTCGCCGGCTCGATGCCGGCCTCGCGCAACGCGGCGGCGATACGCTGGTAGCCGTCGCCGCCTTCCGGATTCACAAACCCGCCGCCCGGATACGGCGTGGACTCCAGCAGCGTGAACAGGAACTGGTTTCGGGTGGAAACGAACGGCGCGCCCGTCACCGGATGCGGGCTCGCCAGCACGTCATGCGTCACCATGCCGTACAGGCCACCCGGATTGGTGATCTCGATGCGATCGGTGAACACGCTGATATGCACCTGCGTGCCGCGCGCATCGGGCGAATAATCACGGTGGGTGAGCGCGTTCGCAATCGCCTCTCGCAACACGAGCGGTGGATAATCGGGCTTCTTCGCGCCAATCCAACGCATCAGCGAGTCGACCGCATCGTCGATCATCACCGGAATCGAACCGACCACCGACTTCGAGGCGACCAATCGTTCGTCGCCCCGGAACACATCGTCCCGGCTCGTCCCCGGAAACACGGCTATCGAAATGCCGAGCCGCGGATAGAACTTCTGCGGATAGTGGCCCAACGCCAGCAGTCCGGCCAAGGTGGGACGCAGTATTCCGCCGACCTCCGACTCGTCGGAATCATCATGGCGCAACACCTGCAGATCCAGCAGCACATCGATGCCGTCCCGGTCGGCGAACACGCGCGGATGCTGTTCGCGCACGCGCGCCAACAATCCGGCAACAAGCTGCGGGTCGAGGTCATCGGTCGTGGCGCCGGGCACGATATCCAAATCGTACGTGGGCTGCAGATGCTCCTCGATGAGCCGGTCGACCTCATAGGAGGTCATGCGCCGGTCGCCGTCGCCGGTGCGGATGAACGAGCCGCTGTGCGGTCCGAGCGCGGTGGTGAAGCAGGGCTTGTCGCGCGGCAGCATCTCGTCGATGCGCGCGAACACCAGATTCGCGCCTTCGAACGGGCAGGTGACGATCACGGGCCGCACCACCGGCGTCATCTTCTCGCACGCCTGGCTCAGCGCCTCCTGCATGGCGCGCGCGTCGAATCCCTCGACCGGCGTGAACCCGTTCTTTTCAGACAGGCCCAGGATGATCCAGCCGCCGGAGCCATTGGAGAACGCGGACAGCGTATCGGTGATGGTCGAGGAGATCTTGCGCTTGCATTCCTTGACCTCGCACTGCTGCGTATCGTTGCCGATCAGACGCATGAGTTCGATCAGCTCAGTCATTTTGGCAGTATAGTCATCGACCATGGCGGCCTCCTTGACACCATTGTGCCCCATAATCCGCCGCCCGCTCGCCTCCAGCCCCGCCGGTTCACCCCAATTCATCCAGAATTCATGAGCCAAACCAGACGAAACGAACGTCGATGTAGGGTTCGATTCCGCGTGTTCACTGACGAGATCGGCCGGTCGAGGCGGGCGGACTATGTTGGGTGGCGTGGACGGCCAGTCGAAAGGCATCATGCCGTTGCTCGCCGCGCGCGTCGCCAAGCGTACCGGTCGGCCGGTGGCCTGGCGTACGGTCGGCAAGCTCGGCGCGACCGCCCGGCGCGTGCGCTACCGGATGATTGGCGATATCAACGACCGGCCGGACGTGCTGATCGTGTGCGTGGGCAGCAACGACATGCTCGCCGGACGTTCGGTGCGTGAAAATGGGCCGCTGACATCACCCCGGTGCTGGACGCGGCCAAGAACAAGGCCGGCAGGGTGGTGCACTCTTTTGCTGGTCACTCCATCCACCACTGCCGCGAAACCATCGGTGATGATCAGCCCGTCCTCATTGAGCGACTGGTCAGACCTCTTGCCTTGGCAGTGCTGTTCTGTGATGTGCATAGCGATTTTCGATTCCATGGTTGTCAGAACGCTTAAAGGCGTCTACTGGCTCATTATGATGGCAGCAGTGACATGCGGATATGGGGGACCGCTGTCTAAATGAAAGTGCAACACCCTTTAGATTGGAGATTGTCCAGATAACCAGTGAAAGGGTGTTGCACTTTCATTTAGACAGCGGGGGGACGATTGAGAAGTCATAATTCCGTTACACTGGCAAGGACAAGGAACTAAGGTATGCGAGGATTATCGGTATTGAGCAGGGCGTTGCGATGGGCGTTGGTGGGTATGACGTTTTCGATGCTGTCCAACGCGATTTTCGAGGGGTCGGTGATTCCTTCGATTCTGATCGTCGGACTGCCGGCATGGGTGATCGCGTTCCGCAAGACGTTCAATCTGGTCATCGACTTCGCTTCTCCGATATCCGCATGGATCGTGCAGCGGTTCGGCTCGTTCCGTTCGCTTGCGACCACGGAGGGCGTGGAAGGCGTACTGTGCCTGGCGGTCGCGCTGGTGCCCAACGGTTGGACGTATTGGAAGTGGCTGCTGCTGGCCCTGTCATGCCTGCTGCTGATGACCGGCAGGTCATCGACGTGGCCTCCGAAGTGTTCGAGGTGGATGCGGCCGGCGACGACGATGACATGCTCGTCAAGTACAGCGGCTACGTCGCCGTGATTGCCAGCGTGGCCGGTACGTTGCTGGGCCAGGTTGCCGGATCGGCCTTGGCCAACGCCTCCATCATGGCCATGCTGCTCACCTCGTCGGCACTGTCATTTGCCTGCGCGCTGACGCGATTCCGCACCCGCGAGTTCATGCCGGGATTCGGCAACGATGGTGCGGGCGGCGATGACGGCGACGGCTCCGCCGACGAATCCACGGCGGCCGACACGTCACACGCGCCGCAGCGCACTCCGGTCACCCGCTTGACCCGGGTCAGACTGCTGATCGCATCGCTGCTGCTTGCGCTGATTCCGTCGCTGTGGGCAAGCTATGCGTTGCTGGGCATCGGCTCCCGGTACGGCAGCGATATGCTGACCGTGGTCTACGCATTCGGCGGCGTGGGCAGCATCATCGGATCGTTTGTCTACATGCGGCTCTCCGCAAAACTCTGCATGCGCGCCGTGTCCGCCATCGGGGCAATCGCCACGGCGATTTCCCTTGCCGCCGTACTGGTTCCCGAGTTTGCCGCGGTGTGCGTCGGATGGCTCATCAACAACCTCGGCTATGGCCTGCTGGCGCATGGCGTGATCGTATCGCGACAACTGCTGCTGAGCGGTGGTGACCTGGCCAAATTTAGCGGCCGTGCCAGGTTCGCGTATGCGATCGGCGGTGCCGTCGGCACGTGGGGCGGCTGGCTCGGCTCCGCCCACTGGCAGATACTCGCCGTCGTTGCCTGGTACTGTGCGCCGGATTCATCCCGTTGCTCAAGGCCATGCCTGGCCCGGTACGGCACTGAGGTGACGGATGGGGCCGGCTGGCATCTCGTGCGCCGGGCGTTTTTCGGCAGATTTTGCCGTGCTGATGTACGCAGGTGTTGACGTTCGGCGAGGTTCCCAGCCACATTGCTGTGTGATTGATGCCGCTCGATAGGCATATCAGGCCGGACACACCACGGCGATGCCGAATGGGCGACGGGCCGACGACCCGCATCATCGCAGCAACCGGGTTCTGCCATCCTTGACGAGCAGGGCCTGCCGGTTGGTAAGAGGCTTGAGACTGAGATCGGCGCCATACCGGTCGAGAATGCGTTGTGCGGCGTGACCCATGGCCGCTGCATGATGGTGGGGGACCACGTGGAAATCAGCCAGGCCCAATCCTGCGTAATCGGTGAGATCGGGGGCTTTGTCCGTGCGGTCCATGAGCTTGATGTAGCCGATGTCGAGTGCCGTGATGACCGAGCCTGCGGACTCGCCGATATACGGCGTGCCGGCGCGCACCTGATTGATGATGGCCCGGTCGGCACCGGTGCGGCGCAACTCCTGCAGGAGAAAGAACGTGTTGCCGCCGCCCACATAGATGCAATCAGCCTCGGTGATTTTGTGGGTGATGTCCTCGGCGGAGTCGCTCGGCATGTTTTCCACATCCAGTTGTTCGACCTCGAAGCCGAGCCGTTGTAGCGCGTGTTTGCTCAATGCCGTACGAGCCGGTCCCCACGGTTCCACAGCGCTCGCCGTTGGAATGAAGACGACCCGTTTGCCCTGTGGCCGCGGCTCGATTTCATGCACGGTGGGCGAGACGTTATGGAACATCGAAGTCAGCAGCATCGTAACCATAATCGCCTTCCTTACACATCGACTATGCGGCAGTGTAAGTCCTGAATATGTGGAAACAGCTATGCGTTCGCTGCGGGTATATCCGAATCGATCAGCGCGACTCGACCAGCGCGATGCCGGCCGCCGTCATCTGTTTGCGGGCCGCGACACCGAGCTCCTCGCTGACCGGTACGGTCAGGTCCTCGAACACGGTGACCTCGAAACCGAGCTTCCTGGCATCGAGCGCGGTGTCCTTGACGCAATGCGATTCGGCGATGCCCACCACATCCACGCGACTCACGCCGGCCGTCTTCAGCGCGTCGGCTAGTGTCTTGCCGGCGGCCTGTTCAGCCGAGACCTCCTCACGGGTCTGGATGCGGTCAGTATTGTCCTCGATACCCTCAAACCCGGAATATGCCGCCGAATACTGGCCCTTCTTGAAATGATGCTCGACGCCCAGCGCCTTGATCGCCGGATGCAGTTCGGCGTTCGACGTACCGGCCGCGCCATGCTTCGGCCATGTATCCACGAAATCTGGCTCAGCCGACCAGTGCGCGCCTGGCTCGATATGCCAATCCTGCGTGGTGGCGATATACGCGTATTCGCCACGATGCGCATTCACATAATCGGCGATGCGCTCGGCGACTGCGTTGCCACCCTCAACACCCAGTTCACCGCCCTCGCAAAATGTCGGCTGCACATCCACCACAATCAACGCCTTGCTCATAGATTCCCCATTTCTTTTGAATAGGCCTGTAATGTGCTTTTATCTTAGTGGTTTATTGCTGAATAGGGGAGTGCCGGATTCGTCAAAAGTTAGACGTTTGATTGCCTGATTAGACCAATGTGACGGTGATGGTCTGCTCGGCGGTTTCGTTTCCTGTCCAAACACCGTCTTTGCGATTCCATTCCATGCCGTTCGCATGCAATGCGTTGATGCCGTATTGGCGTGCGTGCGTGACCAGCCAGCCGTAACTTGCCAGCACAGGCGATTGTGGTCGTCTGCGGACAGGCCGTCGGGCAGAGCTACGGTGATTGTCGTACCGTTTGATGAATTATTACCGTTTCCCTCGGCAGTTGCAGGCGCAGTAGCGGCGGTAACACTCGGATAGGCAACAGGAAGCGCAGCGATAAGCCCATCGGCATCCGACGATGTTGCCGGCTCCAGCGCGCATGAAATAGTCGCTCCGAATTCACCGGTCAGTCCAGCAGCCAAGCATGCGCCATGGCGTCCCATGTGGCGTACAGATCCGGGTATCCTGAACGCTGCACTTCCTGGGCCGCGTCCTCGATGGGAATCGTCTCCCAGTCCGGCACCTGCATCAGATGGTCGTAGAAGATGTTCGTGGCATACGTCATGTCGGACACCTGTTCCACGGTTCCCCAACCTTGGCTCGGCCGCTGTTGGAAGAGTCCGATGGAATCCAGATCGCCATAGGAAAGGTTCGTGATTCGCGATTCCTGCATGGCCGTGGCGATGGCCACCGTCGCCGCATGATCCGGCAGTCCGCGATTGATGGCGATGTTGGCGATGAGCTCCGCGTTCTGGGCCTGTTCCGGCATGAGGGAATAGCTTGGGCCGTCGGCTGGTTTCGCCGAACAATAGGCGTCGTCGGAGGCGCGGGAAGGGGTGCCGGAGGAAAAGAAAATGCGTGGCAGATAGATGAGCGCGGCCAGAATCGCGACGATGACGCAAGCGACGATAAACACCAGCACCCATCTGCCGCCCGAGCGGCGACGAGCCCGGTATCGCGTTCGCCGAACCATCTCGCCTCCTTCCTGGCCTTATCGGTCTTCGCCTGATTGCGCGTCTATGTCATATCGTCACGTCAATCTGATCACCACCAGTCAGAGTGTCATATCTGCCTGATGAATGCTCATAGCACCGATGACTTTGCCATAATTCTTCACGCCCTTTGACTCTCGCACAAGCCGAACCGAGAAGAATGTTCCAATGTCCGTGTTTCAGCGTGGCCAAGATTGATAATCTGGGTTGCAATCGTCTATTTCCGCTTCGAGGGCTGATTCGCCATTTCCAGAACATCTACTTCCGTTTCAAGGGGCGGATGGTTAAGTAGACAGATCATGAAAATGGCGGGATGGCGTTGTCGTTACGCCGTTTCTACTTTTGGTTTGAGCTTCGACCAGCCCCTCGAAGTGGAAGTAGATGTTCCCGGATAACAGAATCAGCCCCTTGAAACCGAGAATGCCGTTCGAAACTGTTTCGGCGGCGAAGGAACCGTAGACGCTATTGTGTGAAATACACCCAGTCCCGGTTTGAGAAAGGAACGTATGGCACAGCCGCAGCCGTATTACGCCATCGAGGGCAATGATAATGGATTGTCCGTCGTGTTTGTGCATGGCATGGGTGTGGACCATCGTTCGCTGATGATGCTCGATGAAGCATTCGACGGCAATGATTCGATTCGCCGCATATATCTGGACCTGCCCGGCTTTGGGCGTACGCCAGCACTGCCCGAGAATGCCTGTGGACTGCCGGAAATGGCTGATTGGCTGCAAACGGTCATTGACGGCCTTGTCGGCAAAGCAACCCCATTCGCCATGGTCGGCAACTCGATGGGCGGTGCGCTTGTCCGCGAAGTATTGGCGCGCGAACCTCGCCGAGTGGCCGGCATGGCGCTGATCGCGCCGGTTGTGGACCCGCAGCATGCCGGCCGGCATGTGGCCGAACACGTGGTTGCGAATCCCAATCCCAGACTGACGCACTCCCTGCCACAGGAACAGGTGTTCGACTTCATCACCATGGGCGTCAACCAGTCATTCGATGCATGGCGGCGCTACCAGCGGTTCATCTTGCCTGGTGTGGCGTTGTGTGACCGTTCGGCGTGCGAACGACTGGATCAACGCTATTGGCTGGATGACGACCCCGAGAAAACACTCGGCACATATGCAGGTCCGGTGCTCATCGTCACCGGCAAACAAGACCAGATCGTCGGATACGAAGACCAGCAAGCCCTGTTGCCGCACTATCCCAACGCCACCTTCGTGACGCTAGACAATGCCGGTCACAACGCGCACATCGACCAACCCGAAGCCGTCGTAGCTCTCGTGCGCGAATGGGTGGCGCGCCTGCATGTCTGAGCAACTGCTCATCCGGGCATCTGAACATAAAACTTGTAGCTATCTCCTTTGACAGCAGATAGCATTCCGTAAATGGGCGAATGTACCTCTCTGAAAGCAGTTAGCTATGTAAAAATCATGCGGTGGTTATCGGTCGCTGTCCTCCCATTCGAGAATGTCGCCGGGCTGGCAGTCGAGGGCCTTGCAAAGCGCATCCAGCGTGGTAAAGCGAACGGCTTTGGCATGTCCGTTCTTCAGAATGGACACATTGGCGGGGGTGATGCCGATTTGCTCGGCGAGCTCGCCGACCCCGATCTTGCGCTTGGCCATCATGACGTCGAGATTGATGCGAATCGTCATATCAGATCACCTGCTCGAGCTCGCTGGACTGGTCGGTGGCGGCGCGCAGCAGGCCCTTCATCACAATCATCAGCAGCATGAATCCGATTTCGGCGAGAACCGCCACACCAAGCACCAAGGCGATGGTGTAGTAATCCATGGCCTGCATGGTCGCATCATGCCAGCCGGAGATAAGGAAACACAGGGATACGAGAACGGTCAGCACAGTGGCGATCGCCGCGCAGCCAAGCACCAGTTCACGCAGGGCATGGCCTTGGCGGTGAACACCGTGCCGGAGCCGGATAGCGAAAGAAGCCGCCAGACGGCCGCAAACGCTATCTCGACGCATACCAGAAACAGTATGCCCATGATGAGGTATGGCCAGCGCATCGCCACCTGGCTGGAGTACAGGCCGGCCATCACCTCGCTCAGTATGGGTGCGGCGAATGCCTGGCTCCATAGGCAGGCCAGCCAGACCAGCACGATGATGACCTTCAATCCAAGCAGGACCCACTTGTTCATGTAATTCTTCATGAAACGCTCCCTTGAATCGACTATTTCGAATAACGATAATTATATATCGAAAAACGATATGATTGGCAGCGTGGTTTTGTGAAGATTGCGATGGCGCAGCAATGCGAGCGGGAAAGCCCGTATGCTTGTTCGTCCGCTGGATTCCCGCATAACACATGTGCCGCAAACCGAAATGGTTGCGGGCACATGCGAAAAGATCCGTCGGTCGTCACTCGGCGTCGACCGGTGCCTCCTTGGGCGCGGAGAGGAAATGCTCCTCACTGGGCAGCACGGCATTCAGGATCACGGCCACCACGAACGCCACGGCGATGCAGTTCGAGGCGAAGATCTGCTGGAACAGGGCCGGGAACTGCGCGAAGATGTCGCTTACCTGCGTGAAGCCGATGCCGATGGTCAGCGAGAGCGCCGCAATCGTGATGTTGCGCTGCGTGAAGCCCGCTTCGGCAATCATCTGGAAGCCGGAAAGAATGATATTGCCGAACATCATGATGGTGCAGCCGCCGAGCACCGCCTGCGGCAGCGAGTTGAACACCTCGGCGATGGCCGGCACGAAGCTCGCCAAAATCAGGATTACGCCACCGGAAAGAATGACCTTACGATTGACGACCTTGGTCATGGCCACGAGTCCGATGTTCTGCGCGAAGGAGGTCAGCGGCAGGCAGCCGAACAGGCCGGAGACGGTGGAGATAAGGCCGTCACCGGCGATGGCGCCAGCAGTCTCGCGTTCGGTCGGCGTACGGTTCAGACCCACTTTGGTCAGCGCGGCGGTGTCACCCAGCACCTCAACAGAGGAGACGACATAGAGCAGGCCGATGGAGATGATCGAACCCCAGTCGAACTCGGGCTTGAATGGCATGATCTGCGGCACGGACACAATGGCAAGGTTCTGGAAACCGGAGAAATCGACCTTGCCCATGCAGATGGCCACCACGTAACCGACCACCAGACCGAATAGCACGGACAGCTGCTTGGCCGTGCCCTTCATCAACAGCTGGAATGCCAAGCAGGCGACCAAAGATATAAGCCCGAGCGTCAGATTCTGCCAGTTGCCGAAGTCCTTGGCGCCGCTGCCGCCGCCGAAGCTCGTGGCGCCCACGTTGAGCAGGGAGAAACCAATGGAGGTGACCACGATGGCGGAGACGATTGGCGGCACGAACCGACGCCAATATTTGGCCGTTAAGCCCAGCACGAGTTCCAGCAGGCCGCCGACCATCACCGCGCCGACCACCGCGCCATAACCCTTGTCCGCGCAAATCGCCACGCGGCCGCCACGTAGGTGAAGGAGATGCCGGTGACCATCGGTAGCCGGGAGCCGATGAGCCACGCGCCATACAGTTGCAGACAGGTACCGAGACCTGCCACCAGCAGACCGGCCTGAATGATTGTGGCCGACTGGGCCGGCGTCATCTTCGCGGCGGATGCGACGATGAAGATCGGGGCAAGGTTGGCCACAAACATGGCCATCACATGCTGCAGGCCGAACGGAATGCCCTTCCAGAAGGATACGGGCGCGTCCAGCGAGGACAATGCCTCAAATGATATGGAATTCTTGGTTTTCTTCTCTGACATGATTCTCTTTCTCTCTGTTCCTTTTTGTGTTTGCTCCCGCTGGCGGGAGCTGGCGGCGTAGCCGACTGAGGGTGGTCTGCGGTCAAGATGAACCACCTCAGTCACTGTCGTGACAGCTCCCGCCAGCGGGAGCGGGCAATAGTCCTCAGTGCCTAAAGGTGATCTCGCCGGTTCCGGGATCCATGGATTCGACAATGGCCAACGAATCTACGTCGTAACCATCGGCGCGCAGCGCGTCGCCGCCGCCCTGGAAGCCCTTCTCCACGGCGATACCAATGCCCTCGACCGTGGCGCCGGCCGCCTTGCACAGATCAATCAGGCCGCGCAGCGCCTTGCCGTTGGCCAGGAAATCGTCGATCAGCAGCACATGGTCGCCCGCATTCAGATACTTCTTGGACACGATCACCGGAAATTCCTTCTGCTTGGTGAAGGAATACACGGTGGTGGTGTACTGGTCGCCGTCCAGATTGATGGACTGCGCTTTCTTGGCGAACACCACCGGCACATTGCCGAAATGCTGGGCGGCCACGCATGCGATGCCAATGCCGGACGCTTCGATGGTCAGAATTTTGGTGATGTGCTTGCCGGCGAAATGCTTGGCCCACGCGCTCCCATACGGTCGAACAGACGTACGTCGCACTGGTGGTTCAGGAACGCGTCCACCTTGAGCACGTCACCTGCCTTTACCGTTCCCTCGCTCTGGATTCGTTCCTCAAGTTCCTGCATCGGACCTCCTGTCATCGTGTGCCACAACCGATATGGATGATATGGATATCTGAAAGTGTACGTTGTCCGATGCGAGAGCGGCATGTCGGCGGTTCTTCGCCGAGTGATACCGTCGGCCGTCGGAACGTCATTCGCTTGTAACGGAACCGTCCGCCGGCCGCCCAGCCCCGGGCCGGTTCGTCACACCGACGCTGACCCGTGCATGTGGTAAACATGAATGTCGCGATTCAAAGGGAGGCAACAGTGTACGACGAGCCGGAAGTCATCGCCCGCAGCGCGCAGGAACTCGTAGGCGACCTGAACCCGCAGCAGGCCGAAGCCGTGCAATACCGCGGCCAGGCGCTGCTGATCGGAGCCGGTGCCGGTTCCGGCAAAACCCGAGTCCTCACCCGACGCATCGCATGGATCCTGAGCCAGTTCGGCGCATGGCCCAGCCAGATCCTGGCCATCACCTTCACCAACAAGGCCGCCGCCGAGATGCGCGAACGACTCGGCTCGCTGATTGGCCCGGTGGCCCAGCGTATGTGGGTCTCCACCTTCCACTCCGCCTGCGTGCGCATCCTGCGCCGCGACGGCAAATCCATCGGCCTCAAATCCGGCTTCTCCATCTACGATTCCGCCGACTCCGAGCGACTCGTCAAGATCATCGCCACCGAATTCAACCTCGATATCAAGCGCTACACCCCGCGTTCGATCCTCGGCCACATCTCCGACCTGAAAAACAACCTGACCGGCTGGAAGGAAAACCTCGCCGTCCATGCGCCCGACTTCACGCCCGGCCAGCGCGGCTACCAGTTCGGCACAGTGGGTGACCTTGAAGCCATCTACGCGGTGATATACGCCGAATACGAGCACAGGCTCGCCCTGGCCAACGCCGTCGACTTCGATGATCTGATTGGGCGCACGGTCGAACTGCTGCGTACCGACCCGGCCGTCGCCGAGTACTACCATCACCGTTTCCGCTACATTCTGGTCGACGAGTATCAGGACACCAACCACGCCCAGTATGTGCTCGTACGCGAGCTGGCCGGCGTGGACACAGGGGAGAAGGCCATTCCGGGCGCGCCGAACGCCGGCAAGGCGGGCCCTGCTTGGATCACCGTCGTGGGCGATTCCGACCAGTCCATCTATGCCTTCCGCGGCGCCGACATCCGCAACATCCAGGATTTCGAACAGGACTTCCCGAACGCCAAGACCATCATGCTCGAACAGAACTATCGTTCGACGCAGACCATTTTGGACGCGGCCAACGCGGTGATCAGCAACAACGAGGGACGCAAGCCCAAGAAACTGTGGACAGCACTCGGCAAAGGCGAGCCAATCGTCGGCTACGCGGCGGATAACGCCCAGCAGGAGGCCCAGTGGGTGGCCACCGAAATCGCCCGACTGCACGCCGAAGAAGATATCGCCTACTCTGACATGGCGATTATGTATCGCGCCAACGCGCAGTCCCGCTCGCTCGAAGAGGCGTTAATCAACGCAGGGCTGCCGTACCAGCTCGTCGGCGGCACCAAGTTCTACGAACGCCGTGAAATCAAGGACGCGCTGGCCTACCTGCAGGCGCTGGTCAACCCGGATGATGACGTGAACCTGCGTCGAATTTTGAACGTGCCCAAGCGCGGGCTCGGCGATCGTGCCGAGGGCATCCTGCTCGCCTATGCGCGCGAACGTGGCACCAGCTTCTTCTATGCACTCATGCATTTGGATGAAATTCAGGACGTGCCCACACGTACCGCCACGCAGCTCAAGGCCTTCCGTGATTTGATGGGTGAGCTCTCGCAATTCACGCGAGCACATGACGCCAAGCCCAGCGAGATTGTGGCCGAAGTGCTGGAGAAGTCCGGCTTGCGTGCAGAGCTGGAAAAGTCCGTGGACCCGCAGGACGCCTCCCGTTTGGAAAACCTCTCCCAGCTGCAGTCCACCGCAGCCGAGTTCGAGCAGAACACGCCCGACGCCACTCTACCCGCATTCCTGGAGACCACCGCGCTCGTGGCCGATTCCGACCAGCTGCCCGGCGAGGCGGAGGATTCCGGCAAAGTGACGCTGATGACCCTGCACACCGCCAAAGGCCTCGAATACCCGGTGGTGTTCCTGACCGGCATGGAACAGGGCACGTTCCCGCATTCACGTTCGATGGAGGACACCACCGAACTGCAGGAGGAACGTCGACTTGCCTATGTGGGCATCACCCGCGCCAAGCAGCGCCTGTATGTCACGCGCGCGGCCGTACGCTCCCAGTGGGGGCAGGCCGCCGACATGATGCCCAGCCAGTTCCTCGACGAGATCCCCGATTCGCTCATCGATTGGAAACGCCGCGAGGCCGGCATGGAACGCATGCGCGCCAACTGGGAATCCGACGGCTTCGATGACGAATTCGGTGGCTGGGACGACGACGATTTCGGCGGTACGACGTTCGGTGGGTCCTCGACATTCGGCTCTCGCGGTTCGGGTTCGTCGTATGGCTCGAGATCTCATTACGGCTCGTCAAGCTATGGGTCTGGCTCGTCCTATGGCTCCCGTTCGGGCGGTTCATCGTATGGCTCACGTTCCGGCTCCTCCTACGGTTCCCGCTCGCGCTCGGGTTCGTCCTATGGTTCGGGTTCCGGCTCTTCATATGGTTCTCGTTCCCGTTCCCGTTCCAGTTCGGCGTCCGGCGGCACTCGTGGCGGCAAGGTCACTACGCGCCACACCACGCCGAAGTCCGGTTCCGCCGGATCTTCCATGCCAAGTTCCAAGCTCGCTAAAGATAATGGACTGAATATCTCTGACTTTGCTGTGGGAGACATGATCAGCCACGACCAGTACGGTCTCGGCAAGGTCACCGACGCGCAGGACAAGGGCCGCAATTCGGTCATCACCGTGGACTTCGGGTCAGCCGGCGTCAAACGCCTCATGCTCCGCGTGGCACCGATCGAAAAGCTGTGAGCTGAAAGCATATACCAGATAATCTCATAAAAAACAAGACTTGTGTTCCTCATCACACTGTGGCCATAATGCGGAGGTTGTGCTCACGAACCCCTGGTAGCAGGGGAGAGGAAGGAAGTTATGAAGAACAAGCTGTTCGCATCCGTGCCCAATATTCTGTTCGGTACGCTTATTGCCATCGCACCCCAGACCTTTGCTCACGCTTGCACCGGCCATGACATGCCGGGTGCCTGCCATTACTCGCAGCAGGCCGCCACCGGTATCGGCGTTGTGATTCTGGTGCTCGGCGTCGTGGCCCTGTTCGGCAACGTCCAGATTCGCATTGGCCTCAACATCGCCGCCATCGCTAACGCGTTGCTGCTGCTTGCTGTGCCCACCTTCCTGATCGGCATCTGCAAGGGCGCCATGATGCACTGCCGCATGGTCATGCTGCCCACGCTCATCATGCTCGGCGTGCTCACTCTCGTGTTCGCCGCTGTCGCCATCTGGCTCGATTCCCGAGCGGCCAAGCACTGAACTTGACCTCGTGTGACCGGGGTCCGATTTCATTCCAGGAGTCGGGTTCCGGTCTCGCTTATTGCAACCGCACCATAATCGATAAGGACCCCCATCGTGCCATCGCATATCGCATTGCGCGGCCTGCCGCTTGAAAATCTCAAGCGCAAGCCATTCCGCACCGGCGCCCTGCTCGCCGTCGTCACCATTCTTGCGCTGACATTCTTCGGCGGCACCATGCTGACCATGAACCTCAACACCGGTATGACCAGCATGGAGAAGCGCCTCGGCGCCGACCTGATGGTTGTGCCTCAGGACACCGCGCAGAAAGCCGAAGCGCTGTTGACCAACGGCAACCCCAGCACGTTCTATTTCACCAGAGACATCGCCACTGAGGTCAAGCAAGCGGATGGCATCGAACAAGCCAGCGAACAAACCTACATATCGTCACTGGCCGCCGCCTGCTGCGACGAAAAACTGCAGATCATCGGCTACGACCCGTCCACCGACTTCGTTATCGAGCCATGGGTTGCGTCCCAATTCAAAGGCACCCTCGAAGACGGCAAGATGATCGCCGGCGCGAACGTCAATGTGTCCACCGATGGCACCATTGAGCTATACGGCCGTAAATGGCCGGTGATCGCTCAGCTGGCCAATACCGGCACCAGCCTCGACAATTCGGTGTTCATCAACCAGGCCACCGTGCCCGACATGGTCGCCGCATCGTCCAAGGTCTCCAAGCAGGTCATGCCCATGGAATATGCGGGCAAGGCCGTCTCCACCGTGATGATCAAGGTCAAGCAGGGGTATGAGGCGCAAACCGTGGCCGAGAACATCAAACGCATTGACTCCCGATTCGCCGATCTGGGCTACGTGTATCCCGGCGGCATCACCGCCAATACCAAGACCTCGCTGACCGCATTGGTCACCTACCTCAAGGTGTTCGTGGCCGTGATCTGGGTGATGGGTGTGATCGTGCTGCTCGCCGTATTCGCCTCTTCGGCGAACGAACGCAAGCGCGAGTTCGCGTCCCTGCGCATTATGGGAGCCACGCGTGGCATGTTGAACGTCATCATTCTCAAGGAATCGGCCATTATCGGACTGATTGGCGGTGTAATCGGCGTAGGCGTGGCGAGCTCGTGATCTTCCCATTCAGCTCGCTGATCGGCAAACAATTGCAATTGCCATATCTGCAAGCCGGACCGGCCGTCGTTATCGGATTCATTGCCATAACTATTGTGTGCTCAACCGCCATCGGCATTGTCGGCTCGTTGCTGACCATGTGGCGACTTGGCCGCCCCGAAGCCTATCTGACCCTGCGAGAAGGGGAGTGACATGACCGAAACTGCATCTCATCTGCTGGAATTGGTGGATTTGACCCGCCAGTTCGTCCGTCGCGGCACGCCGTTTGACGCGGTCAGTCACGTCGATCTCACGATTGACGCTGGGGAATTCGTCGCCATCGTCGGTCGCTCAGGCAACGGTAAAAGCACCCTGATTAATATGGTCGCCGGATTGGTGCGCCCAAGTTCGGGAACCGTGCATGTGGATGGGCGCGAAGTGACTGAGCTGAGCGATAAGGAACTGTCCCTACTGCGCAACCGAACCATCGGTTTCGTGACCCAAAGCCAGACCCTGCTCGGCAATCTCACGGTGCTCGACAATGTGATCCTGCCCGCGACGATGTTCCCGGATGCTCTGCCGTTCATGGAGGCTGAGAATAAGGACGATGCAGCCGCACAAAAACAGAACAATACGGCTGAGACCGTGCCCGGCATCGAATCTGAGGCCGATAACGATTCCGCATCCGATGAAAACAGTACTGAGTCTTCCACCGAGCCGGATCCGTTTATGCCGGATGTCATCGCGCCGATTGCAGATGCTGACGGTAAACCGTCAAACTCAGCTGCAAGCCAGCCCGACTTATTTACCGAGCGCGCCAAGCATCTGCTCACCCAGCTCGGTGTCGCCGATTTGGCAGACAGCTATCCGCGCGAACTATCCGGCGGTGAGATGCGGCGTGTCTCCATCGCCCGCGCCCTGATGAATCAGCCCAAATTGCTTATCGCGGACGAACCGACCGGCGATCTCGACCAAGAGAGCACTGACATCGTGATGCAACTGCTGAGAAGCCAAGCCGATAACGGTACGGCGATCCTCATGGTCACGCATGATCCGGATGCGCTGGAGTATGCGGACAAGGTATACCGCATGGACGCCGGAGTGCTGTCCATGGCTGCGGTGTAGTATTGCTCGCTGGTGTCTGCCAACTGGTAGATACCGTCTGGAGTCATAGCCCGTCAACGGGTCGGCGGTAGGCGATCGCAAGAACGCCAACCCGCTCGTGAGCAATCACGACGAAGCGTTGGAGAGGCCCGACTCAGCGCTTGGAATCGCATGAGACCGAGCGTTCCGTTCAGATAACGACAGAAGGAATAATCCAATGACGAACGTTCAGCGTTCTCGCCGTCAGGTGCGCCTGTCCCGCGCCCTCGGCATCGCACTGACCCCCAAGGCTCAGCGCATTTTCGAAAAGCTCCGTACGCTCCTGGCGAGCACGGCCGCGACCGTCGCCGCACCGAATCCGATTACGCGGTGCGTATGCGCGAGAAGCAGCGTCTGCGCGCTCAGTACGGCATCTCCGAGAAGCAGCTCCGCGCCGCTTACGAGAAGGCAACCCGTACCGCCGGCCAGACCGGTAACGCCATGCTGACCGACCTCGAGACCCGTCTCGATAACCTGGTTCTGCGTGCTGGCATCGCCCGCACCACCGCCCAGGCCCGTCAGTTCGTGGTGCACCGTCACATCCTCGTTGACGGCAACGTGGTGGACCGTCCGTCCTACCGCGTCAAGCCCGGCCAGACCATCCAGGTGAAGGCCAAGAGCCAGACCATGGTTCCGTTCCAGATCGCCGCCGAAGGCGTGCACCGTGATGTGCTGCCCGCGGTTCCCGGCTACCTCGACGTGAACCTTGCCTCCCTGAAGGCCACCCTGACCCGCAAGCCCGAGGTCGAAGAGATTCCGGTGCAGGTCAACATCCAGTACGTGGTCGAATTCTACGCCCGCTGATTCGGGCCCCCTTATCTGAAACATCAGAATCAAGGACATACCGCTTGGACCCCGCTCCCGCAAGGGACGCGGGGTTCTCGCGTTCCGGGGCGCGGGCGTTTTCCCGGAGACTGGATGAACGGAATCCGTCCACCCCGGGCATTGGGAGGAGCGTGCCCGTGACGAGGTGTTCGTCCCGATCGACGACTGTATCCGCTGGCACGACCACGGGCGCATCAAACGGCGTGATTCCGACGGCTCCGGTTGCCGGAGCGCTGGAATCACGCCGTTCTGCGCAGGAGGAATGGGGCGGACTTTGGGCTTTAGCTACGGCGCCGGGCGCTCATTGCAGTCTTGTCATCTGCATTGTGGGTGATCTGGATGTTGTTGTTGCGATGAGTCCGTTCGGCACATTGATCGAATATCTTCTGGTCTACGGATGCGGGCAAGCCATTTCTTGGAAGGCGTTTCGTCGAGATCGGCGGGAGCTTGCGTCAGCAGGCGTCGATGAAGGCGCTGAGGATGCGACGTTGGTTGCTATCGGCGCGGTGGGAGAACTCAGGATGCCATTGGACGGCCCAGACGAAACGCTTGGCCGGCATCCAGACCGCCTCCACGATGCCGTCCGGCGCGGTGGCCATCGGTTCCAGTCCCTGGGCCAGCGTGCGAATCGCCTGATGGTGATAGCTGTTGACGCCCAGCGTATAGGCGCGCGGATGATACGGCTTGCCGAAGGAATCGACCTCATCGGCCTCCGCCTCACTCGGGCCGTTGTCTCCCAGCGGCCACAACGCACGGGCCAACGGCGAATCGGGCGCGATCGACACTTCGTGGACCACCGGGTCATACGGCGGCTTGTCGCATGATGCACGACCGGCTGGGATGTTCGTCCGGCAGATCCTGCCACAGCGTGCCGCCCAAGGCGACGTTGAGGCTCTGGATGCCGCGGCAGATGCCCAGCAACGGCTTGTCCGCCGCGAAGACGGAGGGGATCAGGCGCTCCTCCATCCGGTCGCGGGCCTTGCATAGTTTGACCGTCTTGGGGCCGGCCGCCTCGCCATACCGTTCCGGATCCACGTCGTGGCCGCCGGTGACCAGGAACCCATCGCATTGGCTGACCAGCTGTTCGATTGTAGTCTCGTCGTCGGTCAGCGGCAGCATCACCGGGATACCGCCGGCTTCGATGATGCCGTCGAAATAGCCGGGCAGCATCCACAGGCTATTCAGTGTGTCGTCCCACAACGGGACCACGCCGATAAGCGGACGATGGGCCATCGATACCTCCAAATACAGACTTACTGATAAAGCGACTCAACTTGCTACAGTCTCAAACCTGAACAATTGTAGCAGTGTGACGCGGGCGGTAGGGGGCTGCGGACGTGCCCGGCGACTCGACCCTGGTCGATGCGCTCGGCAAACGCACCGACCCCGACCTGACCGTGCCCGCCGATGGCGACGGAACCGTCACGGTCGGTCAGCTCGTTTGTTCCAGGCGTCGCCCGTCGTAGAGACGCCGGAACGATGGCAGGGAGGAGCGTCAGCGGTCGTCGCGGCCATGGCGGTCAGTGGTCGTCTTCCGTCTCTTTCGAGGCCCGCTGTGACACGGCTCCAATGCATGCGCCGTCGAGCACCATGGTTCCGAGCGGCAGGCCGGTTATGTCGCCGAACGTCAACGCCCTGTCTCCGGCCTGCTCCATGATGACCTCCCCGTGTGCTCCGCGAAGGATTTATGTGCTCGGCTGCCCCATTCCGTCGTTCGTTCCGTCACTGCCTCGTCCGCGTCATCCTCTGGTCAGCGGCTGCCGTTCGTGCATGTCGACGTCGCGTGAAGAATCCCAATACCGGCGCCATGACCAGCAGTGGCACTGTGGTCAGAGACGCCCACGGGACGGACACCGCGTCGCCGATCCACCCGCAGACGGGCGTGAGCACGGCGGTGAACGCCATGAGCACGAGCGATACCACGGAGAAGGCCGTGGAACGTACGGCGTCGCTGATGGCGTCATGCAGCTGCGCGGAAGCGATGGCGACGACGAACATCTGTGCGCAGGAGAACAGGAAGAACGCCGCGATTTGGGCCGGTCGGGAAGGAAGGAACGCAAGGCCTGCGGCCGAAGCCACAATCACCATGACGGCGATGGCCTCGTCTGTGGCGCGTGGACGCAAGACGCCGATACGGGATGCGATGATCTGCGCCGCGTTCGTGAGCAGTAATCCCGCAAACAGCCACCAGACACCCGATTGCCCGACGCCCAGCAGCAACTGCCAGAACAGCAGCACGGAAAGTTCCCAGATTGAACAGCACGAGATGCCAGACCTCGGGACGGCGGAACAGCTCGGAGACCGAGGCGAGGATGCCGCGCCGGCCTTCGAGGGAGGATTCCGCCGGGCCGTCCGGCGTCGTCTCTTCCGCGTGATCCTTCCGGCCGTCGTGGCGTCCGGCCAGCAAAAGGACCAGAGGCGGTAGCGCCGCCGTATAGCAGACGAATGCGCCGAGCCAGATGAGATTCGGGGCGACGAGGAACAGCAGAGCGCCGGCCAGGCCTCCTGCGATCGTGGAGGCCCCGGTGATGAGGTAGAGCTGCGACATGAGCGTGCGCATGGTCAGCGACGGGTCACGCTCCTTGGAGCATTCGATGTATAGCGCTGAAGTGGCGCCGCTCTCGACGGCGGCGCCGACGCCGGTGGCCAGGTTCGCCGCGCAGACGACCGGGAAGCTGGCCGGCCAAACCAGCAGCATGAGGAATCCGGACAGGCGGAAAGCCGTGCCGACCATCAGGGTTTTCTCGCGAGACCAGCGGTCGAAAAGAACCGAGGTCGGCAGCTCGGCCAGCGTCGTGCTTACGTCGAAGACGACGTTGACTAGCGCGATCATAAGAATCGTGAGCCCCGCGTCGCGGTAGGCGACCATGTAGTACACGGAGAAGCAGCCGCATCCCATGGCGATGAAGGCGTTGTATAACCTGGCAAGTGTGGACATGCATACACTTCCTTACATGAATAGTTGATTGATTGTTTCATGAGTTGTTGGAATGTCTTCTCCGAAGACATATCCGAACATGCGCAGTCTGCTTTCAACGCATTTGGGGCATCCTTGGGTCCGACGAATGTCGTATCGCATTGCTGCCATATAGATGCCTACCTGAATCACGGAAATCATAGTCATGCTTTCATGAGATTGGGGGGCAACGCCGCAAAGATTTTGAGCGCTGCCCCCAGGATTTCACTTCCGTCGGCGAGTTCACTGCATGGCGGGCGTCGGACGGGTGGCCGCGATCGGCGGGTAGGGCTTGGCCTGCATAATAGGCGTGGCGATGATACTGTTTGGCATGTTACTGCTTCTTTTCCCCGTTGCCCGAACACAAGCGTTGCGCTTACAAATTGAATCCGGGCCTGAAAGCGGATACTGCATCCATGCCTTGAATGCCATTTATCTGAGATCCATTGACCGATGGATTCGTGTAGATGCAAGAGGGAATAAAGAGGGTGTACAAGCAGACTTTTCTGTTGACGATGAACGTTTGGCTTTCCCCATCCGGAAAGAGTACGATGAGGTGGATTATAAAACTGTGTATGCCGAACCGTTGCCGCAGACAATGAGCATTCTTGAAAATAGTACAGATGCTCTATACATGTATCTGCATTCGCTGCCCGAGAGAATTTGACGAATTCATTTTTTATCGGGAGGCAGGAGGCAGCGGCTGGTTCGGACTGCATTAGCGGTTAGCGGAGAACGATCCGCCCGCGACAACAGCCCATCACGCCAAACTTGACAAGAGTGACGTCGGTGACCCGTGCTGCGGCAAGCACCTCGACAGGGATGGTGACGGTATCGGTTGCTCTCAGGCTAGTAGGCCCGGATAGAGTTCGTTGATCTCCCAGGCGACGCGGCCGGCATCATATGCCGAAAGTCTTCCTGTCGGGCCGTCGTCGAGGAAAAGATTGCTTGGCAGCCGCAGCAGTTGCGAGCATCGCACGGCGCTGGGCTTGCTCAGTCCCGCGTCCTGCCAGTCACGCAGCACCACATAGCCCGGTTCATCGCGCCAGGTGTTGCCGGTGACCTTGGTCACCAAGGCGATGCGGGTGCCGTCGTCCCATTGGAGGATCACGCTGGACGGTTCTTCGCTTTGCCTGGCTTGTCGGGAAAAGCGAACGGCACCCACCATATCTCGAACTGGCGCGGATCAGTCTTCATCATCGTCCCAACCCTCCGGCAGGATCACGGCACCATCACGTATCTGGGGCGTCACGATGCGGGGATCATCCATGTTCGCTTTGAACAGGGGATATCCCTCGTTGTCTTTTTCGAATGAAGGGCGGACGCTTGGCGTGAATGGCAGACGCCCGTCGCGTACCAATTGTCTGAGAGACATTTCGGCAAACGTGCTCAGGTTCAACCCCATGGCGTCAAGTATGGCGATGCCGTCACGCTTGGTCTGCGCATCCAGACTGATCGTGGCCTTCTCCTTGATAGCCATCATTACTCCTTACAACAGTGGTATGACATACGTATATCATACCTCAAATCAGTCATGTCAGCTGGGCCCCGTTGTCTAAATGAAAGTGCAACACCCGTTAGATTGGAGATTGTCCGGATAGCCAAACGGAGGGGTGTTGCGCCTTGGGACAGGTGTATTCGCACCTGTCGGAAGAGGAACGGCATGTCGTCCGGATCGAGATGGGCAACGGGGATCCTGCGTTTTAGCGGACTGCGGTAGCATGGGAACCATGATTCTGCATTTGCATCTGGTTCGTCATGGGCAAACCACGTTCAATAAATACAACCGTCTTCAGGGATGGTGTAATGCGCCGCTCACCGCATCCGGACTTGCCGATGCCGACAGGGCCGGGCACAAACTTGAGGGCTATGATTTTGCGGCGGCATATTGTTCCGATACCTCTCGCGCCGAAATCACAGCGAAGCGAATTCTCGATATCAATGAGGCTGCCGGACATGCACGGCCAGAACTCACGGCCGATATGCATTTCCGCGAACAATGCTACGGATACTTCGAGGGTCAGGACATGTCGCTGGCTTGGACCGCTGCGGGTGGCCCTCACGGCGCGAAGGACTACAACGACATCGTAGCCAAATTTGGTCTGGCCGCCTCCCGTGATTTCCTGAAAGAGGCCGACCCCTTCCATGACGCGGAATCCGATGAAGAATACTGGACGCGCGTCGAAGGAGCATTCCAGCTCATCGCCAGCAACCCCAATCTCAAGGATGGCGATGATGTGCTTCAGATTTCGCACGGTAACACGCTGCTCAGCCTCGGCCACCGTTTCGGAGGCCCGATCTTGACCTTAGCGAACGACCGGCCAACGGCTCGGTAACCGTACTCGACTTCGACACGACCAAACCGTTTTCGCAGGCCGTGACCATCGTCTCATACGGCAAATAGCGTATTTCATCGTCAGTTGCACGGGTAAATAGGGGAGGAGTGCTACCCTTATCCGAGTAAGTGTGACCTCAAGGAGGCAACAATGGGAGTCGGAGAGATCGCAGGCCTGATTGCGGCCATCGCGTTCGCAGTATTGGCCGGATTCATGATCTATCCGCTAATTCGGTTGGGCAAGATGTTCGACCAGATTTCGCAGACCGTCAAGGAATCCGGTGAGCATGCCATCCCCGCATTGGATGAGGGCGTGACCACCGTCAAGCAGGTCAACAAGTCGCTTGAGGATGTCAACAAGATTTCCGCTGCGGCCTCCACCACCGCCAACAACGTGGGTGCCCTGACCGATTTGTATGGATCCTTCCTTGGCAAGCCGGTTATCAAGGTCGCTTCGGCCTTCTATGCTTGAAGGCCACTGGCCAGTCGTTCCTGGCTCAGAACGCCAACAAGACCGCTCAGAAGGGGGAGTGATGTTCAAACGCATCTTTTGGGTGGGCGTCGGTGTGGCCATCGGCGTGATGGCCGTCACCAAGGCACAGGCCTATGTCAAGGCCAATACGCCTGACGCGGCCCGTCAGTTCCTGCTTGGTCCCGATCAAGACAATGTACCGATGAAGACGCTCGAAGGCCTGGTCAATGAATTCAATGCGACCCGTCGAGCCCGTGAGGCTGAGCTCAATCGTCAGTACACTGAGCGCGCCAACTGACACGCGCACGGCCTTACGCAATCCTTTAATCCATACTTTCCACTGATAGTGGCGCAATTGCGCCCGAAACAAACCTACAAGGAGTTCATCCGCTCATGCGCACTGCGGACATCGCCAAGCGATACCTCGATTACTTCGCCAAGCACGACCATCTCGTCATGCCTTCGGCGTCCCTTATTTCCCCGAACCCCACCACGCTGTTCACCATCGCCGGCATGGTGCCGTTCATTCCCTACCTGCTTGGTGAGCAGACCCCGCCGAAGCGCCGCATGACTTCGAACCAGAAGTGCGTGCGCACGCTCGACATCGACGAGGTCGGCAAGACCACCCGCCACGGCACCTTCTTCCAGATGCTTGGCAACTTCTCCATCGGCGACTACTTCAAAGAAGAGGCCATCCACTACGCCTGGGAGTTGCTGACCACCCCGCAGGACCAGGGCGGCTATGGCTTTGACCCGGAAAAGCTGTGGGTCACCACCTTTACCGACGACGAGGAAGCCCGTTCCATCTGGAAGAACGAGGGCTTTGATCCCGAGCACATGCAGATTTTCGGCATGGAAGACAACTTCTGGACCACCGGCGGCCCTGGCCCCGGCGGCCCCTGCTCCGAGATCTACGTGGATCGCGGCCCCGAATACGGCCGTGATGGCGGCCCTGCGGCCGACGAGACGCGCTTTATCGAAATTTGGGATCTCGTGTTCGAGAACTACGAGGTCGACAATGTCAAGTCCAAGACCGACCTGCACATCGTCGGCGAGCTGGCCCAGAAGAACATCGATACCGGCGCCGGTCTGGAACGTCTGGCCTACCTGATGCAGGGCAAACAGAACATCTATGAGACCGACGAGGTCTTCCCGGTCATCGAGGCCGCCGAGCGCCTGTCCGGCCGCAAGTACGGCGAGGACGAGGCCGCGGATGTCAAGTTCCGTGTCGTGGCCGACCACGTGCGTTCCGCGCTGATGATTATGTCCGATGGCGTGCGCCCGTCCAACGTCGGCCGCGGCTACGTGCTGCGGCGTCTGCTGCGTCGTACTGTGCAGGCCATGCGCGTGCTTGGCGTGACCGATCCGGTGATTCCCGAGCTGCTGCCCGTCTCCAAGGAGGCCATGGTCGCCAGCTACCCGGAGCTTAACGACACCTTCCACGATGTCTCCGAAGCGGCCTACGGCGAGAAGATGCGTTCCGTCGTACGCTGGAGAACGGCATCGAGATTCTCGACGTGGCCGTCAAGAAGGCCAAGAAGACCGCCGACCCGGTGGTCTCCGGCTCTGATGCGTTCACTCTGCACGACACCTACGGCTTCCCGATCGAGTTGACTCTCGAAATGGCCGCCGACCAAGGAGTGAAAGTCGACGAGGCCAAGTTCCGCGAGCTTATGGCCGAGCAGAAGTCCCGTGCCCGCGCCGACGCCTCAAGAAGCGTCACAACGTGGACCTGTCGGTCTATGACGACTTCAAGAAGACGCTCGCCAAGCCGATCGACTTCCTCGGCTACACGGACATGTCCGCCCGTGCAAGGTGATCGGCATCATGCAGGAAGGCAAGGGCTCCGTGCCCGCCGTGACCGGCCCGGCCAACGTCGAGGTCATCCTCGACCGTACCCCGTTCTATGCGGAGGCCGGCGGTCAGCTTGCCGATCAGGGTGAGATTCTCTCCGATGACGGCGCCGTGCTCGAAGTCGACGACGTGCAGAAGCCCATCAAGGACCTCATCGTTCACCAGTGCCGCCTGACTGAAGGCACGCTGGTCGTGGGCGCTGAAGTCAATGCGAACATCGATCTGGCCCGCCGTGGCGCCATTGCCCGTTCGCACACCGCCACGCACATGGTACACAAAGCGCTGCGCGAAGAGCTCGGCCCGCAGGCCACTCAGCGTGGTTCCGAAGACGCCCCGAACCGTCTGCGTTTCGATTTCCAGTGGTCCAAGGCTCCGGCCAAGTCCGTGATTTCCGCTGTTGAGGAGCGCGTCAACGACAAGCTGCGCGACAACCTCGCCGTGACCACCAAGGAAATGAAGTTCGACGATGCCATCGCCCTCGGTGCCATGCACCTGTTCGGCGAGAAATATGGCGACGTCGTGCGCGTGGTGTCCATCGGCGAAGACGGCTGGAGCCGTGAGCTGTGCGGTGGTACCCACGTGGACCACGTCGGCAAGATCGGTATGGTCAACATCCTCTCCGAGGCATCCATCGGTTCCGGCGTACGCCGTGTCGATGCCGTCGTGGGCCAGGGCGCATACGATTTCAACGCTCGTGAGCACGCGCTGGTCTCCCAGCTGTCCGACAAGCTCAACGCCCGTCCGGACGAGCTCGCCGAGCGTGTGAACACCCTGCTCGCCAAGCTCAAGGAATCCGACCGTCGACTTGCTCCATGTACGAGGCCCAGCTCGCCGCCGCTGTTCCGGCTCTGGTCGAAGACGCCAAGAACTCCGCTGCTCCCGTCAAGGTGGCCATCAAGAACGTGGGCCACTTCGGTGCGGTTGATGCCCTGCGCAAGACCGTGCTCGACGTACGCGGCCAGCTCGGTGAGGACGCCCCCGCCGTGGTGGCTCTCGCCGGCGTGAACGAGGACGACAAGCCCATGGTCGCCGTGGCCACCAACGAAGCCGCCCGCAAGGCCGGCATCAA
>ENA-OQJX01000371-OQJX01000371.1-human-gut-metagenome-genome-assembly--contig:-NODE-371-length-25905-cov-2.582047_pt1 | contig 25905 bp, 26 predicted proteins | sample MGYA00242615_ERZ504782 | MGnify/ENA primary metagenome ERZ504782 (study PRJEB26092, sample SAMD00036354) | human gut metagenome | host: Homo sapiens | study: EMG produced TPA metagenomics assembly of... | reverse complement strand
AAAAGAAAGAAACAGGAGACTTACATTATTTTTCAAGACTATATCCGGTAGCAACATATTCTACTTTAACTTTTGTAACCGGACAATCCACAGAGCCACTGCCCCAACAATTAGTAGGCACATCTTGCTCGTCAGCCGCCAAAGCTTCAATATTATCTAATAATAATGTATTTACTCGAGGTTCTTTTAATGAGTAATTTACAGAAAGAACCGCCATTATCAGAATAGAAAAGAATAATAGTTTCTTCATATATACTATAGTTTTATCGATTAATTAATGGAAACGAAAGTAGGCAATTGGATTACAACCACCAATAGATTAATCTATCCATTTCTATCTAACCGAATCTATCTACTATATATACTATCATAGAGATAAGGCTCTCATTCAAAAAAATCCCATTTCATCGGAAATTATAGTTTCTTATTTGTTCCTTCTAATTTGCAATTGATATCCAATATTTTCATATCTTTGAATCTCAATAGATGGAACATTCTCAAAAACTCTTCGCAAACGACTTATTGCATTATGAAGTCTCGGATCATTATTTGATTTATCCGACCAAAATATTTTCTTGATTTCTTCGTCTTTCAATATGTAATCTGGAGCTTCTAAAAAATGTTTTAATAAAATAGCTGTTTGTGGTAATATCTGAATTTCCTCTTTACCAAATATAAGCTTTCTCAAATCTGCATCAAACATAATACCTTGGTCCATATAATAGATATGAACAGAGGTAGGAGCAACAATGTTCTTTTGCCATCTCTTTCTAAAAAATATCACTATATTAATAATAACTGCACACAGCCAATAAATAAAGCCATAAACAAAGCCTCTTACACCCACAAGAGTAAAAAATGAAAAGTAGAAAAAGCCTTTTACTTCAACCTCGCAACGATAACCTGCCGTAATATCGAATTCTGGTATACAATTTTCATGTAAAAAAGAGTCAGGGTATACACTTTCTGTAATATTTTCATCTTTATCGGATACCAAAAGCTGCAATGCAAAAGTGCCAGACAAACTTTGCTGCTTCAAATGCAGTTGCCATTTTTCATATAAAGAGTCCACTACTAAAGGATGTTTAGATAAATAAGCAGTATGTAAAAAACTTAATCGTGGATCAGATGTTACATTTTTAGAACTTTTTTCTTTATCCAAGCAGTATCCACGTTTTCCACTTTCATCTGTTATATAAACCGTATCAGGATACTCCTCCAATCGCTGTTTCCTCCCACTAGTGTAAAAATAACCATCAAAAGCATCTTCTTGTAAATGTTGCAAAAAAACTGCTTTAAAAACACTTTCCACTCTTTCACTGAACATTTTTTTTCTAGCCTCACAATATAATTGTCCTAGAATGAAAAATAATACTATCTCCAGAAAAAATATTATTAGCAAAAGGCGCATCTTTTGTTTATCTTTAAATGTAATTGTACCGCTTAGTTTCGTTAGTAATTTCATAGCGTGACTTATTTTATCTGTTTGAATAGCACAAAGGTAGCATTATTTGCAATAATTGACAGACAATATAAAAACTATTTTGAGTTTTTGGTTATATCAAAAATAATCTTTCCAACCAAAGAAATTAGTCTATTTTTAAGATTTACTCTATAAATATTAAATCAAAATAAAAGCAAAGAGAGAAATAAATGCATAAATCAATGCAAGAATATACCGTTTTCAGACTAAATATTACATAAATAAGGGATAAAAAACGAATTATTTACCGCTAACTAAGCTTTGTTCCTCACCGAGGAACGACTCGTTGCCCGGTGTGCGTCGCTCCCTTCCTCACCGAGGAACAATACATTCATCGGTGAGACCCAAATTTATCGGTATATTTTCAGCTATTTCACACTATATTCCATCCAAATCAAATATAGCAAAAAGAAAGTACTTATCAAATAATCAAACGAATATCCGCAAATAGCCTCTTTACAGCAAACAATAAGTATCCAAATAACCTAAAAACAAAGCACCACGGATTTCCACAATCCCTAATTACTCACATATTTATTCGCATACAAGACTCTGTTTTAAATTCAAGCAGGAGAAACGCATAAGATATCCAATTTTTATGTATGTTCTCATTTCAAGACTTCCATATATAAAAAATCCTATATCATGTCTAAGATGATATAGGATACTAACAATTATATAGAGGCGTTTATTACAACGCCTTTATTTCTTCTATGGACAAGCCTGTGACTTGCGAAATAACATCAAGAGGAATATTCAGAGTCTTCATATTGCTTGCTGCTTCCCTTTTCTCTTCCAGACGGCCTTCATTAATACCTTCCACACGTCCTTCAGCATGACCCTCTACACGACCTTCAGCATGACCCTCTACACGACCTTCAGCATGTCCTTCTGCACGTCCTTCTGCACGTTCCGTAAATATATTATCTTTTAATATGACAATATTATCCAAATGGCGATAGTAAGCATCAAGCTCTGCTTTAGTCATCTTGTCAAGTTTTAATCGTTCACGGGCTTCTGTTAAACCTGGAGCAGTCGCACTATCAGGAATATCACCTGTATTCAGATAATAGATCCATTCTTCCAACGGACTTTTAGCTACCTGATTAAAATCATTGACCTTCAAAATATAATATTCAGGATAAAGTTGACTTACTGTATCCACTTTAAAAGTTTGTTTTTGAAAAGGAGTCAGTTCAAGCATATCTCCCTGATGAATTCCCCGGAATTCCGTTTTACCGTGATATACGGTATCTTTGCCACTACCTAAAGAAAAATAGACAATATTGACACTATATACTTTACGTACCTTATCATAACCTTCTCCACGATTAATATACTCGGTTACTAATTTTGAAGTACCAAACAGCATACGTTGAAAATAAGCATACTCATTATTATTCTGAACTTCAATCAGAATAAGTTCACCTTTCGAGTTTTCAGCAAGCATATCTACACGATTATACTTATCAAACTCATCTTCTTGATTGCTTTCACTCTCTAAAAGCTTCCGAATGATTATCTTTTCATTCAAAAGAGTAGTTAGAAAGCCCTCAAGAACTGCAAAATTGGCTTTATTACGCAATAAACGTTTCATAGCCCAATCGAAACGAATATAATTACTTGACATAAGTTCGTCTCCTTTCTTGTTATCTTGTTTCAAGCTAACAAAGGTAAGCAGAAAATGTTTGATTTCAAGTATATATGCTTCAATTTCTTTCTACTAAGAATATTCTATCTTCCACTGTCCCAAAGTCCGCGTTGTACTATCGAAATTCACTCCAACTTTAACAACCTTGCGATGCTCTACTCATAAGGAATGGCATACTGTTTACTATTAATTTGTGCCAACGCTTCTTCGGGAGTTCCGTCTACCTTAAATTCAAACACATAAATCGCATCAGGCATCTTGATTACCACATCAGCTACCAATAGCATTCTTAACCTCTACATCCACATATTGCCCCATCAAACGGAATAACAAATAGAAAATAGTCTGATAGTGCTTTTCCTGATTATTCTCCAAATCATAAGGTATAGAAGAAAAGAAAGAACGAGTACGAAGAAGGCACTGCTCAATATCACCTTTCATCAGTCTCTTACAAAAGAGACTACATAAAAATTACTTTCACGTGTCGGTTGATTGAGATAGGAAGGGATCAGAGTCTCAATAAAGCCTATCTTAACTTCTTCGTTGGGATAACCTAATGTATATGTACGAAAGAGAGGTTCATATCCTTTAATAGTCAAATAGCCACTCTGATAAAGTACAGGAATCGGATCGGTAATAACCTCTGTCGCTTTATCAAAATCTTCGTCTTTCACTTCCATCTTTTCCAATAGAGTAAGACTGAAGTCCATTCGCTGTAACATTTCAATCAAGAAAGTAGGCGTACCGGTAGAAAACCAAAAGCTCTTATAATCTCTTTGCGAAAATGCATTGAAAAGGCTGAACGGATTGTAAATATCTTCACAAATCTTGCTGAATGATAACCGTCATACTGCCGTTTCAAATGCCGACAAGCTTCTTCATAGGTTTCATTATTCGCTTGAGCTATCCTCTCAATATCCGGTTGCATCTGACTTAGCAACTCTTGCTCTGTAATACCACAAATAGCACTATAATCATCGCTCATACTGATATTCTGCAAGTTATTCAGCTCACTAAATATACTCATCTGACTGAACTTGCTGATTCCTGTCAGAAACAAGAAACGAAGATATTGCCCTTGCGCTTTAAGAGGACTGAAAAACTTCCGCATTTCAGTTCGCAATTGTCCTTGTAAAGCAGAGTCGCTATTACTATCCAATAAAGGTGCATCATATTCGTCAATCAATACAACAGCCTGCTTTCCTGTCTGTTGGTAGATTCGTTGAAGCAAACCGGTTAAACGGGCTGCATAGCTCGTTTCTTCTTCATTTTTCCCATAAGTCCTCTCCCATTCGCTTAGATAAAGATTCAATTGCTCTTGCAAATCTTCGATTGTGGTGTATTTCGTTCTACTAAAATCAATATGCAACACAGGATAAACAGTCCATTCTTTCTCTAACTGTTCCATAGCCAATCCTTCGAACAACTCTTTCTTTCCGGAAAAATAAGCTTCAAGAGTAGAGACTAGAAGACTTTTTCCAAAGCGACGCGGACGACTAAGGAAATAAATCTTATTTGTATGAGTCAAATGATAAATTAATGCAGTTTTATCAATATACACACAATCATTATTACGTAAATCCTCAAAATTCTGTATTCCGATAGGATATCTTCTAAATGTCTCTTTCATACCACTCTAATGCTTTTATTGGAAATATGAACAAAGATACGAAATAAAATGATTACATGACACTTAATATTATTATAAAACCCTACAATATCATTCAATTGCATTGTTCGATTCACATAAACTTATCTAAAGAACTACCTTATTAATAGCCATTAAAATAGTGACGCTATCCCACCAATATAGTGACGGTATATGCTTAGGATAGCGTCACTATCCAAGGCAAATACCGTCACTATATTTAAACCGAATATTTCGGGCTTTTAACTCTAGTTTCCGCGCTGTGTAGGCAAGGTAAATTCCTGCGAATCACAAATCATTCCATTCTCGTCCGCCACTGCGACACGGAATGTCACTTCACCGTCTTTCAATTTTTCACCTGCATGAATGGAAGCGGTATAACGGATGCCTTCACCCGGAAGAATTTCCTCCACCATCACGGAAGGAGAAATGCCGAGATGCTTCACCTTCCCCACCGTTTCTACCACAGGAACTACATTATAAACAGGATTTCTCCCTTCATTCATAATCTCAAAGATTATCTTGCTATTTTCTCCCGCATCAATCACATGACTACGATTATCATCTATAAAACGGATCTTGCGCAACTTCAGTTGAGAAATAGGCTGTTGCACTTGCGGCTGTTTCTTATACTTTTGCACACGCACTTCCCGTACTTCAGGAATATACGCATCTTCCTCTATTTGCTCTTGCCTCGGCGCCGTCAACGCGTTTCCAATAGCCGCACCGGCAATGGTTCCCACAATATTCCCAATAGCAGAACCACGGTAACCGCCCCTCCAGCCATGATTATTATCTCCGATAAGTCCGCCTATCGAACTTCCCAGACTACCTCCGATAGAAGCACCTGCCATGATAGCTCCCGGATTTCCCATACGCCCCGACGCACATCCACTCAAAATCAAAGCGGAAAGCAAAATTACTGTTAGTTGTTTCTTCATGAGTCTCTCTATTTAGTGTTATTATTTATTCTACCACTTTAAAACGAGCGAAACGTAATAATAGTTGTTTGTCTCCCGCATTTTTAAAATGAATAGTTGCTTTCGCATTGTCTCCCGTTCCTTCTACTTTAATCACTTCACCCAATCCGAAACGTTCGTGCTCTATCATCTGTCCGGCCTGTACTCCTGCTACCGATGGCGAAGTGGAAGAGGTTGCCTGTGCACCGCTACTTGGGCTAACAGTACTAACTTTCTTCAAATTCCTCGGTACGCTGGGAGCAATGATCTGTGCTTTCGGACGTTCACGTTGTTCAGAAGATGTACTTCCGAAAGGGGCACGCGACGGAGAAGCAGAACGGGTGAATCCTCCTTCAATCTCTCTGCGGAAACGTCCCGCACCTTCATCGACAGCCCGACTCACTCCTGCCTCATGCGGCAGTTGCAAGTAATGAACATCGATATCACGCAAGAAACGACTGGGGCTTCCAAATTCCATCTTTCCATAACGGAAACGGGTTTGGCAAAGACAGATAACAATGCTCCTCCGCGCGAGTAATAGTACATAGAACAAACGGCGTTCTTCTTCCAGTGCCCGGGGAGAATCTCCTACCATCCCACTGGGAAACAGGTTTTCTTCCAGACCGACCACAAATACATTCTTAAACTCCAATCCTTTAGCCGAATGAACTGTCATCAACGTTATCTTTTCCCCATCATCCGCCTTGTCGGAATCCTGATCGGTAAGCAATGCAATCTCCGAAAGGAAATCGGTAAGAGACACATTCGGGTTACCCTCCTCCTGTCGCAAAGCGCAGAAGTCATTCATTCCATTCACTAACTCTTCTATATTCTCTTTACGACTTAGATTCTCGGGTGATGTGTCCTGACAGACATCGTTGATAATGCCGGACTGACGGATGATATTCGTTCCTATTTCATAAGCGTTCTTATCTGCCTGATCGACAATGAAACTTTCTATCAATTCACGAAAGCCTTGCAGTTTCGCATGCGTTCCTTTATTTATATCCAGTCCGTAACTCAATGGTTCGCAGAGTGTCGCCCAAAGACTTACACCATGATCGGTAGCCGCCGATATAATCTTCCCGACCGTCGTATCTCCAATGCCACGCGCCGGATAATTAATAATCCGCTTGAATGCTTCTTCATCATTCGGATTCACTACCAAACGGAAATAAGCAATCACATCTTTTATCTCTTTTCGCTGGTAGAACGAAAGTCCTCCGTAAATCTTATAAGGTATACTTCGTTTCCGAAGAGCCTCTTCAAAAATACGGCTTTGTGCATTCGTACGATATAGGATGGCAAAATCAGCATATCCGTAGCGATACTCCCGTCGCAGTTCCGCAATCTTATTAGCTACAATATCTCCCTCTTCCACATCGCTATACGCCTGAAATACGCCGATAGGTTCCCCCTTTTCTTTCTCCGAAAACACGGCTTTCCGTATCTGGCGTTCATTCTTCTCAATCAGGCTGTTGGCAGCACAAACAATGGTTTGTGTGGAACGGTAATTCTGCTCCAGTTTAAAGACTTTCGTATTGGGATAGATTTTTGTAAAATAGAGAATATTGTCAATATCCGCCCCACGGAAAGAATAGATACTTTGCGCATCATCTCCCACGACACAAATGCGTTGGTTCTCTTTCGTTAGTTGTAGTATAATATTGTGTTGAGCATAATTTGTATCCTGATACTCGTCTACCAACACATAATGAAATTGATCTTGATAACGTGTCAACACATCTGGGAAATCACGGAACAGAATGTAAGTATATACCAGCAAGTCATCAAAGTCCATGGCTCCCGCCTGACGGCATCTTTCCCAATAGCGAGTATAGATATCACGGATAGCGGGCATCCTAGCAGCTATATCTCCTTCGTAAGCCTCTTTATTGGCAGCGTACCCCGTAGGAGTGACCAAATGATTCTTAGCATTGGAAATACGCGCCTGCACTACTCCAGGTTTATAAGTCTTCTCATCCAGTCCCATCTCTTTAATAATAGAACGAAGTAAACTTTTACTATCAGCTGCATCATAAATAGAAAATTGGGGAGTAAATCCGATATATTGTGCTTCTCGACGGAGGATACGAGCAAAGACTGAATGGAAAGTACCCATCCATATATAACTTGACCATGGAAGGCCTATGTCACGATTAACACGTCTCACTATCTCATGTGCAGCCTTGTTGGTAAAAGTCAATGCAAGTATATGATGTGCATCATACCCTTTCTCCTTTATCAGATAATCAATTTTATAAGTCAACACACGCGTCTTCCCCGAACCTGCGCCAGCTATCACCAGCGAAGGACCGTCAATATAAGTCACAGCTAAATATTGACTCTCGTTCAATTCATCTATATAATTGGTATTCATAACAGCATTATAAAAACAATGTGGATTTTTAACAAACCCTTGGCATTCAAATTTGTTCTCAATACAAAAGTATAATATTCATTCGAGAATGAAGGTATTTTTATGAATTTTCATCACTAACTATTTTAACCTAACACCAAAAAGCAATGAAAAGAAGTATATTTTTATCGATTATTTTGAGTTTGTTTCTGGTCGCCTGCATTCCACAGGCAATGGCACAAAAGCAGAGCCGCCTGGAAAAGCTGCTAAGGTATCTGAACGATAATGACGCCGACAAATGGCAGAAAAACCGTGATAAGATAGATGACGAGACACAAACCTATTATGCCGAGGAACTGGCATTATTGGATGTGCTCAACGGATTGTGGAACGAGCAAAGCGAACAGGCTGCCACCAACTATTTCGGATGCTACGAAAGGGCAACGAAAGCTTATTTTCCCAATATCTGTGAAGAAGAGAAAATACAACTTTCCAACGTACAAAACAAAGCGGAACTGGCTGTTATCTCCATTCTGGAAGCTTCGAAAGATCAAATCCCTTTTAGCAAGACGTTGATGGACAGTATCCAGTCAAGCGGTTATCCGGGAGATTCTACCATCTTGCAAAAGGTACGGGACATCCGTGAAATGGCTTTACTGGAAGGTATGCTGAAAACACCTACGCTGAATATTTATCAAACGTACATCACGGAATATCCGAACGGCAAATTTATCTCTCAAATCAACACTGCGGAAAACAAACGGCTTTACCAGATTGTAAAGAGTAATCCGACATCAGCGAATTTCAAGGCATTTTTGATAACGCCAACATGCAGAAATTCTTCACGGATAAAGACACGCGTCCATTCCTTCCGGAAGTTCGCGCGTTATACGATGATTTTCTGTTTCAAGGAATCGACAGCTCCGGGAGAAAGGAAACGCAACAGCCATCCGGCAGATTATTGACGAGTATAAGCAATCACCTTACCTGACTTCCATAGCACGTACTCATCTGGACGACCTTGAATATCTTAGTGAAAAAGCTGATTTTGAGCTTTTAAAAGCTGCCATTGTTAATTCCGAATCTTTGAGTATGCTGCAGGATTTTCTTTGCACACACAGATACAAGGAATTTCGTGACCAGGCCAATGCACTACGGACACCGTTTATTCTGCAAACAATCATATCCACTCCTACTTCTGTGAAATACTATAATGGAGGACGATTGATTAAGTCTGCGGAAAATGACAGTACGGGAAATACCTCGACCACTTATTCGTATGACGATAAGGGACAGCTCATTTCTACATTGTCGCTTACCGTAAAGAACGGTCAGCCAAGCAATGAAATACAAACGAACAGATTATACGATCCGCAAGGTCACTGCATCTTTGAAGTGCAAACGAATCCGAAAACCAAAACGGATCTCTACCGACGGACACGCCGTATCGGTACGGACGGAAGTATCGAGAGTGATTCGCTCAAGTATACAGATGGAAGAGTCATCATAAGTTCCTATAATAAACAGGGGTTATTGACCGAAACCAAAGAGTATAATAAGAATGGAGAACTTCAGGCGTACACCGCAAACAAATATGATGATAAAGGCAGATTGATTTCATCCCAACATCAAAACCTGCTTTTTGCCAATTCTTCGGATCAGATTATTTCACAAAAAGATGCTTATGAATACGATAAATACGGTTATCTGACACAAATCGTTTACCAACGGATTTTAGGCAATAACCAGAAAACATCGGGATGCCTGACCTGCCTGTACGATAAATACGGAAACCAGATCGATAGCAATTCTTATTATGAATATGATAATACGGGCCAATGGATCTGCCGGACCGACCGTGAGCATCCAAAAGAAGTGGAACGCATACAGTACATTTACAAATAAAGTAAGATGCTGTGAACATTTTGCAAAGGGCTTCTGTTATTATAGTATAACAAGCCAATTAAAACTTGTAACATTATGAATACTATATTAATGTCTTTAATTATGATGACCATGACTTACGAAATGCCTAAACTTCCTTACGCTAACAATGCGTTGGAACCTGTAATCAGTCAGCAAACAATAGATTTCCATTACGGAAAACATCTACAAACGTATGTAAATAATCTGAATAGCCTCGTGCCCGGAACAGAATATGAAGGTAAAACGGTAGAAGAAATCGTTGCAGCCGCACCGGATGGAGCTATATTCAATAACGCCGGACAAGTATTGAACCACAACCTGTACTTCCTGCAATTTGCCCCGAAACCTTCAAAGAAGGAGCCGGCCGGTAAACTGGGAGAAGCCATCAAACGTGACTTTGGCAGCTTTGAAAACTTCAAGAAAGAATTCAATGCAGCAGCAGTCGGATTGTTTGGTTCAGGATGGGCTTGGCTATCCGTAGATAAAGACGGTAAACTGAAAATCACTAAAGAGGGGAACGGCAGCAATCCGGTACGTGCCGGTTTGAAACCACTTCTTGGATTTGACGTTTGGGAACACTCCTATTATCTGGATTACCAGAACCGCCGTGCCGACCACGTAAACGCCCTGTGGGATATCATCGACTGGGATGTGGTTGAAAAAAGAATGTAATCAAATTTACAAGCTAAACTATACTTATGGAAAAGGTCGTTGTGTTTTTCACAGCGACCTTTTTTACAGATTAAAAAGAAACAGACTTTTATTGTATATCAGATGCATTAGTTGTATTTTTGCAACTCATAAAACAACATAACAAACAATTATGATACTGTATAAAAGAAAAAAAATACGATTTATTGTCTCCATTGCTGTACTCCTTTTCCTCCCCCTTTTCGGCAATGCTGCCACCACAGAAGAATCTGAGGAAGAAATCCTGTTTATCACCTCTTATAATTCTGACACTAAATATACCTACGATAACATCAGCACATTTATAGAGACCTACACCCAATTGGAGGAAGATATTCGACATGGTAGAAAATATGAATGCAACAGACTTAACGCAGGCGCATCAATGGAAAAAAACATTGACCGATATTCTGGACAAACATCCGAAAGCCAAATTAGTTATTCTCCTGGGTGGTGAAGCATGGAGCAGTTTCCTCCATCTCGAAGATGAAAAGTACAAGCAGCTTCCTGTTTTCTGTGCAATGGCATCACGCAACGGAATACGTATTCCGGAGGATTCGACCGACATCCGAAGCTATAATCCCGAAAGCATTAACTTAATGGAACGCATGAAGGAATACAACGTAAGATATTGTAGCACATACGAATATGACATTAAAAAAGATATTGAAATGATACAGGATTTCTATCCGGAAACAGAACACCTTGTATTTGTATCGGATAACACATACAACGGACTTGCCGAATTGGCATGGTTCAAGAAAAACCTGCAACATTTCCCACAGTTGTCTATCACCTACGTCGATGGCCGCATCCATACACTCGATATGGCTGCCAGTCAATTGCGCAATCTTCCCAGAAACACAGTCATGTTGCTTGGCATCTGGAGAATCGATAACCGGGGTATTACTTACATGAATAACTCCGTTTATGCTTTTTCCAAAGCCAATCCTCTCCTGCCTATGTTCAGCATGACTTCCACTGCAATAGGTTACTGGGCTATCGGAGGATATGTCCCGCAATATGAAGGAGTGGGACAAAGCATGGGAGAATATGCCTACCGCTTTTTAGACCAGAAGGAAACTGATATCAGCAGTATCAATATCTTACCCAACAGATATAAATTTGATGCGAAGAAACTAAAGGAATGGGGATTTGAAAACAAGAAGTTACCTGTTAACTCAATGGTAATCAATCAGCCATCCCGTTCTTTGTGGCCTATAAGACAGAAGTACAATTCATCCTGATTATATTTCTCGTATTAGTAGGAAGTCTAATGATTTCGCTGTATTACTATTACCGGACTAAAATCCTGAAGAATCACCTTGAAAGAACTACGAAACAACTACGGGAAGATAAAAAGAAGTTGGAAGAGTCTGAAGTCGAATTGCGTGATGCTAAAGAGCGCGCCGAAGAAGCTAACCAACTGAAAAGTGCCTTTGTTTCGAATATGAGCCACGAGATACGGACTCCGCTAAATGCTATTGTCGGTTTCTCCAGTCTGATTATCGGTTCGGTAGAGCAGAATAACGAACTGAAAGAATACGCAGATATTGTCCAGACCAACTCCAATCTGTTGCTCCAACTGATTAGTGATGTACTGGATATATCACGCCTGGAATCAGGAAAACTGCAATTCAACTATGAATGGTGTGAGCTGGTGAACCATTGCCAGAATATGATTACTCTGACCAACCGGAACAAGACAATGGATGTAGACATTAAACTGCAAATGCCTAAAGAGCCTTACATGCTCTACACAGATCCCTTGCGCCTGCAGCAGATTATTATCAATCTGCTGAACAATGCCTTGAAATTCACTCCTGCCGGAGGAAGTATTACGCTGGATTATGAAGTGGACGAAAAAAAGCAATGTATGCTGTTCTCGGTAACTGATACCGGCACCGGAATCCCCGAAGATAAACAGGAGCTGGTATTCCAACGTTTCGAAAAGCTGAACGAGTTCGTACAGGGTACAGGATTGGGACTGGCTATCTGCAAACTGACCATCCAATATATGGGAGGTGATATCTGGATTGACAAGAATTACAAAAATGGCGCCCGATTTATCTTTTCTCATCCTATCAAAAAACAGGAATCAACAGAAAAATGAAAAAAAATCGAATGATTTAGTGTTTTTCTGTTTCTTTTTCACTTACTTTGTCCCCGTAAAGACAAAGGGGTGCCCCATGAGGGGCTGAGATTATACCCTAGGAACCTGAGGCAGTTAGTACTGACGTAGGGATTGTGTTTCTTCTTATCGCCTTTCCATTCAAGCACGCTCTTTGTATTTACTTTCAACTTATTTATTCTGATAGGACAATGAAAGTACAAGTGAACAACAAAGAGGTGGAAATTGCTCCCGACTCTACCCTTACACAACTGACAGCACAGCTCGAACTTCCGGTTCAAGGCATTGCTATCGCCGTAAACAACAAAATGATTCCCCGTACCGAATGGGAGGTTTCATATTGCATGAGAACGATAACCTGGTGATTATCAAAGCGGCTTGCGGAGGATAAGGGAATGGTCAGCCTACAATTTATCACGCATCAGACCGAACGGTATTCGTACCTCGAATCGGCACGTATGGCACTCGAAGGCGGGTGCAAATGGATCCAACTACGCATGAAAGAGGCTCCTCTCGAAGAAGTGGAGGCAGTAGCCCTGCAACTGAAACCGCTTTGTAAAGAGCACGAAGCAATCCTGGTTCTGGACGATCACGTTGAACTGGCGCAAAAGCTGGAAGTGGACGGTGTGCATCTGGGCAAAAAGGATATGCCTATCGACCAGGCCCGCCAAATTCTTGGAGAGGCTTTCATTATCGGCGGCACTGCAAATACATTCGAAGATGTTGTACAGCACTATCGTGCCGGTGCCGATTATCTTGGCATCGGTCCTTTCCGGTTTACTACCACCAAAAAGAATTTAAGCCCTGTACTGGGATTGGAAGGCTATTCCTCCATCCTTTCACAGATGAAAGAGGCGAATATCGAAATCCCCGTAGTAGCGATTGGAGGAATCACTTATGAGGATATTCCTGCCATACTTCACACAGGAGTAAACGGGATAGCCTGTCGGGAACCATTCTCGGAGCGGATAATCCGATAGAAGAAACACGTAGAATCCTGAATCATGCGTAAAGCAATGATGTACAATCAGTAATTTAATTTATAATATATATAGAATGGAAAAGTTAGTAATTGCGGGACGCGAATTTAACTCCCGTCTTTTCCTGGGAACAGGAAAATTCAATTCCAATGAAGTAATGGAACAAGCTATTCTGGCTTCAGGCACGGAAATGGTTACTGTTGCCATGAAACGAATCGACATGGACAACAAAGAGGATGACATGCTGAAACATATTATTCATCCGAATATTCAGCTATTGCCCAATACTTCCGGTGTACGTAATGCAGAGGAGGCTGTTTTTGCAGCACAACTGGCTCGTGAAGCCTTTGGAACAAACTGGCTGAAACTGGAAATTCACCCGGACCCACGCTATCTGCTCCCTGACTCTATCGAGACACTGAAAGCTACGGAAGAACTGGTAAAACTGGGTTTTATCGTGTTGCCTTATTGTCAGGCTGACCCTGTACTCTGCAAACGTCTGGAAGAAGCGGGCGCAGCTACCGTTATGCCGCTCGGTGCACCAATCGGTACCAATAAAGGATTGCAGACCAAAGAATTCCTGCAAATCATTATCGAACAGGCAGGTATCCCGGTAGTCGTAGATGCGGGTATCGGTGCACCCAGTCATGCTGCCGAAGCAATGGAACTGGGAGCTTCCGCTGTATTAGTTAATACCGCAATAGCCGTTGCCGGAAATCCGGTAGAAATGGCAAAAGCATTCAAAGCGGCTACAGAAGCCGGAAGACAGGCTTACGAAGCAGGATTAGGATTACAAGCCGTCGACTTCGTGGCAGAAGCAAGTTCACCTCTAACGGCTTTTCTTGATTAAAAACGAATAAACTATGGAACAAAAAATAAAATTCCCCCGCTCGCAGAAAGTCTATTTACCCGGTAAACTTTATCCGAATATCCGTGTAGCGATGCGGAAAGTGGAACAAGTGCCAGTGTCAGCTTTGAAGGCGAAGAAAAGATAGCAACACCGAACCCGGAGATATATGTATATGATACCAGCGGACCGTTCAGCGATGCAGATATGAGCATTGATCTTAAAAAAGGACTGCCCCGTATGCGTGAAGAATGGATTGTAGCCGTGGTGATGTGGAACAACTTCCCGAAATTACTTCGGAATACGGACAAATGAGAAGGGACGATAAAAGTCTCGATCACTTACGTTTCGAGCACATCGCTCTGCCCTATCGCGCTAAAAAAGGAGAAGCAATCACTCAAATGGCATACGCCAGAAGAGGGATTATCACCCCTGAAATGGAATATGTAGCAATCCGCGAGAACATGGATTGCGAGGAATTGGGAATTAAGACCCACATTACTCCAGAATTTGTCCGTCAGGAGATTGCAGAAGGACGTGCTGTATTACCGGCCAATATCAACCACCCGGAAGCTGAACCGATGATTATCGGACGCAACTTCCTTGTGAAAATCAATACGAATATCGGAAATTCGGCTACTACCTCAAGCATAGATGAAGAAGTGGAGAAAGCATTGTGGAGCTGCAAATGGGGTGGCGATACCTTGATGGATCTTTCCACAGGAGAAAATATCCATGAAACACGCGAATGGATTATCCGTAATTGTCCCGTACCCGTCGGCACGGTTCCTATTTATCAGGCACTTGAAAAGGTGAACGGCATAGTGGAAGACCTCACCTGGGAAATCTACCGGGATACATTGATTGAACAATGCGAACAAGGTGTAGATTACTTCACCATTCATGCAGGGATCCGCCGCCATAATGTTCATCTTGCCGATAAGCGGTTGTGCGGTATTGTCAGCCGTGGAGGAAGCATAATGAGTAAATGGTGTCTCGTACACGATCAGGAAAGTTTCTTATACAATCACTTTGATGATATTTGTGATATTCTGGCACAATATGATGTAGCCGTTTCTTTAGGCGACGGACTTCGTCCGGGTTCTATCTACGATGCGAACGATGAAGCGCAGTTTGCCGAACTGGATACCATGGGAGAATTAGTGCTTCGTGCCTGGGATAAGAATGTTCAGGCATTTATTGAAGGCCCCGGACACGTTCCGATGCATAAAATCAAAGAGAACATGGAACGTCAGATTGAAAAATGCCATGACGCCCCATTCTATACACTCGGCCCGTTGGTGACGGATATTGCTCCCGGATACGACCATATCACTTCTGCTATCGGTGCCGCACAAATCGGATGGCTGGGTACGGCTATGCTTTGTTATGTCACTCCGAAAGAACACCTTGCCTTACCCGACAAAGAGGATGTACGCGTAGGAGTCATTACCTACAAGATAGCCGCTCATGCCGCTGACCTGGCAAAAGGACACCCGGTGCACAGGTACGAGACAACGCATTGAGTAAAGCTCGCTATGAGTTCCGCTGGAAAGATCAGTTCGACCTGTCTCTCGACCCGGAGCGGGCGCAGACCTATTTCCGTGCAGGACATCATATCGATGGAGAATATTGTACGATGTGCGGACCTAATTTCTGTGCAATGAGATTGTCACGCGATTTAAAGAAAAGCGCTAAAACCAACAAATAATGAGTGGGGAGAAACAGAAAGTCAGCCCACTGACCGAACCTGCCTCCCTCATTTCAATTTCAATTTTAATTCTCAATTTAATAAGAATGTTCTCCGACGAATTAGAAAAAATATCCTGGGAAGAGACGACAAAAGCCATCTATTCCAAAACAGATGCCGACGTACGCCGTGCATTGGGTAAAAAAGAGCATCTGGATGTCAACGACTTTATGGCGCTGATTTCACCTGCCGCCACTCCTTATCTGGAAGTGATGGCACGCCTTAGTCAGAAATATACGATGGAACGGTTCGGTAAGACTATCTCCATGTTCGTACCGCTCTACCTGACTAATTCATGTACCAACTCCTGCGTCTATTGCGGTTTCCACATCAGCAATCCGATGAAGAGAACGATACTGACAGAGGAAGAGATTGTCAACGAATACAAAGCCATCAAACGACTGGCTCCTTTTGAAAATCTACTGCTCGTAACCGGTGAAAACCCTGCCGCAGCAGGTGTTCCCTACATTGCCCGGGCGCTGGATTTGGCAAAACCTTATTTCAGCAACCTGCAAATTGAAGTAATGCCCCTTAAAGCAAAAGAATATCAGGAACTGACTAATCATGGTCTGAATGGAGTGATCTGTTTTCAAGAGACTTACCATAAAGCAAATTACAAGACATATCATCCGAGAGGCATGAAATCTAAATTCGAATGGCGTGTAGACGGCTTCGACCGTATGGGACAGGCAGGTGTACATAAGATTGGCATGGGTGTCCTGATCGGTCTGGAAGAATGGCGGACAGACGTAACGATGATGGCTTATCATCTGCGTTATCTGCAGAAGCATTATTGGAAAACGAAATACAGCGTAAATTTCCCGCGTATGCGTCCGTCTGAAAATGGCGGATTCCAACCGAATGTAGTCATGAACGACCGGGAACTGGCTCAACTTACATTCGCGATGCGAATTTTCGACCACGACGTAGATATCTCCTATTCCACCCGTGAAAGTGCAGAAATCCGAAATCACATGGCAACGCTCGGTGTTACAACCATGAGTGCGGAGAGTAAAACTGAACCGGAGGATATTACAGTTATCCTCAAACCCTGAAACAATTTCACGTAAGTGATGAGCGAAAGGCGGTTGAAGTGGAACGTGACTTGAAGAAACTGGGTCGCGAACCGGTTTGGAAGGATTGGGATCAGTCTTTTGATTTTAAAAGATAGGCAGATGCGGTACGATAGACAAATCATACTTCCCGAAATCGGAGAAGAAGGTCAGAAGAAACTGCAGGAAGCCAAAGTGCTTATTGTAGGTGTGGGAGGGCTAGGCTCTCCCATTGCTCTCTACCTGGCAGGCGCCGGTGTGGGATGCCTGGGACTGGTAGATGATGACTTGGTAAGCATCACCAACCTACAACGACAAGTGCTCTATTCCGAAAAGGAATTAGGTAAACCAAAAGCTATCTGTGCTGCGGAACGGCTCTCCGCTCTCAACAGTGAAATCGAAATACACCCCTACGCTGCCCGGCTGACGAAAGACAATGCGTATGATATCATTCAGGAATATGATATAGTGGTGGATGGCTGCGACAACTTTGCCACCCGCTACCTGATTAACGACATTTGCATTGAACAGAAAAAGCCCTACGTATATGGTGCTATCTGCGGTTTTGAAGGACAGGTTTCTGTATTCAACTACGGAAATCAAAAGAAAAACTACCGGGATCTTTATCCCGATGAAGAAGAAATGCAACGGATGCCTCCTCCGCCCAAAGGAGTGATGGGGGTTACTCCTGCCATTGTAGGGAGCATTGAAGCTACGGAAGTATTGAAAATAATCTGTGGCTTTGGTGATGTTTTAGCCGGCGAACTATGGACAATTGACCTGCGGACACTGCAATCTAACAAATTTTCACTATAAAGGTTGGTTTCTGACATAGTTAATTAGTAACTTTGCTAAACAATCCAATTTTAACAAAAGAAATGAAACTAATTGTAGTTACCACCCCTACTTTCTTCGTCGAAGAAGATAAGATTATTACCGCTCTTTTCGAAGAGGGGCTGGATGTCCTACATCTTAGAAAGCCGGAGACTCCGGCTATGTATTCGGAACGGCTATTGACACTTATTCCGGATAAATATCACCGTCGCATCGTTACACATGAGCATTTTTATCTAAAAGAAGAATTCAACCTGATGGGAATTCACCTGAATGCGCGTAACCCCAAAGAACCGCATGATTATTATGGTCATATCAGTTGTTCCTGCCATTCAGTGGAGGAGGTAAAAAACAGAAAGCACTTTTACGACTATGTTTTTATGAGCCTATCTATGACAGTATCTCTAAAGTGAATTACTATTCAACATACACTGCCGAAGAGTTACGCGAAGCACAAAGAGCCAAGATTATCGACTCGAAAGTGATGGCATTGGGAGGTATCAATGAAGACAATTTATTGGAGATTAAGGATTTCGGTTTCGGAGGGGCTGTCGTCTTAGGAGATCTCTGGAATAGATTCGACGCTTGTCAGGACCAAAATTATTTAGCCGTAATCGAGCATTTCAAAAAGCTGAAGAAACTATCAGATTAATAAATATAGCCGATCATAAAACTAACTGGTTATGCTTCCTCATTTTATCCAATAAGAGAAGTGTTTTTCCCAATCATGAAATATTAAAAAAGCCGTTGCGAATTACCTTCTGCAACGGCTCTCTATTTTTTCAGTGTTTTCTTATCAGAACTTATATCCTACAACAATAGAAAAGTTCATGTTTTTAGGATTACCAAATTTCTGCACATCAACCAAACCGAATTGACCATCCAAACCTGCAATGATTCTACCAAATTCCAATGCAACTCCTACGCCAAGACCTGCATCAAAACGCTTCAAAGCATCATCACCAAAAGTATCAACTTTACGTTCTGTATCGTTTCCTAAATCAAATTTTGTTTTACCAGCAATACCACAAGCAAAATAAGGACCTGCATTAACTACAAGATTCGTATTATCTGCAACATTAAAACGTGCAGCAGCCATTACCGGTAATTCCAAATACATTGCATTAATGCTATTTCCATCTTTCTTTGCACCTTTACTAGTCAAGAATAATGAAGGCTGCAATGACCATGTATCATTAAAAGCATATTCAAAACCTCCTCCAAGCTTAAAGCCAACTTTTGCATTCAGATCAAGATCACCTGTATAATTACTAAAGTTCATCTACCTTGCATTCCAACCTGTAATTTGAGAAAAACCTGCTACTGAAATCAGCGCAAATAAAACAAACAAAACACTCTTCTTCATAATTTTAAAGTTTTAAATTAATACTAAAGGTTTTTATTGACCTTATTGTTTAACAATGCAAATGTATAATTGTAATTTGTATTAAACAACTTTTTCGTTAACAAGTGCGTAATTTATAGAGATTATACATAAAAAAAGGGAATTCCCTATTTTTGAGAACTCCCTTTCCTATTTTGTTGAATTACTTTTCTTCTTATCAGAATGCGTAGTGGAAACCAATTGAAAGGTCTTCGCTAGTAAGATTAAGTCCGAATGAATGCTTAATAGGAGCATAATCCTCATCATAATCCATATTTCTCCGATAACCCAAGAAACCATACTTAGCTATAAAAGAGAAATTGTCATTCAACTTAACTGCGATTCCCGGTCTCAAACCGACTTGACCTCTTTTAAAAGTATCTCCATCTTTCACTTTATCAAAACCGATTGAAGCGGTTCCATCTAAGAATAAACGCACAATACCACTTTCATAATAAGAGAAACGGATATACGGAGCAAAGTCAAATGAATTCATAGAAACTTTGTTTGCATACTCATGTCCATACGCTAATTCAGCACCCAGCGCCCATGTTTCATTAAAGTTGTATCCGATTTCCGGAGCAATTTTAAAAGAAGTAGTGTTGCCTGTGCTGTTACGCCAAACGTTCAAAGATCCGCCTACGTAAATGTCTTGTGCTTTTACAGCGATAGTTGCTAACATCACAACTACCAATAATAAACCCTTTTTCATTTTCTTTGTTTTTTAAATTAAACGTTAGACCCCAATTCGGTCGATTGATTTCTGGGTGCAAATGTAAAGCAGTTTTTATGAACAAACAAACATTTAGTTAGTTTTTTATAATAAACACCAAATAAATGTTTAACGGAGACTCTGTACATCATATTATATAGCAACACAAAATTCTTGCTATCGATTCTTATTCAAATATATTGCATGTAGTGAGTGTTGTCATACCATAATAAGCCAAAGGATTTAAGAAGTAATGAGGACTGTTTCTTTAAGATTTAGTATCTTTGACGGGTGGTAAGCCTTTCAGCCATCAGACACAGACGCGTTTGACTGACATTGTATAGTGTAAAATGCTTCGTTATTATGAAAGTAAAGGCAATAAAACAGTTAGTTTAAACGATTGGGTATGTCAATAGAAATAAAGTATTTCGAGAACAGAAAAGATTGGCGAAAGTGGTTGAATGACAACTTTGAGATTGCCAATGAAGTTTGGTTTGTATTTCCCAGCAAGTCTTCAGGCGAAAAAAGTATCACATACAACGACGCTGTTGAAGAAGCTCTTTGTTTCGAGTGGATTGACAGTACAATAAAATCGCTCGACAAAGAACATAAAATTCAGCATTTCACACCCAGAAACCCTAAAAGTACCTATTCGCAAGCTAACAAAGAAAGACTTAAGTGGCTATTGGAAAATAAAATGATACACCCCAAATTTGAAGATAAAATACGAAATGTATTGTCTGATCCTTTCATTTTCCCCAATGATATAATTGAAAGATTGAAGGAAGATAAGACAATATGGGAAAATTATCTCCATTTTTCCGACGCATATAAACGTATCCGAATTGCATACATTGAAGCAGCCAGAAAACGACCTGAAGAATTTGAAAAGCGATTAAACAACTTTATCAATAAAACGAAAGAAAATAAAAAAATCAGAGGATTTGGTGGAATTGAGAAATACTATTAATCCCAACTAAAAATCAATGATAATCTAAAATAAAATAGACTGCAAATACTTTCGCAAGTATTTACAGTCTATTTATCAGATAGTTAAGTACCTAACCAGCGTATTTGACTATCCTTCTATCGCTGCCTGCGCCGCCGCCAGTCTGGCAATCGGCACTCTAAATGGAGAACAACTAACGTAGTTCAAACCTACCCGGTGACAGAACTTCACAGAAGAAGGCTCACCACCATGTTCACCACAGATACCACATTTCAAATCCGGACGGATAGCACGGCCTTTTTCTGTCGCCATACGTACCAGCTGTCCCACACCATTCTGGTCGAGAACCTGGAACGGGTCTACTTTCAAAATCTTCTTTTCCAGATAAACAGGAAGGAAAGAAGCTATATCATCACGAGAATAACCGAAGGTCATCTGCGTCAAGTCATTTGTACCGAATGAGAAGAACTCGGCAGAAGAAGCAATACGGTCGGCAGTCAAAGCAGCACGCGGGATCTCGATCATTGTACCTACTTTGAAGTCAATACTATCTCCTACTTCCTCAAACAATTTCTTAGCTTCCGAGCGAATCACATTTTCCTGCTCCTTGAATTCATACAAGATACCGGTTAACGGAACCATGATTTCCGGATGAGTTTCCACTCCTTCTTTCTTCAGTTCCAATGCAGCACCCAAAATTGCACGTGTCTGCATTTGAGTAATTTCAGGATAAGTATTTCCTAAACGGCAACCACGGTGACCCAACATCGGGTTATGTTCACACAGTGATTCTACACGTTGCTGGATATATTGCAGGCTTACACCCATCGTATCCGCCATTTCTTGCTGTCCCTTCAAATCGTGAGGAACGAACTCATGCAAAGGAGGATCAAGCAAACGAACGGTTACCGGGCAACCAGCCATTGCTTTAAAGATACCTTTGAAGTCTTCTTGTTGATATGGAAGAATCTTAGCCAATGCTTTCCGACGTCCTTCTGCATTTTCCGCCAGGATCATTTCACGCATTGCTTTGATCTTTTCGCCTTCGAAGAACATGTGTTCTGTACGGCAAAGGCCGATACCTACTGCACCGAAGTTACGTGCAACTTCCGCATCATGAGGAGTGTCCGCATTGGTACGTACCTGCAAACGAGTATATTTATCAGCCAGTGTCATTAATTCGGCAAAGTCGCCGGAAAGCTCTGCAGCTTTCGTTTCTACCTTACCATTATATACTACACCTGTACTTCCGTTCAAAGAGATATAGTCACCTTCTTTCAGCAACACACCATCAATCTCTACCGTACGGTTTTTATAATCAATGTTCAATGCACCTGCACCCGATACGCAGCATTTACCCATACCACGAGCCACAACAGCCGCGTGAGAAGTCATACCTCCACGAGCCGTAAGAATACCTTCGGCCACTGCCATACCGGCCAAGTCTTCTGGAGAAGTTTCGATACGCACCATCACCACACGTTTACCGGCAGCATGCCATTCGGCAGCGTCATCAGCAAAGAATACGATCTGACCGGTTGCAGCACCCGGAGAAGCCGGAAGACCACGGGTCAACACTTTGGCTTTCTTCAAAGCATCCTTATCGAATACAGGGTGGAGCAATTCATCAAGTTTATTCGGTTCCACGCGCATCAAAGCAGTCTTTTCGTCAATCATACCCTGACGGAGCAAGTCCATAGCAATCTTTACCATGGCAGCACCTGTACGCTTACCGTTACGTGTCTGGAGGAACCAGAGTTTACCTTCCTGTACGGTGAACTCCATGTCCTGCATATCTTTATAATGATTTTCCAGTTTAGTCTGAAGAGCATCCAGTTCTTTATAGATTTCCGGCATTGCTTCTTCCATTGAAGGGAATTTAGCAGCACGAACATCTTCGGTAATGCCAGCCAATACAGCCCAACGTTGAGAACCAATCTTAGTGATCTGCTGTGGAGTACGGATACCTGCCACTACATCTTCACCTTGTGCGTTAATCAGGTATTCACCATTGAAAAGATCTTCGCCTGTACCGGCATCTCGTGAGAAACAAACACCTGTAGCCGATGTATCACCCATATTACCGAACACCATAGCCTGTACATTGACAGCTGTACCCCATTCATCAGGTATACCTTCCATCTTACGATAAAGAATAGCGCGTTCATTCATCCATGAATCAAATACAGCACAGATAGCTCCCCAAAGTTGTTCGTATGCACCAGTCGGGAAATCTTTTCCGGTCTGTTCTCTTACAGCGGCCTTGAATTTCTTTACGAGTTCCTGCAAGTCTTCCACTTTCAACTCGTTATCCAGTTCTACCCCTTTCGCTTTCTTCACCTCTTCGATGATAGCTTCGAACGGGTCAATATCATCTTTATTGGTAGGCTTCATGCCCAACACAACGTCACCGTACATCTGTACAAAACGACGATAAGAGTCCCATGCAAAACGTGCATTACCCGTTTTACGGATAATACCTTCCACCACTTCATCATTCAATCCGAGGTTCAGGATCGTATCCATCATACCCGGCATAGATGCGCGTGCACCGGAACGTACAGATACCAACAAAGGATTTTCAACATCACCGAATTTAGATTTCATCAACGCTTCCACATGAGCGATCGCTTTTACAACTTCATCTTTCAGCAACTCAACCACTTTATCACGTCCTAACGTATTGTATTCCGTACAAACATCTGTAGTTATTGTGAATCCGGGAGGGACAGGAATTCCGATTAAATTCATTTCAGCAAGGTTGGCTCCCTTACCACCGAGCAAATTCTTCATGTCAGCCTTTCCTTCTGCCTGACCATTACCAAAGGTATAAACTCTTTTTTTATCCATAATATTGTGTTTAAAGTTACATTATGACTTTTTTCTGTTCGCAAATCTAAGGATATTTCGCAAACTTGAAAACTTTTTGCGAAAAAACTTTCTATCAAAATGCAATTTCGACATTACAATCCGGAATAATTCTGTATACCCGAATTTTTTCCAAAAAAAATACCTACTTTTGCAAAGTAATTATTAGACTGGTGTAAAAGTGGCAAGAAAGAAAAAAGAGCTTCCCTTATTGGAGAAGGTAACAATCATGGATGTGGCTGCCGAAGGAAAAGCCATCGCAAAAGTAAACGACCTGGTGATTTTTGTTCCCTATGTAGTGCCGGGTGATGTTGTAGACCTGCAAATCAAGCGTAAAAAGAATAAATATGCCGAAGCTGAAGCGGTAAAGTTTCACGAGCTGTCGCCCAATCGCGCTGTTCCTTTCTGCCAACATTATGGCGTATGCGGTGGCTGCAAGTGGCAAGTGCTCCCCTATTTAGAGCAGATCAGATATAAGCAAAAGCAAGTGGAAGATAATTTGAGACGTATTGGAAAGATCGAACTTCCCGAGATTTCTCCGATTCTCGGTTCTGACAAAACGGAGTTTTACAGAAACAAACTGGAATTCACCTTTTCAAATAAGCGCTGGTTGACAAACGAGGAAGTTCGTCAGGACGTGAAATACGATCAGATGAATGCGGTAGGTTTCCACATTCCGGGAGCGTTCGACAAAGTACTGGCTATTGAGAAATGCTGGTTGCAGGATGATATATCCAACCGCATCCGGAACGCAGTACGTGACTACGCTTACGAACACGATTATTCTTTCATCAATCTGCGCACACAGGAAGGTATGCTGCGGAATATGATTATACGCACATCTTCCACAGGGGAACTGATGGTAATCGTCATTTGCAAGATTACAGAAGATCACGAAATGGAACTGTTCAAGCAATTACTCCAATTCGTAGCGGACTCTTTCCCCGAAATCACTTCGCTTCTATACATTATTAATAATAAGTGCAACGATACCATCAACGATTTGGACGTTCACGTATTTAAAGGGAAAGACCACATCTTTGAAGAGATGGAAGGCCTGCGTTTCAAGGTCGGCCCGAAATCATTCTATCAGACTAACTCGGAACAGGCTTATAATTTATATAAGATAGCCCGTAACTTTGCCGGATTAACAGGAAACGAACTGGTATATGACCTTTATACAGGAACAGGAACAATTGCCAATTTCGTTTCACGCCAAGCCCGTCAGGTGATCGGTATCGAATACGTGCCGGAAGCTATTGAAGACGCAAAGGTGAATGCAGAGATCAATGATATCAAGAACGCAATTTTTTATGCCGGTGATATGAAAGATATGCTGACGCAGGATTTCATCAATCAGCATGGACGCCCCGACGTAATCATCACAGACCCTCCCCGTGCCGGTATGCACCAGGATGTGATTGATGTCATTTTGTTTGCGGAACCGAAACGAATTGTATATGTTAGTTGTAATCCTGCTACTCAAGCGCGGGATCTGCAATTACTGGATGAAAAGTATAAGGTGAAGGCTGTTCAACCCGTAGATATGTTCCCTCACACTCACCACGTAGAAAATGTGGTGTTGCTGGAACTTCGATAAAGAGTTCACCACAGATTAGCACAGATTATAATAATCAGTAATAAAAATCTGTGTTAATCTGTGTAATCTGATGGTGAAAATA
>ENA-OQJX01000368-OQJX01000368.1-human-gut-metagenome-genome-assembly--contig:-NODE-368-length-26173-cov-3.219842_pt1 | contig 26173 bp, 35 predicted proteins | sample MGYA00242615_ERZ504782 | MGnify/ENA primary metagenome ERZ504782 (study PRJEB26092, sample SAMD00036354) | human gut metagenome | host: Homo sapiens | study: EMG produced TPA metagenomics assembly of... | reverse complement strand
TTGCCTGATCTACAGACTGTTACTTATTCTTGTACATATCCTGATAGTAGTTCTGGTAATCACCGCTGGTGACATGGTCCATCCACTCCTGATGGTTCAGGTACCAGTCGATGGTCAGCACGATGCCCTTTTCAAAGGGGGTCTCGGGGTACCAGCCAGATCGTTCTTGATCTTGGTGGGGTCGATGCCGTAGCGGCGGTCGTGGCCCAGACGGTCGGCCACATGCTTGATGAGGTCCTCGCTGATGCCCTCGTCCTGCAGACGGTCATGCAGCTGGTTGATGATGGTCTTGACGATGAAGATGTTGGGGCGCTCGTTGTGGCCGCCCACATTGTACACCTCACCGACCTTGCCGCCGTTGGCTACCATATCAATGGCCTTGCAGTGATCTTCCACATACAGCCAGTCGCGGATCTGCATACCGTCGCCGTAGATGGGAAGCTGCTTGTGGTGTTTGACGTTGTTGATCATCAGAGGGATCAGCTTCTCCGGGAACTGGTAGGGGCCGTAGTTGTTGGAGCAGCGGGTGATGTTCACCGGCATGCCGTAGGTATCGTGGAATGCCATAACGAACATATCGGCGCTGGCCTTGGAGGAAGAATAGGGGCTGTGGGGGCACAGGGGGGTGGTCTCCATAAAGTAGCCGTCCGCACCCAGTGCGCCGTACACCTCATCGGTGGACACCTGCAGATACTTCTTGCCCTCTTTCCAAGTCTTGGCATCGGCATCATACCATGCTTCCTTGGCGCGCTGCAGCAGGTTGACGGTGCCCATCACGTTGCTCTGCACAAAAATTTCGGGGTTCTTGATGGAGCGGTCCACGTGGCTCTCGGCGGCAAAGTTGATGACGTAATCGAAATCGTACTTCTGGAACAGGCCTTCCACCAGCTCCTTGTCGCAGATATCGCCCTGCACGAATACATGGCGGGGGTCGCCCTCCACATCCTTCAGGTTTTCCAGATTGCCGGCGTAGGTCAGCTTATCCAGATTGACCAGCAGGATCTCCGGGTATTTCTTGAGCATATAATGCACAAAGTTGGAGCCAATAAAACCGGCGCAGCCGGTGATCAGATAGGTTTTCATAGGTTCAATTTCCTCTTTTCAGTCTTTCATCCCGTTGTCGCCGTCCCAGTGGGCGAAGAAGCAGGCCAGAGCGTCTCTCCAGTCGCGCACATCGTTGCCCACGGTGCAGCGCAGCATCCGGTTGTCCAGTGCGCTCCACTTGGGGCGGTCGGCGCTTTCCGGGTGCTTTGCCTTGTATTCCTCGCTGGTGCAGGGTGCCACAGCGGCATCCACGCCGGACAGGCGGATGATCTCGGACGCAAAATCATACCACGAGCAGATGCCCTCGCCGGTGCAGTGATACAGGCCGTACTCGTGGGTCACGCACAGTTGCAGGATCTCGTGGGCCAGATCCACCGCGTTGGTGGGGTTGCCGCACTGGTCATTGACCACTTCCAGCTTGCCAAACTTCTTGCCTGCGTTCACGATGGTCTTGACGAAGTTTTTGCCGTAGTAGCTGTAGAGCCACGCGGTGCGCACGATGAAGTGACGGTGGCAGAACTGCTCCACATACTTTTCGCCCATGAGCTTGGTAGAGCCATAGGCGCTGATGGGGCCGGGAATGGTGGCTTCGTCCTGTGCAACGCCGCCGTTCTCACGGCCGGAGAACACATAATCGGTGGAGACGTGTACCAGTCGTGCACCGGTCTTTTCCGCTGCCTGTGCCAGATTGCGGGGGCCGAGGGCGTTTGCCTTGAAGGCGGCATCATGGTTCACTTCGCACCGTCCACATTGGTGTAGGCAGCGCAGTTGATGATGACATCCGGGCGGTTGCGGCGGATGAACTCGTCCACCATTTTGTAGTTGGAGATATCCAGATCCGGCAGGTCCACGGCGATCACCGTGGCATTGAGCAGTTTTTCGGGGATGGGCCGATCTCGCTGCGGCCTTCGCGCAGCTGTTTGAGGATCTCGGTGCCCAGCTGACCCTTGCAGCCGGTAACAATGATTTTCATATGGGTATGCCTTTCTTTTGCTTAATAGCGCAGCTTGCCGTCTGCAACGTTCTTCAGGTGCTGGCCGTAAGGGCTCTTGCCGTAGCGCTCAGCGCTTTCCAGCAGGGTGTCGCGGTCGATCCAGCCGTACTTGAAGGCGATCTCTTCCGGCGCACTGATCTTGATGCCCTGGCGCTTCTCGATCATGCGCACAAAATCGGCTGCTTCCACCAGACTGTCCATGGTGCCGGTGTCCAGCCATGCAAAACCGCGGCCCAGCAGCTGAACATCCAGCTCGTCCTTCTTCAGATACATGTCGTTCAGGGTGGTGATCTCCAGCTCGCCGCGGGCAGAGGGCTTGACCTGCTTTGCCATCTTCACGACCTCTTTGTTATAGAAGTACAGGCCGGTGATGGCGTAGTTGGACTTGGGATGCTGTGGCTTTTCCTCCACGCTGAGCACCTTGCCGTCCTTGTCGAACTCCACGATGCCAAAGCGCTCCGGTCCTGCACATAGTAGCCGAACACGGTGCAGCGGCCTTTGTTTTCCGCATTGGCGGCGGCGGTCTTGAGGATCTTGGAGAAGCCGTTGCCGTAGAAGATGTTATCGCCCAGGATCATGGCGCAGCAGTCGTCGCCAATGAACTCTTCGCCCAGAATGAAGGCCTGTGCCAGACCGTCCGGAGAGGGCTGAACTTTATACTGCAGATGGATGCCATACTGGCTGCCATCACCCAGCAGCGCCTCAAAGCGAGGCGTATCGGTCGGGGTAGAGATGATCAGGATATCCTGAATGCCTGCCAGCATCAGCGTGGACAGAGGATAATAGATCATCGGCTTGTCGTAGACCGGCAGCAGCTGCTTGCTGGTGACCATGGTCAGCGGGTAAAGCCGGGTGCGGCACCGCCGGCAAGAATGATACCTTTCATATTTGTGCACTCCTTTAAAATAGATTGAAAAGTTGTGCAGCTGTACGCCGCCCAGACGGGAGACCACCCGGATGACGTATGGATTCAAAGCGGAGCTGCGTCCGCTGTAAACAAATTCAGGAGCCGCTCCCCCCTGCCCAAAATGGCAAAATGGGAATAGCAGTTCACTTTATTTTACTATCAAATCACACAAAAAGCAAGAAAGAACGGCTTTCCCGAAAAATTTTCCGGAAAAGCCGTTCTGAAACTCCTTCAGTCTCGCATTTGTTCCGCCCAAAAGGCCCCCTCTCCGAAGGGGCTGGCAATGCCGCAGGCATTGGCTGGGGGAGTTACCACGCAAAGCCCCACTTGGAGAAATAGCGCAGCAGGCTGCGCAGCTGCCACAAAAAGGGCTTCAGACTGCGGTGCGCGGCGCGGTGCCATGCATGGATGGCCGTATACTGGGGCACCAGATACGCTTTGCCCCGGGTGCGCATCTTCTGGGTGAGGTCGGCATCCTCCACGTACATGAAGTAGTCCTCGTCAAAGCCGCCCACAGCCTTGAACACCGCAGTGTCCACGGCCGAGAAGCTGCCGGTGCAGAACTCGATCTCGGTGGGGCTGGTCAGGTCTTTGTCCGCCATGAGATAGCGCTCGTTGTACTTTGCCCAGAATTTCAGGCAGGGCAGCTGGCGGTACACCATGCCCGCACACTGCACCGGCGCAGCGGCAGACGCTGGGGCCTGCCGTCCGGGAAGGTGAGCGCGGGCCGCGCCATCACCACGCCGGGGTGCTGTGCCATCCAGTCCGCAAGGTCACTCAGCGTATCCGCAGTGAGCTGGATATCCGGGTTCAGGATAAAGTGCACCCGGCTTTGCAGCAGGCTGAGCACCGTGTTGTGGCCGGTGCCAAAACCGCCGTTCTCTGTGCGGCAGAGCACCTCCACCTTCTGGTCCTCGCGGATGTGCAGGGTGCCGTCCTTCGCGGCCTTGGCAAGGCACTGGCCGCTGCCGTCCGGGCTGGCGTTGTCCACCAGATACAGCGTCAGCGGGTGGCGGCGGGTGCAGTCCAGCACGGTCTGTGCCGCCCTGAGCGCTTCATCCGCGCCGTTATAAACTACAATACAAGCAGAAAGTTCCATGTCGTTCACTCCAGCGGTTTGATGTCAAAGCTGAAGTCCTCTTTCATCAGGTCAAAGTTCGGGTTCATGCAGGGGTCGCCTGCGGCCAGCTGCTTTGCCCACCGCTTCTGGAAGCGCTCCACCTCCGAGATGAAGCGTTTGCGCTTGACCGGGTTCTCGTCCAGACCACGGCTCTTGCTCTCGTAGTGGTACAGCTGTGCAAAGGGGGTGAACACGTTGGTATAGCCCGCTTCACGCACGCGCACGCAGAAGTCCACGTCGTTGAAGGCTACAGCAAAGCTCTCGTCCAGACCGTTCACCTGCTCGTAGACGCTCCTGCGCACCATCAGGCAGGCGGCAGTGACCGCATACACATCCTGTGCATAGACCAGACGTCCCATATAGCCGGGGTGGCCCACCGGGAAGTTCTTGTGCATGTGGGCCGCAAGGGTCAAAAAGCCGAAGCCGATGCCGCGTGCTGGATGGTGTTGTCCGGATAAAGCAGCTTTGCGCCCACGCAGCCCACACGGTCCTGCTGGGCGTACATGAGCATTTCTTCGATCCAGCGCGGAGAAATGACCTCGGTATCGTTGTTGAGCAGCAGCAGGTATTCGCCGGTGGCTTCCTTTGCGCCAAAGTTGTTCAGGGCGCTGTAGTTGAAGCCGGTGCCCTGCCATGTGATCACCTTCAGGTTCTTGTGCTCCTTCTGCAGCTTTTCATAGCAGCGGAAGGTGGCAGGCTCCCTGCTGTTGTTCTCGATGACGATGATCTCAAGATCCTCATAGGTGCTCCTGCGGTAGATGGACTCCACGCAGGTGCGCAGGTCGGAAGAATGGTCGCAGCTGGGGATCAGGATGCTGACCCGGCCCGGCTTTGTGATGGTATAGTCCGTCTTATAGAAGCCCGGCGTACCCGGGATCATTGAAACTTCATCCACCGGCACACCCACACGCTCGTAGTGGGCATACAGGGCCTTGACCGCAGCTTCCAGACAGTAGGTCTTGGCCGAAATGTTGCTTGCCACGCTGGTGGGGCTGGAGCGCCAGTAGTACAGCAGATGCGGGATATGCACGATCTTGTGCGCCTTTTCGGTCAGGCGCAGGTAGAGATCATAGTCCTGACTGCCGTTGTAGGCTGCACGCTCATCGCCGCCCACAGCGGCCAGCAGCTTTGCGCTGAACACGCTCAGGTGGCAGATATAGTTGTTGGAGCGCAGATTATCCAGCATATAATCCGGCTTGAAATGGTAAACGGTCAGATGGTCGATGTCGCCCTCAAAGGTCACTTCATCCGTATACACAAAGTCTGCGCCCTGTTCGGCAATGGCCTGTGCCACGTACCACAGAGCACAGGGGTGCAGGATATCATCGTGGTCCAGCAGGGCGATGAACTCGCCCGTTGCCAGTGCAAAGCCTGATTGGTGTTGCCCGCAATGCCCTCGTTCTTTTCCAGCTTCTGGTAGCGGATGCGGGGGTCTTCCGCAGCACGGGCTGCTACGGTCTGGCCCACCGTCTCGTCCTGACCGGCATCCACAAGGCACAGCTCCCAGTTCTGATAGGTCTGGTTCTGCACCGAGTCCAGCAGCTCCACCAGAAACTGCTGCGGCGTATTGTACAGCGGCACCACGATGCTGATGCGCGGCGCGGCGGGCTGGTCGGCCGCCTGCCTTACCAGCAGCTCTGCGCTGGCAAAGCGGTCGGCGCGCATGGTCCTGCCCGGGAACAGCTTCGCATATTCCTTTTTGGCCTTTGCCTGCGCACGCACGCCGGAAATGCCCACCCGGCGCAGCTGGCCCAGAAAGACGAACGGCGGGAAGGTGTGTGCCAGCTGACGGCCCTTGCTGACAAAGTAGCGCAGCGGCCAGCTCATCTTCCAGAAAGTAGAGCTGGTCACATTGTTCAGCGTCTTTTCCAGATCCTGCTCATGGCTGCGGCTCAGCGAAAGATCGCTGCGCAGGCGTTCCAGCTGAGCCGTCTGCTCTTCGCCGGTGCGCTCGGCCTGCTGCATCCGCTCCCGCAGATCGTCCAGCGTCATCTCGTAGCCTGCCAGCAGCTGCTGTGCATCCTGCACAGCGGCGCTGCGGCAGAACAGCGCGGTCTGCTGGGCTTTGCCGCGGTTCTTCCACTCAAAATCCCGGTACAGGCCCTGTGCGGCCAACTGCTTTGCACAGTCAGCCATGGCCGATGCATCGGTGCATACCAGCAGCACCTGTGCACACTGCAGTGCGGCAGATCCACCCATTCCGGGTCCTCCACCACCAGCAGGGCAGCGGTGCCCTGCTCTGCATTCTCCGGCAGCAGCTGTGCGCCGGCCTTTTCCAGTGCTTCGGCCAGTGCGCCGCTGCCGCCCAGCACCTGAATGCTGGCAGGGGTCAGCTCCCGCACGATGCGCTGCGCCAGTGCACGGCAGCGCTCGGCCTGTCGTTTGGTTTCTTTTTCCTGATCCATTCCGATCTCCGCTCCTATGGAACTTTTTTATCTTAAAATGATCTCTCAAAAATCACACGATTTATAGTATACCAAATCCGGCATGATTTGAGAAGGTTTTGCGCGCATTTCTTTGCAGTTTTCCACTGCTTACCAGTGGAACAGGCTGTGCAGCCAGCCAAAGAACCCACCGCCGGAGCTGCCGGAAGTGGAAATGCTCACACCCGTGTAGTAGTGGCTCAGGATCTCCCGGTAGCCCATGCCCTGCTCCTGTGCGTAACCCACAGCACCGCACTGGCTCATGCCCACGCCATGGCCAAAGCCGTAATAGGTCATGCAGGGAGTGCCGCTTTCGTCCGCGCCAAAGTCAAAGCAGTAGCGGGAGGAAACGAACTGGCCGATATAGCGGTAGCTGCGGCCATTGGAAACAAAGGTGTTGTACTGCACAAAGCCGCCCAGATCCTTGTGGGTGGTGTCTGCGCTGACGTAGGGCTCGCCGGTGCGGCTGTCGTTATACTCTTTATAGGTATAATCTTTTCCGATGACCCGGCGCAGCTTGTTGTGGTACTGCTCCTCGTAGGGGCTCTCCACGCTCTGCAGATAGGGCACATCGGTGCCCCATGCGTCCCGGCTGGAGCAGGTGCCGTACACGCCGGTCTGGGTGTTATAGCCCGCACTGGCCGACCACACGGCGTCGCAGACGCTGCCGTTGTAGGTAAGGATCTCATTTTTCACCGGTTCCACCGCCCTGCGGATGGCTTCCCGTGCCGAGGATGGGATTTGATCCACCGGAGTGTAGATGAGCGCATTGGCAGAGGAGCCGTACTGCTTGTGGTATTCCAGATAGGAATGGATGGCCACCGCCTGCGCCTTCCACGCCTGCTGGGCGGCGCTGGCGCTGACATAGCTGCCAATGGAGCCAAGCTCCGTGTAGGCAATGCCCACAAGACAGTCCACAAGGTTCAGCGTGACATTGCGCTGCAGGCCTTTTCCCTTGATGTTGAGGTAAGGCATGGTGATGGTATCACTGGTGCCAAAGAGCCATGCAAGGCAGTTTTCCTCCTCGGCAGGATCAAGGTCGTGTCCGCGCCACCCATAGTGGTGGCTGCCGAAGCCGCCGGGACCAGCACGCAAACGCACAGCGCTGCTGCCAGCACAAACGCCGCCGCGCGGCGCACAAACCGATGCAGATGTTTCAAAAGTGATCTCCTCCTGTTTTTTGCAGATTTCTGACCGTGTTTTTTACAGTGTAACACAGCCTGCGCCTGCGGGCAAGGACTGGACTTTCGTTTTCACATCTGGACAAAGAAGAAACCGGAGGGCCTTTCCCGTTCGGGCTGCTCTCCGGTCTGATTTATAAGGTCTCCGGCCGACGACGCATGGCATCGTCGATCTCGTTCTCGATCTCCCGCAGGCAGTCCAGCAGCACCGGATTGAACGCCCCGGCCTCGCCGGTGCAAAGCATCTGCACTGCAGCCGCGCAGGGTACCGGCGGCTGGCTTCCGCTGCCAGTGGTCAGCGTTTCGTAGGCATCCGCAAGGCCGACCACCTGTGCCGCAATGGGGATCTGTTCGCCAACCAGCTGGTCCGGGTAGCCGCTGCCGTCGTACCGCTCGTGGTGCCAGCGGCAGATCTGATAGGCTACCCGCACAAAATCTTCGTCGCGGTAGGCATCCAGCTCTTCCAGCATCCGTGCACCCAGCAGGGTATGCTGGCGCATGGTTTCTTCATCCTCCGGCGTGCGCGGCTCCGGGCTGTTCAGGACCTGTTCCCCGATCTCCATTTTGCCAATGTCGTGCAGCACCGAGGCCATGCTGATGGTACGACGCATCTCCTGCGTCAGGGGTAAGTCTCGGTCTTTTGCACCAGATGGTCCAGCAGCATTCCGGTCAGGGTGCTGATGTGCTGCACATGGGTGCGGCTCTCGCCGTTGCGGCGCTCCACCACCCGGCTCAGAATGCCGATCATCATTTGGCTGCGCTTTTCCTTTTGCGACACCTGATCCGCCACCATGGCGCTCAGGCGGCGCTGCTTTGCATACATGCGGATGGTGTTGGTAATGCGCTGATACACCACCCTTGCATCAAAGGGGCGGCTGATATAATCGGACGCACCCAGATCAAAGGCGCGGCGCACCGTGTCCACATTGTCCTCGCTGGAGATCATGATGACCGGGATCTCTTCCAGCATTCCGCGCTGGCTCATGGCTTCCAGCACGGTAAAGCCGTCAATGCCGGTCATGTGGATATCCAGCAGCACAACGGAGATGCCGGTGGGGTTCTGTTCCAGCAGGCGCAGGCAGTCCTCGCCGGAAGCCGCTTCGGCAGTGTCGAACTGGCTGTTCAGCATCTGGCTGAGCAGCATCCGGTTCATGGCCGAGTCGTCCACGATGAGCACACTCTGGCGGCTGTGGGTGGGCTGCAGGGCGTGCGGCTCCGGCTGACGCTCGGTGATCACGGTGTTTTTCTGGATGCGTGCATAGTGCATCAGTCGTTCCGCGTGCTGCACCGCATCGTCCACATTTTCGTCGTCGATCCACACGCCGCCAATGCTGGCCGACATGCGGATGCGGGAGTAGCCCGGCACGCTGGCCGCCTGCAGCTGCAGACGGATCTGTTCCAGACGCGGGCTGAGCTGTTCCTGCCGGATGTCCGGTAGCAGCAAAAGCAGCCTGCCGCCGTCGTAGCGGATCAGGCGGTCTTTTTCCGAAAGGCCGCGCCGGATGGTGCTTACCGCCGTTTCCAGCACGCTGTTGCCTGCACCGGAGCCGTAAACATCGTTGGAGAACTTCAGATCGTCCATATCCAGCATCGCCACACCGGCGGTAATGCTGCGATAGCGGTAGTTCTCATCATAATAGGTGCGGTTGTAGGCACCGGTCAGCGGGTCGCGGTAGCGCTTTTCCCGCTCGTCGGTAATGCTGTTGAGCAGCCGCTCACCGTTTTCCGGGTCCAGCAGAACGCTGCGGTCGATCTTGCGGGTCAGCTCCAGCACACAGAGTTGGCCATCCACCTGCACACAGCTGGCCGTGATCTCGTACAGTTCCTGCCCAAAGTATTCCAGCCTTGTTTTCCGGGTGTTCTTTTCCAGCGCCTGCCTTGCCACGCAGTTTTCACACGGACGGCTGCGCCGCCACTGGGCATAGCAGGGCGCGCTGCCCTTTTTGCCGCCCTGCACCTCGTCCGCCTTCATCAGGCGCACTGTCATGAACACCTTGCGGAGCTGGCGCATTTCCTCTTCCATCTGCTGGCGTGTTCTGCTTTTTTTGCTCATCATCGCATATCCCCCGCTGCAAAACCGCGCGTTTTGGGCCGCACGGCATTCCTTCACGAATAACATTATACTATTTTTTACCAGAATACGTCAATCTTCACCCCTTGCAGCCCGCAGTGCGGAATGTGTCGTTTTGATCCTGTAAAATCAACGTAAGCTCTTTATTTTTGTCAAATTTCCTCATCAGACACCGTACTGTGCCGCACAAAGCGACGCAAATTGGGGAGTGCAGTTTTCCGGCCGTCTGCTGCCCGCTCTGCCCGGGAACAGTCCACGTGTTTCCGCCGGAAACTCAGTCTTGATTTTGTGCGCAGAATCCGCTATAATAGTAATGTTCTTTTGAATTGCATATCAGCCGGTGTGTCGGAATGGCAGACGAGGGGGACTCAAATCCGCTTCGTGATTTTTCTTGTCTGTACGAGAAATTCACGAGTGTGCGTTGAATTTTGAAGGTTTGTCGAAGCAGGATTTCTTACATCCCTCCTGAACATCCCTCCAATCTTCAGAAACCGGTACGAATGTCTCAAAATTGAATATCAGCCGATGTGGCGGAATGGCAGACGCAAACGACTCAAAATCGTTCGGGAAACCATGTGGGTTCGAGTCCCACCATCGGCACTTCATCATAAAACAGCTTAGGATCGAAAGATTTTAGGCTGTTTTTCTTTTTTGCCCATTTTTTATACTTTGGCGTTTTCTGGGAAGATATTGACGATTGCATTCGCCGAAGATACCTTACTGGAGAAATCCAGATGTGTATAAATGTTGCTTGTCGTGCTGATGTCGCTGTGCCCCAGCCACTCCTGAATCTCCTTCAGGCTCACGCCATTGGCATAGAGCAGACTGGCGCAGCTATGGCGCAGATCGTGAAAGCGGATACGCTTCATCTGGTGTGCGACCAGAAAATCCGGGAAATGTTGGCTCAGGAAATCGGGCCGAATCCGTTTTCCCATCGGGTCTACATAGATATAGTCAAGATAATCGGTGCAATAGCTTTTGCCGCAGACCTTCCGATTCTGCTCCTGCTCCTTTTTCATTTTATTGAGCATCTGCTCACAGGCAGGGATTAGGGGAAGTGTCCGGCAGCTCGACTTTGTTTTTGTCTTATCTCGTGCGATTTCTGTTAGCGTTCCGTTGACCTTTGCGGTCACAACCGTATGCTGAATGCTGATTTTCTTGTTTTCAAAGTCAATGGCATCCCATTTCAAGCCAACAACTTCACTGCGCCGCAGGCCGTAGAATGCAGCCATGATAACGCCAAACTCCGAAGGGTCACCTTGAATCGCTTTGAAAAGCTGCTCCAGTTCTTCACCGCTGTAAATCTCCGACTTGAACTTTTCCTTACGAGGACGTTCAACGCGATCTGCCGGGTTGGAACGGATCATGCCGATTTGAAAAGCGTACTGCAAGCATTTGCGGATGTTGGCGTGATAGTGAATGACGGTGTTTGCCGTAAGGCCACGATCCAACTCATGCTGGTAGAAGTCTTGGATGTATTTGGGATGCTGTTCCATATCCTGCAATGTATAGTGGAGCGGTTCAAAATATGGGACGATCTTGTGAACGATTGCTCTTTCATAGCTGGTATAGGTTGTGATTTCCACTCGTGACTTCATCATTTTCAACCAGTCCGTGATGAAGTCGGTGAAAAGTACCGGGGAGTTATCAAGGCAGGGGTCAACTTCTTTGATGGGGCTGACCTTCAGCCAATTATTGTCAACGGCATATTGTAGGGCATCGGTCAACTCCTTGTGCCAATCCAGAAGCTGCTGTACACTGGCCTCCTCCTGCTGACGCTCATAGCGGAAGAACGTTTCCAGATCGCGCGGAGAGAGTGCTTTCAAAGACAGCCGCTTCTTTTCAAAGTATGGGACAACTACTCTTCCCAGATCATAAGCATATCTGCCATAGGTTTCGGGCGGAAGGTTCATCACGCTTTCCCGAAGCCAGCGGTTCAGATATTCCGATACCGGCAGGTCGGAAACCTGCTGCATCGTTTCAGGGTTAAACTCTTTTTGTGTTTTACGCAACAGAGATTCAGCTCTTTTTTTGTTTCCTTTAACAGGAAGTCCTGTGCTGATGGATTTGGTTCTGCGCTTTCCATCTGTGTCTTTCCAGCTCAGAATCATCTGATACATACCGTTTTGTTCTCTTAAATGTCCGGCCACATTTGTCATAGTTATGCTCCTTTCTGTTCGCAGCCAAACGTCCTTTGCTTAGGCATCATAAGTTTAGAAGATTCTGGAGTGTTTTGCAAGGATGGCACAAGGGAGTTTGAAAGGTGCATCCCTCCAAGTTGCCGATCCTGATCGAGCAGGTACTCTACCACGCAGAGTTTTGGTATCTTATAGCTGCGTCCTACACGCGCCGAGTGGATCTTATTCTGCTTGACCAACAGATACGCATTCTTCCGGCAGATGCCAAGCATTTCCTGAAGATGCTCCACCGTCACCACATCCGGGTAGTCCTTGAACATCGTCAGATACCTCTCCGTCTTTCGGTCAGGCTCTTCCTGAATCAAAGTGCAGGCTGCGATCTCGCTCATTCCTGTCCTCTCTTTCTAGTTCAATATGTCGATTATTCAGCAAAAAATACTATATGTAAAGTGTGATGGTCTTTTTCGGGGACCATCTCACTTGCCAAAGGAGATATTTGAGCTTAGAACTTCATCGGCAGTGCGTCTTTCCTGCACTTGCCGTTGTAGGTGGTGTAGATGGGGTAAACGTACCGCCGCCAGCCCGGAAGCTTGGCGGGGTTATCCCGGCTGACACGGTAGAGCTCCATGGGATGGACGCCGCTCAGCGCACGGACAAGCCGCTCCTCGCTGTACTGCCCATGATACAGCTGCACAAAGTACATCACGCCCCGCAGGACAGCCGCCCGGAAGGAATCCGGTTTGCCCTCCCACGCTTCCACGATGTGCCGCAGAGCTTCGCAGTAGATCTCTTCGCCCAGCTGGTCGTACAGCTTCAGCGCCGTGCCCACGCAGCCGATGCGGTAGTCGCTCAGCTGCATACTGTCGTAGTTGAGGGAAAGCCCCGCCCGGTTAGTGGCTGCGACAAACGCCTTGGAAGGCGCATCGCCGCCCACCACCTTGGCGCGCAGCTTGATGCCCGCCGACAGGGGTGCGGCGTGACCGTTCTGCTCGGCAAAGAGCAGGGCTTCCTGCTCCATCGTCAGACCGGTGTAGACCTTGCAGAGGATCGGGCGGTCCTCGCCGCCGTTGAGGAGGATGCAGCCCTCGATGGTGTGCTGCCCATCCATTACATAGTACCTGCCGTTGCGGAAGCTGACCTTCGGCTCGTTAACGATGTACTCGTTGAAGTCCCTTGCAATCAGCTCCACCCTCTTGCGCTCTACGCCCCGCTGGTAGATCTCGCGGGGATAGATCAGCTTGCTGCTGTGGATGACCGAAAGCTGGTACGGCGGGTTGATACCAATGAAAGTATTGTTGTCGTTCAGGCGCATCGCATTTCCTCCTTGATTCTCCAAATGTACTTCTCGGCTTCCTCTAAGATCTCAGTCACCTGCTGCTTCCGCTTCGGGCTGGTGAGCAGGCTGGGATTGAAGGTGAAGCTATATTCGAGCCGCTGGATCATGGCATGAACCGCGGATTGCAGTTCGGTGTACAGCATCATTTCCTCGATGCTTCCGGCGTTCTCAAAGGACGACCGGATGGGCGTATAGGGGTAGACAGGCGGTTTGCCATCCACCACCTCAGGCGGCGCATAAACCGCCGTAGAGCGCCGGATAGGCTCTATCTGCTGGATGCTGCCCATAGGGTTCAGCGCAAGGCTGATGCGAACCGCATCATCCACCCGGCGCATCTCCTCTGGGGTCAGATGCCCCAGATACTTCAGTGCCCGGCTTTTGTCGATGGTGAAGATCTGCTCTGCCTGCACAACGGACGGCATATTCAACCCTGCGTTTTCCAACAGGCAGTGGGTCGGCTGGTTTACTTTCTTTTCCGCCTTGCTTGTCATGGTCGCAACGATCAGGGTCGGAGAGTGATAATTGCCCACGTCATTCTGAAGAATGACCGCCGGGCGGTCACCGTGCTGTTCCGAGCCGGTGCTCGCCCCGAAATGGGTGAAGAAGATGTCTCCGCGTTGGAATTTCCAGTTTTGCTGCAAAATTGTACCTCCATGTTGTTATGTGCAAAGCCCGCTGCCGGATGTTCCGCAACGAGCTTCGTTCAAGGTATGGTGGTATGGTTGGGTCAGCGGTGCATGACCACATAATCATAGCCGCGCCGCATCTGGCAGACGGTGCATGTGTCCATGCTCCGGTCTGGGCTGGGTACAAGCGCGATTTTGAAAGCCTTTGCATCCACAAAGTGCCGCAGACAGGTACCGCAGAGAGTTCGGATGGACTTGACCATCTCAGGGGTCAGCTCCATCTCCTCGTAGATCTCCTGCTCGCGCACCGTGGGGTTCAACTCGTCCATAAAAGTGTCCTCCTATGTATCAAAAGTGAATATTCGGATAAAGAATAAATAAGAGTACGTAAAAAAACGGGAACTGCCGGATGCGTGGAACGTACCCGACAGTTCCCGGATCAATATGATTAAAGGTCTCGCATATTCGCCCTCGGCTCCCTGCGAGTGGGGCATGAACATCTGGCAGCGGACTTGTACCGCTTCATTGGCATTTCAGCCACCCCGTCTGCTTTGTGACCGGGCCGCGAATTACGGAAGTATCATTATCGGAGTACCAGATGACGGAACTATTCAGTTTTCAAGGTCCCTGAGGTCGGACGTTTCGCCCTGCGGCAGGTGCCGCTTGGGAAATTGTCCTCTCACTTGGTAGCCGACGAGAAAGGTCAATTCGTAGCATTGAAATTGAAGTTTTTCAAAAATTTAGTAATTCTCTTGATTTTGATACTAATAGTGGGCCGAGATACGCCGTAGACTTTAGAAATTTCAGTGATGTCGTATCCCTCGTAAGCGTACATGGTGATGATTTCCAAATCTTCGGTTTTCAAAGTTTCGAGTGCAGTAAGCAACTGCTCGTTCTCAATCTCACCAATCCATGCAAAACGGCTTTTAGTTTCGTGGTAAGTATCTGTCACGGTAATCGCATCCTGATAGCGTAGCATCAAAGGCGACGCTTCTTCCTCAGAGCTTTCATACGCAGGAGCGGTGAATTCCTGCGTCCGCTCGATAAAGGTACGCTCCGAATTGAATTGCTGACGGTCATAATCGTACATCTTCTGGATGGCCTCTTTCGTCATTCCCGCAGCTGCGTACTCGATGCGCAACTTTTCCCAGTGTGCTTCAAACTTCTTCAACTCATAGCCTTTATTAAAAGACATCGTAAACCTCCAAATTTTCGATAAGTCGTAAAAAGTCGAAAATTTGGAAGGCTACGGATATTTCGCCGCTTGGGGCATCCATGAAAAACGGACAAACATAAAGCCTGCTCCTTTTTACGGGAGCAGGCTACCTGAAGGCTAAAAAAATAGCCGGACAACCAACTAACAGAGCGGTTCTAAAGCAGAATCACTCTATCAGCTGTTGCCCGGCTATTTGGTGCGCGTTTCATACATTGCCTTGCGGCAATGGCCCGTTGCTCGGTGACGAACAGTCCATATTCAGGGTGCAATGCACCCGATTTTTGAAATTGTGGTTTGTCTAAAAAAGTCAGCGTCTGCGGTAGGCTAAGTCAACTGTTGCTATGTTACCGCACTTGAGGCACTTTATGCTGATAGAGCCTGAACAGCTCTCGTTTTTTTGGTAGAGCTTGTGTCCGCAAACCGGACAAAACCTCCAGCCAATGCTGAATTGTGCCTGCTGTATATTGTTCAGCGGTTTACTCTTAAAAGAGCGATTATTTAACCAAGTCATATTATTCTCCAAATCGAATGACGTCCAATGGATGGCAGTGGATGGGTTTTCCGTTGATGACCTGCATCTGCTGTAATCTGATCCTGATCGCAGACCACGATACCCCGATCCGTGCAGCCATCTCCAGAATTCTTTCATAGTTCGGGTCCGATGCGGATTTGTACAGGATTCCATTTGGCAGGCACAGCGCTGCACGTTCTATTTCGGCGTTGACCAGAAATGTTGGCATCAGCAGCTCCGCTGCAAGGGTATTCGCCTGCCATTCTTCCCATGAGGGCTGTCCGTTTCGTTCCCGATAGGCAATGTGCCCACGGCACTTGACTGCTTTTCCGTAGTCGTTCGGAAACAGGTCAGCCAGTATATGGTGCGCCGCTTCATGCGCTATCGTGAAATTCCGGCATCCGGTGCAGCTGTCTGACGCAAGGGCGGAATCGATTACAACGTCCTTCGGCATGAACACCTCCACAAGCTTTGTCCCGTCCCCCAAGGTTACGGTAAAACCGCATTTCTGGAAAACAGTCAGTCCTAGAATACTTCCATCGCTGCATAGCGGAAGCATTTTCACATTCAGCCCAAGAACAGAACTTGCGAGCCGTTCAGGTCAATGGGTTCTGGGTCATCTTTACTGATCCCGAAACGGTATAGTACTGGTCGATATACTTACCCGCTATGTGCGAAAGATCTGCGCGGGATAAGTATCTTGCCATTACGAAGCACAGCTTTCCGGCACGGAGCAGTAGGCTTCCACGAACCACTTGCCCTTTTCAAGCCAAAGATTCCGCTTCTGCCCGCAAATCAGGCAAGTGAAGCAATGTCCTTTCACGCCAAAACGTGATGTACCATGCTTGACTGCCAAGACACGATCAATTCCATAAGTGCGAGTCTTGTCATAGTTTATGGCAAGAGGACGGATCTTGCCGTCAGGAGTAAAACGAACATCCACTTCGACGTATCTTTTCTCACGGCGAAGGTTGTAATCACCACACATCAGAATTCCTCCTTTTTGCAGATTTATCAGAATGCAGCGTGCATTACTTGCGAATCATACTGCGTGCCACGAGCTGTTTTTCGTTTAACAGAGGAACGGACACTGTATGCTTTTTCCACTCATCCATAGAGCAGGTTACTGCTTTGCACAGACGGCATTTTGTCCAGCCGTCGGTTGCATCAAGATCTACATCATAGTTCATGGTTCCGCACATCGGGCATCTTACATTTTCTTTTCTCATATTATCACCTCTCAAAAACGCCAAATATACACGATTTCGGTCCAGAATCAACACCAAAAAGCTGTTATTTGTGGATTTGATTCGATTATACACCCACTTTATGGAGATGTCAATTACGCATTTGTCGCTATTTTGGAGATTTCTTGTTGATTTCTTGTGTTTTCTATACTATAATAGAGATACCGGATCACAAAGGAGTGTTCTTGTTATGAAAAAGAAAACTGCGCTCACCATAATGCACATAGCCCCATCCACGGTGTGCTATGATGCAGTCGCCGCAAGGATAGTAATGAGGTTGGCCTGATTCTCGCAGCTGTACGAAAAAGGAATGGCTATTCACTTGTGACTTTCTCCGAACTTCTCCGCCACTATGGCGTCGATGTCAGTGACAAGGGAATCAGTAAATGGGAAAAAGGATACACCACTCCCAGCATCTACCAACTGGTTGCAATCTGCCACGCATTGAACATCAAGGAAGGACCTTCCTACTTTACAAAGACCTTTCAGAAACCCGCCCTTCTAAATGCCATCGGGCAAAAAAAAGTCGCTGAGTACGAAATGGACTTGATTGCATCTCGGCGCTACCAGCCAGGCACAGAAGAACCTGCGAAAATCGACTGCATAATGATGCCAGTATCAGAGTTGCCAGTATCGGCAGGTCTAGGAGCTTTTCTTGAGGGTGAAATGTTCCAGCAGATACAAGTGCCTGCCAGTAGTGTTCCGGCTGGTGCCGAGTTCGGGATATACGTTAGCGGTGATAGTATGGAACCACGTTATCATAGCGGACAAATCGTATGGGTAAAGCGCTGCGAAGAACTTGAATGCGGAGATATCGGGATATTCGTATATGATGACTGCGGATATCTGAAAAAATACGATGAACATACCCCAGACAAGTCCCAAGCAGAGCTCCTTACCGACAGCTATGGCGTGGTGCATAACCAACCGGTTTTGGTTTCTCTTAACACCAAATATTCACCGATCCTTATATCTCCAGAGCAAAGATTTGAGATCGTTGGAAAAGTTTTGAACTAAAAAGATGGGAGGGATTTTCGTGGATACGATCAAACGTGTTCAGGATTTGATGCAAGCGCGTGATATGAATCTGTGTGTGTTGGCAAAGAAATGCGGAATATCGTATTCCACGATCCAAACCACTGCTCGTCGGGGAGGCCAGTTAAGCGTAGAGACGATTGAAAGAATCTGTCTGGGTTTGGAAATTACACTAAAAGACTTCTTTGATTCCTCATATTTGTAGTAAAAAGCCGCTCACCATGCTGGAAACCTGCACGGTGAGCGGCTTTAATACTGCTTCTATTTATCCTTTGGCAACCTCCAGATAAACGCTATTCTCCATGCTCATTACTATTGAAGGAATATACGGGATCGCATTGTCATTATACCGTGTGGAAATAGTGGTCGATTTCATCTCTGTATGAGTTGCTAAATCATAAAGTGACCAGTTGCGTTCTTTACGGTGGGCGGTTATAGTATTCAGAATATTATCCGCCGCCGCTCCTCACTTTCGCACAATAAACTTTTGCTTATTATACTGTACTACGCAAAAAACATATGCCTTCTCGTCGCATAAAAAGTACGAAGTTCGGGAGTGTTAAAATCATGGATAGCCTGTCCGCATTTGACGATTTATACACTGCCATCGAAGCGTGCCTCATTTACCCTGATGAAGTCATCGATCGTTTGGCACGGGCATTCTACCCAGCCATCCTTGCCTGCTGGAACAGCGAGGAAGGCCAGCGTGAGTTTGCTGCATGGCAGGCGGAACAGGTTCATCTTGCTGGAAAAGAGAAGCAGGAAGTTCCCGCTGGGGAACTCCCTGCTGTACATATCATTCTTGTCTGTGGCTTTTGGCAGGGTACGTCCGGGTGGGCGCACCCTGTTTTTTTGTTTTTAATAAACAAGATGGAGCAAATCGGCCAGTACGACCATAGCAACAATTATAGCAAAAAGAAACACGGGCAATCAATCTCCGGGCTGTGATATGGGATTACCCGGCCAAATTGATTCTTTTCCGCAAGCTCCCGGCACTGCATTGCATCCAGATGCACCGGATACCGCAGGAAGAGCATCTGCCCGTTTTCAGCATTTCTGCGCTCAGGCTGCCCGCATCCGGGGTGCCTGTCATGATGCCGTGTGCTCCGTGCGCCACCATTTCGCGGGCGCGCTGCCCGGCTTTTCCTGCCAGCTGCGGTCCGCTGAGAAAGACAACGCCTTTTTCCCGGCTGAGGAAAGCATCCGGCTGCACCCAGTCCGCAAAATGCGGCGGCACAGGCAACAGCCACGGTCCACCCAGCTGGATCTGCTGTAGCTGACGAAGGAAATGCGCATCGCCGTAAAATTTCAGATTCGGTGCAAAGCGTTTCAGCAACAGAAGGATCTCCGGCCCTCGGCCATATTTCGGCACCGGAAGAACAGGAGCTGTGTCTGTTTCAGGCACTGCACGGTCTCCACACAGAGTTTTTTGACGCAAGTGTTCCAGTCTGCGTCCGTGCTGCCGTAAGCCGCATCCAGAACGGCCAGATCTGCCGTCTGGCTCCGCAGCGGGTCACAGGGGTAGAGCGGCTGTGCTCTGCATAGTCGCCAGAAAAGAGAATGCTCTTTCCGTTCCATTCAAATCGCAGCCAGACGCTGCCTGCGCAGTGCCCGGAACGCCCCCATGTGACCTGCAGGCCGGGCAGTTCCGGCACAGAGCCGGAGCCTTTGCAAGGGCAGAGACTTTCCAGCGTTTGGATATGATTCAAGGAAAAGGGCAGTTGGGTCAGAGTAGGCAGCGTAGCATAGACCGGCCCCTGATACCCCTGCTGCGCCAGCCACGGCAGCGCCCCGGTGTGGTCTGCGTGGCTGTGGGTCAGAAAGACAGCCCGCAGTTTTTGAATCTGCTCTGCAGTCAGCCGGGGCAGGTCGTCCTCTGCGCCAGCCAGCAGACCGCAATCCACCAGAAAAGCAGCACTATTCTGTTCCACATAAAAGCAGTTGCGGCCATGTTCGCCGCAGCCCCCGGCAATAAAAAGTTCCATCTCAATGCACCTTCCGATGATCGATCACCGTGTTCAAGATCAGCAGTGCCGTGGTCGAAAACAACACACACAGCACCGCCATCGCCATGCCAACCGAAACGCTGCCCTGCTCAAATTCCCGCACGATAAAGGTGGAGACCACCAGTGTGTTGGGCGGAGCGATCAGACTTGCCGTTACCAGTTCCCGGAAAGCGATGATGAAGGTCATCATCCAGCCGGTGGCGATGCCCTGCCGGATCAGCGGCAGGGTGATACGCCGCAGGATGTAAACCGGGCTTCCGCCGAACACCTGTCCTGCCGCCATCAGGCTGTCACTGATTTGGGTAGCGAAGATCTCAGCCACTTCGTCTACTCCCAAAATGGGATAAAGCGACTTGCGTTCTGCAGGCATGAGCGCTTCCAAAGCATCCGCCAGATCTTTTTCATGGTAATCCGACAGTTTTTCGGCCAGTTCAGCCTGAGGTATATTGCCATGAATGATGTTCAAAATTTCCTGCACATAGTTTTTCTGCATGATCTGTCCTCTTGATTCTGTTATGTCAATCAAAAAATATCGTTTCACTTCAAAAATTCGAATTCTATCATAGCACGTCCGTCCTGTGACAGCCACCATTCCGGTGTAAACCCTTTGTAAAATCAGATATAAAAAATTCCCGTCAAAGCAGCAGAACTTTGACGGGACGAAAGAAGAAAAGAAAGATACTCAATTGATGCACAGAGCCATTCAAGCTATAACCTGATCTCTTGCACAGAGCATACGTTGATGCCGCTCTGCCCTGTACCATGGCAGATAAAGAAGCAACAGGACTGCAGCAAGAACCGGCAGAAAGCCCAGTAGATAAAAACGTTCTCCAAAGCAGTGGGCGAAAAAGGCAGTAATCGCATTGCCCTGCGGATCATTGAGAAAGAAAAAGTTTGTTTTCAGCAGCCGATTCAGGAAAAAGATCGGCGTTGCGATTGCACACAGAAACGCCAGTACCCAGCGGATATGATGCACCTGCGGGCGAAATCCGCCAGCAAGCAGAAGGACCGGATAGAGGATCAGCAGAACGTGAATGCTATAGGAATGCAGATGCAGCAGGTTCCAGACCGGAAGCCGCTGCCATGAGGGGCTCAACATTGCGACCACTGCTCCCGGAATACAGAGCGCATAAAGGATTTCCTTGCTCCAACGGCTCTGGTGTATGGCATCGTACCAGCAGACAAAGATGTTGATGCTGCACAGGTGGAGAGGCAGATAGGTCACGTTCCATTGACCGGTGTACAGCAGGACGGTCTGCTTCATAAACTCATCGGCCAGCATCAGGACAAACACAGCGCGAAGGATCTGATGCCGGGTCACTTCCCTGCAGCGGTAGTAGATCACCGCACAGAGAAAAATGACCGCCGCTGCTCCCAGCAATTCTGCCCAATGCGTTGCACTGAACAAAGAGAAGGCGCGGTAATCCGCCCCGCGTTCTGCCTGTATCGTCTGCACGGATTTCCAGAAATCTTCCATAGGATTCTCCCTTTCTGCGATTTCATTCTACAATAAAATTGTATCATCGAAATCCAGTCGAAGAAACCGTGCTGCGGTCAAATCTGTGTGAAATCCGAGTGCATCTCACTTCAGACTGGAGTGCACGTTGGCCTGATAGGCTTCCTCGTAGAACTGTGCCTGACAATCCACGGCATCGGCACCGGGCATCCGGCGGACATAGCTGCCGTCCGGCTGCTGCACGCGGGCGTTGCAGTTGTCGGCCAGCATCGTGTCAAAGATGTGCTGCAAACGTGCCTTCAGAGCCGGAGCCGTGACCGGAGCCGCGATTTCCACGCGGCGGAGCGTAGAGCGGGTCATCCAGTCTGCCGAGCCGATGTAGTACCGGGCACGCTCTCCCTGTCCGAAAATGTAGATGCGGGAATGCTCCAGATAGCGGCCCACGATGCTGATGATATGGATATTCTCGGTCTCATCCGGGACACCGGCACGCAGGCAGCAGATGCCGCGCACCACCATATCGATGTAGACGCCCGCCTGACTTGCCTCGATGAGCTTGTTGATGAGCACTTTGTCGGTCAGGCTGTTGATCTTGATGCCGATGTAGCCGCCCTCGCCGCGGGCGGCAGCTTTGATCTCACCGTCTATCCGATTCAGCAGACGGTTCTGTAAGCAATGAGGCGCCACCAGCAGGTTCTTGACCGAATCCACCGTTTCGCCTGATCCAGTGCGCGGAACACTTCGGTGGCTTCCAGACCGATTTCCTTGGATGCGGTCAGGAAAGAAAGGTCGGTGTACAGGCGGCTGGTCTTTTCGTTGTAGTTGCCGGTGCCGATCTGGGTGATGAAGGAAATACCCTCCTTCGTTTTGCGGGTGATCAGGCAGAGCTTGGAGTGGACTTTCAGCCCTTCAATGCCATACACCACATGACAGCCGGCACGTTCCAGCAGGCGGGAGCACTCGATGTTGTTTTCCTCATCAAAGCGGGCTTTCAGCTCCACCAGAACATCCACCTGCTTGCCGTTTTCGGCGGCTTCCACCAGTGCATCCACCACCTTGCTGTGGTTGGCCAGACGATAAAGAGTCATCTTGATGGAGACCACGTCCGGGTCGCAGGCGGCCTCGTGCAGCAGCTGCAGGAAGGGACGGATGCTCTCATACGGATAGTGAATCAACTTGTCCTCTTCCAGGATCTGCGGAATGATGGGCTTGCGCTCGTCCAGTGCAGGGCTGGGCTGCGGGTGGCGGGGCGCAAAGAACAGGTCGGTGTGGCTGCGCAGCTGATCCTCGATCTGGAACAGGAAAGAGTGATCCAGCGGAGAATCGTATTCAAACACCCGCTTGGGGTCCAGTTTCAGGTTTTTGCACAGGGACTGGATAATTTCTTCGTCGATCTCACGGCTCAGTTCCAGACGGACAGGTGCCAGCTTTTTGCGCTTCTTGACCACTTCGGCCATGTGATCCCGGTAGTTCAGGTCTTCGTCATAGATCAGGTCGGCGTCAATATCCGCATTGCGGGTGATGCGGGCCAGCGTTTTGCTGGTGACCTTATAGCCTTGTAGAGCAGTGGCAGGAAGTGCAGGATCAGTTCTTCCGACAGGATAAAGCAGCCAGTACGGCCCGGCACCGGCACCAGCCGGGGGAAGATCTCATTGCCGCAGGGCACAATGCCGATCTTCTTCTTTTCTGCCTTGGTGCTCAGCACCGCAACCGCATAGATGCCCTTGTTTTTCAGGAACGGAAATGCCTGCTTTTTGCTGATGATGAAACTGGACAGCAGCGGCAGGTAGTCCTGCCGGAACAGCTTTTCCAGTTCGGTACGGCTTTCTTCCTCCATATGGCAAAGTCCAGCAGACGGATCCCCTGCTCTGCAAGCTGTTCCAGCAGACCATTATAAGCAGCGTCCCGGCGGGCTGTCAGCTTGTGGATAAAAGCCAGCGCTGCATCGATCTGTTCGCCGCTGGTCATATTCGTCTTATTTTCCCGTGCGTTTTTGTCCAGCAGCATCTGGTCTTGCAAGCTGCCGATGCGCACCATGAAAAATTCATCCAGATTGCTCTGGAAAATCGACAAAAAACTCAGCCGTTCACACAACGGCAGACGGGAATCCTCTGCCTCCTCCAGAACGCGTTCGTTGAACCGCAGCCACGAAAGCTCACGGTTTGCATAGCAATGATAGGTGTTTTCCATATTCCTCTTCCTTTTCTCTGACCGGAATGCTTCGGATTGCATGATACAAACGTTTTTATTGTACCGTGCAAATGTAAAATCAGAAATCAGGAATGTGTCTGGAATATGTAAAATCGCTTCTGCACACAGATTTTACCGCAATTTGATTGCAACCGCCTCGAAATCATCTTACAATAGTAGATACTTTCTTTTAATATATGAATCGGGGGCAGAGAACCATGACGTATAAAGACATCAAACACAATGAGGAAGTCAACGAACTGCTGAAAAAAGGCAACCAGAATCTAGGCCTGCTGGGCTACACCGAGCACTCACAAGCCCATTGTGTCCGGGTGGCAGAGACCGCCGCCCACATCCTGAAAAAATTCGGCTATCCGGAGCACGACATCGAGCTTGCCCGGATCGCAGGCTATATGCACGACATCGGAAACGCCATCAACCGCAGCCGTCACGCCGAATACGGCGGGCTACTGGCCAACGAGATTCTGAAGCAATATGACCTGAGCGTCCCGGACCGCATCACCATCGTGTCCGCCATTTCCAACCACGATGAATCCACCGGCGGGGCCGTGGATCCCATCTCGGCAGCACTCATCATCGGCGACAAGACTGATGTGCGCCGCAGCCGTGTGCGGGAAAAGCCCAAAGCATCCTTCGACATCCATGACCGGGTCAACTATGCGGTCACAGACCAGACCCTGAAGATCAACACCGAGAAAAAAGTCATCTCGCTGAATCTGCAAATCGACACCGATATTTGCAGCATGTACGAATATTTTGAGATTTTCCTGCAGCGGATGCTGATGTGCCGCGGGGCTGCCGATATGCTGGGAGCAACCTTCAAGTTGACGGCCAATGGGGCCAAAGTTCTTTAATGTGTGGCCATCTCCGCAAAGAACAGGAACTAGCCTTTATAATAAAAAACAAAAAGTCCCGCCTGAAAGTAAAGCCTTCACTTTCAGCGGGATGTCTTTCAATATGACTGCTATGGCGGCATGCGTGACCATACCCTGTCAGATACAGCGTACTCCAGAGGTTATCTTCCGAGGCGTGCAGATAATCATAGGTCAGGTTTTCATCCACACGCTCAACGATGCAACCACCCGCCATCAGCGTTTCCAGTTTTTTTGTGATCGTACTGCCGGCATAGTCGATAAAGGAACGGATGATGGCATTTCTTCCTTGGTCAAAATGCGCTTGGTCACCCGCTCGGTGCGCTGCTTTTCTGCGGCAAGTTGCTCATCATAACGGCAGCAATAAGAGCGGGGCCTTGCAAAAGGCTCCACTCTTATCATAACGGACAGATTGTATGGGTGAAGCGCTGCGAAGAACTTGAATGCGGGGATATCGGGATATTCGTATATGATGACTGTGGATATCTGAAAAAATACGACGAACATACCCCAGACAAATCCCAAGCAGAGTTCCTTACCGACAGCTATGGCGTGGTGCATAACCAACCGGTTTTGGTCTCTCTTAACACCAAATATTCGCCGATCCTTATATCTCCAGAGCAAAGATTTGAGATCGTTGGAAAAGTTTTGAACTAAAAAGATGGGAGGGGTTTTCGTGGATACGATCAAGCGTGTTCAGGATTTGATGCAAGAGCGTGATATGAATCTATGTGTGTTGACAAAAAAATGCGGAATATCGTACTCCACGATTCAAACCACCGCCCGTCGGGGAGGGCAGTTAAGCGTAGAGACGATTGAAAGAATTTGTCAGGGTTTAGGAATTACATTAAAAGACTTCTTCGATTCCTCCTACCTGTAAATATAGGGGCAGCAAAAAAGCCGTTCGCCACGCTGGAAAATCTGCGTGGTGAACGGCTTTAATACTGCTTCTATTTATCCTTTGGTAATCTCCAGATAAACACTAATCTCCATGATTGTTACCATTGAAGGAATACATTTGCGACGATCTTCGGGCATACCGAATAAGATTTGCATTGGCAGTTGAAGACGGCTCATGTTACCTATTGCAATTCTGACTATTTGGAAATATACTTGTAAGTATCAAATTATTTCACTTTATGGGAGGAAATTATTATGGCAAGACCCAAGGGAAGCAAGAATAAGGCTCGTACTGTAAAGGCCAGCGTTGATTATGTAGCAGTCATTGCAGAAAAGGCCGCAAAAAAAGAGAAAATCGAATCTGAGGTTGCTACGTTGACTGCAAATCTCGATGATCTGAAGACGCAGCTGAAAGCCAAGAAAGCAGAATTGAAAGCCGCCACCAAGGAACTTGCCAAAGCCGAAAACAAAAAAGCTGCCGCCGAAGCAAAAGCAGCAGAAGAAGCAAAGAAGGGCGAAGCAGAAGATGTGCTGAAGAAGCTGCTTGCCAGCGGTATGACGGCTGAAGAAATCCTTGCAAAGCTCCAGTAATGCAATATGATGAACTGGACAAGCTGCTGAAGTAAAGGAAGGGGCTGTTGCACAAGGATAAAACCGGTGTAACAGCCTCTTTTTCATTCATGCTGCAATTTTTTCAGCTTTTCAAACGTATCTAAATTAAAGTGGCATATCATCTTCCTATTTCACAAATCCTTGCCGTTTTCAGACAGGAGGTTGCTTTTATGAAAGTATCTGCCGACTATCGTATGCTCGCTCTCGATGCCCTGCGCGGAAAATGGAAAACTGCTGTTTTGACAGGTATTGCCGCCAGTGCGCTCG
>ENA-OQJX01000367-OQJX01000367.1-human-gut-metagenome-genome-assembly--contig:-NODE-367-length-26221-cov-2.592282_pt1 | contig 26221 bp, 26 predicted proteins | sample MGYA00242615_ERZ504782 | MGnify/ENA primary metagenome ERZ504782 (study PRJEB26092, sample SAMD00036354) | human gut metagenome | host: Homo sapiens | study: EMG produced TPA metagenomics assembly of... | reverse complement strand
CGGTCTGCGGGCCGCCGCCCTGTTCTCATCCGCACCATCTAGCCGCAAAAAAGGCACCAGCCTGAGCTGATGCCTTTTGTTGGCGGAGATGGTGGGATTCGAACCCACGTGCCCGATTAAGGACAAAACGATTTCGAGTCTTTAAAATTGTTGGATGAAGCTGGTTCCTCGCGGCTGTCATTGGCAGCTGAGGGCATTCTTGTAACCTTCCAAAAGGCACGTCACACCGCAATTTTCAGGCAAAAATCAGCCGCTTTTTGCGAAATGACGTTAGAAAAAGCCTTTTTCACACAGGTCGTCAGCGGCTGCATTTCAGGTGTAGTTGTGTTAGATGTCCGTTAGAAATATGCAGTGCTGCCGTTGCTGTGCCAGCTCACAGCAGGCTTCCCTGTCTGAACGCAGCGTTTCCCGAAAGCCGGGAGATGCTGCGTTTTCTCTTGCCCGCATTGGGTTGAAAGGGAAGCCGCCATGTCAACATTCCGCGTCAATAAAAACGTCAACTACACCGTCATGAGCAACCACCACCTGCAGGATAAGAGGCTGTCCCTGAAGGCCAAGGGACTGCTGTCCTATATGCTCTCTCTGCCGGACGATTGGGATTACAGCCTGAAGGGGCTGACGACCGGGTGCAGGGACGGCATCGACAGTGTGAGAAGTGCGGTTCACGAACTGGAAGATGGCGGGTATCTGTGTCGGAGCAAAGTCCGTGATGCCCGTGGCCGCATTATTGACTACAACTATGAAGTCTTTGAACTGCCACAGAAAGAACGGATTGAAAAACGCCTTGCTCCAGTGCCAAATTCACCATCATCGGAGAATCCAATGTCGGGTTTTCCAACGTTGGAGAATCCAACACAACAAAATACTAATAAACAAAATACTAAAAGACAAAGTACTAATCTATCAGGGCAGACAGACGAATCCGCAGATTTTGACCAGATGGAAGCACAGGTACGGGAGGAGTTTCGGGAACGTTTGGAGATCGACACCCTTGCCCAGCGGTACGACCCCGACAAGCTGGAGGAACTGCTGGACAACATTGTGGAGATGTACTGCTGTCCTCGGCAGACCCAGTATGTCGGCAAGCAGCCGCAGACCACCAAAGCCATCCGGCTGCGGCTGGACAAGCTGACCAGCCAACACATTGAGTACATCTTCGATGTGATGTCCAACACCACCCAGCCAATCAAGAACATCATGGCCTATCTGCGCACCACCATCCTGAACGCCCCCACCACGATGGAGCACTACTATCAGGCGCAGGGCAACTGGCTGACCGCACAGAATCGGAAGAAGTAAGCGCTGTTTTCCACAAAGAGCGCAACACCTGTTGAAAATGCAAAGGAGAATTTCCATGAAGAACACGAACGCCGTCCGCACCGAGACCCATTACGCACAGGTTGGGGAGTATCAGCTGTCCCTGCTCACTCTGCCGCAGACCGATGATACCGAACCGCTGGGCAAGTATGGCCGGATGCGGCTGGCCTATCTCAAGAATCAGCGTCCTGTGCTGTACAACCGGATGTTGCTGAACGGTACGCTCTGGCCGCATTTGCAGGATGTCCAGAAAACGGCCTGCGCGTGGCTGGAACGCACGATGACCACTCTGTTAGACAAGTACCCCGCGCCGGACAAAGAACGCTCACAGCTTCTCTGGGTGGCGCACATGAATGGGCTGAAAGCACAGACGGAAGAAGTGGTGGTGAGGGAAGTCCTGTATGCAGAATGAAACCACGATTCATCTTGTCTATCCATCCAAACATGATATAATGGAACAAAGGAGCGTGATACCATGAGCCCAATTGAAGTCCCTGCAAAAATCCAGTTGGTTGAAAAGCGTGAAACACGGACGAGCCGTGGAATGCTCTCAAAGGCTGGTATCATGTAGATGGTCAGCTTGTTATGGTCAAAGGAAACTCCATCACAGAGGCCGGAACGGCTGGATATGAGCCATATTCTGAGGTGATGGCATCGCTGATTGCGCAGGTTCTGGGTCTGCCTCATGTGGAATACGCCCTAATGCCTGCCAAACTCTTTCCCGACATTCAGACCTATTCCTGCGATGTGGTCAGTGTTTGCCCTTTATTTGTAAAACCGGGAGATCAGCTTTACCATTTTGCAGACTTGGCTGATGCCCATTTTCTTGCCAATGGGCAAACACCTTCGCCGGAAGCACTGTTCCAGTATGCTGTTGAACTCTACGGAAAAAAGTGGCTTTATCAGATGCTGGCCTTCGATGCTTTATCGGGAATGAGGATCGTCACGAAAATAATATCGACATCATTGTCAGACACTATAAACATGTTCTTCCTCCGCTTTATGATAACGGCGGAAGTCTGCTTGCATGGGCAACCGATGAAGAATTGACTGACACGAAGCTCCGTTATCAGTTCGACAAAGCCAAGCCATTCCGCAGCCGTCACGCCCAGCAGATCAAACTGCTCGACGAGCCTGTGCTGCCAACGCGTGACTTGGACGAGTTGTATAGTGAAATCATTCAGTCCATCTCGCCTATTCTTGCATTGTTGAGCGAAAAAAGAGCATCTGCGATCCGTCAATACCTGAAATACCGTCTGCACTACCTGAAAGCCGCCATGGGGTGATAAAATGGCCTATCTGAAATTGATGATGGATGAAAAAGAAATTGCACACCTAAGCGAAGATGGGCAGTCTCTTTGCGCAAATGAGGACGTGCCGCAGTACAGCCTCCCACTGAACCTTTTCATCGGTGACAAACGTGAAGTTCCATTGGTTGATGTGGTGGTTTGGGCAAAGAAACGAATCTTTCCGAAAAATCGGATGGACTGCAAGGAAATCCTGAAAATGATGGGCCTGCCTGATTACAATGCTTGGGAAATCGTCAAACGCACCAACGCCTGCCTAATGGAAGACCCCTATTGGCTGCGATTCAGCGAGGATGAAACCTTTGAGGATACCACGCGCGGACGAGCCAGAAGAATTATGAACGAAAATCAAAAGAGCAGCTGATACCAAAAAGCCAAACCTCACCGTACATCCTGTACAGCTTGAGGTTTGGCTTTTCTCTTATCATCCTTCACCAGCGCGAGCGATGGTTGATTATTTTATCAGCTTAATCCAGAGAGTGACCGCATTACAAGGTCGATGTCCTGATTTTCAAGTTCCTGAATGATATGCAGGTAGGTTTTCTGCGTGGTTGTCATGCTGGAATGCCCCAGCCTCCTTGCTACGCTTGCAATGGATACCCCTGCAAACAAAAGCACCGAAGCGTGGGTATGCCGCAGACCATGTACCGAGATGACCGGGATCTTGGCCCGGTCGCAGTGCCGTTCCAGAACATCGTTAACAGTGGAATTGTAGGCGTGTTCCTTGAACACGAAAATCGGCTTATCTTCAGGAACGTCTTTTACCAGTGCTGCGAACTGAATCACCGTCTGCCAGTCAATTTGAATTTTACGTACAGACGATTTATTTTTTGTTGGCAGAAATCCGCCGTTTCCTTTATAATCCCACGTTTTGTTGATGGACAGCATCTGATGGGCAAAATCAAAATCCGCAGGAGTGATCGCCAATGCTTCGGAAAAGCGGATGCCGGTTTTGGCAATCAGCAAAATCATCCAGTCCCAGTTGAGTTTTCCCTGTAGATCCAAGTCGCTCAACAAAAGATGCAGTTCAAACTGGTTCAGGTATTTCACCTTTTTAGGCACCGGGGGCTTGCCTTTGATGATCGCTTTTCGGGTTGGGTCTTTCACGATCAGTCCATCATCCACAGCATCCATGATGGCGCCTTTCAGTTGATGGTGGAAGTCCATCGTGGTCTGACGCTCGTGGCCTACGGCATAATCGTTCAAAAGCTGCTGATAGGTCACTCTGGAAACCTCACAGAGTTTCAAAGTAGGAGCGAGTTTTTTTACCCAAGAAAGGGTCATTTTGTACTTATCCAATGTAACCGGGCGAACTGCACCCTCTTTGTATACAGCAACCCACTGCTCATAATAATCGCAGAACAGGTTGTTTTCATTCATTTCGTTTAACACGTTTTACCTCCAAAATCGGTTTTATATGCTCACGCTGATGAAGGGTGATAAGGGTATCAAGCTGAGTGAAGAAAGAACCGATTTGTTTTTGCTCTGAATATACAGGCACCGATATTGTCTTTGCTAAAAGTTCATCTTTGGTTATGCCTTTAATTGATGTGCCTTGTACCGTGTTAAGTTCCGACTGCAATTTCTTATAACAAGCATAAACTGTAAAAAACGGCTCCGTATTCAACTTGCTCAACGACAAGAAATCCTGACTTGTGGAATAGGAAAACGGCATATATGCGAGTTTTCCAACACCGACGCGCGTGATAATTGCGATTGAATCTTTTGGTACAAGTTGTGTTGCAGAACTATTCAAACCGGTCTGTGTTATATACTTTCGTGGCTCCACACCCATCAGCTTGCCGTCAACGATATCCGAAGATTGTATCCACGGAATATTACCGTTCCAGAATGCTTCATTGGATGTTGTAGGCGTTCCCCCACCATAGGTTTTCTCAGCCAATTCAGAAATCTTACGCTGTTCCCAAGTAGGTGTGTTTTGGGATTTTGGCGCGAAAAAAGAGCCGAGGACACGCCTCGGCTCTTGGTCAGCAGGGTGATTTTGCACCCATTTTATGATTCTTTTGGCATTTTCAAATCAAATCCGCCACTTACGATGAACTCGCGCAAGAGTTTATCATACTTGACAGGCACCTTGGGCGGAATAAGCTTTGTACCTCGATTGCTTCAAAATATGCCTTTGCTTTTGCCTTATCTACGGTGGCTTTCAGGTCATCAAACGGCCAAACTCGTTAATGTTGCTTCGGTGATGTTTGCACGCATGAATGCCCGCAGCTTCTTTTCGTCCAAGCCGAAACTTCAGCTACTTTGTGGATCTGGTCGTTCTGCTTTTGGGCGATGTACTCGGCAATATACTCCCGCAAGGTCTTTCCCGGCTGCGGGACAACTGCCCCGCTCTGAATGTCGTGCAGGAAAATATTCGCATATTTCTGTTCTTCCTGCGAGAGGGTGGCAAAGGTCTTGTGCAGCTCCGTTTCGGCCTGATGAATGGCTTCTGCTTCTGCACCCTCCTGATAGAAAATTTTCAGGTACTTTTCAAAGCGGGAGTTCATATAGTCCGTGTCGATGTCAGCAGTATCAATGGTGGTCAGATAGCTGTTCACCGCATAGGGAACGTCATCGTCCGGGTCATTTTCACCGCCATCTGGATTCGGCGTGAACAACTCTTTATAGCGGAGTGCCAAAACTTTGAACGCTCTCTCGTCAAAGTCTGCATGAAGTTCTGTTTTCTCATCTGTATCCTCATTGACGATCACAATAGGCTTATCCCACTTGAAGCCCTGCACCTTGGCTGCTTCCAGATTTTCGTTGAAGGACTGGAACAGGTCGGCAAACTTTTTGCGCTCTGCCATATCCGCAGGGATCTGCGAAAACTCTTCAATGCCCGCCGACACAAACAGATCTTTGATCTCCGCATAGAGGGCATTCAGTTTTTCCACGTTCTTGTCTAGTTTATCTACAAACAGGCCAAACGGTTTATCGCCGGAATACTCTTTTACCGCATCTGCGATGTTTTTCTCCATCGTGTGCGGACGGCGGTAATACTTGATGGTGCCAAACTGTTTGTCATCGCCAAACAGTCGGTTGGTGCGGGAGAACGCCTGAATCAGATTTTCGTATTGCAGCACCTTATCCAGATACAGCGTATTGATCCACTTGGAGTCAAAGCCTGTCAGCATCTGATCCACCACGATCAGCAGATCAAGCTGTTTTTCCGGGGTGCGCTCGATGCGCTGGTAGGGCAATTTGTGCGCCAGCCGTGCTGCAACGTCCTTTTCATCTTGGCAAAGGTCGGAATGCTGAAGTCCTGTCCATAGCGGGCGTTATAGTCTTCTACGATCTCTTTTAGCCCTTCTTCTTTGGTGATACCTTTGCCATTGTTGTCAATGTTGGGGTCAAATAGTGCGGTGACTTTCAGCCATGGTGCAGCTTCTCTGAATCTCTTGTAATATTGGATGGCTTCCGGGATGCTGGAGGTTGCAAAAATGGCATGAAATTTGCTGTTGCGGCTCTGGGTCTGCCAGTTCTCGCAAATGTCCTCCACCACGGCTTTCTGGTGTTCTTCACCCTCATACTGGGTGTTGGGAATATAATCCTCGATGCCCTTTATCTCCTCACCGAGCGCATCTTTTCCGCCTGCCATCGGCAGATTCAGATACTTATAAAACACCTTGCTCTTCTGCAGGTCTGCCAAAGCCTCGCCCACAGAAGTGGCCTTAGCTTTTTCCAGCGCGACCGCTTTCCGCAAGTCACTGTCCTTGAAGGTCAGCACCTTGTATGGGTCAAAGCCCAGCACGTTGTGATCCCGGATGCCGTCTGCAATGCTGTACCGATGCAGTTCGTTGCCGAAAACGGTGGCGGTGGTGCTCATTTTCTTCTGGTTTTCGCCTTGGATCGGCGTACCGGTAAAACCAAAGAACAGTGCTTTCGGGAATGTATGCTTGATGGTCTGCATCATATCGCCAAAGGTGGAGCGGTGGCACTCGTCCACGATAAAAACCAACCGCTTTGCGTTGATCAGCGCAATGTCGTTGGGGTTCAGCTTGTTTTGTGCATCATCCTTAATGTTGCTCATCTTCTGGATGGAGGTGACGATCAGCGTATCGGACGGCGAAATGCTTTTCAGCTTGTCCACAAGAATATCCGTGTTCTCGGTAGCCTGCACCTCCTCGTTTTCCCCTGCAAAGTTGCGGTATTCTTTCAGGCTCTGAGTGCCCAACTCGATTCGGTCCATCAGAAAAATCACTTTGTCCGCATCCTTGGAAGATGCAATCAGTTGAGCGGACTTGAAAGAAGTCATGGTCTTGCCAGAACCTGTGGTGTGCCAGATGTAGCCGCCGCGCTGCTGGTCATTCTCCCATTTCGCCTTGGAAACGGCATCCGAAATTTTGCTGGCAGCGTAGTACTGATAGCTGCGCATCACCTTCAAAATGCCATCGGAACCATCGGCAACGGTATAAAAACCCACCAACATATGCGCCATCGGGATAGACAAAAGTGCCGTTGTAACGTCTTTCCAGTCGTTCATCGGCTCGTTGTAGAAGTCCGCCCAATGGAAATAGTAGCTGGGGTTGAATTGTCCTTCCGGGCCGGGATTGGCAAAGTAGACCGTTTCTTCCGGGTTCATGGCCACAAAAATCTGCACCAGCGAGAACAGTCCCATAAAAATGCCCTCTGCCGCGTATTTTTCAATCTGGTTGCAAGCCTGTTTGATGGAAACACCGCTCTTTTTCAGTTCCATGTGAATGACCGGCATACCATTGATGAGCAGCATCAAATCGCCGCGGCGGTCATTCAAAATTTTGGACTTGGTGGGGAACTTTGGCTGCTCTGCGATCTGGTAGCGGCTGAGTCCAGCTGCAATTTCCAGTCGGTCATAGATTTTCAGGGACACTTCTTTGCCGAAATTCAGCTTATCGTCAGGATTGTCACGCTTGATAAGCACACTTTTGCCGTTGATAAATTTATTCAGCTTCATCGGCGTTTTCGCGTTCATGACCTGTTCCATGATCTGCTGCATCTCGCCATCCGTCAGCGGATAATCGTTCAGCCGGTCAATGCCGCGGTTGTTCTCAAAAAGGATGTTCGCCCAGTTCTGGATCAGTTGCTGTTCGGTGTAGTTTTTCAGCACACCATCTTTCCAGCCGCGTTCTATCAGGAGTTTTACCACCGCCTCTTCAAAATCGGCTTCTTTTGTAAACGCCATAACGAGCTCCTTTCGACTTTGCAAAAAGCACCTCTCTGCGAAGGCTTTTCTAATTTGTACAAGCTTTTCCAGCTTACGCTGATGAAGGGTGATAAGGGAGTCAATCTTTTTCAAAATCCTCCCAAGCTGTTTTTGTTCATCGATTTTAGCGGGAATCACTAGCTGCAAATTCAGAAACGTTTCCTTCGGAATATTGTACATAGAGCCACTTGTCCCGGAAGCCATCGAAGTTATTTTCTCTTTATAAGCACTGGACACCAGCATCATATACACAAAATATGTGTCCACCGTATCTTGAAATTTTAGTTTCCAGAGTCTGTCTGGAAGGAACAAATTTGGAAAATCCGTCGATACATAGCCACAAGCTCCGACACGTTCCGGTGTATTCATTCTGCTGACAATGACACTGTCTTTCTCAACAGCACATTTAACAAGCTGTTGTTCACTTTTTACAACAGGCTTACTTTCGGATGGGTTAAATCGATCATACGAAACACAACTTGTTTTTAGTACGCCTATATCTCCATCGCTAACTTCGCCTTCATCAGAGTTTACACTCTTGCCGTCGTTATTGTTTTTGTCAGCTCAGCTAACTTACGCTGTTCCCAAGTAGGAGCAAATGCACACTTTCAGCAGCTATTTTCCACCGCCTACCGAATGTTCGCTGAAAATTTCACTTTCGGTTTTGCGTATTCGGCTCAAATTTTGGTTTTTGACTCCCGATAGCTTTAAAACACAGCAGTTCCAAGCGTTTGACATTGCCTTGATTTTTATTCATCAGCCTGTTTTGCATATTCTGAACGGGCAAGAGAAATTGCGTTGCTCCTTAGCCAAACAACAAACGACGATACGTCCATCTTCTGATTATGGGCAAATTGCACCACTTATTTTTATACAAACATCTTTTCAAGACAGGATTTCTTGATGTTTTGCAGCTTTTCCAACTTACGTTGATGAAGGGTGATAAGGGTGTCAAGATTGTGGAAAAACTCAGAGATTGTTCTTTGCTCCTTGATGTCAGGAAAAACGATTTGTCCCTTGAGCGCATTTTCTGCGGATACCTTCATGTCGTTTTTTGCACCTTTGTTGACGAGTGGGTGCATATAATTATTCATTCTGGCATCCTGCTCAAAATAAATCTGGACAAATTCTGGATTGGCACTTTGTTTTGGCTTGTAAACGGCATATAACGTTGACACGATGCCATTTTTTCCTTTATTAGCTTTAATGATGCCATAAGGATTAGATTTCAGGGGTGATTTAGTGTAAACAATATCGCCGGTTTCAACCACACCATAATTGGCAACGGATGCTCCTGCAAATGAACGTCCCTGAAATTCAATCTGATTCACAATTCCAAAATCGCCCGAAACGGACAAGACATCTTCTTTGGTATATATTCCTTCAAAGTTCTTTTGACCTGAAACTTCGAGATATTCTTCCAGCTTACGCTGTTCCCAAGGGTCAGTAAAACCCTTGAAGCGAATTTCCGGTACAGATGCCCCATTTTTTGGGAACATCTTGTCCAGCATGGACTTTTTGATATTCACTAGCTTCTCATACTTACGCTGATGAAGGGTGATAAGGGTGTCGAGATGCTTAAAAAATTTCGCGATCCAGTCTTGCTCTTCTTTTTTGGGGAGCTGAACGGTCACTTCTGTATACTCGCTGTAAGCAATATTAAGAAGTCCGTCCATTCGAGCACCAGAAGATACTATTTTTCGCAATTGATTTTCAACATTTGCACCGTTCAGCTCAATAGATAAAAATTCAGGATTGCTTTTCTCTACTGAGAAGCAATGATAAACAAAGGGAATACGCGCTTTTTCAACTGTTGTCAATGCAAAGCAGGAACCATACGGACGCAACTTGGATGCTCCGTGGTTATATGCCAGCTCGCCACGTTCCAAAAGAATATACTTCTTTAGCTCTCGCCGGCATTATTAAAGGCATACCTATCAGACTGCTCTATAAATCCGTTGCCCGCCGTTATCATCATAATTGGTGCATCAGATGCAGGGTCATTTCTGACTACCTCTTTTGCAATTTCACCCAGCTTACGCTGTTCCCAAGGGTCAGTAAAACCCTTAAACCGGAGGGCAGGTTTCTTCTCGTTATCCTGCATAATCATTCACCTCCCAGCAACTTTTTGAGTTCTGCAATGCCCTTCATGTCAAATTCATTTCCCTGCAAATCGTCCAGCAGCCCCAGCAATTCGTGCTCGGTATCGGCAATCTGGCTCTCTACGTCCTCAAAGGTGGTTTCATATTTCTTGCAGACGGCATCCACCTGCTTCACAAAATCGTCCAGAACGGCATCCGGCAGGCTGTTCAGATTTTCCATCAGGGGCAGGATCCACTTGCGATGCAGCAGGTCACGCACTTCTTCATCGGTCAGGCGTTCAATCACGCCTTTGGTACGCTGGTGGAGGGCGGCACTGTCGTCCTTGACCTGCTTTTTCAGGGTCTTTTCCTCGGCGAACAGCGCGTCCACATCTTTCAGGATGCTCAAGGTAGCTGGCTCTACCTCCCGCGCCTTGATGGCCTTTTTGACCTCAGCCGCAACAAAGGCACCATCGTTGACAAAATCCTGTTCCTTGTCCTCCTCGCTCAGTTCGTCCAGATAGCTTTCATACTCGCCTGCAATTTCGGCAAAGCGAGTCTCTTTTGCCCGCAGTGCTGCCACTTCCTCATGCATTTTAACGCTCTGCACCAGCTCAAAGGGCAGCACATGACCCACCCAGCCGTCCTGTACCTCGGCATCCTTTTTCAGCACCATGTTGGGGTCTACCTGCTTGGTTGCGGCAAAACCCTCGGTCTGGATGATTTCAAGGTCGATGGCAATTTTCTTCCAGTCGTCGTCCAAAAGCTGGTATGCTGCATAGCGGTCAACCAGTGGAATTCCTGCCAGCCGGGCAAAGATCTCCCGGCTCAGGCGTTCTTCCTCGCCGGCAGCATTCAGCTGCGTCATGCCGTCGATGAGTGCGGACTTCAAGTAGGCATCAAAGTCACCGAAAGCATTCTGGAAAGCGGTCTTGAACGCCACCACATCCGGGTGGGACAGAACAGCGTTCTTCAAATTGGCCACATTCAGACGGCAATAGGCTTCGTTGTCCGGGCTGAACAGAGCCGCTTTCAGGTGCGGGAATGCTGTCCAGTAGGCAGACAGGTCTTGCAGTTCGGCCTCGGGAATGCCGCCAAACATCGAAGCGTAAATATCCCAGCTCTCAGCCTTTTCCGAGGAATCCACATACCGGGGGATGTTCAGGTTGTAATCATTCTGGATAATCTCTGCGCGGGATACTCTGCGTGCGAACTTTTCGATTTTCTCCGGGCGTTCCTTGTAAGCATCCACAATGCGTTTGATGTCGCAGGCACGCAGCTTATTGTTTTTGCCGTCCTTCTCAAAGCCCTTAGACGCATCAATAATCAGAACGTCCGAATCCTTTTTATTCTTCCGCAGCACCATGATGATGGTGGGAATGCCTGTGCCGAAGAAAATATTGGCGGGCAGACCGATGATTGCATCAATGTTGTTGTGGTCAATCAGATTTTTGCGAATCGTACCTTCTTCACCACCACGGAACAGAACGCCGTGGGGCAGAACGATGGTCACAATACCATCATTACGGATGTGGTACAGGTCGTGCAGCAAAAAAGCATAGTCCGCCTTGCCCTTGGGCGCAAGACCGTAATCCGAAAAGCGCGGATTATTATCTTTGTCGGTCGGATTCCACGCCTGCGAATATGGGGGATTTGATACCACCGCATCCACAAACAGCGGGTCGTAGGTGTTGACCGGGTCGTTTTCTTCAAAGTACGGCCAATCTTCCTCCAGCGTATCACCGTTGCGCGTTACAATGTTGTCGGGCAGAATGCCGCGCATGACAAGGTTCATGCGGGTCAGGTTGTAGGTGTTTTCCTTCAACTCCTGTGCGTAGTATTTGATGTTGTTGCCATTGCCCATATACCGTGCGGCACACTGACCAATGTTGATCAGCAGCGAACCGGAACCGCTGGTGGGGTCGTAAATTTTGATCTCTTCCCGGTCTTTCAGGTGGTACGCCACGATTTCAGACATGAGCAGCGAAACTTCGTGCGGCGTGTAGAACTCGCCGGCCTTCTTGCCTGCGTTTGCTGCAAAGTTGCTGATCAGATATTCGTAGATAAAGCCGAGAACATCGTAATCCTGCTTGCCGTCCATGGGAATATCTTTGATGAGATAGATCAGGTCGCGAATGGCCTTTGTCCGCGCACCGGAGCTTTCACCCAGTTTAGACAGGCCGGTTTGCAGCGTAGCAAAGACACCGTCAAACACCTTTTTGTGGTGCGGGTCAATCAAACGGCTGAATGCTTGCAGTGCTACCGTCACATCATCGGCCTTGAAGTCACTGCCTTTACTGATCCATGTGGAAAACAGATTTTCATAGGCGATAAAATAGCCGACATTCTTCCGAACGGTATCCAGCGTTTCGACATCGTCTTCGGTCAAATCCGGCAGATATTCGTCTGTCCAGTCATTCTCTTTCAGCCATTTGACTTCTTTGTCCGACAGAAATTTATAAAACATGAAGCCCAGAATGTAATCCTTGTACTCGTTGGCTTCGATTTTAGAGCGCATCTTGTTGGCAGATTCCCAGATTTTCGATGCGAGTTGCTGCTTGTTCATGCTATTCCTCCCAGTGGCCTGCAATAGCGCATTTTTAGATTTTTTAATCGGACAGCCCCTCCGATTTTATGCGTGTGTTCATTGAACCAATTATACAAAAGTGCCACCCGGTTTGCAATGCGAATGAAAAGTTTCTCAATCGCATTCGCAGAACCATAACCGTGGCGAGCAGAGCCTTTGTGCGCACAAAGGCTAAATTCGCACGCAGAATTAAAATTCTGCTGTGTTCATTCGCTTGTTGGGATGCAATCCCAATCCCTGTAATCATCACAATTCCGTGATGGCTGCGCATTCCTGCGGTGTGCTGAAAGAGCGTTTTGCAAAAAGCGCGTAGCCTGCATCCATCGGATGTAGTTCAAGGGTTTGGGATTTCCCAACAAGCATTTTGCAACGCAAAATGGTCTTTGTATATACGAAGACACTGCTTGCTACGGCTATGAACGCCTTTTGAATTGCAAAATGATTTTTCAGTTGCTATACTGGGCTTATCAAAGTTTTTTCGGGAGGACGTCGCAGTGACCGCACAGACAATGCAAATCGGGAGCCGACCTTGCCGCATTTACGGCGAAGCCCATGCAGAATACCTACTGCTCCAAATGACCGGCGAACACGAGCTGCAAAGCATGGACAGCGAGGTTGCCGCTATTGCACAGAGTGCGCACCACTTTCTGTTTGCGGCTATTCCAGTGGAAAGCTGGAACGATGCACTTTCTCCGTGGGAAGCCCCTGCTGTGTGGGGAACGCAAGGGTTTGGCGGCAATGCTATGGACACCCTGCGCTTTCTGACAGAGCGGGGCATCCCCACACTGAAGCAGCAGTTTCGTCTCCCGGAAAACGTCAAAATCATTCTGGGCGGCTACTCGCTGGCGGGACTGTTTGCGCTGTGGGCATCCACCCAGACAAAGCTGTTCTACGGTATCGCCGCCGCCTCGCCCTCTGTGTAGTTTCTGGGCTGGATGGAGTTTGAACAGCGGCACCCGATACAGGCACAGCGCGTTTATCTGAGCCTTGGCGACCGGGAAGAGCGCACAAGAAATGCCGTCATGGCTGTGGTGGGCGATAACATCCGCACCCTGCACAGCCAGCTTACAGAGTGTAGCATAGACTGCACCCTTGAATGGAACAGCGGCGGGCATTTCAAAGACGCTGACCTGCGCACTGCGAAAGCCTTTCGGTGGGTGATGGAGGAACACGCATGACCATTTTGATCGATGCAGACGGCTGCCCGGTTGTCGATCTGACGTTGCAGATTGCAAAGCGGTTTGGCGTTCCGGTCATCATCCTGTGCGACACAGCTCACCAAATCGAGCGAGAAGGTGCGCAGACGCTGGTGTTCGATAAAGGGGCTGACAGCGTAGACTTTGCGCTTGTCAAGCGGGTAAAGCCGGGGGATATTGTCGTGACACAGGACTACGGTCTGGCGAGTATGTGCCTTGCCAAGTGCGCCCGGGTGCTGAACCAGAATGGTCTGGAATACACCGCCGACAACATAGACGCTCTCATGCTGCGGCGGTATGAAAACAAAAAGCTCCTCCGTGCCGGAAAGCACCCCAAGGGGAGCCCAAAACGGACGAAGGAGCAGGATGTGGCTTTTTCAACCCATTTCAAGGCTGTCTTAGAAGCCTCACGAAGGCTCATGCTTTAAGCAGTTCTCGTTATGCGTGGTGTGTGTGCTTTCTGTTAGGCTAGAACAATGGGTGCTGCTACATTTAAGCAGCACCCATTGTTTTGCTCGTTTTTTCACGATTTTTGTGATTTGCACGTATGCTGCTATTGACTTTTGCTGTGATTGGATGTACTATACAATCAAGTGATTACTTCCAACAAAAGAAAGGTAGGCAACATGAGAGTCAACAAAGGTTTGATGATAGCAGCAACATTTGATCCGACCAAAAGAACCTCCTTGATAACTGTAGCAGATATGTGTCGTAAAATTGAGGAGAACTCGATTTCTTTGCCGTTGTATCAGCGAGATATCAGTTGGACACTTCAGAAGTGTATCGATCTTCTTAATTATCAATTGTGGGGAAAGGCTCCGGTTTCTCCTATTTCTATCAATGTTATAAATACTGTGGATAGTGCTGTTCCGCAAGTTTCCTTTATAGATAGAGAAATCATCTCAACTATTGAACGCGGTCAATACTCGGTCGTGGATGGCCAGCAGCGTTTAACCACTAACTATAAAGCATATTGTAATCATGATGATTTTCGAAATATCGTGTTAGACTTAGGAAAAGGCGAGTTCACAGAGGTGCGTGACTCTATCAGGAGTAATCAAATTCCTGTTGGTATCCTCTTAAATAAAGAGGATACCAAATTATTTGAGTATACTAAGGCTAAAAGTGCACTTGGTTCTGCCGATGTCTTGTCTGTGCTCCTTCAAGTACGCAGCAAAATGAGAAACTATAATTATACTCTTAATTCGGCTGAAGACCTAACTGAGGATGAACAAATTGAGTGGTTCGAAGTTCTAAACAATGCTGGCAGCCGAGTAAGTATTATTCAAATGCGCTTTTCTAAACTGAAAGCTCATGGAATTGATATTTATAAACAGTACACAAACCTCTACCGTACCCGTGTATATGAAGCAGGGTACGAAGATTTTTTCACTCCGCAAAAAACCAATGTTTCTTACCCAGTTGCAGCATTAAATCCTGCGTATGAAGTTATCACTCAGAAGCCTCATTCCGGAAATTATGCTCCTATTCCTTCTGACACTAAGGAAAATCAACTTTGTAACCTTTCTCCAGAACAGCTTACACAATGCTTTTCTATGACTTTAGCTGCACTCGATCGCACTTTAGACTTCATCAATGAGAACACACCCACTCAACTTCCTCGCATTGATTATATTAATTATTTATTAGGATATTTTATCTTTCATAACGAAGTTTTGACCGAAGATAACAAGGAAAAACTTCTTCAGTGGATGGATAATGTTGATTTCACCAACAAGTCCAATTCTGAACGACGTGATATTTTCACCGCATTGATCACCTAATAATTTATCTAATTTATCAATAGCAGCCATCTGCATCTACCTTGCAGACGGCTGCTATTTTTTGTTGACTTTTGGAGACACGGGAGCATTTTGGTCGTCCAACTGGGTTCGGATATGAAGGCTTCTTTTAGGAACTCACTTCTGTCTGCTTGTTACAATTCGGTTACAGAACGGTCTTGAATGCTACGAAACAGCCCTTTTCGTGGGCTCGTATATAGAGGGGTATTTCTTCGGAGTATCTTCTTTCACGAAGGTTTGCTTGTACTCGTATGATTATTATGACAATTCCGTTTAATAGCAGACGCACGATTTGCAAATTGCAAATTGTGACTTTTTTGTTAATTTTCAAAAACATTGCTACGTTTTGGCCTTTCTCGATGCCTACCAATTAGAGGGACAATTTTTCGGAAGCCTTAAATTCCGAAGATTTTCTATAAAACTCTGTTCTTTGAAAACAGAATAGTTCAATCGTCCGGTACTTCACAAAAGGTACTTCTGTAACTCGCAGCCCGGTCATAACGAAGACGGGGTGCTGAAATGCCAATGGTGCGGTGCAAGCCCGCTGCTGGACGATTCCCCACTCCTAGGGTGCCGAGGGCGAATATGGGAGACCTATATCATATTGACGCAGATGGGCTGCAAGTCTATCTGCGATGCGAGAGTTGAAGCTACTGTCAGCTCTCTTTACATTGCCACCTGACCGCCGCTTTGCTGCAAAGGATATAACCGCAGGTGGCACACACTTTTGACCTTAGACTACTTATGCTGAAGGAGTGCCTATGAAGTTTAACAATGCCTATTCCCAGATGTTTCCCGGCTACCCCGATGCCGTCAGCCTTCAGCAGGCTGCGGAGATGCTTGGTCTGAACCGCCACACGGTCGGGGAACTGATCCGTTCCCGCCGCCTGTTTGCGCTTAAAATCGGCCGCACCTACCGTATCCCGAAGCTGAGTGTGATCGAGTTCCTGCTCACCGGACAGAGCACCTTCCCGGCTGGAAATCCGCCGCTGGATGTGGTATGCTGTGGGTGCAGCAATGGACAGCACGCCTGTTGACCCAAAGGAGGTTTATGATGAAAACTACAGGGTCTGTCCAAGAGAAAAATGGACGTTTCTATTTCGTGATCAATCTTTATGATGCCAACGGCAAGCGGAAGATCAAGTGGATCTCCACAGGTCTAACCGTCCGGGGCAACAAGCGCAAGGCGGAATCCATGCTCCGGGAAGTATTGCTCCACTATGATGAGACCGGGGAACTGCCCACAGGGCGGGGCGGCACCTACGAAAAAGTAGATGCTAAAACCGCCAAGCCCCTGCCGCTGCCCCTCCAGCCCGTCAACAAGTCGGAGATGCTGTTTCTGGACTATCTCAACGAGTGGGTGCAAGTCCATAAAGCATCCATCCAGCCTGCAACCTTTATCAGCTACAATCGGATGATCACCGGCCGCATCACGCAGTACTTCAAGCCACTGGGTTTGAAGCTCTGTGAGGTCACACCGCAGGTGCTGGACGAGTTTCAGGAGAAGATCCTGCTGGATGGCTGCACCACCAACACCGTTATCCACTACCACGCCATCTTCGGCAAGGCGTTCAAGGATGCCGTGCGCAAGGACTATCTGGAAGTCAACCCGATGCTGAAAGTTGACCGCCCGAAGAAGAACAGCTTCCGGCCCAACTTCTACACCAAGGACGAGGTCCAGCAGCTGCTGGAAGTCTCGCAGGATGACCCTTGCACCTGTGCATTCTCATTACGGCCTACTACGGCCTGCGCCGCAGCGAGGTGCTTGGGCTGAAGTGGTCGTCCATCGACTTTGAGCGGAAATCCATGACCATCAACCACAAAGTCACGGAACAGCGGGTGAACGGCAAGTATGTCCCGGTCGTCAGCGATGTGATGAAGAACAAGACCAGCTGCCGCACTCTGCCGCTGATCCCGGCTGTGGAAGAAGAACTTCTGAAGCAGAAGGAAAAACAGCAGCTTTACCGTAAGCTATTCAAGAAGAGTTACAGCACCGAGTATCTGGATTTCGTCTGCACCGATCAGGAAGGCAAGCTGATCCGCCCGAACTTCGTGACGGAGCACTTTGATTGGCTGCTGACCAAATACGGGCTGAAGCACATCCGTTTTCACGACCTGCGCCATAGCTGCGCCAGCCTGATGGTGATGAACGGCGTATCCATGAAGCAGGTTCAGGAATGGCTGGGGCATAGCACATTCTCGACTACTGCCGATATCTATGCGCATCTTGATTACAAGAGCAAAGAAGGTTCGGCAGGAGTTATCGCTGGGCTGTTAGAAACGAAAAAGTGAAAAGGCCACTATGATTTCTCATAGCAGCCTTTGCCAAACGTGTATTTATGTAAAGGTCTATTAGACCAGTATAATCGCATGCGGGACTCGAACCCGCGACCCCAGCCTTATCATGGCTGCGCTCTATCCAGCTGAGCTAATACGGCAGAAAAACGCACTACCGAGCGAAATCGTTCGATAGTGCGTTCTGGCGGAGAGAAAGGGATTCGAACCCTTGCCCGGCGATTAACCGGCTACCGCATTTCGAGTGCGGACCCTTCGACCTCTTGGGTACCTCTCCGTATACATATCAGATAATGCTACAATTTGTATTGTAATATTATCTTGATTCCGAATGATAAAGCTGTTAGAATATTGTTAGAAAACGCATCGTTCAGACAGGTTCCGAAGCCTGTCAGGACATCAAAATCGACGTTCTCCCGTGTGAAATGGAGAAACGCAGCGAAGCATCCACCCGGATTTCGAGTCGTTCTCGTTACGACCACTTCGATACATCTCCATATTCATAGCTATATAATTATAGCAAAAAGCCGCCGTTCCGTCAACACTTTCTGCCGGAGGGACCCACAGCGCCAAAGAGGCCCTCTGGTCAGGGATAAGCGGAAGCCGCTGCCTCCCTCTGCGGGGACGGACACCCTCTTTTTCGTCTCTGCTTCGGGGAGCCTTTTCATGCTGTGCTGTCGTTTCCAAGGGCCAGATTGTAAAATCGTGGAATCATCGTCTGGATTTTCACAAAATATTACTATTTTGCCAAAAGATTGTACAAACTCTCCCCCCTCTGATGTGCTATACTGAAATCAACAACCGGCCTGTTTCCGGCATTTCTTCTGCCATACAGGCCGCCGAAACAAAGAAGAAAACCAGAAGGAGCAGTATCGATGAGAGAGATCATTTCCTTGAACGAAAACTGGACCCTGTCCTTCCCCAAGGGCGAGCGTCCCACCGAGCAGGTCACCCTGCCCCACACCTGGAACGCTGTGGACGGCATGGACGGCAACGGCAGCTATCTGCGCACCACCGGTGTCTACACCCGCACCTTTACCCAGCCCAAGCAGCCTCTGGCTGGCGGCCGCACCTACGTTGAGGTGCTGGCAGCTGCTCTGGCCGCAACCGTGAAGGTCAACGGCCAGGTGGCAACCACCCACGAGGGCGGCTTCTCCATCTTCCGTGCCGATGTCACCGACCTGTGCCACGAGGGCGACAACGAGCTGACCATCGAGGTCTCCAACGAGGACACCCCCTCCATGTACCCCGCTTCCGCCGACTTCACCTTCTACGGCGGTCTGTACCGCGGCGTGAACCTGATCAGCGTGCCCGGCACCCACTTTGACCTGGACTACTTCGGCGGCCCCGGCATCAAGGTCACCCCCAAGCCCACCGAGGACGGCGGTGCCACCTTTGAGATCGAGAGCTGGGTCACCAACGGCGAAGAGGCCTATACCGTGATGTACAGCATCGAGGACTGCTACGGCAACGAAGTTGCTTCCGGCGTGCGCCCCTGCGACAGCACCAAGGTCACCCTGTACGTTCCCGATGCCCAGCTGTGGAGCATGGACGAGCCCAACCTGTACACCGTGACCGCCCGCCTGCAGAAGAACAACGAGACTTTGACGAGATCTACGCCAATGTTGGTGTCCGCAGCTATACTGTCGACCCGAACGACGGTTCTCCATCAACGGCGTGCCCACCCCGCTGCGCGGCGTGGCTCGCCATCAGGATCGTCTGTACAAGGGCAACGCCCTGACCGCTGAGGATCACTACGAGGATGCCATGCTCATCAAGGAGCTGGGTGCCAACACCATCCGTCTGGCCCACTATCAGCACAGCCAGGACTTCTACGACGCATGTGACGAGCTGGGCTTCGCCGTCTGGGCTGAGATCCCCTTCATCAGCGTCTTTAAGAAGGACCCCTCCGCTCACCAGAACTGCCGTCACCAGATGACCGAACTGATCATCCAGAACTACAACCACCCCTCCATCATGTTCTGGGGCCTGTCCAACGAGATCCTCATCGGCGGCATCTGCCAGGAGCTGGTGGACAACCACCACGACCTGCAGAAGCTGGTGCGTGAGCTGGATCCCACCCGTCTCACCACCATTGCCCACGTCTCCAACACCCCTGTTGACGGCCCCATGCATCACATTACCGATGTAGAGAGCTACAACCACTACTTCGCTGGTACGGCGGCAAGATGGAGCAGAACGGCCCCTGGCTGGACAAGTTCCACGCCGAGCACCCCGACATCTGCATCGGCATCTCCGAGTACGGCACCGAGGGCATCATCAACTGGCACAGCAACGATCCCCAGTGCAAGGACTACACCGAGGAGTATCAGGCACTGTACCACGAGCATCTGGCTCAGGTGTTCGAGGATCGTCCCTGGGTGTGGGCTACCCACTGCTGGAATATGTTCGACTTTGGCTGTGCTGCCCGCCACGAGGGCGGCGTTGCAGGCCGCAACAACAAGGGCCTGATGACCATTGACCGCAAGACCAAGAAGGACAGCTACTTTGTCTACCAGGCATACTGGTCCAAGCTGCCCATGGTCCACATCGCCGGTCGCCGCCATGCACAGCGCGCAGGCGAGACCACCGAGATCAAGGTCTACTCCAACCAGGACACCGTTGTGCTGTACGTCAACGGCAAGGAAGTCGGCCAGCAGACTGCACACCGCGTGTTCAAGTTCAATGTTGCTCTGGAAGAGGGCTTCAACACCATCCTGGCCGTTGCCGGTGACATGAAGGATTCTATCACGCTGGAAAAGGTCGAGAAGGAGCCTGATTACTACACCCTGCCTGAGTTCAACGAGCGTCAGGAGGCGTTGCCAACTGGTTCAAGCAGGTCGGCAGCCTGGATCTGAAGGCTCCGATGGAGTTCCCCGAGGCTATTACAGCATCAAGGACAGCATGGAAGATCTCTCCAAGAACGAAGAGGCTCTGGCTCTCGCCACCAGGCTGTCAAGCTGGCCACCAACTTTGACATCAAGCCCGGCGTTGGCATGTGGGATATGATGAAGCGCATGACCCCTGAGACTATGGCTAAGATGATCAACATGCCCGATGGCTTTATCGAGAGCCTGAACGCACAGCTGATCAAGATCAAGAAGTAAGTACTTCCTGCATCTGAACACCAAAAATGAACGAACCGCCCCGGCACTGCACAAAGCAGCCGCCGGGGCGGTTTTTATATGCGGCAAATGGCAAGATGAATCAGGCCGCCGAGATGGTCAATTTCAAGCCCAGCTGCTGGAAGATCTTCAGCAGGGTATCCAGATTGGGCATCGTCTTAAAGGATTCGATCCGTGCCACCGAGGATTGCGGAATGCCGCACCTCGCTGCCAGCTCCCGCTGGCTCAATCCCATCGCATTGCGCTGCTCTACCATTGCTTTCACGATTGCAGACATTGCTTCCGCTTCCCGGATATCCTTTGCAATTTCCGGGTCAGCAGCTGCCACATGCTCCTTATAATCGTTCCAGGTCCTCATATTCACTCACCCTTTCTTGCAAGCCAATCATCACGTTCCGCTTTTGCTCGTTCAATTTCACGCCGCGGTGTTTTTTGCGATCTCTTCCGAAACTGGTGCAGCAGCACAAACCGATCACCCCGCCAACAGAAGTAGAATACCCGGTTATTTCCCGGACGCAGCTCCCAGATGCCATCCATCAGATGCTTCGTCACATTCTCGGAAAGCCGTGTTCCGTTGTCCTGCAGCAGCTGGATATACAACACGATCTGTTTATACTGTATTTGCGCATCCTTATTGGATGCGCTTTTTATCCGCAGCTCTTCCAAAAAGTCCCACAGTTCGGAAACGCCTCTGTCGTTCTCGTAAAATTCGACTGTATACATTCATGTTCCTCTTCTATGTGCGGCTTATCCCTCAGCCTTATGATAGCACATTTGCTATCAGCCGTCAATCTATTTTCTCATCTCCCACACTCTCTTGCAAACCAAAAGGGCCCTGCGGCATTTGCAGGGCCCTTTCGGTTATGGGAGATTATGAAATATCAAAGCGGTGGCAGACGCAGGGACATCGGGGAGTGGAACCGGCTCATTTTATTGTGGCACAGCCGGAGCTCCATACCATACGATCTCAGTCTGTGGTTCAGCGCTTCTTGCTGCGCTTCGTTCTTGCGGCGGGGCGAGAACGGGCAGGTTCGTGGTGGAACAGAACCATTGGAGTGCTTCTGCTCCATCCGATATCTGACGTAATTGGGAATCACGACCGCGATCACGATCAGCAGGATCCAGACCAGGATGCTGGGCTGCTCGTGGTTGGTGTTGAACAGAAACTGCATGACATATCCATAGGGTGTTTTCCTTTCCGGCCCATGCAGGGCCCGCCAGAGGGCTTTTTACAGCCAGATTGTTGCCGTCCTCGTCCGGTTTCATGGGCACGGTCAATGAGTGAAGTCCACGATGGTCATAGCGGCAGAGAAACCACTCCAGAAGGTTGCCAGATACAGCAGGCCCAGCACCGGGCGCTTGGCATAGAACTGGTGGGCACCAAACGCCCCAGAATGCACAGGCGCATATACTTCTTGCGGCTGACACAGTGCTTTTCACGGTGTTCTTTCCAGTATAACAGGTGGTCGATGGTGTTCCAGATGATCCCGTGGTCCGGGTCCTTTACCCACTGTGTCTTTTCTTCCATTTACGATGTACCTCTTGTCTGAATTTTGTTCCAAAAGCAGAAAACCGCCCGCCGCAAGGGCGAGCGGTTTTCCTATTTGATTTTACAGGTTTCCGCAGAAAATTGCAAGTACCAATTAGGCGTTCTCAGCCATGGTCTTCATCTTGATCTGAGCGACCTCGTCCTGGATCTCAGCCATCTTCTCCTTGGTCAGGGGATAGAACTTCATAGCGATCAGGTTGCAGACCAGACCCAGCATGATCATGCCGTAAGCGCAGAAGACAACGCCCACACGCAGGCCCGGGGTAACAGGGTCACCCATAACGGGGTTGTGATCGGTGAAGCCGCACATGCTGAACATGATACCGGCGACCATGGGAGCGAAAGAGGAGACCATCTTATCGACGAAGCTGAACAGGGTGCCCATCAGGCCGGGGACGTACTTGCCGGTACGGTAGACTTCGTAGTCAGCGCAGTCAGCGGTCATGGGGATAACGATGTTGCCGGAGATCCCCTGGAAACCAGCAGTGATGATGGTAAAGACCAGATAGATGATCAGGAAGTAGCCCCAGTTCAGAGCACCAGTCTCGGGGTTGGAGGTCATGGTGGTAGGATCACCGAACAGCCACAGAGCTGCCAGGATACCATTGGTGATCAGACCGCCCACAGAACCGATCAACATAGCCTTGCGCTGACCCAGACGGGTAGCAAAGAAGCTGATGAACAGGAAGCACACGATGGTGCTGGGGATGGTCACCAGACCGGTAACATTACTCTGCAGCAGGTTGGAACCGGCGATGCAGGCGAACATGGCGACCATGACGGCGCTGGACTTTGCAGAAGAACCCAGCTTATCGGTAGATGCGGACAGAACCAGCATCTGGATGGCGCGGTTGTTCTTCAGGGTATCCCAGTAATCCTTCAGGCCGACCTTGACAGGTTTGCCGGTGCGAAGAACTCGGAACGATCCTTGGGAGCGATGGAGATCACAGCGATGGTGGTGAAGATCGCAGACATGATGGCGGTCATCTTCCACAGGGTGTCAAAGAACTCCAGAGATGCGTAACCGCCCACATCGTTGTAGCTGTTGGCGATACGGGGAATGATGATGCCCAGGATAGCAAACACCAAGGTGTTATACACACCGTCGAAAGAAGCGAACATGGGGCGCTGTTTGGGATCGTTGGTCACACAGGACTGAGCGGACTTGGTAACGACACACTGGCAGGTGTAGCCCAGGTAGTAGACCATCAGAACGACCACATAGAAGGGGAAGCGGGCTGTCTGAGGCAGCTTGTGGGTCACATGGAATGCGACCCAGCTGGTGACGCACAGGATGATCTGACCGATCACGATGAACGGACGGTTCTTACCGAACTTGCCGTTGGTCTTATCGACCATGAAGCCGATGAACGGGTCGGTAACACCGTCCCACATACGCATCATCATGGTCAGGGAGGAAGCGACCATCATGCCAACGCCGACCCAGCCCATCAGGTAGTAGGTAGCGTAGTTCATCATCATCAGATAAACGTTGGTTGCGGTGTTGTTCAGCGCGTAGCCTGCGATACGCCACAGGGGAACGCGGTGGATGCCGTTGTGCTCATAGTCCTTATCATAGAACTTGTCCGGCAGACTTCTGGTTTTTGCCATTTCATTCTCTCCTTTGTTCACACAGGAACATTCTCCGTTTTCTCCATGGGGCTTACAGCTGCCACTGCGTACCAACCCGTCCGAAGCTTTGTGTCTATATTATGAACGTTTTTTTACATACCCGTTAGTAATATTTTAAGGTAAAACAGGTCATTTTTACGATTATGAAAAAGTTTCACGAATGTGAAAATTCTATTGTGCTTATTGCACAATCAATTGATATACTAGTATAGCACAACGCCAGTTAGCTGCCACTATGCCATGCACTGCAAAAAGCGTTCTCCGGCAGCAGAAAGGGCCCACGGCAAATGCCGCAGGCCCTTCCGGCGCTAGGAGGTAAATGAATGAATAGAGGAAGATGTCAGATCAGGATGTCGCCGTTCTCATCGGCCTGCATGGGCAGTGCAATGAGAAGGTCGGTCACGCAGAGGAAGAAGGGCACCACGCTCCAGAAGAACAGGGTGTAGAAGGCCGCCAGCGCATACCGCTTTTCATAGTAGCGGTGGCCGCCGCACCAGCCCAGAAACAGGCAGAGCAGAAGGTACTTCTTTTTGTTCACCTTGTGCCTTACGCGGTTCTTTTTCCAATCGTGATACTTACCAATGAGGCCCGGGCTCTTCTCCTTTTCGAGATCGATGCCGGCTTCCAGCTTGGCATCCTGCAGCGCCAGCTCCGCCTTGATAAAGTCATCCCGGGTCAGCTCCTCGCCGGTCTCCAGCTTGTGGAACACATCGTCCGTTACCTGCTGGCGGCTGCCAGTGCCGTAATAGCCGGTGCTCCAATCGTCCTTTTCCTCGTCGTAGTGCTCCACATCGCCCAGCAGCTCGCCGGTGGTGGGGGCCTTTTCCGGGGCCTCAGCGGCGGGGGCCGGGGTGATCTCAGGGGTCTGGTTCAGCTTGTTTTCTTCTGCCATAGTGGTATTCCTTCCGGGTCTCAGGGTATCAGAAAGTCCTGCGGCAGAGGATGGCCCGCCGCAGGACATTTCCGGTTACGATGCAGGACAGCGGCGCTGTCCCGGATTCAAAATTTCCGCAGGGAGATGGTTGGCCTTAAGCCTGCTTTGCAGCAGCCTCAGCCTTGATGCGGCCGATCTCAGCCTGGATCTCTGCCATCTTCTCCTTGGTCAGGGGATAGAAGTGCATAGCCACAACGTTGCACAGCCAGCCAACGATGGGCAGCAGGACGAAGCAGCCGATGGTTGCCCAGAAGATGCCGTCAGAGTACGGAGTCATGGTGTCGGGCAGAGCGTCCTTGAAGCCGACCATGGAGTAGAACAGAGCCACAACGGTAGCAGCCAAAGAGGAGACCAGCTTATCCACGAAGCTGAACAGGGTGCCCATCAGGCCGGGAACGTACTTACCGGTACGATAGACCTCGTAGTCAGCGCAGTCAGCGGTCATGGTGATAACGATGGAGGAGGACAGTGCCTGCACGCCGGACCATGCGATGACCAGCAGCACGAAGAGTCAAGCCGGTGGTGGTCAGCCGGTGAACAGGTGCCCCAGGTGTCAGGACGGATCAGGCGGAATGCGGGCAGAGAGAACTTGGAAGCATCGCCCTTGGGGTTGAAGAAGAACAGGAACAGGGTGATGGCGATGGAGCCGATGATGCCGCCCCAGGTACCCACCAGCATGGATGCCTTCTGGCCCATCTGACGAGCGATCTTGTTCATCAGCAGCAGAGAAATCAGGCAGATAGGGATAGAGGTGATCTGAGAGTAGCTAGAGAATGCGGCATAGTTGCCGAAGATGATGCCGAACAGGCAGATCATAACGGTAGCGTTGCTCTTGGTGGACATGAACAGCTTATCGGTAGATGCGGAGACCACCAGCATCTGGATGGCACGGTTGTGAGCCAGGGTGTCAACGTAATCCTTGATGCCGACCTTCTGGGTGGTGCCCAGACCGAAGTACTTCGGATTGTCCTTACGCCACAGGGCGATGATGGCGCAGACTGCAAAGACAGCGGACAGGCCGCCGAACATCAGCTGCATGGTGGTGAACAGGCCGGGGTTGTAGAAAGCGGACAGGCTGCCGCCGGACTTCTCCACGATGCCTGCCAGAGCAGGGTTCTGTGCCACCAGAGAAGCGATCTCGGCAGCGTTGGCCTCGGCAGTCAGGGTGAACTTAGGCACCAGGACATCGGTGACAATGATGGGGAACA
>ENA-OQJX01000362-OQJX01000362.1-human-gut-metagenome-genome-assembly--contig:-NODE-362-length-26448-cov-2.796778_pt1 | contig 26448 bp, 38 predicted proteins | sample MGYA00242615_ERZ504782 | MGnify/ENA primary metagenome ERZ504782 (study PRJEB26092, sample SAMD00036354) | human gut metagenome | host: Homo sapiens | study: EMG produced TPA metagenomics assembly of... | reverse complement strand
TGCACGCAAGGTCAGAAAACCATCCTGATGATCGGTGAATTTCCGACACCTACGTTGTGAGTTTTCAGAAGATGATGCGCGACGAGAACTATACGGTGGAGAACTCGGAGCCATCGCCTTCGGCTATACCAAATTGCTGGAAGAGAGCAACGACGTGCTTCAGGAAATGAAAGGGTGGTGAACATCACCACGCTTTCACTCAGCGACAAGGAGCGCATGGACGTGGTGGACAGGTGCTACAACTCGGTAAGGCAATACCGCAATCTGGTCGGGTATTATACCAACAAGAACATTGCGGTGAGCTACCTGCGCTCCAAGAAAAAGGGGGACACCAACCGGGTGCTGGCTCTGTACGGGACACTAACGACAGATATTGGTAAGCCATGCTGTTGTTAGCCGCCGATTTCAGTAACCTGCATGAGATATTGAAGAATCTCTATGTGGAAATGATGCCCCTCTGCTCCAACATGGCAGGGGTGGCAAAAGGGATAGCCGGATTGGGAGCGTTGATTTACGTTGCCTCCCGTGTATGGCAGTCCCTCGCAAGAGCCGAACCCATCGACGTGTACCCGATGCTCCGACCGTTCGCCATCGGTATCTGCATCCTGTTCTTCCCACGATTGTGCTCGGCACGATTAACAGCATATTGAGTCCCATTGTACAGGGAACGCACGGGATGCTGGAAACACAGACAATGGATATGAACAAGTACCGGGAAATGAAGGACAAGCTGGAATATGAATCCATGATGCGCAATCCCGAAACCGCCTATCTGGTCAGCAACGAAGAGTTCGACAAGCAGATTGACGAACTCGGATGGAGTGCAAAGGACATCGCCACGATGGGCGGCATGTACGTCGAAAGAAGCATGTACAATTTCAGAAAGGATGTGCGGGATTTTATGCGGGAGGTACTGGAGCTGTTGTTTGCTGCCGCTGCCCTGCTTATCGACACGCTCAGGACGTTCTTCCTGATAGTGCTATCCATACTCGGCCCGATAGCTTTTGCCATATCGGTCTGGGACGGGTTTCAAAGTACGCTTTCACAATGGATGTGCCGCTACATACAGATATACCTGTGGCTGCCCGTATCGGACTTGTTCAGCAGCGTACTGGCGAAGATACAGGTGTTGATGCTTGAAAACGACATCAAGGAGTTGCAGAACAATCCCGATTTTTCAATCGACTCGTCCAATGGCGTTTACATCGTATTTATGGTAATTGGGATACTCGGTTACTTCACGATTCCTACGGTGGCGGGCTGGATTATACAAGCAGGAGGAATGGGCAGTGCAGCCCGTCCGATCAACCAGATTGCCGGACGTGCGGGTGCTATGACGGGAGCCGCTGCCGGAGCGGTGGCGGGTAATCTCGCCGGACGTGCCGGACACGCTGCCGGTAATGCTGCCGGAAGTATGGGACGGGGTGCTGTGAACGGGGCAAGGAAAGTGGCGGGAGCCGCCGGACGGCTGTTCAGGAGAAAATAAACAATCAATAAAAAAGTAAAACAATGGAATTTAAGTCATTAAAAACATCGAGAGCAGTTTCAGGCAGATACGGCTGTTCGGCATCGTCTTTCTGGTGGTCTGCCTGGCAATCACGGGTTACTCCGTATGGAGTGCCTACTCGTTTGCCGAAGCGCAGCGGCAGAAGATTTACGTGCTGGACGGCGGTAAATCGTTGATACTCGCCCTCTCGCAGGATTTGTCGCAGAACCGTCCTGTGGAGGCAAGGGAACACGTGAAGCGTTTTCATGAGCTGTTCTTCACCCTCTCGCCCGACAAGAGCGCGATTGAGGGGAACATCAAACGAGCCTTGCTACTGGCGGACAGGAGCGCGTTCAACTATTACACCGACTTTGCCGAAAAGGGGTATTACAACCGCATCATTTCGGGAAACGTGAATCAGGTGTTGCAGGTGGACAGCGTGTCGTGCAATTTCGACACCTATCCTTACAAGGTAAGCACTTACGCCCGGCAAATGATTATCCGTGAAAGCAACGTGACTGAGCGGAGCCTTGTCACAAGGTGCAACCTGCTGAACTCCGTCCGTTCGGACAACAACCCGCACGGCTTTACCATCGAAGCCTTCGAGATTATCGAGAACAGGGACATCAAGGTACAGAAACGATGATAGGCGGGTGCATGACAAAAATACAGGATTGGGCGGACGAAAAGCTCCGCCGCCTGTGCGGGCGCATCACACCCGGAAAGCGGCTGGCAGTGCTGCTGACAATGTTCCTCTTTTTCAGTATCGCTTCGGTGTACATCTTCGTTTCGGGGATTTACAACATGGGAAAGAACGAGGGGCAGCGCATCGAGATAGAGCATATCAAACTGCTCGAACTGCAAAGGAAAGACAGTATTAACCTAATAAATGATTACGACAATGGAACAGACGAATGAAGCGAGAGCAGAGGATAAGCCCGCTTATTCTATGCCTCGCAAAGAGGATGAAGCCGCAAGGCAACAGATTCAAGAGAGTAAAAACGAGGTGAAGCCGCCCAAAGAACCGGACAAACCCAAAAAGGAACTGACCGAAGAACAGCGGCAGAAACAGAAGAAGCTGATTGTCTATCCGCTTATGTTCATCATCTTTGCCATAGTGATGTGGCTGATATTCGCACCTTCCGAAAAGGAGGAAGAGCAGGGACAGTCCGGTTTCAATACCGATGTTCCCGCACCGGCTGACAATGCGTTGGTGGGCGACAAACAGGCGGCTTACGAACAGGATTTGTTCAACCGCAAGCAGGATGAGCGTCGGGAACAGATGCAGGATTTGGCTTCGATGTTCGGTTCGGGGGAAGAGCAGGCGGAAGAAATGCGACATTCGACGAACCGGAGGTCAAGCCGAAAAGTGGTTACGGTGGTGGCGGCAGTTCCCGCCCGAAAGAGACCATCTATGCTTCCGCCAATGCCTACCGGGACATGAACCGGACGCTCGGCAATTTCTACGAAACCCCGAAGGAAGATCCCGAAAAGGAAGAGATGCGCAAGGAATTGGAAGAGCTTCGGGAAATGGCGTACAACCGGCAGACGGAGAAGGAAACGGCGGATGAACAGTTGGCATTGCTGGAAAAGTCCTACCAGTTGGCGGCAAAGTACATGCCTCAGAATCAGGGACAGCCGTTTACCGGACAGCCGGCAGTTACCACCGCTACCGAAAGCAAGCCGACCGAAGCATATAAGAACGGCAAGGCGCAGGTGAATACCGTCGGCAGGTGCATGAACGGGTGGTATCGGCGTTATCGCAACCGATGAGCGATTCGGCATTTGTCGTCGAATATTCCAAAGAGAGGAACATGGGGTTCCATACGGCAGTCGGCACGGCTGTACAAACAGAAAAGAATACCATACGTGCGTGCATCCATGATAATCAGACCATCACGGACGGGCAGGCGGTAAGGTTGCGGTTATTGGAGCCGATGCGTGCCGGAGAAACGGTCATCCCGCAAAATGCGCTCGTTACGGGAATGGGAAAGATACAGGGCGAAAGGCTCGGCATCTCCATCACTTCGCTGGAATACAGGGGGATGATTATTCCGGTGGAACTGACGGTTGTCGATGGCGACGGGCAGGAAGGGATTTTCATTCCGGGTTCGATGGAGATAGACGCTATCCGTGAGATAGCCGCCAATCTGGGCGGTAATCTGGGGACGACCATCAACCTGAACCAACAGAGTGCGGGCGACCAACTGCTGACCGATTTAGGCAAGGGGGCGATACAGGGAACCTCGGCAATATATCGCCAAGAAAATGCGGACAATTAAAGTACATCTCAAGGCGGGATATAACCTTATGCTTTATCAAAAGAAACAGTAAAACCAATTTATTATTAACCGGGCAATATTGCCCACCACTAAAATCCAAAGTAAAATGAAAAGAGTATTTTTAGCTATCGCCCTGACGCTGGGCGTAATGGGTGCGAACGCACAGAATGTAGAACAGCCGGAAACGGAAGTCGTAACTTTCCAAGCGGACACTTATCCGCAGGAAATGTCGGGGGACGATTATAACGGGCTGACCAAGAAGCTGACTTTTGACCGCATGATACCGCCCTATGGTATGGAAGTGACGTATGACAAGACGGTACACGTCATTTTCCCGTCCGCAGTCCGTTATGTGGATTTGGGTTCTCCCAATCTGATTGCGGGCAAAGCCGACGGTGCGGAAAACGTCATCCGTGTGAAAGCGACGGTAAAGAATTTCCGCACGGAAACCAATTTTTCAGTAATAACCGAAAGCGGCTCGTTCTACACGTTTAATGTGAAGTACGCCGATGAGCCGTTATTACTGAACATCGAGATGAAGGATTTTATTCATGACGGCAGTACGGTGAACCGTCCGAACAATGCCCTCGACATCTATTTGCAGGAGCTGGGCAGTGAATCCCCGAAGTTGGTGCATCTGATTATGAAGTCCATCCACAAGAACAACAAGCGTGAAATCAAGCATATCGGGGCGAAATCTTTCGGCATCCAATACCTGCTGCGTGGGATGTACACGCACAACGGGTTGCTGTATTTCCACACGCAGATCAAGAACTCGTCTAACGTGCCGTTCGATGTGGATTTTATCACGTTCAAAATCGTGGATAAGAAAGTGGCAAAACGTACCGCTATTCAGGAGCAGGTAATTTTTCCGCTCCGTGCTTATAACTATGCCACCCGTGTAGCGGGGCATAAAGATGAGCGCACCGTCTTCACAATGGAGAAGTTCACCATTCCCGAAGACAAGCAGGTGGTAGTTGAATTGCACGAGAAATCCGGCGGTCGCCATCAGTCCTTTGTGATTGAGAACGAGGACATCGTGCGTGCAAGGGTGATTAACGAACTGAAAGTGAAGTAAGATGAAGAAGTATCTATTTGTAGTTGTAGCGTTGCTTGCCCTTGTGGGGCAGGCAAACGCCCAACGCTACCTGCCGGGTATGCGTGGCGTGGAACTCAGAGGCGGTTTCGTGGACGGGGTACAGAAGCCTGTAAACTATTATCTCGGTGTGGGGTTATCCACCTATACGAAGAACGGCAACCGCTGGATGTTCGGTGCGGAATATCTCAACAAGCAATACGAGTATAAGGACTTGCAAATACCCAAAGCGCAATTTACGGCGGAAGGCGGCTACTATCTGAAAGTCCTCTCGGATGCTTCCAAGACGTTTTTCCTCTCGCTTGGCGGCTCGGCTCTTGCCGGATATGAAACAAGCCGGTGGGGAGACAAGTTGTTGCCGGACGGGGCGACACTCCGAAATAAGGATTCGTTCATCTATGGTGGGGCGGTAACATTGGAATTGGAAACATACCTCTCGGATAAGGTGGTGTTGCTGCTCAACGCAAGGGAACGGGCGGTTTGGGGCAGTTCCATCGGACATTTTCACTTGACCTTCGGGGCAGGAATAAAATTCATCATAAACTGATTACAACCATGAAAGTAAAGATTATAGCTATATTGGCGGTGGTATTGACCGGATTGTTATTTACCTCCTACGATGATAAAATAGAGGTGCAGCAGGCATACGACTTTTTGCTGACGACCATGCCCGTGCAGAAACGCATCAAGCCGGGTGAAACGGCTGAAATACGCCTGCAACTGCATAAGTCGGGAAACTACAAGGAAACGGAGTTCTTCATTTCCTACTTCCAACCCGACGGGCGTGGGAGCCTGCGGATGGACGACGGGACTGTGTTTGCTCCCAATGATTTCTACCCGTTGAAAAAAGAAACGTTCCGGTTGTATTATACCTCCGAAAGTACCGACCAGCAAACTATCGACGTGACGGTATGGGATAGTTTCGGGCAGAGGTTCGATTTGAGTTTCTCGTTTCAGAATGATAGCGACAAGACGCAATAAAAATAAATAACCAGCCTTTATGTAAAATATAGAGGGCTGTTTCTGTGAAATCTGATAAACTCGTGTTATCTTACGATAAAATTGGTTTATCATGGAACTATTTGAAAAGATATATTTGAAGGCAAACTTAGTAAGTATGAAACAAATCATTTTCATATGGTAATTGATGGAAATTTTGAGTTACCCATCGATTCTATGAAAATGATGATTATGGTACTTTTATTCATGAGTACATTCATTATTTGCAGCATATAACGACACTGTTTGGAGTTAAGATATGTGCAATGTATAATAAAATGTTTGTACTATACATGAATTACTTTAAAAAGAACCAAACAATATATTTACCACTAAAATTATGGGAAAAAGATGAAGGATTAGCTAATTTTATTCAATATTTCAAAGATGTAAGGGGGGATAAAAATTGCGATCTAAATATCAATGAAGTAGAGGTTGATATAAGAGAAATAAAAAAAGCTAAAGATACTCGAACTGCGGTAAATATAGGCGTTTATGATTTGAAAATGATAAAGTAGAGGAGTGTGGATTTAAGTTTGGCTATTCTTGTATTGTAGAGAGCATGGCTCATCTGGTTCAGTCATTTATAAATGATGATACAAATCACGCTAATATACCATATCGTTCTGTTGAATTGATTTGTGAAAATCAATATAAAGAAATATCTAAAGATAAAAAAAGATGATTTCAATTTGCCTTTGTTCTCTTATGTTTAATAATCCCGGAGCGTCTTTTTTTGAGGTGATTGAAGTGTCAAAAAAACACAGAGACCTCAACGGATTTGAGTTGTTTAAAAAAATAATGCGTGATTGCTCTGTAAAGTATAAAGAAAAGGAAATGCCGATGTATAGAGCCTTACATAATTTCCTTGATGATTTAAAAGTTAGTACAGAGGCAGCTATTGGTACAAAGTTAGATTATTATGCTGAGGTTATAGATCACTGCAAAAAAGAAGCATCTTCGGGAGAATGCGTTTTATTGGATATACTTTATAATGGGGATATAACGGATTAAAAAATATTTTTCAGAGGTTTTATCTAAGGTATATGGCTATCCATTTATTGAAGCAAATAACACTTCAATAATGCCACAAAAAATAGATCATGAAGCAAATACTGCTTATGTAGAACGGCAGCTTTGTTAGGACTTGAGATGATAATAAAAAGAATTAAATCAGAGGAAAGTACATTGTGTAGTTGGTTCAAAATATGTAAAATTGGCATGTACGATCCATCTATTGATTGCGTAGTATCTCCTGAATGTGAAAACAATCAATGGGATAAAAAAGAACAATGCTTAATGACAGAATCAATGGATTTTTTTAAAATTAGACAGAAAACCTTTATTCAAAAATAAGGCACTGTCCACGATTTTGTGTAAATAGAAAACTAGAGGATTCGAGTTTTATACTTGAATCCTGTTTTCAAATATAGTTATAAATTGATTAAAAATCAATGCCCAATTCCAAATAGGTTGATACCATTTCTTTTCTATTTCTGTAATAGCCAGATACACAGACTTTTTCAAGGCATCATCATTTGGGAATGATAGCTTGTTTTTGGTGTACTTTCTAATTTTTCCGTTCAGATTCTCAATGAGATTCGTTGTATATATGATCTTTCTAATTTCAACCGGGAAGTCAAAGAATACGGTGAGTTCTTCCCAATTATTTCTCCATGAGCGTATCGCATATGGATATTTAGTCCCCCATTTTTGCTCAAAGTTCTCCAACTCCATCTTTGCGGCTTCTTTAGTAGGTGCATTATAGATATTCTTTAAATCAGAAGTAAACTCCTTTTTTTCTTTCCAGACCACATACCGACAAGAGTTTCTTATTTGATGCACTACGCATATTTGAGTGGTAGATGTTGGAAACACACTCTTGATAGTTTCTGTAAATCCATTCAGATTATCAGTAACCGTAATCAGTATATCTTCTACACCACGAGCTTTGAGATCCGTTAAAACGCCCATCCAGAAGGCAGCGCTCTCATTTTTACCAACCCACATACCCAATACCTCTTTCAAGCCTTCCTTATTTAGACCTACACATAAATAAACGGTCTTGTTGATGACCTTACCATTTTCCCTGACTTTAAATACGATACCATCCATCCAGACAATCATATATAAGCTCTCCAAAGGACGATTCTGCCACTCTGAAGCAGCCTGGCTGACTTTATTGGTAATAATAGAGATAGCGGAGGTGGAAAGATTGATACCGTATATTTCTTGCATTTCTGACTCAATGTCAGATACGCTCATGCCTTTGGCATAAAGAGAGATTACAAGACGTTCAATAGACAAGCCACGGGATTGATGCTTAGGGACTACAACTGGCTCAAATTCACTTTTTCTATCACGGGGAACCTGAATAACAGATTCTCCCATCTCTGTTTGAATCTGCTTCTTATAACTACCATTGCGGGAGTTGCCACTATGATCGCCTTGATTGGAGTGTTTCTCATAACCTAAGTGGTTATCAAGTTCAGCTTCCAACATTTGCTCATAGACACGAGTATGAAGCTCTTTCATGAAAGCGGTAACATCTTCACCTGTCTTAAACTGAGACAGGAACTCTTTACTTAAAAATTCTTTGGGGATGTCCATAAAATCTGCTTTTTTACAAAGTTAATATATAAATAAAAAAAACTACGAGAAGAATCCCGTAGTTTTCTATTTACACAATATTATGGAGAGTCCCTTTCATTAGTTATTAAGGTAGTTACCAACATTTCTTTCAATTTCTGTATCGGGTATAGAAAGACAAGATTTTCAAGTTTTGTTGGTAATAGTCAGACTATCTCACTAATTAATTGATAACCTCTCTTTTTACCAACCCAGCAAGGGATAGCTTGGTAATAGAGACTGATAAGTTTAGGTTCTATATCTTCTTCGGGGTGTATGTTCAATATCTCAAATATTCTCGTTAATTCATTAACTATTTTCTCATTGGAATATCTATTGCCAACCTTGAATGTATTCTTAATCAGTTTGACAACTTTATTCCCCTTACGTTGTGTCAGAATCATTTCCTCTCTGATTTTCCTTTCGGAATAGTTAAGTTCCTCTATCCTCTCTTTGCCCAAAGTTTCAAACGCTTCCACAATGAACGGGTCAATTTTCCGCATATCATTGATATAGTCTAAGGCATATTCCGAATAGGGAGTTTCCATTTCACCAAGTTGCTGTACTATTTTTCTGCGCTTGTCCTTTACCGAGCGTGCAGCCTTGATAATCTTTAATTTATCGTCATTCTCATTATATTCGCAATTCTCAAATGTGGGATTGAAGAATGGCAGTCATTGTACCAATTCATTATTTCTTGTCTTGATTGGTATCTGTTGTTCACCAATACGGAATTAATCTCATTGTCTATGGCAAACCAGTTCTTTGTAAAGTCGGAATATAGGAATTTACGGAATGGCATGGTTTCAAGAACTGCACCGAAAGCGAATCTGCTTTCTCTGTTATCCGCACTATTGTATAAAGTCTGTATTGTGTTATAGGCAAATTCATGTGCTGAAATTTCCCATTCTATCTGTTCTTTGTCTTTGGTTATTATTTGGGGATTCACCCTATAGATATGTGTTGCCGATTTTATGCCATTACGGAATCTTCCGCAAATCTGTATGCAGTCCGTATCTATGTCAAGTATGGTATATTCGGAAATATAAGGGTCTGTAACCATTACCAAATCGGGCTGATAAGGCAAGTCCAAGTCGAATGCCGTAAAGAATCTGCCAGTGAAGAAGTTGTATTTCTTCATGGTGTCTGCGCTCCAGTCATTATAAGCATTATCAAAGGAGTATTCATTTTTCAGTTTCAAACGGCTTTTTGGCGCACAGTAAACGGTAGAATCCTCCAATATGTCGAACTGTTTCATTATGGAGTAAATCATTACCACAGAATTGACGAAAAAACAGACAGTTCCCTCCTTGTGCTTTTCTAAATATTCACTTATTGCCTTGTTGGTATTATAAGTATGTGTAGCCGTAATTTCTTGTCTATAGTCATAATCGGCACTTACTTCCACTGTTTCAAACTCTTTAAATCTTGGGTCACTGAATCCGATAGGAGTGGCGGAAACAAGTGCCTTGCCTTTGAAGCGGAAAAAGTCATTCATGGGCAGCACTATGTCTGTTCTGTAATCCACATCCTTGATTAATTGGTGGCATTCATCCATCAACAGGAAGAAATGATTATAAATGTCAATACCGCTGCAAGCTGTTTTTACCTTGCCGAAACTTTCGGGAGTGGTCATTATCTTATGTAGTCTGTTATTAGTCAGATAATTGCGAATCTTATCTGTTGTGACATCTTCATAAACGCCTAACAGATTGTTGTATTTGCCGCACTTGCTTTTGATAACGGGCACATTGGGAACTACGATAATGGAATTTCTTTGGGTTTCAAGTTCCAAAGTGGTAGCACCACAACCGGGTATTCTTTTGGAAAGTATGCAGTTTGACGGAATCTCATCTATTACGTCAGACAGGTATTGACCTTTATTTAGAGTAATCATAATCCTTTGCTGTTTAAATAGTCTATAAATTCATCGCTTCTCCTTATGCTGAAAAAGAGTTTTCCGAAACGGAACAGTCCCCTAAGTTTTATATAGGCTTCGGTTTCCCGTAGAAAAGGGACTCTTGCAATATTGTATTTCTGTTCTATCAGTCCTTTTACCACATCCTCTTGGAACTCGCTGCATAGCTTGGATAGTCTGGACGGGAATACTCCAAAATCCTCATAATCTCCCGTTTGCAGATAGTTAAGAATCCACTGCCAGCCTTGTGCGTTGAGTTGGTATCTTATACCGTTACTCCTTGACTGCTTATCCATGCTTCACCATTCACTTGGATATAAAGCTGCTTGTGCTGCTTCATCAGTAGCTTCACTTGTCTGTGTGCGGCTTCATTGTTATATGTTTGGGCAAACTGTATCTGTTTCATTTTCTCTGTTCCAATTAAAAAGAAAGCCGAGAGAGGTTGTTCCCTCGACTTTCTTCCAAGCTGACTGTTTAGGCTACTTCATTCTGTTCGGGAACTTGTTGTTTGGCTTCCGTTTCTGATTTCTTCATCCATTCGGGCTTGCAGGCTTCACAGATAAGGCTGTTCACTTCATCCGTTGCTTTCATGCAGAACTTCACATTCCCGTTGAACGTGGAAGAGAATCTCACACAACGGTAACGCTCACCACCGTTGTTGTACCAGTCCGCTTCAATATAGCCCCTCATAGTGGAGTTTATGTACTGCTTGAACAGTTCCATTACCAAGTTTTCATTCTCTTTGGCAATTTCGACCTCATGTTCCTCCGCTTTGTAGTCGTGCAAACCGTTTATTATTTTAGCCATGCCGAAATGTATTGCCGAAATGAGGTCTGCATCTCCTGCACCCTCAAAATGTTGTGTCATGCCAGTAGCATAAACGACTGTGACCGATATAATCAGTTCTCCTTTTGAGGATTGTTTGAAACGCATATCCGTTCTGACGGGAAACATAAGGAATGCTTCTTTCAGTTCCTGCACGAATGCTGCACTTACTTTAGTGTTTTCTACTACGTTTTCTACTTCATTATTTAACTCTTCTGTAAATTTAATATTCTTCATAATTTCTAATTTTAAATGTTTAACGTGTTAATTATAATGCCATTAAAGAACTACTAAAGCTATGCGCACTTGCTTATTTGTTCCCTTTTGACATTGCAAAATTAGGTAGGAATTTAGGGGTAACAAAGGAATTTACCGAATGCCCATGTGTGTAGAAAACGTGCCCATTCCAGTACGCAAAAAAAATGCGTACCGAAAAGAATAAGCCTTTCAGTACGCATTTCTGCTATTGTTTTTATGTATGTCGTTTATGAAACTACCATGTAGTTATTAGTTATAACAGACGGAAATTCCTCGTTCTTGTATCTCCTAAGGAGATTGGATAACATTCTGTTCTTGTTGCCCTCCGAATCGTATTCTTCATTATATCTCTTGCCATCATAGCCCACTGTATAGATAAGCCTTGAAACAAGCATCATCTTGTCTTTAGATACCTTTACCTTTTTATTGGGTATGGTGGTAGCCTTTCTTCTCTCAATGAAGAACAGAAACATATCCGTAAACTTCCACTTCTTATAGGATATGTCAAGACTGGACTTGTCCGTAAAGCTGATTTTTGACGATAAGTCATTTCTGATAAAGCCCTCTAAGCCTATGTCCTTTAATTGTTTAATCGTAGTTTCTCTGTCTTGCTCACTATGTATAATATCACTGTATGTATTGACAAAATACTGTAAGGCTGCCTGAATGATTCTGATTGTGTCCTTCCTTTCAATAACATAGCTTTTCTTGTTGCTCTTCCTTAAGGTGATACTTGTAGCTTCCAATAGATTAGCATGAAAATAGCTAAAGTCCTCCAATACGGACTTGTTCAATGCAGGTGCGTTTGTGCCAATATCCTCTATAAAGTCATATACGAACAGAAGTAGATACCAAAACTTGCTAACGTCCAACTTATACGCTTCAATGGTATTCTGTAAGTCTTCATTAGTCAGGAACTTCTCTTTGAAAGAATCATCCAGCTTTCTGTATTCTCGTTTTTGTATTCTTCCAAAGTTCCTTTGAAAGTTTTCATTTCTTTGTTTCTCTCGTATCTTTCTTCAACGGATAAGTTTCTCTCAAAATATCTGTTGGCGAATATGGCAGGCGCGGAAGATTCTACGGGTATCATTCCCGTATCTGTTTCCGCATAATCGGGCAGGAAGTGGTTGGCTACCTCCCACACATATTCTAAGAGTGGTTCATTTAGACATTTGTAGCTTTCATGCCAAGCCACTTTTAAATCGGGCAGTTCTTCTATTTGATACATTGTACATTCATATTAGTTATACTGCAAAATAAAAGAAAAGTCTGCAATCTTTGCCGGATTACAGACTTCTTTTTGTTATAGTAGGTTCTTCATGGCTTCATCCACTTGCTCATTATCGAATTTACTTAAATATATCTGCGTGGTTTTTATGTCTTGGTGTCCCAATGCTTGCGATATGATGCCTATGTTCACTCCCGATTTCTTTAGAATCGTTGCGAATGAATGTCGGGCAACGTATGTCGTTACTTCGGCTGTTATTCCTAACTCTTGTGCGAATACTCTAAGTTCTGTATTGACTTGATGGCAGATTTTATGTACCCGATTACTTTTTTGCATGGGTGTTATATGACGTTTGCAATGTAGAATAGGAAATAAATATTCTGCTTCTTGTTGGTAGTCTGAATATTGATATATTATCTGCTTGGCTTGTTCGGATAAGACAAGATTGATGCTGCCATGTGTCTTTTGCCTTTGGTATATAAGTCTATTTTCTATAATATTGTTAGGTGTCAGATTAGCTATATCCACAAAAGATATTCCTCCGCATAGATAAGAGAAAGTAAATATGTCATGTGTCAGTTTCCGAAGATTACTTTGACCGTTGCAGTCAGCATTGATGATTTTTAGAATGTCCGCTTTAGATAATGCTCTTTTCATGGTTTTCGTATTGAGATGGCTTAATTTGTATTCAATGAAAGGGTTCTTTTCTCTGCATACTATTTTTGCATCAATGGCACGATTGTATGCAGCACGCAAAGTACGGAACTGATAACTAAGTGTGGTATCTTTGTTGCCTTTACTGCGCATCCAATCTTCGTACTTTTTGCAAAAAGACACATCAATATGACTGAAAGTGTAATTCAGCTTCTTACCTTTATTGAAGTTCCTAAGCGTATTATAAGAATTTAGGTAAGCATAACTTGTCCCGATTTGCCCTTTTTGTTTCAGTTCTTCAATAATGAATAGATAGAACTCTTCCACTGTTTGCGTCTTTGTTATTTCTTTCTGTTCATTTATCAATGAAGAAGCCGTAAATTCTTCTTTGTTGGCTTTCTTTTCTAAAATCCGTTGTTGGTAATCTAATTTTTGTTTTTAGAATGATTTTTTGAATTAAGTCTTTATGTGGATTGTTTGGTTTGGGCACATTCTTATCAAAATCCCAATGCTTTGCAGCAACGGAAATTTTAAGGCTTTTATATTGTGCTTTTTCCATTTTGTGTCAATTCTTAGCATTAAAGGATGTTCTCCATTTGCTAAGGTTTTACTTTTGTAGCAGATAACCGAAATTATAGCATCCATAAGAATTTGGTTTAATTCTTGGTTTAATTGCTGGTTTAATTTCGACCATTAAACTAAGGTAAACAGGGTATTGCCATTAAAAGCAAAAAGCATCGATAACCTTGCGATTATCAATGCTTTATCGGTAGTCGGGATGACAAGATTCGAACTTGCGACCACACGCCCCCCAGACGCGTACTCTACCGGGCTGAGCTACATCCCGAATTGCGGGTGCAAATGTACGGCTTTATTTTAAAATAGCAAATATTTATAGTGCTTTTTTTATTGAATGAACCTATATTTTGCAGTTTCAAGGCTTTCGGTCAACGTGTCCTGCTCTCTTTTTACTTGTATGCCTGCTTCGCAAGGCAATGGCTTTGAGCGGGCAGGCATACTTTGAATGAAGTTATTGCAGGTTTAGGCTGTTTCTTACGGAAGTGACAGCCGGACTTTCGGGCGTTACGGATTTCCGGGTACAATAATCGAATTCCGCAGATTTTTCGCCGCTAAATGATTTCCACTTCAGTTTCAATTTAACGGTCTTGCCTTCTGTATCAGGCAGGGCATCCAACTTGAAAGCAACCAGTCCGTCCGCATACCTGCCGTAAATGTCGCCCTTGGCATTGTGGCGGAATTCTACTTCATACGGGTTTTCCGGATTCTCGCTCAGCAGCAGATTGACAAAGTGCTTTGTTTGATAGTCTCCTTGCTGAGTTCTAAAGCGAAGGGTCAGATAACCGTCTTCTGCGATGGTTACCCAATCGTTCACTATTTCCACCGGGTCGGTGCCGTATACGGTATCGTTCTCTTCACCCAAATCCGGGGCGATGGGTTTGGTAAGGATACTGTCTATCCAGTTTATATGTACAGCTTGGGTGTAGATATCGCTGGGCTCGTCCACTTCCTTGTAGTTTACTAAAGCGCGGACTTCCTTCTCGCCGTAGGGAGATTTCGTCATGTTGGTAGGCAGCAGAGTGGTCTTGTCATCCAATTGCAGAAAGACTGTCTGGTCTGCATCGGTCTTTACCGTTACCAGGGCATTGGGGAATCTCATGGCATAATTATCATCGTCGTCCAGGCACGATTGGAGGCTTAAGGAGCTGATGGTTGCAATAGCGATTAAAATTTTCTTGTTAAAGATTGACTTCATTTTCATAGTGTACTCTTTTAAATTAAACATTTGGAATAGGTCTTGCTTTTATAGAAATAGCATATTTGCGAAAACCCTGCATGCAGCATTGTTAATTAATGATAAGAGCCGGAGTAAGCTGGTGCGGAATATTATTCCCCGATACATGAAAGATATTTGTATATCAGGTGGAATATGATTACCTTTGCTGTATGAGATGCACATCTCGCGTGTGTTGAGATGTATGTCTCGAACTGTATGAGATGTGCATCTCGTGCATGTTGGGGAATAGCTGTCCGGCCGTATGGAAACTGGCTTTCTGTTTAGGGGAAGTAACCTCGGGTGGGGTGTCAGCGGTCTGGTTGCAGTAAGAAACATTATGTTCATTGTGAAAAGAGTATGAGTATAGTCTATTTGGTTCGAAAGAAGGTTTTCCGCACGGCGGAAGGGGTGAAGCAACTCTATTATGCTGTGCAGCGTGTGTTACAGCGGTGTGGAGGTGTGACGGCAGAGTTGCTGGCGCAGCGTATGGCATCCAGAAAAGGGATGAGCGCGGGAGACGTGCAGAGTGTATTGATAGATTTGCCGAAGTTTATAGAGGAAGCGCTGATGGAGGGAGAGTCGGTGACCATTAAGGGGCTGGGTTCCTTCCATGTGGCGGTGACGAGTGACGGGTTTGAGCATCCCGATGATGTGATGCCGGGCAAGGTACGCTTATCCCGTGTCTATTTTCGTCCGGATAAGTCGCTGGTGGCGAGGCTGAACAGCGGGATGGATTTCTACCGTTATCCGCTTAGCGATATTTCCCTCACGATATGTTGCGGCCGGAAACGCTGCGAAAGGAGCGGGCCGAGGGAAAGACGGGAATTCCGGATGAAGACCCGGTTGGGATGGAAAATGATACGGAGGACTTTGTGGGGGAGGAGTGAGCGATGAATGTGGAAGAATTCAGAGAATACTGTCTCTCCTTGCCGGGAGTGAGCGAGAAGATGCCTTTTCCTAATGTGGCCGACAGATACAGCCGCGATGTGCTTTGCTTTTATGTGGGCGACAAGTGGTTCTGCTTTGTCAATATCGAAGTGTTCGACTTCTGCTGCATCAAGTGCCGCCCGGAGGAATCAACGGAGCTGCGGGCAAGGTACGAGGGGGTGAAGCCGGGGTGGCACATGAACAAGAAGTATTGGAACAGTGTGTATTTTAATCAGGATGTACCGGACAGCATTATCCGAGAACTGGTGGCACGCTCCTATCGGCTGGTTGTGGAGAGCCTGCCGAAGAGGGAGCGGGAGCGTTATACCCCCATGCACTCCCTATAAAAGTCGAACATTTCGAAGATAGTCTCCTTGTCTGCCGTCTGGTTGAGACAGATGTCACCCACTTCTTTCAATAGGGTGAAGTTGATGACTCCGGCGGTATTCTTCTTGTCATGCTTCATCAGTTCGTACAGCTGGTCGTACTGTTTGCAGTTGAAGGTGAAGCTGCCATAATTCTCTTTGACGAATTGGATGGTCTGGCGCATCTTGTCCTTCGGGAATCCGGTCTTTATATAAGAAAGGTAGAGTTCGCAGACCAGCCCCCATGCCACTGCATAGCCGTGCAGCACCGGATGCCTTTCGGCAAGGGCGAGGCTTTCGAAGGCGTGTCCCACGGTGTGCCCCAGGTTCAGGGCTTTGCGGATGCCATGTTCCTGCGGGTCTTCTTCTACGATGTGTTCCTTTACCTGCACGGAACGTCCTACCATGGACTTCAGTAAGGCATAATCTATCTTCTCCGTATCGAAGGCCAGCAGTTCTGCCAGATGTTCCGGGGTACTGATGAGGCCGTGCTTCAGCATCTCCGCATAGCCGGAGAAGAAGTTATGAGCATCGAGGCTGCGCAGGAACTCGGTTTCCAGCAGCACGCAGGCGGCGGGAGCAAAGACGCCGATTTCATTCTTCAGACCGTTGAAGTTGATGCCCGTCTTGCCTCCCACGGAAGCGTCGACCATGGCGAGCAGCGTAGTGGGAACGTTGATGTAGGCGATGCCCCGCTTGAAGGTGGAAGCGGCAAAACCGCCAAGGTCGGTCACCATGCCGCCGCCCAGATTGATGAGCAGGGAGTGGCGGCTGGCCCCTTTCTCACTCAGGCTTGCCATACGGCAGCCAGCGTTTCCAGATTCTTGTGCACGTCTTCTGCCCCGATAATAATCTCTTCCGCTTCTTCCAGGGCGGGGATACCGTCCAGATGCGGGCGGCAGAGGCGGTGGGTATGCTCGTCGGTAAGGATGAAAAGCTTGTCATGGGGACACTTCGCTATGGCATGCGTCAGGCTGTTTGCCAGTCCTTCGCAAAGGATTACTTCTTGTTTACTCATCTTGTTAATTACAAATTACGAATTACCAATTACTGATGTTACGGATTATGAAGGAAAGGGAGCCTTCTTCATTATATTGTGGCACAAAGATAGCTCTTTTGGCAATAAAACGTTATCTTTGTCCCGTGAAATTCTATGGGTGGCAAGGTGTTTCCGTCATCTGCTCCCGCTATTTGTAATTAGTAATTTGTAATTGATTGATAGAAATGAGAGCATTACTTCCCGTTTATTGCCGTCCGCTGGGTTATTTCATCATAGCTCTGGCGTTGTTCCTTCCTTTCATATTCCTATTGTGGGGAAAAGTGACAGATGCCAACTTGCTGTTTTACAAGGAATGCTCCAAACTCCTGATGATGATGGGGGCACTGATGATAATCTTTGCCTTGACGAAGAACGAGAATAAGGAGATAGAGCAGGTGCGCAACAAGGCCACGCGCAATGCCATCTTTCTGACCGTTCTTTTTATCTTCGGCGGTATGCTCTACCGGGTGGCGCAGGGTGACCTCCTTTCGGTCGATTCTTCTTCTTTTCTCATATTTCTTATATTGAATGTGCTTTGCTTGGAATTTGGTATAAAGAAAGCGACAGTTGATAGATTATTTAAGCGGAATGGTCGATAAATAAAGCAAATCGTCATGTGGGGCATTAAACCTTTTGCCCGGAAGTCTGTCAAATGAAACAGTGAATAAAAGGCATTGTTCATTTAGAATAGACAAAGAATAGACACATGAAGAAAATTATCACGGGGATGGCGTTGCTGTTGGTAACAACGCTGTCTGCATTTTCACAGACCAAAAACATTACGGTATCGGGCCGTGTCGTGGAGGACACCAAGGAGCCTGCGATACAAGCTACCGTGCAGTTGCTTTTGTTGCCAGACAGTGTTCAGGCATCGGGTACGGCCACTACGGCACAAGGTTATTTCACTCTTCCCAAAGTCAGTGCGGGTAAATACGTGCTGAAGGTTTCCTACATCGGATTCAAGAGCCAGTACATCCCTTTACACCTTTATGCTACGACAACTGCCAAGAACGTGGGTACACTGACACTGGAAACGGATGCGGTGATGCTGGCCGAGGCTGTGGTTACGGCAGAAGCGCCGCAAGTGCAGGTGGTGGAAGATACACTGGTATATACCTCATCTGCCTATCGTACCCCCGAGGGAGCCATGCTCGAGGAGTTGGTGAAGAAGCTGCCCGGTGCGGAGATTGACGACGAGGGTAATGTGAAAATCAACGGTAAGGACTTGTCGAAGATTATGGTCGACGGCAAGGAGTTCTTCGGTGGAGACGTAAAGACCGGTTTGAAGAACCTGCCGGTAGATATGATAGAGAAGCTGAAAACCTACGATAAGAAGTCCGATTTGGCACGTATCACCGGTATTGACGACGGTGAGGAGGAGACGGTGCTCGACCTGACCGTAAAGAAAGGCATGAACCAGGGTTGGTTCGGTAATGCCGACGTGGCCGGAGGGACGGAAGACCGCTATATGGGCCGCTTTATGCTGAACCGCTTCGTGGACAAAACCCAGGTGTCGGTAGTGGGTTCTGCCAATAACGTGAACGACCAGGGCTTTTCGGGCGGTGGCGGTCCTCCGCGCTGGCGCAGGAACAACGGACTTACTGCAACGAAAATGCTGGGTGTGAATTTCGCTACCCAAACCGATAAGCTGGAACTGGGCGGTAGTGCACGCTACAACTATCAGGATGGGGATATTGCAAGTATCGGTTCTACCGAGGACTTTCTGCCGGACGGCAACTCTTACTCCAACTCGAACAGCAGGCAACGTAACAAAGCCAAGAATTTCAATGCCGATTTCCGTATGGAGTGGAAGCCGGACTCGATGACGAATATCATTTCCGTCCCAACTTCTCGTACGGCAAAACGGACAATCTCTCCAATTCTGAGAGCGGTACGTTCAGTTCCGACCCTTACAGTCTGGTGAGTGACCCCAATAACTGGCTGAATCTGGAGAAGATTCTTAATCCGGACGATGACCCGTTGAGGAGTATCCGTATAAATGCTATCAACAGCGGTTCGCTGAGCGACAACAAGAGTGTGTCTACGGATGCAACCTTGCAGTTGAACAGAAAGCTGAATGACAAAGGACGCAATGTCACGTTCCGTGGAAGATTCGGTTATACCAATAATGACAACAACCAGTATACGGAGTCGGAAACACATTACTTCCAGTTACTGAATGCTTTGGGAGGAGACTCCATCTTGGTTCGTAACCAGTACATCACTACTCCTACCAAGAACTACAATTACAGTGCACAGCTGACTTACAGCGAACCGATAGCCCGCGCCACTTTCTTGCAATTCAGCTATCAGTTCCAGTACAAGTATAGCGAGAGCGACAAGACGACGTATGATTTGCAGGGCTTTCCGGATTGGGGATTGTCAACCCAGCTTCCCACGGGATATGAAGAGCATGCGGTGGATAGTCTGGGTAAGTATGCGGAATACCGCTACTACAACCACGATGCATCCGTGTCTTTGCGCTTTATCCGCGAGAAGTATCAGTTGAGCGCAGGTATGTCGTTCCAGCCGCAGCATTCTGTATTGTCCTATAAGCGCGGCGACTATATGATTGATACCACCCGCAATGTGTTCAACTTCGCTCCGAACCTGGACTTGCGCATCCGTTTCTCCAAGGTGAGCCAGCTGCGTATGACATACCGCGGGCGTAGCAGCCAACCGAGTATGGAGAATCTGTTGCCGATTGTGGACAACTCCAATCCGCAGAATGTGCGTATCGGTAATCCGGGCTTGAAGCTTCCTTCACGCACAACATGCGATTCTTCTATAATACGTATAATGCCGAAAAGCAGCGCGGTATTATGTCGCACGTCAACTTCTCGGCAACGCAGAATAGCATCAGCAATAGCCGTGTGTACAATTCGGAGACTGGTGGATGGACTACAACTCCGAAGAATATCAACGGTAATTGGAATGCGTTCGGCATGTTTGGCTTCAATACGGCACTGCCCAATAAGAAGTATACCATCAACTCCTTCTCCAATGCCAACTATCAGAACAATGTGGCTTATCTGACGTCCGGTAAGGGAGCAGATGCCGTGGAACGGAAGAATACAACCACCAACCTGACGCTGGGCGAACGTCTGAATGCCGCCTATCGTAATGACTGGTTTGAATTCGGCTTGAACGGAAGCATCTCCTATTCAATAGAGAAGGATAAACTGACGCCTGACAATAATCAGGAGCCTTATACCTTCTCCTACGGTGCCAATACGCAGATTTCCATGCCGTGGAACATGACGCTCTCTACCAACATTGCCAACCAGAGCCGTCGAGGATATACGGACAGCAGTATGAACCGTAACGAGCTTATCTGGAATGCACAGTTGTCGCAGACTTTCCTGAAAGGGAATGCCACCGTCAGCTTCGAGATGTACGACATTCTGAAGAAGCAGAGTAACATCAGCCGTTCGCTGACTGCAAGCGGCCGCTCGGTGTACGAATATAACGGCGTGAACAGCTATTGCATGCTTCACTTCATCTATCGTCTGAATATTTTCGGCAGCAAGGCCGCCCGCGATAAGATGCAGGGCAGACGCGGCTTCGGCGGTCCGGGCTTCGGTCCGGGTCATGGTCCTGGCGGTTTCGGAGGACGCAGGCCGTTCTAAAGCGGAGGGGATCACCCCCCTAATCAGCTTGTCATTCTGATACACTCTCAATTCTGTGGCAGGTTTCTTTTTGATTATTTTTCAGACGCGGATGACGCAGATAAGAATATTAAAAATCTGCGTCATCCGCGTCAAAGCGATAGCAAGTATAAGTTTTCAGACAAGTTGGGGGAAGAGGGACTTTTATGTTAATCTCTGTAATCTTCGGTGAAAGTTTCTGTGTTTTTCCTACATTTGTTTCACACTTAATTGTCTGTGAACATGCTTGATTGGAACTTCATTGCCAGCCAGATTGCTACGATAGCCTTCGACATTGTTTATTTCGGTGCCATCATCGGAACGATTGTCGTCATTATCCTCGACAACCGCAATCCGGTGAAAACATGGCATGGATACTGATACTGATGTTCCTTCCCATCGTGGGCTGGTGTTTTACTTCTTCTTCGGGCGTAGTCAGCGCCGTGTGCGCATGATAGGGAAGAAGAGTTACAGCCGCTTGTTGAAGAAACCTATGGCGGAATATCTGGCGCAGGACTCATGTGCGCTTCCCATCAATTACAGTCGTCTCATATCCTTGTTCCGTAATACCAACCAGGCTTTCCCCTTCGATGGAAACCGGGTGGAAGCCTATACCTGGGGCTCTCCATGCTGCAATCCCTGCTACGCGAACTGGGGAAAGCAACGAAGCATATCCACATGGAATTCTATATCTTTGAGGACGATGCTATTGGGCGCTTGGTGCGTGATGTCCTGATGGAAAGGCGCGTGCCGGGGTAGAGGTACGTGTGATTTATGATGATGTGGGTTGCTGGCATGTTCCCAACCGTTTTTTTGAAGAGATGCGCGAGGCCGGTATCGAGGTACGCAGCTTTCTAAAGGTACGTTTTCCGCTTTTCACCAGTAAGGTGAACTATCGTAATCATCGGAAAATAGTTGTCATTGACGGGCGCATCGGCTTTGTGGGGGGGATGAATCTTGCCGAACGCTATATGCGCGGATTCTCATGGGGCATCTGGCGGGACACACATCTGCTGCTGGAGGGCAAGGCTGTTCACGGATTGCAGACCGCCTTCCTACTCGATTGGTACTTTGTGGACCGTACACTGATTACGTCTACCCGCTATTTCCCGAAAATAGAAAACTGCGGTACTTCCTTGGCGCAGATTGTAACGAGTGAGCCCGTAGGCCCATGGAAAGACATTATGCAGGGACTTGTCATATCCATTTCCAGCGCAAAGAAATATTTCTATATCCAGACTCCCTACTTCCTGCCCACCGAAGCCGTACTTGTTGCTATGCAGACAGCCGCCTTGTCAGGTGTCGATGTGCGTCTGATGTTGCCCATGCGTGCTGATAACCGCTTGACGCATCTGGGTTCCTGCTCTTATCTGGCAGATGTGCTCTATTCGGGAGTCAAGGTCTATTTCTATAAGAAAGGCTTCTTGCACTCCAAACTGATGGTTTCGGATGATGAGTTGTCCACGGTAGGCTCTACGAATGTGGATTTCCGCAGTTTTGAACATAACTTTGAGGTGAATGCCTTCATCTATGACACAGAAACAGCGCTTCAGATGCGCGAAATCTTCCTTCAAGACCAGCGCGACTGCGTACAAGTATTCCTGAAGAACTGGGTGAAGCGCCCCTGGTATCGTAAGGCTGCAGAGAGTGTGGTGCGGCTGATGGCGCCGCTGTTATAATGAAGAATGATGAATGAAGAATTTCTTGAAGTGTATTCATATCGTACCATTCTTCATTCATCATTTAAATATCGTGAAGTTCACGCTCCCGTATACCCTTCTCTCCACAAAGTGCGGATGTTCCTCGAAACTGTTTTTCTTCCCGTGTTCCAAGACGAAGAGTCCGTCTTCTTTCAGCAAGTTGTTCTCGAAGATGAGATCGGGCAAGGTTTCCAGCCCGGCAAGCTCGTAGGGAGGGTCAGCAAAGATAAAGTCGAACTGCTCGCGTCCGCTTTTGAGGTATTTGAATACGTCACCGCGTATGGGTAGGCACTTGTCCGTCTTTAATTCCTGCATAATTTTGCAGATGAAGGCATAGTGGTCGCGGTCTTTTTCCACGCTGATTACTTGGTCGCAGCCTCTGGACACAAGCTCGATGCTGATGCTGCCCGTACCGGCAAATAGGTCGAGGGCACGGATGCCGTCCTCAAAGTCCATGTAGTTGGAGAGCACATTGAACAGATTCTCTTTGGCAAAGTCTGTGGTGGGGCGTGCCTTGAAGGAGTGGGGCACGTCGAAACGTCTTCTTTTGTATATTCCGCTGATTACTCGCATAGGGTTATGGCTTGCAGGTCAAGATTAGTGGCGGGATTCATGATGAATACCTGCCGGATGAATTTTCGCAGTTCGGGCAGTAGCAGTTCTTTGTCGTTTAGGTCACCGGTCAGGTGCAGCTCATCGCGTTCCTGCTCGAAGCCGAGTTGTTTCCATATATATAATAGGTAGTAGACACGGTCGGGTGTGCTTCTGCATTCAAAGGAATTGGCAAGAAGGAGGCGTCCGCGCTCGTAGCCGTATACGTCTACGGCATCTTTTCGCAAGTGTGCATACATCTTCCGGTTGTTGCCCAAGCGGCTCTTTGAGGAGAAGAACTCAATGAAGGGGCTGGCTTGGGAATAGAACTTGACATCGGGATACTGTTCGCGAAGGAAGGAGCAGACACTCTTATCCATGCCGAACAGTACGACAGTGCTGTTCTTATGCAGTATGTTGTATTGTACGGTTTCGTTTTCCCGTTTAGGATGGTTGTGATAGAAAATGATTTCCGTTTGTTCGTCCTCGAAGAACTCCAGGGGAATGAACGTGAAGCGTTTGTCTGCCATGAGCACATTGACACGGCGGAAGGGGCGTTCCAGCCATGCCAGTTCGCGGAAGGTCTGTTTCAGATTGGCAGTGAGGGAGAAGGACTCATCCACTTCGCGGTCGTAGTAAGAAAACTCACCGTCGCCCAGAGGGTTGAACACAGAAAAAGAAAATCCATCCGTACTGAGACGGATGGATAATGTATACTGTTCCGATTTATTAAAATCAGTCGTTTCTATCATACGTTTGTCGGGGTGAGATTATTCCCAGTTACCGGCGTTGTTGTTAGCTGTTTCCAAGCTACCAATCATCAGACCGCAGTACTTGCCAAGTTTGGTTTGTACGTCCTTGATGTTGGCAATTTCTTGTGCATCCAGACCGTTCAAATAAACTTCGTACGGAGTCTTCACTTCGAGCAGACAGAAAGGAGCGCCGGATTTAGCTGTATCGTTCTTGATGGCCATTTCGAACTGTGCACCGTTTCCGAAGGGAACATATCTCATTGAATCGGGGTTGAAGCTTCGGGAAGATAGTGTCCAATACGGCTACCCACAAGGTGTCACGTTTGAAGTTTTCCAATCCCCATTTCTTGACGTCAGCATAGTTACCTGTCTTCTTTGCCTTATTGATGATGTTGATGGCTTTCTTTTCAGTCAGACCGTCTTCCAGCTGCTTATCGTTCAGTTCTCCTTGCTTGAAGATGAACGGAAGTTTCTGGTTTTTAACAAAGTCAATCAGAGAGTCGAAGCTTGCAGTATATTGCTGGTCATGTAAAGTACGATATTCCAATTGTGCTTTACGGATGTCAATCAGACGTGCAATGACGGCTGCGTCTCTGTGCTTCTTTGCTTTTTCAAAGTTGATAGGACCCATAATGCTGGTGTAACAAATATAAATTAGCACCAAAGCACATAAGCCTAAAATGACATTAAATACTGTTTTCATGATAAATATGTTTTTTAGTTGTTATATTCGCACCGCAAAAATAAAAGAAATTAATTTAAAAACGATAGTTCCCTTTACTTTTTTCTGTTACAAAAATGATAAATAACTATTTAGAAAGGCAAATTAAGGAAAATTTCCTTACCAACCAACTCCTGAGCAAGAAATTGCTGTAAAATCTTTATCGGAGTTCCTTCTGTCACCCCGTAGCGAGGTGGTTTTTATGCTTCGTGGTTATGCGGGGACGGGTAAAACATCGTTGGTCGGTGCCTTGGTGCGGACGTTGGATAAGTTGCAACAAAAGTCGGTATTGCTGGCACCGACCGGACGGGCGGCAAAAGTTTTCTCGGCGTATGCGGGGCATCCGGCGTTTACAATTCATAAAAAAATTTATAGACAGCAATCTTTCTCCAATGAGCTGAGCAATTTTTCTGTGAACGATAATTTGACAACTCACACTTTATATATAGTGGATGAGGCCTCGATGATTTCCAATGAGGGACTGTCCGGTTCCATGTTCGGCACGGGCAGATTGCTGGACGACCTGGTGCAGTTTGTCTATTCCGGCCAGGGATGCCGCCTGCTGCTGATGGGCGATACGGCACAGCTGCCGCCGGTGGGGGAGGAGCAGAGCCTGCCCTCTTTGCCGATGCCTTGAAAGGCTACGGGCTGGAAGTGGTGGAGGTGGACTTGACGCAGGTGGTGCGTCAGGAGCAACAGTCGGGCATTTTGTGGAATGCCACCCGCCTGAGGCAGTTGATAGCGGAAGACGATTGCTACAGCCTGCCGAAGATAAAGGTTTCGGGGTTTGCCGACATTAAAGTTCTGCCCGGAAATGAGCTGATAGAAACGCTGAGCTCTTGCTACGACCATGACGGGCTGGATGAAACTATCGTGGTGTGCCGCTCCAACAAGAGGGCGAACATCTACAACAAAGGCATCCGTGCGCAGATTCTCTGGCGTGAGGATGAATTAAACACCGGTGATTTGTTGATGGTGGCGAAAAATAACTACTTCTGGACGGAAAAGGAGAAGGAGATGGATTTCATTGCCAACGGTGAGATTGCCGTGGTGCGCCGCGTGCGCCGTACGCGAGAGCTGTATGGTTTCCGCTTTGCGGACGTGACGCTGGTCTTTCCTGACTATAACGACTTTGAACTGGAAGTGAACATGCTGCTCGATACGCTGCATACCGACTCGCCTGCGCTGCCCAAGGCAGAAAACGACCGGCTTTTCTACTCCGTCCTCGAAGATTATGCCGACATCACCGTGAAGCGCGAGCGGATGAAGAAGATGAAGGCAGACCCGTACTACAACGCCTTGCAAGTGAAGTATGCCTATGCCGTGACTTGCCACAAGGCGCAGGGCGGGCAATGGAAGAATGTCTTTCTGGACCAGGGGTATATGACGGATGAATACCTGACACCCGATTATTTCCGTTGGCTCTACACCGCCTTTACCCGTGCCACGGGAACGCTCTACTTGGTGAACTATCCGGAAGAACAAATAGTTTGAAAAAGAGAGGGGTAACCGATGCAGTATTCCGGCATTTTTGTAT
>ENA-OQJX01000361-OQJX01000361.1-human-gut-metagenome-genome-assembly--contig:-NODE-361-length-26587-cov-2.934429_pt1 | contig 26587 bp, 28 predicted proteins | sample MGYA00242615_ERZ504782 | MGnify/ENA primary metagenome ERZ504782 (study PRJEB26092, sample SAMD00036354) | human gut metagenome | host: Homo sapiens | study: EMG produced TPA metagenomics assembly of... | reverse complement strand
ACGGTGGTGGGTTCTGCCGGTAGTGGCCCACGGACAACGGGCAATGACTTCTTCATCTGTCAGGCGTGTGCGCTGTTCGGGTAATACTACTTTTTCCATCATCTGCCCGATAACGCCATCTGCTAGAATAATGGCGGGATTGCGGTATTTGAAAGCCAAATCAAAAGCTATACCTACGAAATCTGCCATTTCCTGTACTGATGCAGGTGCCAGGGCTATGAGACGATAGTCTCCGTGACCGCCACCTTTCACTGTTTGGAAATAGTCGGCCTGACTAGGTTGGATGGTTCCTAATCCGGGACCTCCGCGCATGACATTGACAATCAGGCAGGGGAGTTCGGCACCGGCAATGTACGAGATGCCTTCCTGCTTTAAACTAACGCCGGGACTGGAGGATGAGGTCATTACCATTTTACCGCTTGCTGCACCGCCATATACCATGTTGATTGCTGCGACTTCACTTTCTGCCTGTAACACCACCATACCGGTAGTTTCCCAAGGTTTCTCTTCGGCCAGCGTTTCCAATATTTCCGATTGGGGAGTGATGGGATAGCCAAAGTAACCGTCTACTCCGATACGGATGGCGGCGTGGGCTATGGCTTCATTTCCCTTCATTAAAACGACTTCTTCTGCCATATTTGTTACATTTATTGTTGTTTTACTTTATACACAGTAATGCATCCGTCCGGACAGACTGTGGCACATGATGCGCAACCATTGCAGGTATCCTCTAATACCTGGTGGGCGAATGTGTATCCTTTTTTATTCACTTGTTTGGCATTGAGCGCGATTACATGTAGCGGACATGCCACTACACATAGATTGCAACCTTTGCAACGCTCTGTGTCTACTACAATAGCACCTTTAATCTTTGCCATGGGTTAGTTATTATTGATTATACATGTCTTTGTTATAGAAATTCAGAATATTCATAATCATGTCACGGGCGGAAACGGCGGGACTTTCCGGATTACGCTCGATGGCTTCCAAATAATTGTTCAAAGCTTGTTGCCAGTTTCCCATTTTGCGTAGGCGTTACCCAGTAAGTAATAGTTCATCGTTGACGTGCGCATCGTTTCGGATGAAATTAGTTAGCGCATGAATAGCTCTCTCCGTATCACCCTGTTCGATAAGTGTCTTTATGTCCTGTAATTCTTCCGTCATAAGGCATGATTGTCTCATTGTTGTTTACAAAGATACTCTTTATTTGTTATGAAAGGGAAGATTGGAGCAGAAAAAACGACTTTCTTGCTAAAAACATTTAAAAAAAGGAGAGAAAGATAGGGAAAAAATGGAAGAATGATTTCTTCTAATGGTTTGATTATTATAGAAATGGTTTCAAGTGAAACGGTTGATAGAGGAACGGTGTTATTTATTCTTAAAGGGGGGATATGTTTGAATTGTATTTGTCATGATATTTTTGGGGGGAAGTATATGGTAAATCGTTTGTATGTTTTTAGGGGAGTTGTCAGGTTATCTCCCCCCCCTAAATATTTTATGTATTATCGTATAGAATTAACTGTCACGGCATAAATATATAGAAGAAAAGATTATTTTATTACTTCACCTACATACATATTATATGCCTTCTGGCCGTTGTTACTGGGGTTCATCTTTTTTGCTTCCTCACCGGTAACTGTCTGTTTCATCAGTTTCTTACAGTTTACTATCAACCACGGCTCACTACTACCTTGCTTGTAGAACGAAATTTTATAATTGTCGCTTTGATCCATTAGCATATTGCCCATTGATTTGGATTGGTCAATTATGCAGAATGCTACTTCTTTGCCGAATAACTGACCGAAACCTCCCCAACATTCTTTACCAATTTCGAATTGTTCATCGTTTCCGGCAGTAATTGTCATACGTGAAGATGCCTTGATTTGGTCATCTATGCTTTGTTCTTTGCTAGGAGTTGCATTATTAGCTACTTTTATTTCGGTATTACCTCAGAACCACCGATGATAGCCGGTTGGGCAGGGGGAGTTACCGGAGTGGCGGTAATGATTGTGGTTGTATTTGATATCGGAGTGGCTGTTACACCCGAAGTAGGAGCAACTGCAATTTGTGAGTTGTTCAAGACTTTGTTGCCCAATGTATCTTGGATAGATTTGAACAGTGTGTCTTTCAAGTCAATTGTTTCTCTTCTGAATTTGCCGCAGATGGGAGCCAGTTTGGTCTTCGATTTGTTTAAAGCCATATCGTCTACAATCCATTCCTCTGCGCTGTATTTTTCTCCTCCGTCACGAGCTTCATCATACCAATAGCGGATACGGGTCATTTCGATATCACATTTTCCGTTTCCGCAGGTGATAAACATCTGATAATAAATTCTGGTTCTGTCCAATGACAATGCAGAGGATGAGAATACCAGATATTCTTCGCCACCTGCTGCAATGGTTCCTTCATCTTCATTGGTGTAAAGAACACGTGCATTGAACTTGCCTTCGGGCTTGAAACGTTCTGTAGCCCATTTCAGCATTGTCTCATATAGCTGGTCTTTCGTTAAAGACGGTGCCTGTATTTCTGTTTTGAAAGAAACTTTACCGTCATCCAAAGTTATTGCTCCCGCCAGATATTTGGGATCTGTCTGTGCCATAGCGATGAATGGCAGGCATAAGAGCATTAAAAAAAGAATTTTCTTCATAGTAATATATCTTATTTTATATTTTAATCTAAGCAAAGATAGGAATAAAAAAAAAGAGAAGCTATAAAGCCTCTCTTTTTTTACTTTTATTATTATTGCGTGAATTTTACTTTACAGGTATCTTTTCAATGCGTTTTTGGTGACGTCCGCCTTCAAAGCCGCTGTTAAAGAATTCATCTAATATTTTTTCAGCCATTTCATGGTCTATGAATCGTCCTGGCATTACCAGAACATTGGCATCATTGTGTTGACGTGACAAATGGGCTATCTCGGGAATCCAGCATAGTGCCGCACGGATACCCTGATGTTTGTTCAATGTCATGCTGATCCCTTCACCGCTTCCACAAATAGCTACTCCGGGTCCGCATTCTCCGGCTTCTATAGCCAGTGCAAGCGGATGGGCGTAATCTGCATAGTCACAGCTTTCTGTACTGTATGTACCGAAATCTTTGCATGGATAACCTTTTTCAGTCAACCATGTTTTTACAAACTCTTTCAGTTCAAATCCTGCATGATCGGATGCCAGTCCTACTTTTTTCATGCCAGCATTTCTTTTACTTGATTATACACGTTCTGTGCGGTAAAGCCCAGCTTTTCATCCAATACTTTGTAAGGAGCGGAGAATCCGAATGATTCCAGACCGAATACTTTACCGTTGGCACCTACCAAACCTTCAAGGTTTACAGGAAGACCGGCAGTCAGACCGAATACTTTAGCCTCTGTGGGAATGACACTGTTTTGGTATTCCTTGCTTTGGCTGCGGAACAATCCCTCAGAAGGAGCGGATACGATACGTATTTTTATGCCATCCTTGCGGAGAAGTTCTGCACCTGCTTCCAAAGTGGAAACTTCGGAACCTGAAGCGACTAGGATTATATCCGGATTTTCGTCGGAACCTGCAACAATATAAGCGCCTTTTGCAGCCTGTGAGTAGTCGTTTCCTGCAGGCAGATTCGCAATATTCTGGCGGGAGAAGATTAGTGCGGTGGGGGTGCTGGTATTTTCCATGGCCAATTTCCACGCTACAGTGGTCTCTTCCGCATCTGCCGGACGGAGTACCAACATAGAATTGTGCCCTTTGTGGTTTTTCAGTTTTTCCATCAGGCGGATTTGTGCTTCTTGTTCTACCGGTTCGTGAGTAGGACCGTCTTCACCTACACGGAATGCGTCGTGTGTCCAGATGAACTTGACGGGAAGTTCCATCAAGGCAGCCATACGTACGGCGGGTTTCATATAGTCTGAGAATACGAAGAAAGTAGCACATGCAGCAATCACGCCTCCGTGAAGTGCCATACCTAGGCAGCAGCAAGCCATGGTTAATTCGGAAACACCTGCTTGCAGAAACGCGCCGGTGAAGTCATCTTTAGTGAATGCATGTGTTTTCTTCAAGAAACCGTCGGTCTTGTCTGAGTTTGACAGGTCGGCCGAAGAAACGATCATGTTTTCTACTTCTGTAGCTAGTACACCGAGAACTTTGGCAGAAGCACTGCGTGTAGCATCTCCGGCTTTTTGTTCAATAGCATTCCAATTTACTTTCGGAGCTTTGCCTGAGAACCACAGTTCCAATTTAGCTGCCAGTTCGGGATTAGCTTTAGTCCATTCAGCTTTAGCTGCATATTTTTCTGCAACAATTTTTTTCAGTTCTTCTGCACGTTTGGCATACAACTCTTTTACTTCAGGGAAGATTTGGAAAGGATTGGTTGGATCGCCACCTAAGTTTTTGATTGTATTGATGTAAGCATCACCTCCCAAAGGGGCACCGTGGGTGGCACAGTTACGTTCATAACTGGAATCATCCGCTTTGCGTGCACCTTTACCCATAATGGTCTTACCGATAATTAATGTGGGCTGACCGGTTACGGCTTTCGCTTCTGTCAGAGCTGTGCGGATTGCATCGGGATCATTACCATTGATAATAATTACTTTCCAGTGCCATGCTTCGTATTTCTTGGCAACATCTTCGCTGGTAACAGCATCGGTAGCGGTAGACAGCTGGATGTCGTTTGAATCATAAAACATGATCAGATTGTCCAGTCCCAAATGACCTGCCAAACGTCCTGCACCCTGAGAAATTTCTTCTTGAATGCCACCATCGGATATATAGGCATAGATAGTCTGGTCCATGACATTACCCAGACGGGCTTTCAGAAATTTGGCAGCGATAGCAGCACCTACTGCAAAAGTGTGTCCTTGTCCTAACGGACCGGAAGTATTTTCAATACCGCGCATGATGTCCACTTCAGGGTGTCCCGGAGTCGGACTTCCCCATTGACGGAACTGTGCCAGTTCTTCCATGGTGAACTTGCCGGTCAGTGCCAAAGTGGAATATAACATCGGTGACATGTGGCCTGGATCAAGGAAGAAACGGTCACGTCCTTCCCAATGCGGATTTTCAGGATCGTAAACTAAAAACTCAGAGAAAAGTACATTCACAAAATCAGCGCCACCCATAGCTCCACCCGGATGTCCTGAATTAGCTTTCTCTACCATCGAAGCAGCCAGAATACGGATGTTGTCCGCTGCACGGTTCATAAGTTTCTTTTCGTTCATATTAAAATAATATTATAATTTGAATGCTATTAGTGAGTCGGTTTATCCTTGCTATTTTATTTAATATCTGCAAAGATAACTCTTTATGTGTAAACCACAACATGTAAAGAGGCTCTTTTTTAAACCTGTTTGACTCACTTCTTAAATTGGGTCGCTGCTTCTTCAACAGGCAGTCCTGCCTTATAGTTTTCGATGTATGTGTTGAATCCGGCTACATCTTCGGCTGTTGGCGATATTTCAATACCGGCATCACCGGCGAATACTTTGTCTTCCAGAAAATCTGCCAGGGATTGTTTCTTTTCATTGTTGACAAGGTAAGAACCTAGCAGGGCGATTCCCCATGCGCCACCTTCACCGGCAGTTTCCATTACGGAAATAGGGGAGTTTATAGCTGCTGCAAGTATTCTCTGGCCTACACCTTTCGTCTTGAATAATCCGCCGTGTCCTGTGATTCTGTCTACTTTGATTTTCTCTTCATTGAAAAGAATGTCATTACCTATCTTAAGAACTCCGACTGAAGCGTATAAATGGGTACGCATGAAGTTGGCGAGGCTGAATTTGTCATTTGCAGAACGTACAAACAATGGCCTTCCGTCGGCAAGTCCTGTCACGGGTTCACCTGAAATATAATTATATGAAATAAGACCACCGCAATCTGCATCACCTGCGAGCGCATGATTGTAAAGTTTTCCATATAATTCATTCATATCTACAGGTATACCCAGCAGTTCTTGGTATTCCTTAAACAGATTGATCCAGGCATTGAGGTCGGAGGTGCAGTTGTTGCAATGTACCATAGCTACAAGGCTTCCGTCGGGAGTGGTGACCATGTCAATCATTTCGTATGGCTTGGACAACTCTTTTTCCAACACAATCATGGAAAATGAGGAAGTGCCTGCTGATACATTCCCGGTACGTTGCTTGACAGCGTTGGTTGCTACCATGCCAGTTCCGGCATCTCCTTCCGGAGGACAGACAGGTATACCTGCTTTTAAATGGCCCGACACGTCCAGCCTCTTGGCACCTTCTAGTGTAAGGAACCCTGCATTCTCGCCGGCGGGTAAGACTTTGGGCAGGATATCTGTCAGTTTCCAGGGGTATCCTTTAGGAGCTACCAACTTGTCGAACTTGGCTATCATTCCGGCAGAATAATTCTTGGTAGCCGGGTCTATGGGAAGCATTCCTGATGCATCACCTATGCCCAGAACTTTTTGACCTGTAATTTGCCAATGAATGAAACCTGCAAGGGTGGTCAGATAGTCAATGTCACTTACGTGCTCTTCATTGTCTAAAATAGCTTGGTATAAATGAGAAATGCTCCATCTCAGAGGAATATTATATACGAATAATTCAGATAAAGCGGCTGCTGCCGGACCGGTATTGGTGTTTCTCCATGTACGGAAAGGTACAAGGATTTCTTCTTCTTTATTGAATGCCATATAACCATGCATCATGGCACTGACACCGATTGCTGCCAAGGTTTCTATTTCTGTGTCATATAGCTTTTTTACGTTGGAACGGAGATCTGCATAGCAGTCTTGCAGGCCATGCCAGATAGCTTCCACACTGTAAGTCCACAGTCCGTCTACCAATTGATTTTCCCAGCTATGGCTTCCTTGGGCAATGGGCTTGTTTTCCTGGTCAATCAAAACAGCTTTGATTCGCGTTGATCCGAATTCTATGCCTAGAATAGCTTTTCCTGCTTCGATGGTTGATTTTGCATCTGATTTCATATTAAAACCTATAATTTAAGGTACAACAATAATGATGATAAAATAAGGTGGGATGTGCCAAGAATCTTATTAGCCTTGACACATCCCCTCTTCATGGATGAATTAGCAAAGTGCTTTGTTCAGCATATAGTAGACTTCGTTCATGCGAAGCTCTTTCTTGAAGTTGCTGATGGTAGTATCTTTGTCAATACGGATCATTTCGATACCTGCAATTTCAGCATAGTCTTCCCAATATTCTGCTGTCAGATCATAAGAGAAGCAAGAATGATGTGTTCCACCTGCCAGGATCCATGCGCCTGCACCTACTTCGAAATTAGGCATCGGAATCCACAGGGCGGAAGCAACCGGTAATTTGGGCAACGGTTTCGGTTCGATGCATTCTACGTCGTTCACGATCAGACGGAAACGGTTACCCAAGTCTACTACAGTGGCGGTACAACCTGAACCTACTTTTGAAGTGAATACAAGACGGGCTGTCTGGCTCTTGCGAATACCTATACCTAGGAAGTGTACTTCCAGACGTGGTTTGGAAGCGGCGATAAGAGGACAAACTTCCAGCATATGTGATTGCAGGATAGCACTGTTTGCACCATCGAAGTTCAATGTGTAATCTTCCAAGAAAGAACAACCTTGGGAAAGTCCTTGGTTCATCACCCATACAGTGCGGTAGAGAGCTGCTGATTTCCAGTCACCTTCCGCACCGAATCCGTAGCCTTCAGCCATCAGACGTTGGGAAGCCAGTCCCGGAATCTGATCGAAGTAGCTGCCGTCTGTTTGGCCCAAATCATCAAAATTAGTAGTGAATCCTTTAGCGCCTTTGGCTTTGAGGATGGCACGAAGAGCTAATTCGGCTTTTGCAGCATTCCATACTTTCTGATAAGCTTCGGTTGATTTATCTTCTAATGAAGCATCGTGGTCGTATTCGTTAAAGTAAGTTGCTACAAGTGCTTCTACATCTGTATCCTTGATATTTTTATGGTATTCCATCAGTTCGCTTGCCGGACAGTAATCTACGTGGTACCCCATACGTTGTTCTGCTTCCACTTTATCACCGTCAGTTACAGCTACATTATTCATCTGATCGCCGAAACGGATGATCAGCATATCCTGAGAGTCTGCCCAACCTGCACAAACGCGCATCCAAACGGCAATCTTGTGCTGGGTGTCTTCGTCTTTCCAGTAACCTACCACTACTTTGCGGCGGATGCGCATACGGGTACAGATATGTCCGAATTCGCGGTCACCATGGGCGGATTGATTCAGATTCATGAAGTCCATATCCATGGTATCCCAAGGAATTTCCTTATTGAATTGAGTGTGTAGATGTAACAGTGGTTTCTTTAACTGCTGCAGACCGTGAATCCACATTTTAGCAGGGGAGAAAGTGTGCATCCAAGTGATGACACCGATACATTTTTCATCGTTGTTGGCTGCTTTGAACACTGCTTCCACTTCTTTAGAAGAATTGGCTGTTCCTTTATATACTACTTTTACAGGAAGTTTCCCTGATTCGTTCAATCCGTTTACCATTTCATTGGAGTGAGCGTCTACTGCTACAACTGCGTCACCTCCGTACAGAAGCTGTGCTCCTGTTACAAACCATACTTCATACTGATCAAATGCTTTTTCCATAATGTTATATTTTAAAAGGGTTATTAATTTCTTTGTTTCTTATTTCTGTCCATAATAGGCATTGGGACCGTGTTTGCGGCTGAAATGCTTTTCTATTAATAAAGAATTCATCGTTAAATGAGGGTTGGCGGCAAAAGCGATACTTGCCATTTTGGCTACCTGTTCCATGACTACTGCATTATGCACAGCATCATTGGCATCTTTTCCCCATGCAAAAGGACCATGATTTTTTACTAGTACTCCCGGAGTATGTACAGGGTTCAGTTTCTTGAAACGTTTCACAATCACATTGCCTGTTTCCTGTTCGTAGGCACCTTTTACTTCCTCTTCTGTCATATCTGCGGTACAAGGAATGGCGTCATGGAAATAATCGGCATGAGTCGTTCCGATATTGGGAATATCCATTCCGGCTTGTGCCCAGGCGGTGGCATAGGTGGAGTGGGTATGTACACTCCACCTATTTCGGGGAATGCTTTATATAGAACTACATGGGTGGGAGTATCTGAAGACGGACGAAGAGAACCTTCTACCACGTTGCCGTCCAGATTTACTACAACCATGTCTTCAGCTTTCATATCATCGTATGATACACCACTGGGTTTGATTACTACCAAGCCTGTTTCACGATCAATGGCAGAAACATTTCCCCATGTAAAAATAACTAGTCCGTGTTTCACCAAATCCAGATTGGCACGGAATACTTTTTCTTTTAATTTTTCTAACATAATGAATAATTGGGTAATGTGGCAATATGCTAATTTGTCAATTGGCAAATTATTGCATCGGCACATTATTTTAAAGTTTAAATTTCGGATCCTTTCTGTAGGCCTTATCATTAAATTTATAAAGATAAGCACCTCGTCGGGAACCTGATTTGTCTATCAAATCTGTTTTTTCAATGAAATCCATTTCGGCTACCCGCTTGCGGAAATTCCGCTTGTCCATCGGTTCGCCATAGATTGCTTCATATAGATTTTGCAACTGTGTCAGGGTAAACAATTCGGGCAGCAGGTTAAAACCAATTGGATTGTATGATGCTTTGTGCTTCATTAGTTCACGTGCTTTGGAAATCATGATCGGATGATCGAAAATGAGCTGTGGCAGTTCGTCTATTTTTGTCCAATGGGCATTGTGCTGCTGCACTAGTTCCCTGTCATATTCATTTACATTGACTAAAGCATAATAGGCTACTGATATAACTCGTTCTCCTGGATCGCGCTCTAAGTCGCCAAATGTGCCTACTTGTTCCATATATACATTTTCCAATCCGGTCAGTTCTGCCAATACCCGTTTGGCGGCAGCGTCTACACTTTCGTCTTCTTGTACGAATCCTCCCATCAAAGACCATTTTCCCATAGCTGGTTCAAAATTTCGTTTTAGTAGAAGCAGTTTTAATTCTCCTTCGTCAAAACCGAAAATGATACAGTCTACAGATACATAGAATTTAGGATTTATGTTATAATAGGTGGTCATGGTTTAGTGTCGGTTTAAAATTAACAGGCTGTATTCTTCAAGATAATTCAAAGCATACAGCCTTTAATTTATGGTTTACCAGAAATAAGCATAGAATAGTGCGCAAAGCAGAACTACACCTAAAGAGGTTATAACATCCCATTTGTTCCAGCTCTTTCTGATAAGTTCCTTGTAACTGCCGGTAAAGGTGATGGCTTCCACTTGTTTGGCGGTTGGAGCCGGAGTGAAGCATGATACAACAACCATTAACAACAAAAGGAATACAAGTAACCATATTTCAAAAATAAGCCAGTTTGTCTGCCAAAACCAAGTTGTATTTTCCCAAAACCAGCCGGTCATCACATCTTTTCCGGTGTTGGTGAGGATATTAGTCAGCAAACGGATCATACCAATTAGGAAACCGACAATCATGGCAGTTTCACCGGCTTTCGGAGTGATTTTCTTGGAGAATATACCAAGTGCAAATACGGCTACCATTGCAGGTGCAAGGAGAGACTGTATACCTTGCAGATAGTCGTAAAGGCTGCCGAGACTCATCATTACAGGAATCCATGCCATGCCGAGGATAACTACAACTACGGTAGCGATACGTCCTACCATAACATAAGTAGCTTCACTTTTGTTCTTAAACATGGGTTTGTAAAAGTCTTCTGTAAAAAGTGTGGCACATGAATTAAAGAAAGCAGCCAGTGAAGCAACCAATGCACAGATGAATCCAATAGTTACAATACCTTTTACACCGGCAGGCAGAACATCCTTTACCATTACAGCAAAAGCTGCATCTGTATTTGACATATCAAATTCACCTTTTGCAGCTAAGGCGGCAGCTACCATCCCCGGAATAAGAAACATGAAGACAGGCAGGATTTTAAAATAACCGGCTGCAATAGTACCTCTACGGGCACGCTTCATTACTACATCATTATCTTCGCCTTTACGTTGTCCAAGTACACGCTGTACGATATGCTGGTCGGTACACCAATACCAGAAACCGATGATAGAAGCTCCGATAAATACCCAGAATCCAGGATAATCTTGATACATCGGGTCTGCTTCAGTCCAGTGAAACATATGGTTGGCACCATAAGCGTGTCCGTCTGCTCCTATATTCATGGCGCTACGCGCATGATCCATCATTTCTGTCCATCCTGTAGCAATATTACCGTCTCCCAAGGCTGACAGTCCCAGGAAAAGAACCAAGAAAGAACCAATGATTAAAATAGGGGTTTGAATAGCTGAGAGGGTCATTACTCCTTTCATTCCACTCAGTACGGTGAAGATGCCGGTCAAGACAATAAGTCCGATTGCCCCATACCAAAAAGGAAGTCCAAGTAAAAATTCCAAAAAGATACCTCCGGTATAGGCGGTTACACTAACTTTAGTAAGAATGTAGGCTATCAATGTGATGATAGAAAGCCATGAACCGGTACGTGGGGTATAACGGTATTTAAGGAAATCGGGCATGGTAATGATTTTGCCCATTTTATTGTTTAATAGTTGGTAGAATGGAACAAAAAGCCATCCTAGAAGAAGAATCATCCAACCTTGCATTTCCCAGTGTGCCATACCTACTCCGGATTTGGCACCGGTTCCTGCCAAACCTACCAGATGTTCCGAACCGATATTGGCTGCAAAGATAGCAGCACCAATGATGTACCATGGCTCACCTTTACCAAATAGATAATCTTCACTGCTTGCTCCTTGTTGCGAGCGTTTGTCTTTTTGTACAGAGCGCCATACCGCCCATATCACAGCTACAATGCCGACTGCCAGTATTGTCCAGTCCAGCCAGATGAATTCATGTGAATTCCAATTCATGATATTAAATATTTAAAGTTTAACAATTATTTTTCAACACCGAATTTAAAGATACATTGGCTGTGATAGGTCTGTCCCGGTTCCAGGATTACAGAAGGCCATTGTGATTTGTTGGGGCTGTCGGGATAGTGCTGTGTTTCCAGACAAACAGACGCGCGTTGCGGATAAGTAATTCCCTTTTTCCCTTTTACAGTTCCATCCAAAAAGTTGCCTGTATAGACTTGTATTCCCGGTTCATTAGTATATATTTCCAAAGTGATACCACTAGTGGGGCTGGTCAGTTTGGCAGCCAGTTGGTTGATATCACCTTTCGTGTTAAGTACCCAATTGTGGTCGAACCCGTTGCCGAATTTTATTTGTTCGTTTTCAAAATTAGTCACATCGGGGGCAATAGTTTTAGGAGTATTGAAATCAAATGGAGTTTCTGTTACTGCTATCATTTCTCCAGTGGTCATGAATGTGCTGTCAACGGGAGTGATGCTGTCTGCATTTACATAAAGAATATGGTCGGTGGCTGGATTGGCAGGGTTTCCACTCAAGTTGAAATAAGAGTGGTTAGTCATATTGATAACAGTCTTTTTGTCAGTTGTCGCTTTGTAGTTTATGTCGATGGCATTGTCTCTTGTCAGTGCATAAGTAACAGTAGCGGTTACATTTCCCGGAAAATTGGCATCTCCATCTGGTGATTCATAGTTAGTGTCATAGTACTGTCGTTTAATTGGTTTGCTTCATAAACTTGGTATTGCCATCCTTTAGGACCTCCATGCAGGCAGTGGCCAAAATTATTTTGGGGCAGTTGAATGGTTTCTCCATCTATTACGATGACTCCTTTATTAATACGGTTGGCATAGCGTCCGATAGAAGCACCGAAGTCGCTGGGAATATTTTGGTAGTCAGCAATGCTGTCAAAACCCAGCACTACGTCTTTTAGATTTCCGTTTTTGTCAGGGACCATGATAGATACAATACGTCCGCCAAAATTGGTTACGCATACTTCCATTCCGGCTGCATTTTTTAGCGTATACAGTTTAACAGGTTTTACGCCATCCACTATTGTTTCATAATTAGTGGGGGCTAATCCGGACTTTGTAAGTGCTTCTTGAGATTGTTTGGGAGCGCAAGCACTTAACAATGTCAGTGCGATACCGGTTCCCAGAAAGGTTTTTTTCATGCTTTTCATGATATAAAAGTACTAATTAGTAATAGAGTATATGATTTTGGGTGTAAAAGTAACACTATTACTAATACATTGGATATGAAAAGAGTATGTTGTGCAACATAAAAGTGTATTTCCTACACTTTTATAGCATAAAGAAGAAAAAAACCGCTTTGGATTCAAAGCGGTTTTTTCATATGTTAGCGAATTTGAGATATTTTTTATACCAGCTTGCGAGAACCGTCACTGATGACTACATCGTAAACTTTTGGACTTCTTCCGAATTTTTCTTTGAATCTTTCTTTGGCAGTGGTGATGAATGTTTCGTATAGTTCATTTTTAACTAGGTTGATTGTACATCCACCGAAACCTCCACCCATTACACGTGAACCGGTAACACCGCAGTCGAAAGCAACATCATTCAAGAAATCAAGTTCCTCACAGCTTACTTCATACAATTTACTCATGCCATAGTGAGTTTCATACATCTTCTGTCCTACGGTTTCGTAATCACCTCTTTCCAAAGCGTCGCAAACATCGAGTACACGTTGGATTTCTTCAATGACGTATTCTGCACGCATATAGTCTTCTTCACTGATCTCGGCTTTTGCTTCCTGCAACATTTCCATTGTACAATCACGTAAAAATTCTACATGAGGATGTTTTTTCTGAATGGCAGATACGGCAGCTTCACAACTTTGACGACGCTTATTGTATGCAGAAGAAGCCAATTCGTGTTTGACTACTGAGTCAACTAATACTAAACGGTAACCTTCCGGTTTGAAAGGGAAATATTGATATTCTAATGAACGACAATCCAAACGGATCAAACTACCTTCTTTTCCAAATACAGATGCAAATTGATCCATAATACCGCAATTTACACCACAATAATTATGTTCTGTTGCCTGACCTACCTTGGCTAATTCAAATTTATCTATTTTGTTGTCGCCGAAAAGTTCGTTGATAGCGAAAGCGTATGTACTTTCCAATGCAGCAGATGAAGACATACCTGCACCCAAAGGTACGTCACCCGCAAAAGCAGTGTCAAAACCTTTCACATCTACACCACGTTTGATCATTTCACGGCAAACGCCGAAAATATATCTTGCCCAACTGGCTTTAGGAGCATCTTCTTCGTTCAAACCGAACTCTACATAGTCTTTTAAATCAATAGAATAAGCACGTACCTTATTGGTACCATTAGGTTTGATTTCAGCAATCATACCTTTATCTACTGCTCCGGGAAATACAAAACCACCGTTATAGTCGGTATGTTCTCCAATAAGGTTAATACGTCCGGGTGATGCATATACTGAACCTGTTGTACCATCAAAATGTTTGATGAAGCGACTTCTTACGTATTCTATATCCATGATATTAATAGTTTAAAGTTAATACTATATGTTTTTATAATTATTCTACAGGAATGTCTTTGTTTACGTTCTTGCATCCTATCAAACCATAGAACAACAGATAAGCAAGCAAAGCGATAATTAACCAATAGCTGGCCATATATCCCACAGCGTCAGAAATGAATTGCTGCAATAATGGGAAAATACCGCCACCGACAACCATCATCATAAAAATACCTGAAGCTTGTGCGGTATATTTGCCTAAACCCTCTACAGCGAGGTTGAAGATACCTCCCCACATAATGGACGTACATAAACCACAAAGTACCAAAAATAGGGCACTGACAGGTACAGAGGCCATTTCGAATCCATTTTCTACACTATATCCCGGCATAGAGACAGTGATTTCTTTTGGAGTGAAGATTGCGATTAATATAAAACAGATAGCTGTTGCGGAAACAACAATCAATTGTGTGCGTGTAGCTACTTTACCGCTGATGACACTACTTGCAGAACGTCCCACTAACATGAGCAACCAATAGATGGCAGCAATAGCACCACCGATAGCGGCACCGTTGGCAAGCAGGCCCGCACCTTTTTCCGTTGGGTCGGCAAGGTAGAAATTTAATGTGCCTGGAATACCGATTTCAATGCCTACATATACAAAGATACCGATTACACCTAATACAGTATGGCGAAAATTCCAAGGACTATGAGAGAATTTCTCTTTTTCATGACCTGCTTTTCTTAGATGGGGCTCTGGAATAGCGATGAATGAAAGAGCGATAAACGCTGATACGAATACACCCATTGCGATGAAAAGCAGAGGAGCTACATCTGACATAGCTGTTTGAGGGGTGACAGAACCAATCAAGGCACCTACGAAAAGCGGAGTCAAAGTACCCGACAATGAGTTTAGAGCACCACCGGCTTGGATTAATTGGTTACCTTTGTTACCACCACCACCTAAAAGATTTAGCATCGGGTTAACTACTGTGTTCAGCATACATACACAAAAACCACAGACGAAGGCACCAAGCAGGTAGATAATAAAATTCATTTTAATGGCATATTCTCCTAAATTGAATACGTCTATATCTGCACCGAACAAACTGGAAATATATTGGATAAACAAACCGATGAAACCTACTGCCATGGCAATGAGGGCTGTTTTTTTATATCCGATTTTTACAAGCATATTACCTGAAGGAATCCCCATAAACAGATATGCAAGGAAATTCATCATATTTCCCATCATACCCAAGGTATTGGCACCTGCATATTGGTTTTTCCATATTGTGCCGAAAGGCGCAGCAAGATTAGTAACGAAGGAAATCATCGCGAAAAGGAAGAACATTGTAATGATAGCGATGATATTACCGTTCTGTTTTTGTTGATTCATGGTCTTGAAAAAATTATAAGTTTATAAATTAGGTTATTTCATAAAATTATTTTTCTACACCGAATTTGTAGATGGTTACTTGACTGTAAGTTTCCCCCGGATGTAGAACACAAGAAGGGAAATGGCCTTTATTGGGTGTATCAGGAAAATGTTGTGCTTCAAAACAGATGGCACTTCTTGCTGGGAAAGTTGCTCCATGAGCACCTTCGAAACCATTATGCCAGTTTGAAGTATAAACTTGTACGCCGGGCTCTGTAGTGTATACTTCCATGCTACGACCGCTTTCGGGCTCCACACATTTTGCTGCAAAACTCAGTGTGCCTGCTTCACGTTTGTTTAATACATAGCAGTGGTCATAGCCGGCACCGAATTTAAGCTGTTCGAATGGGGTATTGATTCTACTGTCTACTCTTTGAGGAGTACGAAAATCCATAGGAGTACCTTCTACTTTGGCAATTTCGCCTGTAGGGATTGATACATTATCTATCGGAGTATAAAAATCAGCATTAATGGTTACGATGTTGTTATCAACGGTTGCCGTAGGATTGGCAATGCCTGATAGGCTGAAAAAACCATGGTGAGTGAGGTTTACCAATGTTGTTTTGTCTGTTGTAGCGTGGTAAGTAATGATGAATTCATTTTGATTACTTAAAGTGTACGTTACGTGAATATCCAAATTTCCCGGAAATCCTTCTTCGCCATCAGCAGATAAATAATGCAATTTCAAACTTTGTGGAGTTTCCTGTTCTGCATCCCAAATGCGGGTATGAAATCCGGTAGGACCGCCATGCAGCGAGTTGGGACCATTGTTGATAGTCAGTGAATATTCTTTCCCTTCTAAAATGAATTTGCCTCCTGCTATACGGTTTCCGTAACGACCGATAAGAGTACTGAGGAAAGGTTCGTGGCTATTGATTACATGGGTTATACTATCATGTCCTTGAATGACATTGGCATATTTACCGTTTTTGTCCGGAACCATAATAGCTAATACTGCTCCACCATAGTTGGTAACAGCTATTTCAGCTCCGTTTTCATTTTTCAGAATGAAGAGGTCTGTTTGTTTCCCGTTCACTGTTGTCTGAAAATCGGCCCGTTTCAGGCCACATAAATTCTCATCGGAAGTAGATGTGTTTATCATGTTATTGAAAATCTTTTTATTGTATGTATAAAACTAATGCAAATAAAAAGATTTTCTTCGGTATTCCCAAACTTTTTCTATAAAAGTGAACGGACTAAACGTGAAATTTTAATAAATCCGCAACGATAAAGCTGCTTCCTCCAACAAAAATAAAGTCATTTTTGTTAGCTTTTTCTTTAGCGGCTGCTACAGCGGTTTCTACATCAGGATAAGCATCTCCGTGCAGCCTGGATTGCATCGCTAAGCTTTGTAATTCTTTTTCGGATAAAGCGCGTTTTACACTGGCTTTGGTAAAATAATATGTGGCATTTTTAGGAAGCATGGACAATACTCCACTGATATCCTTGTCGTTTACCATACCTATTACAATGTGTAATCGTTCATATTTCTGATGTTTTAATTGTTCTATGATATACGAAATTCCTCCTACATTATGTCCTGTATCACATATTAAAGTCGGTTCACTTTCTAATTTTTGCCATCTTCCCATCAGGCCGGTGAGTTCACATACTTGTGAGAACCCTTTACGTATATTACTTTCGGTAAGCTGATAACCTGCTTGTTTTAATAGGCGGATGGCAGATAAAAGCGTATTGGTGTTTTTAAGTTGGCAAAGTCCTTCCAGCTCGCCTTCCAGATTGAGGTAGTCGGTTGTTTGATATATTCGTTTACCTTTTTCATTTATACTGGAGGAGTGTAATAACTGTTCTTCTTCTGCAAAGTAGATAGGAGCGTTTACTTCTTTAGCACGAGTTGTAAATATAGGTTTGGTTTCAGGTGTGGTTTCACCAATAACTACCGGAGTCTTTTCTTTGATGATTCCGGCCTTCTCTGTGGCTATTTTGGCTAATGTATTACCTAAAAATTGTATATGGTCGAAACTGATATTAGTTATGACACATAGATCCGGACGGATGATATTTGTACAATCTATTCGTCTCCCAGGCCGACTTCTATAATGGCTACATCTATTTGGCTCTGGGCAAAATAGTGGAAAGCCATTGCGGTAGTCAGTTCAAAGAAAGAAGGATGCAGAGGTTCAAAAAAGACACGGTGTTTTTCTACAAAGTCTATGACATATTCTTTGGATACAGGAATTCCGTTGACACGTATCGTTCACGAAAATCTATCAGATGTGGAGAAGTGTAAAGTCCTGTCTTGTATCCGGCTGATTGTAAAATGGCGGCTAAAGTATGTGAACAAGAGCCTTTTCCATTGGTCCCGGCTATATGAATGGTTCGGAATTGGCGATGAGGATGGTTGAAATACTCGTCTAAAAGATAAGTATTCTCTAATCCTGCTTTGTATGCATCTTTTCCTATATGTTGGAATAATGGGGCACTATTATATAAATAATCCAATGTTTCTTCGTAATTCATGGCAAATGTTTTTATTTACCGCAAAGTGTCACAAAAGAATGCCAGGCAGATATAAAACCTAGTATTCTTTCTGTGACACTTTGTAGTATAAAAATTAATCGAAGAAGTTTTTGAACTTCTTGAATATTTTTTCTTTAATGCTTGTATTCGGTTTGAAGTTATCCGATTCTTGCATTTTCTCTAGTGCTTGTTTTTCATCTTTATTCAATGTTTCTGGAATATATACGCTTACATTGACTAATAAATCACCTGTACCGTTACTGTAACCATAACTATTGACGTTGGGCAATCCTTTACCTCTTAGGCGTAAGACCTTACCTGGTTGGGTGCCTGGTTCAATTTTTACTTTTACTTTGCTATCAATAGTTGGTATTTCTACAGTGCCTCCTAAAGCAGCAGTCGGAACGCTTAGTAACAGATTGTAAATCAAATCATTTTCATCGCGTATTAGGTCTGGATGGGATTCTTCTTCTATGACAACAAGTAAATCACCGGGAACACCGTTATGTTTGCCCGCATTTCCTTTTCCATTGACAGAAAGTTGCATTCCTTCAGCCACACCGGCAGGAATTTTCACTTCCACGACTTCTTCTCCGTATACAATACCTTCTCCTGCACAAGCTTTACATTTGTTCTTAATGATTTTCCCTTCTCCGTTACATTGTGGACATACGCTTTGTGATTGTACCATTCCAAAAATGCTTTGTTGGGTGCGGGTGATACTTCCTGTTCCATGACAAGTGGGACACGTTTCCGTTCCTCCTTCTCCTTCGGCTCCTGAACCATGGCAATGGTCACATGTTACGTACTTTTTCAGTTTGAATTTCTTTTCTACTCCCGTAGAAATTTCTTTTAAGTTCAGTTTTACTTTTACACGGAGGTCTGAACCACGGAACTTGCGTTGTGCGGAACGTCCGCCACCGCCGAAACCTCCAAAGCCTCCGAAACCTCCTCCATGTCCACCGAAGATGTCACCGAACATAGAGAAAATGTCATCCATGGACATACCTTGTCCGAATCCTTCAAAACCGCCACCGGCGGCTCCACTCATTCCTGCATGTCCAAATTGATCGTAACGGGCGCGTTTATCCGGGTTGCTCAACACATCATAGGCTTCGGCTGCTTCCTTGAATTTTTCTTCCGCTTCTTTATCCCCCGGATTCTTGTCCGGATGATATTGTATTGCTTTTTTGCGGTATGCTTTTTTTATAACATCAAGGGTGGCTGTTTTGTCCACCTCCAGAACTTCGTAATAGTCTCTTTTTGCCATGTCGTTTTATGATACTGTTTTATTGAGCCACAACTACTTTGGCGTGGCGTATTACTTTGTCATTCAGCTTATAACCGGTTTGTACACAGTCCAATATTTTCCCTTTCTTCTCTTCAGAAGGAGCTGGGACTAATGCAATTGCTTCGTGATAATCGGTATCAAAGTTCTCACCGTCAGTCTCTATTTTCTGAAGTCCTTCCTGGTTCAATACTTTCAGGAATTTGTTGTAGATCAACTCAATTCCTTCACGCATTGCTTTTACATCATCCGAAGTTTCTGAAGTTTTTACAGCACGCTCCAAGTCGTCCAAAATAGGGAGAATGGCAGTAATGGCCTTTTCTCCACCATTCTTAATCAATTCGGCCTTTTCTTTCATGGTGCGTTTACGGTAATTGTCAAATTCGGCTGAAAGACGCAGGTATTTGTCATGCTGCTCTTCTATTGTTTTCTGAGCTTCCGCCAATTCCTTATTCACCTTCTCTTCAGCGTTCAGTTCTTCTGTTGCTTCTTTCTGAGTTTCTTCATCAATGGCAGCTTCTGCCGCTTCCTGATTTTTCAAAACTTCCTCGTCTTGAGGTTGGTTCTTCTCTGTTGGGTTCATATTCTTATTAAACTTTTTGTTTTTCTTATTTTTACTCATAACAGTCAGGTCTTTTAGGTTAATTTACTGCTAACAAATTTCGTGCCTAGTTGTTTCCTTAGAGTGATAATTTTGCAAAAGTACGGAATTTCTGCCACACTGGCATACTTTTCTGAATTAAAATACCTACCTTTGCAATTTCAAAATAGAATAATTATATAAATAAGGTATATTAGGATGATTACAGTTTCGAACTTGGCCATTCAATTTGGTAAAAGAGTGTTGTATAATGACGTAAATATGAAGTTCACCAATGGTAATATTTACGGGGTTATCGGTGCGAACGGCGCCGGAAAATCTACTTTCTTGAAAGCAATTTCAGGTGAGCTGGAACCGACTAAGGGTTCAGTGGTATTAGGACCGGGCGAACGTCTGTCTGTATTGAGCCAGGATCACTTTAAGTGGGATGAATATACAGTCATGGATACGGTTATGATGGGACATACTGTGTTGTGGAACATTATGAAACAGCGTGAAGAACTGTATGCGAAAACTGATTTTACAGATGAAGATGGCTTGAAAGTTCTGAACTGGAAGAGAAGTTTGCCGAACTGGATGGTTGGAATGCGAGAGTGATGCAGCTTCTTTGTTGAGTGGGTTGGCATAAAGGAAGACAAGCATTATATGTTGATGGGGGAACTGAGCGGTAAGGAAAAGGTGCGTGTCATGTTGGCACAGGCACTTTACGGTAATCCTGATAACTTGTTGTTGGATGAACCTACCAATGATTTGGATATGGATACGGTGACTTGGCTGGAGGAATATCTTTCTAATTTCGAACACACGGTGTTGGTGGTAAGTCATGACCGTCACTTTTTGGATTCTGTTTGTACTCATACTGTAGATATTGATTTCGGTAAAGTGAATATGTTTGCCGGTAACTATAGCTTCTGGTATGAATCAAGTCAGTTGGCACTTCGCCAGCAGCAGAACCAGAAGGCTAAAGCTGAAGAGAAGAAGAAAGAGTTGGAAGAATTTATCCGTCGTTTTAGTGCCAATGTGGCTAAGAGCAAGCAGACAACCAGCCGAAAGAAGATGTTGGAGAAACTGAATGTAGATGAAATTAAGCCGTCGTCCCGTAAATATCCCGGTATCATCTTACTCCGGATCGTGAACCGGGTAATCAGATTTTGGAAGTATCCGGCTTGCGTGCGGAAACTGAAGACGGTATGGTATTGTTCAATGATGTGAATTTTAATGTAGAAAAAGGAGATAAGATTGTCTTTTTGAGCCGTGATCCGCGTGCCATGACTGCTTTTTTTGAAATAATCAATGGAAATCGTACTCCGCAGGCTGGTAAATTCGCGTGGGGCGTTACTATTACTACGGCTTATTTGCCTTTGGATAATACGGATTTCTTTGAAAGTGATTTGAATTTGGTAGATTGGCTGAGCCAGTTTGGCGAAGGTAACGAAGTCTATATGAAAGGTTTCTTGGGGCGTATGTTGTTTTCCGGAGAGGAAGTATTGAAGAAAGTGAATGTGCTTTCCGGAGGTGAGAAGATGCGTTGTATGATTGCCCGTATGCAGTTGCGTAATGCGAACTGTCTGATTTTGGATACTCCAACTAACCATTTGGACTTGGAATCAATTCAGGCTTTCAATAATAATCTGAAGACTTATAAGGGAAATGTGCTGTTCTCTTCCCACGACCACGAATTTATTGAAACGGTGGCGAACCGTATTATTGAATTGACCCCGAATGGTATCATTGACAAGATGATGGAATATGATGAATACATCACTTCTGATCATATTAAAGAAATGCGTGCGCGTATGTATGGAGATAATTAAATTATAAATATGAGCTGAAAAAGAAAGAGTCATTGGGAGCCATTGTTCCTGTGGCTCTTTTTTTATGGTTTAGCCGCAATTCTCATTCTGTATGAATCATAATGAGTTCAAAAATCTATGATAATGGACGATAATCCATGTCGTTATATTAGAATTAGGATTATTTTTGTGTCCATTAAAAACATGAAATGATACTTATGAAAAACTTAATTTTGATTTTGATTTTTGCAGCTGTTAGCTTGAATACGATGGCTTCCAATCCTGTACATGTGATTATAACTGCCGGACAGTCTAATACCGATGGACGAACTCCTAATGAAGATTTGCCGGCATATATTAAAGCATTGGCTACGGACACACTGACGTATACCGAAGGTGCCTACCGTTATTGTCAGATAGCTCAGAATGACGGGAAAGGAGAATTTATTCCTTTCTGGCCTCGTGCCAAACGTAGCGGAAAAAATAATATGTGGGCTTTTGATGCAGTAACATATTATTGGTTGGAGCAGTTGTTGCAGGAGAAATTTTATGTGGTGAAATGGGCTGTTGGCGGAACTTCCATTGCACCTGATTATAATGCTTCCAAGGGACGTTTTTGGTCTGCGGCTCCTGAATGGCTGGCACAGGCTAAGCCAACTTCTGATGGAGGAAATTCCTTGTTGCTTTCTTTCATTCAAGAGATAGACATGTGTATAGACAAAACTCTTTCCCGGCTGAAGGATGGCTATCAGATAGATGCATTTCTTTGGCATCAGGGGGAAAGTGATTATGCTAAAAGTAAAGATTATTACCGTAACTTGAAGACAATGGTGGCTTATGTGCGTATGCATCTGACAGAAAAAACCGGAAAGGATTATTCTCGTTTGCCTTTTATTTTTGGTACTGTTGCCCGAAGTAATAAATATTTCAGCAGAGAAGTGGAGAATGCGATGAAGCAATTGGCTGCTGAAGATCCGAACATGCACCTGATAGATATGTCAGGCGCAGAATTGCTAAATGACAGACTTCATTTTACGGCTCATTCGGCAGAGTATTTGGGACAACAGGTATATAAGCAGTTGGAACAAATTATTAAAGGAGTTATCGTCAGGACTGATGAATTGAAAGGAAAACGTTTGGGAATTATTGGAGATAGTTATGTGAAGAATCATAAGGAACCTGTTAAGAATACCTGGCATTATAAATTTGCCGAGAAGCATGGTATGGAATATTTAAATTATGGCAAGAACGGCAGCAGCATTGCTTATAGTAGCCCGCGTTGGGGGGAAGCGATGTATGTAAGATATAAGGAAATGCCGGATGATTTGGATTATGTTATTGTTGTGGGTGGGCACAATGATGGTTTTAAATTGGATTCAATTGGCGGTATTGATGTATTTAAAGAGAGGCTGGCAATGCTGTGTGAAGGGCTTATTGAAAAGTATCCCACAGCTAAGATTTTTTTCTTTACCCGATGGAACTGTAAAAACTTTGCGGGAAGTGATGCTGAGAAAGTGGTGGATGCTATGATTGAGGTTTGTGGAAATTATAGTATTCCTATTTTTGACAGCGCCCGAAAAGGAGGAATTTATGCAAATAATGATCATTTTAGAAAAATATATTTTCAGAACAGCAAAAATAATACAGATACTGCACATTTGAATGAAAAAGGTCATGAACGTTTCTTGAAAGTAGCTGAGAGTTTTATATTGCAATACTGAATAATGTAAATGTAATGAATTATTTTTGAAATGTGATGACGCAGAAATAATCCATTTACAAATTACTTACTGTTCGGAGGAAAAAGTGAGGTATTCTTTCTCCGCTAGGGAAAGTAATTCTCTTTTGATTTTCTAATAGTCGGTTTGCTTTGTTGTAAATGTCAACTGAAATGTCTTGCTCTCTGGACTTGGCAAAAGAGTGATTGGCAGTAATGATGCGTCGGGATGAAAGTTTCAGTGTCCAGCGTATATCTTCAGCAGCTACATAATGCCGAGTAGGACACATGACGTGAATGCGCAATATATATCCTTTTGCCAGTGCCTCATTGACTGTTTGCAGATTTCCTGCCTCTAGCCGGATACCAATAGCTCATTTGGACATAGTGTAATCTTGCGCTTGAATGCTTCCCATCCATGATACGAGGTCTTTCGGATTATTTAAAACTGGATTTATTAACTGTTGGCTGTGCAGACGGATGGTAGGTATCATTTCAGATAATTTCCATCAAACGATAAAGGTAAAAGTCCACTTACGTTTTCTAATATATAAATATCAGTCTTACTATAAAGCAGTATCCGCATGGGTTTTCCATATCGTTTTTCAGTTTCTAATAATACTTGCCGACAGGCACCGCAAGGAGGAATAGGTGTGTCAAGAAAATCATTTTCTGTGCGGGCAGCAATGGCAAGTGTTTTTACTGCTTGATCCGGATATTGAGAATTGGCATAAAACAAAGTGGTACGTTCTGCACAAAGACCAGATGGGTAGGCTGCATTTTCTTGATTGGTTCCGGTAATAACGATATCATTTTCCAACAGTGCGGCGGCTCCAACAGCAAAATGTGAGTAAGGAGCATAGCTTCTTTTCGTTGCTTCACACGCAGCGTCTATCAGTTTGCGGTCCTTCTCTGTTAGTTCGTTATAATGGCAAGCCTCTTATGTTTATTTCCAGTTTGATTTGTTTCATGATACGTTCCTCTTTGTTTTCCTGCAAATGTAATGTTTTGTTTTTAATCTCCCATGTTTCTTTTCTAAAATCTGGTTTTTAATTTATTTACTTTCTTATTGCTTGTCAGAGTTGAATGTGAAAAGAATAATATGGTTACCGATAAAAAAGGAGAAAGTTGCAACTTTTTCTTTTATTTGTGCGTCTAATGAATATATAATTAAAAAAGAGAAAGATTATGTTAGCAACAACAACACCTACTATCGAAGGAAAACGTATAACCAAATATTATGGCATTGTAACAGGTGAAACTATTATCGGCGCTAATCTGTTTCGTGATTTTTTTGCTAGTATTCGTGACATTGTAGGCGGTCGTTCCGGTTCTTATGAAGAAGTACTTCGACAGGCTAAAGATACCGCGTTACGAGAAATGCAGGATCAGGCTGCTTTATTGGGAGCTAATGCTGTAGTTGGGGTGGATTTGGATTATGAAACTGTGGGGGACAGTGGTAGTATGCTGATGGTAACCGCAAGCGGCACAGCTGTCAGAATAGAAGATTGAGGTAAAGCAGATGTGCCTGTTGCAATATTTTTTAGGTTTATTGCAACAGGTACGTTTGCTTTTACTGTATTAGGGTATTCCTAATATCTCTTTGGCCTTGTTTTTACTTGAAATGAAATCTAGTGAGTTGACAATATTATCGTAATTTGTTGTGTCAGCTATATGGTCTTTCAATACTTGTAACATTTTTAACTTGTCATTATCAAAAGTATAAAGTGACATAAGTTTAAGGCATTGTGCGCAACTTAATTTTTTATTTATAATGGCCTTTTCCAGAGTTGAATCTTTGAACACGGAATTTTTTGTTTCATTGTATATCTTTTCAAATTCGTTATCGTCTATTGAACCAACGGTATGGAGGGATATTTTGCTGGAATATAGGTCTCCTACTGAAGTTTCTTTAGCTATTTCATTGTAGGAATCCATGCCTGTTACCTTTCCGTTTCTAAATTCGATAATTAGAAATTTGCAAGACGTTGCAATTCCTCCGCTCTGATATTCCCATTGTTCCAAAGAACCATCGAACGTCGGAAATCGGGTTTTCCAAGAAGTTGGCCTATTTCTTCTGTTGTCATTCCCTGCTGTACCTTCCATGCTTTCTGCTTGATACTTCCTGTGGTATGACAGCCGACAAGTGTTATACTGATAACAAGCAATAATAATTGTTTAAATTTTCTCATTATATTTATGTTTTTGTGTGTTGTTTAGGTTGAATTACCATCGGTCAGTGATTCCCAATATTTTACGTGCATCATCTTGTTTAAATAAAGAATCCAGTGTCTTGATGATTTCTTTTCCATTTTCACGGTCTACAATGCGGTTGGAAACCATTCTTAATACTTTCATTTTTTCATCGTCCCATGTAAATATGGACATGAGTCGGGCAGTTTGTTTACAGGTGAAGTAGTTGTTTACAACTCCTACAGATAATAATTCCATTTGGTCGTCCTTAAATGCTTTGTTTTTTACTTTTTTATAGAGGTTTTCAAAATCATGTGGATTCATAGCTTTGTGTTTTGGTCTGTGCGGGCCAAAATGATCAGGATGGCTGGGTGGAACTACCGTAATTATTTCATTTGGCGGACACACTGCAACTGGAGGCGGAGTAATGTTGGGCTCAAAAGAATCCATGTTTGTTACCATTCCGTCTACAAAATCGATAATAATTACCGTGTTTGCAGCTGTGGACATATTGGTCTTGGTGTATTCCCATTGTTCCGAGCCGTTGTCGAATCTACGGAAATCGGGTTTTCCAAGTAAATGGCTGACTTCTTCTTGGGACATCCCTCTCTGTACTTTCATAATAGTGCTACTAGTAGTCAAACCGCAACTGATGACTAAAGTACAAATGGTTAACGCTAATAATGTTTGTTCAATCTTCTCATTTTTT